>ERZ761603.366-NODE-366-length-38819-cov-14.818182_pt1 | contig 38819 bp, 29 predicted proteins | sample MGYA00511879_ERZ761603 | MGnify/ENA primary metagenome ERZ761603 (study PRJEB28899, sample SAMN02850040) | bioreactor sludge metagenome | biome: EBPR Sludge; feature: EBPR Bioreactor; material: flocular biomat | place: Australia: Thorneside Wastwater Treatment...
GTGATAGGGTTGTGTCAGGGAGTGCAGCATCTTCCCGGCGATGCGTTCGGCGGCGCTGGCGGCGATGGGGCTGGTGCCGGTGGCCATCGGCGGGGGGCACGACCTCACCTTCCCCTTTGTCCGCGGCGTGATCTCGCACCTCCGCGCGAACAAGCCCCCGGCGGTTTTCGAGGGCGTGTACGTCGATGCGCACCTCGATGTCCGCGAGACGGTCGGCAGCGGGATGCCGTTCCGCCGGCTGGTCGAGGACTGCGGCGCGAGTGCCCTTGACCTCTTCGGGTTCAGCCCGTTCGTCAACTCGCCGGCGCACCGGGAGTGGTTCATCGCTCACGGCGGGCGACTGCATGAAGGGTGGCCGGGTGCGATCCCGTCCGCGCGATCGCCGGGCGCAGCACGCTTCATGAGCGTTGATCTCGACGCCATCGACGCCGCTTACGCGCCCGGCGTGAGCGCCGAAAACCCCTGCGGCGCGATGCCGGGAGACGTCGCGGCGCTGGCCGAGTCCGCGGGGCGCAGTGATAATGTCGTGTGCTTCGACATCATGGAACTCTCCCCCCACCACGACCACGCCGACCGGACCGCTCGCCTGGCGGCGCACCTGTTCCTCTCGTTTCTTCGCGGGTTCGCGCAGCGCGGGGGTTCAGCATGAATGCACACGCCACGATCATCCGCGGCGCCCGCGTACTCACCCCCGGTGGTGCCGTGCTCGGCGATGTGCGGATCGAGCACGGCCGGATCGCCGCGATCGCGGGTACGCTGCCCGTCGCGCCCGGCGATGCGATCGTTGAGGCGAGCGGCAGGGTGCTCCTGCCGGGATTTGTCGATTGCCACACGCACGCCTGCTGGGCCGGCCACCGGCTGGACGAATGGGCCGGGCGACTGGCGGGCGTGCCCTACCTCGACATTCTCAGGGCGGGCGGCGGAATCATGGCCACGGTGCGGGCCGTGCGGGATGCTTCACTGGCAGAACTGATAGCGCACCTCCTGGACCGTCTGACCCGGATGCTCCGGGGCGGAACGACCACGATCGAAATAAAGAGCGGGTACGGGCTGACGGCCGCGCACGAACTGAAGATGCTCCATGCCATCGCCACGGCACAGTCGCATTGGCCCGGCACGATCGTCCCCACCGCGCTCCTCGGGCACGCGATCGACCCCGATGTACCCGACTTCGTCGACCGAACGATCCGGGAAACCCTGCCCGCCGTGAGCGCCGAGTTCCCCGGCATCACGATCGACGCGTATTGCGAGAGGGGGGCGTGGAGCGTGGAGGATTGCGAGCGGTTGTTCGTCGCGGCCCGCGAAGCGGGGCACCCCGTGAGGGTCCATGCCGACCAGTTCAACAGTTTGGGCATGACCCCGGCGGCGGTCCGGCTCGGCGCGGTGAGCGTGGATCACCTCGAGGCCTCGACCGATGCGGACATCTCGGCCCTCGGCGGAGCAACAACCTTCGCGGTCGGCCTGCCGCTCTGCGGGCTGCACCTGGCCGACGGTCGCTTCGCCGATCTTCGCCGAGCGTCCGATGCGGGCGCACGAATCGCCATCGCCACCAACCACAACCCCGGATCGGCCCCCAGCGGTTCGATGCCGCTGGCCATCGGCGCGGCGGTTCGGTGGTGCGGCCTGTCGCCGCGAGAGGCGATCGACGCCGCGACACGGACCCCGGCGGCGCTGCTGGCGGCGTGCGGAGCGGAGACTGACAACCGCGGCGAGATCCGTCCGGGCGCGTGGGCCGATCTTGTGCTCCTGCGGCACACCGATGAGCGGGCGCTCGCGTACGAACTGGGCGAAGACCCGGTGGAAGCGGTCTGGTGCGGCGGGGTGCTGGTCCGCGGGTAAACGCCCCCCCGTGGAGCGGCTACTTCGGCGCGGCCTCGGACGGCTGGGCGCGATCCACGTACTTCTTGAACACACGGCGCACCAGGTCGTTGTAGCGCGGCGGCACCTGCTGTTGCTCGATGGCTCGCTCCACGCCCTCGGCCGCGCGGCGGACACCCTCGCTCAGACCCCCTGCGACCGGAGGCGGTCCGCCGTCGCGGGGCGGGGCCTCCCACTCGGCGAGAACTCGATCATGGGCGCTCGGCTGCGCGGTATCACGAGGTCGCGCATCAACCAGTTCCGTCGGCATGGTATCAAGATCGGGCCGGGGGCCGGTTGCGCGGGGCGCGCTCATCGGGCCTTTGCCTGTCCCGGCGTTATCGATCATGCGGCCCGATGGACTCTCGCCCAGTTGCCTCGCGAGTTGCTCCAGTTCGCGCTTCTGCTGGGTGGACATCCTGTCCATGAGTTGCCGGGCCTGCTCGCGCAGCCGGCGGGCTTCCTGCTCGGATTGCTCCGCACCCTCCGCGCGGCGGGACATGTTCTTGAGTGTTTCGGCGAGCTTGTCCAGGCCGCCGGGAGGAACTCCGCCGGGGGGCATCTCGCCGGGATTCGGGGGGGAGCCTTGCGGCGAGGAGGGCATCGAGTCGGACTTCGATGCGCCTCCGGGCGGCGGTGTGGCGGAATCGCGCGGCGTTCCGGGAGTTTGCTGGTCCGAAGGCTTCTGACCTTCGCCACCCGATGCACCTCGAGCGGGATCACTGGGTTGCGACGGCGGAGCACGGTTCGGATCAGTTGAAGGCCGGGCCTGTGGGGCGGACTGCTTTGTGCCGGAGTTGGGCATGCCCGCCGGCGCTGCGGGTGCATCGCCTTGCGGATCGGCCCCTTGCTTCGGTGCTTGATCACCGGGCTGGGGTTGAGATCCATCGGGACGGCGCTGCGCGGCACCGCCCGCCTCGGGCCTGACGGATTCCGATGGAACTTGTGGCGGCTTCTGATCGTTGCCCGGCTGCTTTGATCCTGTCGGAGTCGGATCTGCACGCTCGCCGGTCGAAGGTCGGCCATCGCCGGTCTGATCCTGACGAGACGGATCGGTCGGGGGTTTCGTCGAATCTGTCGGCGTTTCCGCGGCTCGCTGCCCGTTGGGGGGTTTCTGGCCGGGCGGCTGCTTCGTTGACGGAGCGGAGGTAGCGTCTCCTGACCCCTGGGACCGCGGGTCCGATTTCGGCTCTGTTGATGGTTGCTCGGAGGGGCGGCTCTCATCACGGCCCTCTCCTGCCGGTTGGCCTGTGCGTTCCGGAGCACGCTGGTCCGAGTTGTTCGGCGTGCTCGGTTCGCGCTGAGTTTGCCCATCTCGGGGTTGAACTGATGGGGCATCGTTCCGCGCACCATTCGAAGGGCGGGTCGATGGCTGGTTCGGGGTGCCGGGGGTGGCGGGCTTGTCGGGTGAAGAGGGCGGCGTGGGCGACTGCGCACCGCCAGGTGGGTTGGCGGGTGTGCCCGGCGGATCGCGCGGCTCGCGCACGGAAGGTTGCGGTTCCTGCTGCCTGAGTTCATCCGCCGCGCGGCGGGCGGCCTCGCGAAGTTGCTCCAGTTGATCTCGCGAGCCTTCGGCCCGTGGAAGGTCCGCGGGCGAGGCGGAAGGGCCGGAAGGATGTTCGCCGACATCGGGTTCCGCCGCCTTTTCGGGTTGAACGGGAGGGACCTCGGGGGTCTGCTCGGGGGGATTCGGTCTGTCCTGCCCTTGACTCTCACTGTCGGCCTGTTCATCGGGCCGCGTTGATTCAGCGGGCTTTGTCGAAGATTCCTGTGCTTCCAGCGCTTCGGCCAGTTGCTCCAGTTCCGCGGCGAGTTTCTCCCGTTCCGCCGAGGGCAGACTGCGGGCGGTCTCGCGGAGGGTTTCTGCGGCCCGCGCGGCGGCGGGAAGGTCGGCGCGGGAGATGGCTTTGGCCAGTTCGCTCGCGGCGGCCTCGCGAGTCGCGGCGGCCCGCTCGGCCAGGTCGCGCCGCAAGACATCATCGGCCCTGCGCTCTGCACGGGCTTGCTCCTCGAGCGTTTCGGCGACCCGCTCGACGGCCTGAGCCGCGCGGAGGCGGGACTCGGCGGGGGCCTGGCCAGAGGCTAACTCCTGTTCCAGTGACTCCAGCAATGCACGATCCGAAGGGCTGAACTCCGGGAGTCGCTCAGCAGCGTGCGTTGCCTGTGCCACGGCCTCGCGCACCACGGCCTGTTCCGAGTCCGCCAGTACCATCGGGGGTGCCGGTTTGAGTTTGGGGACGCGGACAGGCCACCAGATCCCCGCGGCGGTAGCCGCGAGTACAAGACCCGCCGCGCCGATCCACCCACGACCTCTGAAAGCCACGGCGGGATCGGCGACGATACGGGAATCGGCTCGCTGAGCGAGCGCCTCGGCCCGGGCGCGGGTGAGTTGAGCGAACGGATCCCGGGCTTCACCGATTTCGAGGGCGATGCGGAGTCCGTCGTGCGTCTTGAGACGTGCATCGATTTCGCCCGCCGCGCGGTGCAAACTCCAACGACCCGACCAGGCCACGACCGCGCCGACAGCCGCCCCGATGAGCGCCGATCCCACCAACACGCCCCTCCAACCCCACCACCATGATTCTGAAGTCAGCGCGGAGCCGGCAAGCCTGGAGGTGATAATCCCGACCAACGCCGCAGCGCACCCGAGGGCGATCCCCTCCCCCATACGCCGTATCACCCCTGCGAAAAGCGCCCTCCGCCGGGCGGCGCGGGCGATGGAGATGACAGGGGAGGAAGTCATGCGCTGCTCGAGTTCGGGGGGATCTGGTCCGCGATGCTCTTCGCCAGCGCGGGCGCGGCGGATGATTCCAGTTTTCCGGCCTTCCACACGATGCCCAGACCTTCTCCGCTCTCGAAGCGCGGGATGATGTGAAAGTGAACGTGGAAGACGGCCTGGTGGGCCGCCGCCCCGTTATTCTGAAGGATGTTGAACGCGCTCGCCCCCGTCGCCTTCAGAACCGCCCGTGCGATGCGCGGCAGCACGCGCCCCAACGCCGCGGCGGACTCATCGGAGAGTTGGTCGATCGTCGCGGCGGCTTCCTTGGGAATGACCAGCGTGTGGCCGCGGGAGAGGGGGAACACATCGAGAAAGGCGAGGACATGGTCATCCTCGTAGACGCGGTGGCAGGGGATCTCTCCCTTTAGAATTCGCGCGAACACGGTCTCTGCCATGATGAGAAGGGTATGGAGCAAAGGGCGCAGGGCACCGTCTTCCCGACGGGTGCTCAACATCCCCCCGGTCCGCTCCCATCGAGTATCAGATCAACCCGAGTTGAGCGAGGTCGTTCATCGGCTCGGAGAATGAGCAGCTGCCGAAACTGAGCGCGAATTTTTCCCGCACCGCGGCGACCTGGCCCACATCCAGCCCGTGGCCGCACCATGAGAGAAAGTCATCGCCGAACTTGAAACTCTGGGGCGACTCATCGGCCAGCAGCGCTTCGGCCCGTTCCACATCCAGCCCCTTCACCTTGACCAGGGCCGCGCCGATGAAGACGTTGAGAAAACCGTGCATCGTGTGAGAGGGAGCGCCGTGTTCGTAGGTCAGCCGGGCCGGGCCGCGGACCGGGTGGTGCAGGCCGGCGGTGGCCTTGAAGGGCACATCGGCCTGGGCGCAGGCCACGAGAAAGCGGGCGACCTCCGCGGGCGTGGGGAATGCGGCGGCGGTGATGCCCCCGGTGCGGATCTTGGCCCCGGCGGCGCTTCCCGCGAGCGCGGCGACAAAGCCGCGGCAATCGGCGTTCACCGGAAACTCGAAAAAGGGGTAGAGGTCCTCGGGGATCTCGTCGAGCGCGGCATCGATGCCGTTGGGAACGACGACCTTCAGTTCCGCCGCGTCGATCAGGGCCAGGCCGTGTTCCTCGGTCGAGTGATGCCGGTTGAAGGCGTCGATCGCGTCGAGGTCCGCGCCCAGATCCCCGTCGAAGAGCACGGACAGCCGCCAGGGGCCGCCCGCATCGGCCTGCTCGCGGTAGCCACTGCGAGCAAAGGTGCCCGGGAGGAGAGATGAAGCCGCCCCCGAGAACTCCGCCAAGCGTGAAACAGGGCAGACGAACCGGCCCAGGGCGAACTCACTTTCACCCATGCGGGCGCGGTTGTACTCCTCGACGCTGCGGGCCATGTCCAGCTTCGCGGGAGGGAAGAGCCCGGCGTAGTCGATCAGGTCGGTCAGGAGGGTGGTGAGCGAGCGGGTCATGGAGGATTGTTGCCGACTCAATGTGGGCAGAAGCGTCATGTTGCGTGACACACCGAGCACTTTCTTGCCAGTCATCGGGTGTCGATTCATGACCGCGTGATTCGAGTTCAAAAAAACAACCCGGCGCTCTCGCGCCGGGTCGTCGGATATCACGTGTTGACTCCGACCTGTGACAGTCGGACCGCTTCAGATTCACTCAATCGAAGTAGGGAGTGATCGCGGTAGTGACGTTGGCGGAGGTGCCTGTCGAGGTTGTCGCTCGCCAGAAGGAGAGCAGGTTGTTGTTGTTGTTGATGGCGGTGCCGGTGAGGTTCGACGCTTCCTTCGTCCGGGTCACGTCGTTCTCGTTGACAAAGAGGTTGTCGAACTGGGTGCGCTGGTTGGCGGTCAGGCCGGTGAAGGTGTAGGGGAGGGTTTCCGGGTCGGGCCGGGTCTCGAAGTTGACGTGGTTGTCGTTGTAGGCGATGTTGCCTTCCCACGTGGTGCGGCCGCCGTGGATGAGGAGGGTGTTGCTGTTGATGCCGCCTTCAGTGGCGCCGCTAGAGGGGTCCGGCGCGGTGGTGATGAGAACCCAGCCCGGGGGCGTGCCGCTGCCGGCGACGTAGCCTGGACCACGGTTGCCGATGACGGCTTCGGTGGCGGAGAACGTGTTGCTCCACTTCGAGCGGCGGCCGCCGAAGAAGGGGCTGAGGCCGTAGGAGAGGCCACCCGGATCACCGGCCGTGTTGGGGGTGATCACTGCATCCTGCGGGGTCGCGCGGAAGGCGGGGTCCCACTGAGCGAGTTTCTTGTCGACCGCACCCTCCGGCTCGGAGTAGCGGTACTTCTCGTAGGCCTTGATGTTGCCGTTGGCTTCGGCGGGGCTGACGCAGAGTTCGGGGGAGAAGTTGCCGTTGTAGATCAGGACCGACATCACGTGGCGGGGCAGGTCCTTGCCGTTGGTAACCGCGGTGGTCGTATTGCTCTTATCAATGCTGCTGGGGATGGGGTAGTTGTCGCCGTTGTTCTGGGCGAAGAGGACCATGCCCTGGTGCACGCCGCGGATCTGGGTGCTGTCCTTGAGCTGCCGGGCCGAAGCGCGGGCCTTGCCGAGGGCGGGGAGGAGGATGCCGATCAGGAGCGCGATAATCGCGATCACGACCAGCAACTCGATGAGCGTAAAGGCTTTCCGACGATTCATGCAGAATCTCCTTTGAATCCCGGCGAACACGCCGGGACGGGGCCGCGCGGCGACCAAGCCGCGAGGCCCGAAACCAAGACGATCCGTTCCGCACGATTGAAAACTTGCCGGGAATGCCGCCGCGGCCATCCACCGCACACGCAGGAGAGCGGGGAACGACGGCAGGCCCGGGCGTCCACGCTCGTGCGAGACAACCGACGCCGCAGGGCAAGGTCAGGCCTTACCCCGGAACTTGAAGCCCCGACGGTCTCCCGTGGCCGATCGCCATCCGCCAGAGGAGCACTGTGCCGGGCTTCGTCCAGATTGTCGGCAAGGTTTCGAGCATCCCCCGGTGTGTGAGGGGTGGACCCCTCAGGGATTCAAAGGGCGGCGGGACGTAGCCCGCCATGAGAGCAATCAAATGGGTATGCACACCATCCGATGCCCGAGCGCTTGCCACTGCGCGTTTCTACCCATAACCGTACGCAGCATCGGATTCAGGGTTGCGGGAGAAAGTGAGAAAAAAATCCAGCATTTGATGTTTGTAATGTGATAGGGTATTCAACTGTTCTATTACAGGTGGGGAATGGGTATGTAGGAGTACGGCTGAAAGACCCCTGATACCCTCCGCTTGCTCATGTCTCTCCGCTACATCACCACGCCGATCTATTACGTCAACGACAAGCCGCACATCGGCCACTGTTATACCTCCCTCGTGGCGGATTGCCTGGCCCGGTTCGAGCGACTTCGGCGTGGAGCGGAGGGCGTCTTCATGCTCACAGGGACGGATGAGCACGCCGACAAGGTCGTGACCAGCGCTCAGGAACACGCCACCACGCCGCAGGAGTGGGCCAACCGCAACGCCGCGGCGTTCAAGGAGGCCTTCGCCTTCATGGGCATCGCGTTCGATGACTTCATCCGCACCACCGAGCCGCGTCACAAGGGCAAGGTCCCCGGGTACATCAAGCGCCTGATGGATTCGGGCGACATCTACCGGGGCGAGTTCACAGGCTGGTACGACCCCGGCGAAGAGGCCTATGTCACCGAGACCGAGGCGCGTGACCACGAGTACAAGAGCAGGGTGAGCGGGCGGCCGCTGGTCAAGCGCACCGAGCCGTGCTATTTCTTCCGCCTGAGCCGGTATCAGGAGCGATTGCACGCGCTGATCCAGGGAACTCCGGGGTTTGTGCGGCCCGATGCCCGTCGGCAGGAAGTGCTGGGCAGGCTCCGCCCTCCCGCGGTCCTGAATGATGTGCCCGTGTCGCGCCCCGTGACCGACGACCCCGCGACGCAGTGGGGCGTGCGGATCCCCGGTGACGATGCCAACCGCGTGTACGTCTGGATCGATGCCCTCTTCAACTACCTCTCCGTGGTCGATACGCCCGAGCGCCGCCGCTGGTGGCCCGCCGCGGTCCACCTGATCGGCAAGGACATTCTGTGGTTCCACGCCGTCATCTGGCCCGCGCTGCTCATGGCCCTGGGCGAGCCGCTGCCGGGGACGATCTTCGGCCACGGGTGGTGGATCAGCGAGGGGCAGAAGATGTCCAAGAGCCTGGGCAACTTCATCGACCTCGACAGACTCCGCGAGTACGCGGAGCGGTTCGGCCTCGACGGACTGCGGTGGTACCTGCTGACGCAGGGGCCGCTGACGGGGGCCGATGCGGATTTCAGCCGGGCCAAGTTCATCGAGGTCTACAACGCGGACCTCGCCAACGGCATCGGCAACTGCGCCAGCCGCGTCGGGAACATGGTCGACAAGTACTTCGGCGGCGAACTGCCCGACCCCAAAGGCGTCTTCACGTGGATCGAGGCTCCCGTCTCGGGCAACCCTGATGCCAACCAATCCAAAACCGCGATGGGCGTGCCGAACAACTCGGCCGTACTCCGCGCCAGCCAGTGCCTGGTCATCACACCCTGGGTTGATGAAGTCCGGGCCAATGTGCAGAAGGCCGCGGAGGCCCTCGACAACTTCGACGTGGGCACCGCGCTCCAGCAGGGGATCGAGATCGTGCGGAAGGTGGATGGGTTCATCAACCTGACCCAGCCTTTCAAACTCGCCAAGACCATCGCCCAGAACCCCGCGGCGAAGGACGAACTCGGCGCCATCCTGTACTGCTGCGCGGAAGCCATCCGGATCGGCGGCATCCTGCTCAGCCCCGCGCTGACGGGACGGATGCCGGTGCTCTGGGGTGCCTGGCACTGCGCCCCTCCGGAGGGGGCGGCGTTCACGGAACTCTGCACGTTCGGCGGCCCGCACGCGCTTCGACCTGGTCAGAAGATAACAAAAGGCGACATCCTCTACATGCGTGCCGAAGGCGTGTAGTTCTCGCTCGCTGCCGGGCACCATGCCGTGCCACTCCCCCTTTCCGGGCAACGCGTGGAATCCTGTGGAATCACCAATGCCTCGGCTTCACGCCCGAACCTTCCGAATGACGAACAAGTAGTATGCTTGAGCGTTCCCCTCCGGATCGCTCGCTCTACCATTGTCCTGTCGTGGCGAAGGAGTCAACCATGCGTCTTTCACCCATCTTCATCGTTCTGTGCGCGGGTCTGCCCGCCGCGGCGCAGTCGTTCAACAACAACCTGAACCCCCTGGGCGGGCCGGCGCAGCTGCAGGTGAACATGAACCCCAACTGGGCCCCCGCGCTGGGCGACGGGCGCGGCCTGGAGCGTGACTTCAGCGGGATGGGGTTGGGGAACTACAACTCGCGCGACTTCGCGGCCGATGCGCGATTCCGGAACAACGTGGTGAACGCGGGCCCCGTGGCGGCCTCGACCGGGTACGGGTACAGCGGTCTATCGGCCAATACCAACCGCTCGTTCGCCTTCGGCGCCAACCGGCTTGGAGCGAACACCAACCGCAACTACAACACGCTGGCGAATCATTTCAACGCGCCCCTCAGCGCCGATGATCTGTTCAGTTTCCGACGCGATGCGCTCAGCAGCGGGGCGGCGAGTCTCGGGGTTCGCGGCACGGAATCGCTGCAATACCTGTACGGGTACGCGACGGCGAACAAGTTCGCCATCCCATCGCCGCGAACGGCCGGCCTTTCCGGGCCGGGCGCGCCGGTGAACACCCCCGCGCCGGTGTTCGCACCGACGGCGTGGGAGCCTCGCCCGATCCCGGCGCACCAGGTGACGGATTTCTCCGGGCTGGGCAGCGGGTGGAGCGACGTGGCCCCGCAGTTCGGGACGCTGCGGTCCACCTCGTCGTTCCTCTCGAATCGTGCGTTGAACCCGTCGGTGATCGGGGTCAAGGTGGACCAGTACACCGGGAATACCCAGTCGCTGACCGCTTCGCCCATGCTCGGCGTGCGCGAGACGCCCTCGCGCCGCAGCGACCGGGTGGACCTCGCCGCATCAACGGCCGTTCAGCGGGCGATTGATCCGGTCACGGGCAGACCGATGACCGCTCCGGCAACTACGCCAACCGAGGCGACGACCGAAGAGTACTCCACCCTCTATAACGATGTGCTCGATCGATTCGCCAAGTCCTCCGAGGTCAAGCCGCTCGAAGGCACGCCGGCGGATGAAGCCGTCCCGGCGTGGAAGGCCCGCCTGAGCAAACTGAAGGAGCAGATCCTCACCTCGGAGATCGAACCCACGGCCGAGGACCAGAAACTCACTCCCGAGCAGAGCGCCGAGAAGCGGCGCGAGGCGAGCAAGGCCTTTGACCCCGACACGCTTCGGCTCATCCGCCAGGCGGGCGGCGAGGTCAAGGCCTACGGCCAACTCGACGGCATGGCCCAGCGCCTGTACGCGAAGTACATGAACGAAGGCTCCAAAGCGCTGGCGGAGAAGCGGTACTTCGACGCCGAGGAGCAGTTCGTACGGTGCCTGGCCATCGCCCCGGGCGACCCGACGGTCTCGGCCGCGCGGCTCAACGCCCAGATCGGCGCGGCCCTGTATCTCTCCGCGGCCCTGAACGCCAAAGCACTCTTCGAGGCCCACCCGGAGATGATCGGCGTGCGGTACACCGAGGGAGCGATCCCCAGCCCGGAGCGCCTGAAAACCGTGGCCGCGCACCTGCGCCAGCGCGTGGAAGAAGCGCGCTCGATCAAGGAACCCCCGCCGCGGGACGCGGCCTTCCTGCTGGCGTATATCGGCTATCAGACGGGCGACGAGGCGATGACCCGCGAGGGGCTGGACCTTCTCGATGAAACGTACGCGAAGCACCCCGAGCCGCTGGTGCCGATCCTGCGGGGAGTCTGGTTGGAGTCCAAGTGAGCACCGCAGCGACCGCGCCCTCCGACCTGTCTCAGTCCGCCGCTACGCCCCAGCACGAGCGAGCACGCTCCATCACGGATTTCCTGACCGACGGATCGCTCGCCGCGCTCTGCGCTGAACTCTCTCGCCTCACGGGCGTGGCGATCGAACTGCGTGATGCGGGCGGGCGGGGGATCATCCGGCGCGGCGAGGGCGCCGAGGCGGCGGGCTGGGAATACCGCCCCCCGGGAGCGTTGGGCATCCCTGAGCCCGAGGCCCGCTTCCCGCTGGTCCTGACCGATGGCGACGGGACCCCGCTGGGCGAGATCATCGCGGCTTCGGGTGAACCGCGGCTGGGGGCCGATGCCCGTGCCCGGCTGGACTCGGTGCTGCACCTGCTGGCGGGGACGGCGAGTGAACTCTGCCAGCACGAGGCGGAGCTGCGGCACCGCGTGAAGGAGGTCGCGGCCCTCTCGCGGATGAGTTCGCTCCTGGTGCGTGCGGCGGGTCCGGAACGCGTGCTGGAGGTGGCGCTGGATTCGGCCCTCGAAGTGCTGGGGCTGGACGCGGGCGCGGTCTACCTTCTCAAGGAAGATGCCGACGGCATCGCCGACGAGCGCGAGCAGGACCTGACGGTCAAGGCCAGCCGCCAACTGAGCGAGAAGTGGCTCTCGTTCCCCGCCTCGCTCTCGAAGGACCGCATCTTCGACCGACTGGCGCTCTCGGGTCAGATCGTGGTGAGCGAGGATCTGTCCGCGGATGATCGCGTTCAGTTGCGCGCCGAGGCGAAAGAGGAAGGACTCGCGGCGGCGATCCACGCCGGGCTGGTGTTCAAGAGCCGCCCCCTGGGCCTGATGCGGTTGTACTCGCGCACGCCCCGGGGCTTCGATGAGGCCGACCGGCGGCTGCTGGCCAGCCTGGTGCAGCAGGCATCGGTGGCGCTGGAGCAGTCGCGTCTGCTGCGCTTCGAGCAGGAGGAGCAGCGCGTGCAGCGGCAACTGCAACTGGCCAGCGACGTGCAGCGTCGCATGCTCCCCCGCAGCGTGCCGACCATCCGCACGCTCGACATGGCGGCTCGGTACGTGCCGAGCTTTGAACTGGGCGGCGATTTCTACGACTTTGTCGATCTCTCCGGGCACCTGGGTGTGGCGGTGGGCGACGTGGTGGGCAAGGGCATCGCCGCGGCCCTGCTGATGAGCGCGGTGCGGGCGAGTCTGCGGGCCCACGTGCAGGAGGTCTACGACCTCGACGAGGTGGTGAGCCGGGTGAACAAGGCCATGTGCCACGACACGCGCGACAACGAGTTCGCCAGTCTGTGGTACGGCGTGCTCGACCCGGCGAAACTGCGGCTGACGTACTGCTCCGCCGGGCACGAGCCGCCGATGATCGTGCGCGTGCCCCAGCACCGCGCCCCCACCCACGCCGACATCGACGAGTTGAGCGTGGGGGGCATGGTCGTGGGGGTCGATCCGAGCCAGCGCTACCAGCGGGCCGTCTTCGACCTGCGCCCCCGCGATGTGCTCGTGGCGTACACCGACGGCATCCCCGACGCCGCGAACTTCGCGGGAGAAAAGTTCGGCAAGAAGCGCCTGCGGCAGGCCCTGCTCCGGACGCTGACGGAGAAGCCCACGGCCTCGGCGGCGGAGATCGTGGAGCGCATCCTGTGGGAAGTCCGGCAGTTCGCGGGCCTCTCTCCGCGGAATGATGACAAGACGCTGGTGGTGGTTCGCGTGCTGCAACAAGCCAAGGCGTCTGGGGCGTGAATCCGCGATCGGGGCGTGCTCGAAACCCCTTGCATGAAGCCGATGCTCCCCTTCCTGACTCTGGTGCTGGTGGCCGGGTCGTGCTCTTCCCCCGCTCCCGCCCCACGGGCCGCCGCGGGTCTGTCCGTCATGGCGACGCACGACACACCCGCCCTTCCCGGCGCGGGCGAGAGCCGGCGTGTCGGTGGGGACGTGAGCGCGACCATCTCCGGTTCTGACGGGCGTTATGTCTACGGGCCGAGTGTGATCGACACGCCCCTCCCCGAGGGGTATCCGCCGCCGACGCCGCCGGGCGCGATCGACCTCAAGACCTACCCATCGGTCCGGCGTGCGGTGGTCTCCGGGAAGGGGTCGCCCGATGCCGGGATGAACCAGGCCTTCTGGCCCCTGTTCAACCACATCAAAGGACACGACATCGCCATGACCAGCCCGGTCGAGATGGACTATCCCGGCCTGACCCGGGAGAGCGCCCCGAGTGAGTGGTCGATGGCGTTCCTGTACCGAACGCCCGAGTTGAACGACACCGGGCGGGAGGGCCGGGTGATCGTCGAGGATGCCCCGCCCGTGACCGTGCTGGCCGTCGGCCTGAAAGGGAACTACTCGATGAGCCTCGTGACCCGTGGCATGGAGCAGATCGAGCAGTTCCTGGCCGAGAACCCTGAGTGGGAGGCGGCCGGATCGTGGCGCAGTCTGTACTACAACGGCCCCGCGCTGCTGTGGTGGAACAAGTGGGCGGAGGTGCAGTTGCCTGTACGTCCCCGTCTCAGCCCCGCCGGCACGTGAAGCGATATCCCAGGCGGCCAAGACTGCATCAAGCCCTCCCGGTTCAACTCTCCGGTTGTCGCCCCGAGGTGCCTGGTTCTTTGTTCCCCGCGCACAACTTGAAGTGCGCTTTGGAACACCCGATCAGAACACAGCCTACGGTCAGCCGCGACTCAGAGTCACCGACGGCTCGGTACGGCTGTGACCGCATCAGTTTGTCTCTCGGGAGATTTGTCGGATGGCATCACTGGTGGTCATCGAAGGCCCGTGTCGGGGCGGGCACTTTCCGTTGAAGGAGCAGGTCGTTTCGGTGGGGCGTGATGACACCTGCACGGTCCAGATTCTCGACGGTCAGATTTCACGAAAGCACCTTCAGGTTCGCCTCGACGAGAAACTGGGCACGCACTTCGCCGCCGATTACCGCAGCGCCAACGGCGTCTTTGTGAACGACAAGGTGATCTTGACCGCGACAGCGCTCCACGACGGAGACAGGATCAGGATCGGCCAGACGACGCTGATCTACCTCGCCGCGGATCACGCCGACGCCCCGACCGCGATGGCCGCCGCGACCAAGAAAGACGAGTGGAGGCGGAGCACGATGATGGGCCCGGGCTGACGCCACACTTCTTGCACGGGTCGCGCCCCGGGGAAGCGGGATGTGTTACCTTGCCTTCGCCATCCTGGCCCTGAGTTCGTCGAGAAAGTTCACGACGATACCGACGGATTTCGCGTTCCGATCGCTCTCGCCGTGGAGAACGGCCATCATCCGGCCATCGGGCGCGAACACCTGGCTCCTGTATTTGAGGTCCTTGATGCTGAAGAGGACTTTCGGTTCCATCACGGACAACCCCGGTTCGGTCTTCACCTGCACACTCTGGACCTGACCGTCCGAGTCGGTGAACCGGATCTCCTTGCCGTCGGGGCTCCACCATGCGGCCCCGGGACCGCCGGTGGTGGAGAGTTGCACACGCCCCACCCTGGCGTCCGCTTCGCCGTCACCCGTGAAACTCTGCACATACCACTCCGCTCGCCCGGACAGGCTTGAACGGAACAGCACCCTCTTCCCGTCGGGCGAGAAACACCCCACATCTTCGTTGACCGGCGTTGAGAGGTACGGCTTCGCGGTCCACTGATCGGTCCCGGGCTTTTGTTCAAGCAGAAACGCGTCGGAGTTGTCTGATGCCATATCAACCTGGATAAACGCCAGCGTCTTGCCGTCCGGAGTCCAGAGCTGTGGCACGACCAGTGTCCGGCTGTCCGGGCTTGAGTACAACTTGTTCGGTTGCCCCGATCCATCGCTCCTGCGCTCCCAGATCGAGAAGCCACCGTCGTTCGCGAGGCCGTAGGTGATCCGTTGCCCATCCCGGCTCCAGATAAAACCGATCACCGCTCCCTGGATGGGGATCCGCGTGAACGTCCGACGGGTCAGGTCCTGCACCCAGAGATCGGTCATGAGTTCGGTCTGGTCCTGAGAATCCAAAAACACCAGGACCCGCTCGCCGTCGGGGGAGATGACAATATCACCGAACGCCCGCGTCACACCGGGGATCGGCTGTGGCTGCCCCCTCTCGTCGATCCAGGCCAGGCGTCGATCCGACACGTCGAGCGAACGTGTCGACATCGCGAGCGTGCCGCTGGACGAGAGTTGGAACGAGTTGATCTGCTGGCCGCTCCACACGGTCACGGCTTCTCCGACGGTGCGGAGCGCACCGAGATCGAACGGCACCGCGATGAGGCTGGTTGACGCGCTCCTCATCGCCAGCAGATACCCCCGCTTCCCATCGGGCACATACTGGGCCGCGCCCGCATCGGAGAGCACCTTCGTACGCTGCCCAGAAACGAGGTCGATCGCTTCGGTACTGATTTTGAACTTCTGCCCGTCGATGGACCATCGAGTGGCAAGGAACGATTTCCCCGGCACCAGGGGGCGGAAATCGGCCATGTTCTCAATCCCCTCGGGCAGGTCCTCGCGGAGCACGATCCGTGGTTCGCCCCCGGAAGCAGACACGGCGTAGATCGTCGGTACCCATGCCGATGAGAAGACGATCTCCCGATCCGATGCCCAGCAAACGCTGAACCACGCGCCTTGGGGAAGTTCGCAGACTGTTTCCGGTTTGCCGGATGGTCGTCCGCTCTCCAGGGCGATTTTTTTCAGGCTCATCCGGCTCCGGGCGCGATCCTTCGCGCAGACAAACGCCAGCCAACGTCCATCGGGCGATAACGCGCCTTGGAGGGCGCCTTCGGTACCTTCGATCACCGAGGATTCGTCGCGGTCGAGACGACGCACCATCAGCAATCCGTCCGGCTTCGCGCTCTCGGGCGGGAGTTCTGTCGTCGCGGTGTACACCAGAAACGATGCGTCCGGAGAGATGCCGGCGAGGCTGCTGAACCAAGGTTTATCCTGGACCGGCGTCGAGACATGAAACGCATGGGTCTGGGCAGCGGGCGCGGCGGGCGTCCATGCTTTCGCGAGCCACCAGCCCGTTGCGCCCGCGACGGCGCACCCGCACACCATGCCGAGAGGTGCAAGCCGTCGCTTCGGTCCTTGCGGCGTCGGCGCGACGGCCGTGGTCCATTCGTGACCGGAGATCGCCCGATCGAGTTCGAGCCGAGCGTCGCCGATATCGTGCAGCCGATTCCTTCGGTCTTTCGCCAGACAACTGCGGAGCAGTTCGCGTATCCGCGCGGGCGTGCCGGTATGAAGCAAGGCCCAGTCCGGTTCACGGTGCAGGATCGCGCCCAGCGAATCGGTCACCGTCTCTCCGGGGAACGGCCCGCTGCCGGTCAGCATCTCGTAGACCACGCAGCCGAAGGAAAAGATATCGGAGCGCTTATCAACAGCCTTGCCGCGGGCCTGTTCGGGTGACATGTACCCCGCGGTGCCCATGATCGCGCCGGGGATGGTCGGCGAATGGACCGGCACGGGCGATGGAATTGTCGGCGAATCGGCCTGTGCCGAAATGCCCGATGTGCCCGGCGTGCCGTCCGCCGTTCGCGCCAGCCCGAAGTCCAGGATCTTCACCACGCCGTCGGGCGTGACCATGATGTTGCCGGGTTTGAGGTCGCGGTGGACGACGCCCTTCTCGTGCGCCACTTCGAGAGCCTCGGCGATCTGCCTGGCGATGGAGAGTGACTCATCGACCGGGAGAGCGCCGTTGATCACGCGCTCCGCGAGCGTCTCGCCCTCGATGAACTCCAGGATCAGGTACTGATTCCCCCCGGCTTCCTCCAGTCCGTAAATCGCCCCGATGCCGGGGTGGTTGAGCGAGGCCAGCACTTTGGCCTCGCGCTGGAAACGGGCGAGGCGGTCGGGGTCGGTGGTCAGGTGATTGGGCAATGCTTTGATCGCCACTTCGCGGTCGAGACGCGTGTCGCGGGCGAGGAACACCTCCCCCATGCCGCCCCGGCCGAGTTCACGCAGTATCTGATACGGACCAATCGAAGTAGGATGCATGAAGGCCGAGTGTACGTGCTTTCGCCGAGGCACCGGAACCCTCCGGTTTGATCAGACCGCCCGATCAGGTTTCAGACTTGATTCGACTGCGGTCCTCGCTACCACCGTGCGACTCCTCGGACTTCACACGCCTTGATGTGTGTGCTGAAGCGTCATGCTGCTTCTCGGACTCGACCAGCGTGCGATTTCCCTCATTCCTCGGATCGAAGTGCTCTTTTTCAAGTGAATTTTGCTACCATAAGTGCGGTGTGATGAATTTTCTGCCACGGATTGAAAGAACCCGCGGTGAAACGGGAAGTGCTCGGGGCGGGATAGACCGGGAGCATGCAGAGGGCGCCCGTCTCCAGTCGAGTCACATCTTGAATTACATACTCACAAAGACCGATTCATTCGGGTGAAAGGACACACCATGTTTGCCGCTCAGATAAGCCGTACCTCTCTTGTTCGTGCTCGTATCGGCTTCCTCGCCGCCGCGGCGGGATCGGCCCTCGCCCAGCCGGGCCTGCCTTGCCCGCCGACCTGCCCGACGAACCAGCAGATCCAGATCTGCTACGAGGCGGGACGCGTGGACAACTTCGCGGCCCCGGTGGACCCCACCACGCCCCGCCCCTTCTTCGCGTCGCTCCTGAGCACCTACGCGATCAGCAAGCCCTTCGACGATGCCCGCGTGAACGCGGTCTGCGGGACGACGTTCCAGAACCTGCCCTGCGGGATCGTGTCGGCGACGCTCGAGATCCGACTACGGGCCGAGAACGACATCCCCGACAACGACTCGATCTATCTTCAATGGCTCGGCGGGACGTTCGCGTGGGCCTCGAACATCAAGAATCTGCCCGGCGCGGGGGGCACTTGGAACCCGGGCCAGACGCAGACCTTCACGCTGAACCTGAACACGCTCTCGGGCGGGCTGATCGGGCAGATGAACAGCAGCAACGCCCTCGATGTCCTGGTTTCGGACGATACCACAGTCGAGTTCGCACGCCTCACGATCCGCGTCTGTCCGTGCGATGGCCCCGCGCGGGTCTACACGGTGGGCGTGGCGGACAACCTGGCCCCGGGCACAGAGCCGACCAGCCGCCGCCCGCAACTGACCGCGCAGCGCACGCTCTGGCCCTTCCTGTGGAAGGATTGCGATGACCACACCATCGACCGCGGCTGGGGCAACACCTTCCAGGGGCTGCCCTCGGGGATCGTGCGGGCGGACTTCAACATCCTCATGAAGCCCAGCGCCGGGGGCGCGAGCAACGATGGCATCGCCTTCGACCTGCTGAACCCGGGCGCTCCCGACACTTTCTCGCGCACGTTCAACATCAACACGATCGCCCCGCCGTGGACGACCAACCCGCTGACGAACTTCTATTTCAACCTCGGCACGACGTTGCCGACGACGGTCTGCGGGCTGAACCTGCTTGGCAACTTCGGCGACCGAACGTTCGACGTGTACGTGCAGGACGACACGGTGATCGATGCGGCCCGCCTGCGTGTCTGGCCCTGCCCGCCCCTGCGTCGCGTCTGGGGCACGCCCATCGACACCACCGGCACGGCGGTGCTCGAGACCAACCCGGCGGGCCTGCCCAGCGTGCGCTGCAACCCCGCCACCGGCGAGGATGCCCTGCGCATCGACGCACACGGTACAGAGTCCCAGCGCGTGGACTTCCCGCCCGGGGCCTTTGACGCCATGCCGGTGGGTTCCGTGCTCATCATCGCGACACTCGATGATGAAGACGGCGACGGCCAACTCGCCAGTTCATGGGCCCGCGGCTATGGCGCGAGCGTGGGCAAGGCTCAGCCCGGCTCAGCCAGCCGTGTGGCCCCCGGCCCCAACGGCACGGGCACCTGCACCGGCCCGCGCATCCGCCACAGCCAGACGGGCGCCTCGCGTGAACTCTGCCTCACGCCCGATCAGTACATCGACGTGCTCAGCAGCGACATCTGGAGTGCCGGTCACCAACGCCGGAGCGGGGAGCCGTACGTGTATCATGCGATCAAGTTTCGAGAAGCCGCGGCGATGATCCTGCCCGACGGCACGGTCTTCCACGGCGACACCATCGAGTTTTTCTCGCCCGCTGCGGACGAAGACCCCGCGCCCGAGTACATGGAACTCTCCTGGGGACTGCTCCCCGGCGGCACACCCGCGGGCGAGTTCTCACTCCCGATCGCGGGAATCTCGAGTGTGGTGAATGACGTGGCGCACCACGCCGTCGGCCCCCGGTGCATCCTCAACACCAACCCCGGCAGCGTCACGCTGAGCAACTTCGGCGACAGCGGCGAGGACGGCGTGGAGTTCACGCTGGGCGAGGCGGAGTCCTTCAGCACCACCGTGTCGCCCAACTGCGGCGGGGATGATTCCGCACAGTGCGACAGCGAGATGACCATCCGGCTGACCGCGACCGGGCGACTCACCGACGGCACTTCGGCCGATGTCGCCCGCGTCAGGACAACAGGGCGTGTCACCGGTTTCTTCGACATCTGGACTGAGTTCCCCACGCTTCCCGGCCTGCCCGGCAGCATCGGAACCATCGCCACCATCCTCGATGAGAACGATTCAGCGGTAGGGGAGTTCGAGATTCCCGATGGCACCGCGCTACGGTGCGCGGACGGGACGCACTTGAAAGGGAAAGACATCAAATGCCGGCTCCGCGAATCCCCAACCCGCCCTTCAACCGCTGATGTCCTCATCAGGAACAAGCGCCAGGCCGCGGCATTCAGCGTACCTGGGTTGCCTCCGGTGATCGGGTACGGCGTCTCCCTGCGACCCTGGATGCCCCTGGGCGTCCCCGCCGCTGACCTGCATTCGTACACGTCGGTTCGGCTGACCGGCACGGGCATGGCCGAGATCGACCTGACAGGGCAGAGCATCGTCCCCCTCGGTTCGGGCGTCCCCTGCCCCGCCGACTTCAACCAGGACGGCGGCATCGACGGTGCCGATGTGGATGCCTTCTTCCAGGCGTGGGAGGCGGGCGATGCCTCCGCCGATGTCAACGCCGACGGTGGCATCGACGGCGGCGATGTCGAGACTTTCTTCGAAGCCTGGGAGAACGGCGGCTGCTGAACCGAAATCCCCTCGCGGCGAAGGCTCGCGATCTTCCCCGCACCTACCCCTCTTCCACGCCCCGGCCCGCGCCGGGGCGTTTTTCATGGAAATGTGGTTTTGGCGGTGCGGTGAGAGGACCGGAACCGCGCTGTTATAAGACCGTTCATCTTTGTATTCTCCCCGCGGGCAGCGCACAGCGAGAACCGCCTTTGACTGCGGTACACGCGTGGCAAGAACACCGCACCTCTCCATTCACCGGCGCGGGCAGAACAGCGGGAATTGACCGGATCTTGTGGCAAGGGCGCAAGAACTGATCCCACCGCCCGATGTGCATCCACAGGGGCCGTCCGAAGGATGGACCCCAAACCAATCGAGCATTCATTCACACCGGGAATAGCCCACAAACAAGGAGTATCGCAGATGAACCGTTTCGCAAAGAAGATCGTTCCGTCCGTTCTTGCCCTGGCCGCGGTCGCGGGGACCGCGCTGGGCCTCAACTACCCCATTACCTGGCTCAGCATGGCGCCCACCCCGTTCGGTTCGCCCGTGCCGAACAGTTCGGTCTTTTTCCTACCCGGCGTGGGCAACGTCACCGTGACGTACTCGCTGCCGGGCACGTTCACGCAGTCCAGATTCCAGAGCGGGTTCCTCACCGCGGGCAACGTGACCAGCGGGCCGGACACGTTTCTGTGGTCCAACTACGAAGCGTTCGCGACCATCTTCACCGCCGGGCCAACCACGCAGCCCTGGCAGGTCACGTACACGTTCCCGAGCACGCTGCCGGCCGGCTCGATCTATCTGGGTGTCCACGGACTGGGACGAACGACGAACGCCGGTGGTCTGGCTTCGGTCATCACGGTCAATCAGAACGGCACGTTCCTGGGTGATTGGCAAGGCGCGGGCGGCCCGTGGGGCGCGACGCAGTTCAGCGCCGGCCCCCCCTTCACCATGATGAACTCCGTCACCGGGGCCGGCGGGGCCGACCCCTGGTGGAACACCAAACTCGGCATCGTCCGCATCGACGACGCGACGAACTCCGTGACGATCAACGCCAGCCAGATCGCCGGCGACGGCATCGGCCTCAACATCGGCTACTGCCCCGTGCCGGCCGGTGCATGCCCGATCGAGTGTCCGCCCAACCAGCGAACCCCGATCTGTTACGAGGCCGGTCGCGTCGACAACTTCGCGGCACCGGTGGATCCCACCACGCCCCGCCCCTTCTTCGCATCGCTCCTGAGCACGTACGCGATCTCGAAGCCATTCGATGATGCCAGGGTCAACGCCGTCTGCGGCACGACCTTTCAGAATCTGCCCTGCGGCATCGTCTCGGCGAATCTCGAGATCAGGCTCCGCGCCGAGAACGACATCCCGCAGAACGATTCGATCTACCTCCAGTGGATGGGCAGCAACTTCGCCTGGGGATCGAACATCAGCGCCCTTCCGGGCGCGGGCGGCACCTGGAACGCGGGCCAGACCCAGACCTTCACGCTCAACCTCGGCTCGTTGTCGGGAGGGCTCATCAACCAAATGAACAACAGCAACGCGCTCGATGTCCTGGTATCCGACGACACCACGGTCGAGTACGCCCGCCTTTCCATCACGGTGTGCCCCTGCAACGGCCCGGCACGCGTCTACACCGTCGGCGTCGCGGACAACCTCACCCCGCCCACGGAGGCCACCAGCCGTCGCGCCCGCCTCACCGCCCTGCGCACCGTTCCTCCCTTCCTGTGGAAGGACAACGACGACAACACGCCGGATCGCGGCTGGGGCCAGACCTTCGCTAATCTCCCCGGCGGCATCGTCAAGGCCGACTTCAACATTCGCATGAAGCCCAGTTTCGGCGGGGCCGGCAACGACGGCCTGGCCTTTGACCTCCTGAACCTGGGCGCGCCCGAGACCTTCTCCCGCGGCTTCAACATCAACACCATCGCCCCGCCGTGGACGACCAACCCTCTCACCAACTTCTTCTTCAACCTCGGCGCAACGCTCCCCACCGCCGTGTGCGGATCCAACCTTCTCGGCAACTTCGGCGACCGCACCTTCGACGTGTACGTGCAGGACGACACCGCCGTTGATTTCGCCCGCATGCGTGTGTGGCCCTGCCCGGTCATGCGTCGGCTCACCGGCATCCCGGTCGATCTTGACGGGGCCGTGGACCTCAGCACTCGTGCCGACGGGGTGACGCTGGTCCACTACGTCCCCGCGTCCAACTCGGACGCCCTCAACATCGATGCGCACGGCACCGAGGGCCAACAGGTTGATTTCCCGCCCGGCGCGTTCGACGCGGTTCCCGAGGGTGTGGTCCTTTCCTTCGCGATGCTGGGCGACTCCGATGACGACGGCGAGATCGATAGCATCACCGGCGGCATGGGCAAAGGTAAGGCCCTGCCCTCCGCGAACGGCTCCATGCGGGTCGCCCCCGGACCCAATGGCACCGGCACCTGCACCGGCCCTCGCATCCGCAACTCTCAGACCGGCGCTTCGCGTCAACTCTGCCTTTCCGAATACGAGAGCATCGATGTCCACAGCCGTGACATCCAGAGCCTCGGTCACGCCCGCAAGGCCGGACGCGACTCACACCCCTTCACCTACATGAAGTTGCGGGATATCGCTTTCATGACCCTGCCCGACGGCTCGACCTTCGAGGGCGACACCATCGAGTTCGACAGCGATGAATCGTCTCCCCCGGTGGCCCCCGAGGTCCTGAGTCTTTCCTGGAGCACGGAGGAAGGAAGCGTGCCGGTCGCCGGCGAACTGACGCTCCTGATCGAGCGGGTCAGCGCGACCGTCAACGGCGCATCGCACACCGCGGTCGGCCCCCAGTGCATCCTCAACACCAACCCCGGCAGCGTGACGCTGAGCAACATCGGCGACAGTGGCGAGGACGGCGTGGAGTTTACCCTGGGCGAAGCGGAGTCCTTCGGCACCACCGTCTCACCCAACTGCGGCGGGGATGAATCGGCCCCGTGCGGGGTTGAACTCAGCCTCGAACTGACCGCGACCGGTCGGCTCTCCGACGGTACAACGAGCGATGTCGCCCGGGTGCGCACTTCCGGCCGGATCAGCAGTTTCTTCGACATTTGGACAGAGTTCCCTTCCAACCCTGGCACGCCCGACCCCCTCGGCGCGACCGCGCTGGTTCTGGATGCGAGCGGCCTGCCCGTGGGAGAACTGCACTTCGGCGATTCCGGTACTCCGTCCCTCCGCTGCACGACCGGCCCGCAGATTCAGAAGGTCAGAGAAGTGGCGGATCGCACGGCGTCCGGAGGCCCCGGGGTCGGCGTCACGCTGGAGTTCGAGTCCGATGTCGAGTTCAACGTCCCCGGCGTGCCCCCCCTGACGGGCCGGTCGGTCGAACTGCGGCCCCGCGTCGTTGCCGGCACGATGCCGCCCGTAGTCCAATCACTCACATCGGTACGGCTGACCGGCACGGGCATGGCCGAGATCGACCTGACAGGCCAGACCATCGTCCCCGTCGGCTCGGGCGTCCCCTGCCCCGCCGACTTCAACCAGGACGGCGGCATCGACGGTGCCGATGTGGACGCCTTCTACCAGGCGTGGGAGGCGGGTGATGCCACCGCCGATGTCAACGCCGACGGCGGCATCGACGGCAGCGATGTCGAGACCTTCTTCGAGGCCTGGGAGAACGGCGGCTGCTAACAAGAAATCCCCTCGCGGCGAAGGCTCGCTATCTTCCCCGCTCCTACCCCTCTTCCACGCCCCGGCCCGCGCCGGGGCGTTTTTCTTGGACACCCACCCGTGTCACGGTCCGACCGGCTTCATCCCCGCCGGGATGCTCGAAATCTCGTTGGGCGGCGGGGGCACGAAGGGAATGTGTTCATACCATCTCTTCGCCCGATTGAACACCGGGTACATGAAGACACCCCCCGCGGCAAAGGTCTGCTTTTCGTCTTTGTTCCAGCGTGCCCAGGAGCCGCGGTCGAAGCCGAAGTCCTGACCCGTGAGCGTGGAAAGCGAGGACCGTGTCGTGTGGTTGATCGAGAGGTTCTCATCGTCGAGGCTGGTGATGAGTTGCTCAACCACACGGGGTTGACGGTACTGCCCCAAGGCCGTGGCGGCCTGGGCGCGAACGGCGGGTTCGTCCTCCTTGGCCGGATCGATGGCTTCGATGAGCGCGGCCACAGCGACCGGATTGTGAAGCCGTTGCAGACCGCGGGCGGCTTCGATCCGGACGCTGGGATCGGTGTCCTTGAGACGCTCGGCGATGAGGGGCACGTGATCGGGATTCCCGTGGTTGGCCAGGCCCCGGATCGCCGCCCCCCGGACGCCGGGATCCGCATCCTTGATGTTGTCCTCGAAAAGTCGGATATACACGGGCTGACCGGCGAAGGACGCGTTGGCCAGGAGCATGGTCCCGCGGTATCGATTCTCGGGGTCGTAGGGATCGATGGCCCAACGCGCGGCTTCTTCGGGCGCGGGCGGCGACCAGAGATCGAAGATGCTCTTGGCGCCGGGCTGGAGGTCCGACAGGCAACCTGCAAGAGGACCGAGAAGGGCCGCGGCAACCACCGCGCGTTTCAAGCCTGGGTGCATGGGCCGATGGTACCCTCCCGGCGTGAGCCTCCGCCACTGCACCGTCTGCTCCGCGTGGATCGCCGTGATGATCGGGTCGGGCTGCGCGAGCCGCAGCACCGCCACCGCACCTGTCGAGCCGGGGGTCCTGCTCCGTGCCGACGATGTCTACGCGCCCGGGCGTGCGGTGCGAGAGTTCAACGGCGGCCGGGGTGGTCGGGAGACTCAGCGTCGCGTGACAGGGGAACCGGACGAGTCCGGTGCGTGGGAACTGCAGATCCTGTCCGGCATGAGCGGCGAGTTGAAGCCGGTTCGCTCATTGATCCTCGCCCGGGCCGAGGATGGGGGTGTGCTACTCCTGCGCCTGCGCGATGAGGCTGAAGGAACAGTGATGGTGTTCACTCCTCCGCTGGCGCTTCTACCGCCAAAGTTGGAATCGGGCGGAGTGTTCGAGGGACGCGCAAAGGCCGAGGTGGTCCGAATACGTGATCGCACGATCGCCGACCGGGGTACCGCCCTATCACATGCCGAGATCGTGGCTGATGAATCCGGTACGCCGGGAAGGATCGCCTGGAAGAGCAGTTTGGTGTTTACACTCTCCGTCGCGAGCATCACGCGAGAGATGGTCCAGTCCGTGGAGCCGGGCGCGGGGGTGATCGCCGAGCAGAACAGCCTTCGCGTGAAAGCGGGACCGTTCACTGTTCGATCTGCGGACGAAACGTGGACCGTGGTACGCGGCGATCAGTGACCGCCGTGCGAATCCGCCGCCTTGTCCTTGGTCGGTTTTTTGGCCGGCGGTTTCTTCGTTGCCCCGGACTTCTTTTTCGCGTCATCATGACCCGCGCTGTGGCCGCCGGCTCCGTGTCCGCTACTCGGGGAATGTGAATCATCAGGGGCGGGTGGTTTGGGCAGCGCGGCATGGGTGAAGTCGAAGGCCGGCGCCACTCTGGCGGGCACCGGTGCCCCCCGCACAAAGGCGAGGTAGCCGCAGGCCGCCGCACCGAGCAGGAGGCTGTACGCGGCGAAGAGACTCACGGTCGTTCGCGTGCTCTTCGGGAGCCGCGCGATCGGTCGGCCCAAAGGCTCGATCAACAGATTGACAGCGGCACACGCAACACGACCGACCCGCGCCCCCAACTTCTTCAGCCCCGCGATCAAGGAAAGTCCGCGTGGGCTCGTGGCATGGTTGCCGACAGGCTTGCGGGATTCGGCTTGCGCCAGCACATTGGAATTGCTCGATGGCGACTGGCCCGCCGGCTCTGCGTCTGCCGTCTGGCGCGTTGTACCGCATCCGATGTCCGGTGTGACCGGTGTTGACGAGATACCGGTCCCGCCGGATCGCACGAACTCAGCGTCCGTTGGAGTGCCTGCCGCGGAGCGCTCTTTGCTGTGGCTGGTTGCTCGCTCATCGATCACCGGAGCATCGGTCCCCGGAACCTCCTGAGGACTTGATCCTGGGTCCGTCCATGTTCGGGATGAGCCATCCTGAGCGGAGACTGACGTTGCTGCGGAGGAATCCAACTCCTTCGTCAGCGCATCCAACGATGAGCCGGCGGACGCGGCGGAAGTTTCGATCGCCATTACCACGGCTTGGTTTGTGGCGTCCTCCAGCTCCGTCAGGAGCGAGTCGAGTTTCGAACTGACACACTCCGCGGCATTCGGCCGGGATGCCTCGGAAGTCTCGGGGAGATGTTCGGCTTGGTCGGGCATGGAGGATCGTGACTGTCGGGAGTAGTTTCGGTTCGCACGCTCGATGTATGGAGGCCGCGGGACCAGCTCCGGTTGTCCGGTGCCCGCGTATTCGGCGTGTTTTGACGCGCTCCCCTGCCTGGAGCGGCGGATAATCTGCTTCGTGAGCATGCACCTGATGCACCTGCCGGAGTGGCCCGACTCGCCGGGTTCGATATTCAGCATCGACGGCGAGGAGGCTCACCACGCGCTGCGCGTGCGTCGTTTAGGCGTCGGCGATATCGTGCGGGCGTGCGACGGGAACGGACACCTGATGATCGGTGAGATCGCCGCCACGCGTCGAGGACGAGGTGGCTCGTGGGAACTGGATCTCAGGGTGCTTGAAACCCGTGTGATTCCGCGGCCGAACCCGGCGGTCCACATCGTTTCCGCCGCGCCCAAGGGGGATCGGCTGGGAGAGATGATCGAAGGTCTGTCACAAGTCGGAGCCGCATCGTGGCGGCCGCTGTTCAGCGAGCGGACCGTGGTGGAGCCGAGCGACACAAAGTTGGAACGTTTGCAGCGGATCGCACTGGAAAGCATGAAGCAGTGCGGTCGGACGCATCGGCTCGACATCCTCCCTCCCGTCGGGCTGTCCGAAGCGTTGATGTTGCCCGGGGCCATCATCGCGGATTCCTCCGGCGAGACGTGGGGACGGTTGCCGGCACAGGACAACGGGCAGACTCTGACGATCCTGGTCGGGCCGGAGGGGGGTTGGACGGATGCGGAACTCGCGGAAGCACTGAGCTCGAGCGTTCCCGCGGCTTGCTTCGGCATCCACACGATGAGAATCGAAACCGCGGCCGTGGTGGCGGCGGGGATCGTGATGCACCTGAGTGCCCGGTCATGAACGGGCCGATAGGCTTGCCTCAACCTTGCGCGCTAATCTCTGGCATGGGCGAAGCCAGTCTTGTGGTGGAGAGTCCGCTCGGCCCCCTTCTGCTGAGATCGACGGACGAGGGCGCGACGGCGTTGCTGTTTGATGCTCCACGGGGCGTGGCCCAGGAAGGTTCGAGCGCCGCACGCGGACACATCAACCGACTGGCCCGCGAGGTCCGGGCGTATTTCGCCCGCGAGTTACGGAACTTTGAGACCCCGCTCGCACCACGGGGGACGGAGTTTCAACAGCGGGTTTGGAACGAGTTGCTGCGGATACCGCTGGGCGAAACGATCACGTACGGCGAGCTGGCCCGGCGCATCGGCAACCCCGCGGCAAGCCGGGCTGTGGGGGCAGCCAACGGCGCGAACCAACTGGCGATCGTGGTCCCCTGCCACCGTGTCATTCACAGCGGAGGTCGGTTGCACGGCTACGCGGGCGGGGTTGATCGCAAGGCGCGGCTGCTGGAGCACGAGCGGGCGATGGCCCCGCTGTACGCGTGTTGAACGCCCATCCGATGACGCGCCACACTCACCCACCCCCCGACGCCTCCAACCGCGATTTCGCCGAGCGCATCGTCCGGACACTGCGCGATCGTGGGCACACGGCGTACTTCGCGGGCGGGTGCGTCCGGGATGAGTTGCTCGGGCGTGATCCTGAGGATTACGACGTGGCGACCGACGCGACACCGGACCGGATCGCGGCGCTCTTCCCTCGCACCAATGAAGTCGGGGCGCACTTCGGCGTGGTGCTGGTCAGGCACGCGAATCGAACGGTGGAGGTGGCCACCTTCCGAACCGATGGGAGTTATTCCGACAAGCGGAGGCCGGACTCGGTCACGTTCAGCACGCCGCAAGAGGACGCGGCCCGGCGTGACTTCACGGTCAACGCGCTCTTCCTCGATCCGGTCGACACAAGCCCCGCTCACCCCCGCGGCCGCATCGTTGACTTTGTCGGCGGGATGGAGGACCTCGCGCGGAACGTTCTGCGGGCTGTGGGCGACCCGGATCAGCGACTGGCCGAGGATCATCTGCGGGCGCTGCGGGCGGCCCGGCTCGCCGCGAAACTCGGCTTTGAGATTGATCCGGGCACGGCGGCGGCAATCCGCCGGCACGCGGCCGAACTGTCGGGCGTCAGCCGCGAGCGCATCGGCGACGAGGTGCGGAAGATGCTGACGCACCCGGCGCGAGGTCGTGCGGCGACATGGATGGACACGCTCGGACTGACGGCGGCCGTGCTCGGAGTGTCGCGCGATGCGGGCGGTGCCGCGTTGCTGCACGCACTCCCCGCGGAGATTCGCCCCTCGTGGGCGCTGGGGGCGTGGGCGCTGGACTTGGGGGAGGCGTACGGCGAGTCCGCGGCGAGCACGGCGGCCCGCTGGCGCGAACGGCTCTGCCTGAGCAACGCCGAAGCGTCGGAGTTGCGAGCGATTCTTGAACTGATCAGTGTCCTCGAACAGGATTGGCTGCGCTGGCCCATCGCGAAGCAGAAGCGGGCCGCGGCGAGGCACGGATTCGACGGCGCGGCGGCCATCCTCAGCGTGCGGCTGCCCGCTCTCGGACATGAGGTATTCGCCAGACTCGCCGAACTGGCCGCGACGCCCGGGGGCATCTCGCCCGCGCCGCTCATCACGGGAGACTATCTTGTCTCGAAAGGGATGAAGCCGGGCCCCGCCTTCAAGGGCCTGCTGGAGCGCCTGTACGATGCCCAGTTAGAGGGCGCGGTGACAACCCCCGAAGCGGCGCGGGCCCTGGCGGAGACCCTGGGCGTTCCGTCGTGATCCCGCGTGATCGCGGAATCGCCGTATCCTGTGGCATGATGAGGCGGTCGGAGCAACTCCGGATCGGCGCGGCATTCCTCGCGCTCTTCGTCGCCGGGTGCGAAGAGCGTCAGTCGATGCCCGCGGCACAGAGCGAAAAAGCGGCGATGGAGATGCAGTCGGCGCTCGAAAGCCGCGGCATCGATGATGTACGCGCAGCGCGAGTAACGGGAGAAGGCGGTTGGGTGGTCAGTGTGCCCGCCGCGAGTGCCCCGGCGGCTCGGGCGGTACTCGTTGAACTCGACCTGCCGCGTGAACCCCGACCGGGATTGATGGACATCGTCCGAGGATTCGGCCTGGTGCCCTCGCCCGCGCAGGAACGCGCGCGGATCATGGCCGCGGCGGCTGGTGAAGTTGCCACGACGCTGGAGTCCGTCGACGGCGTGCTGGTCGCGCGGGTCCATATCGTGCCGCCGCGCGAAGCGGGGCTTGATGGGAGCGGTGCGGAGCCGGGCTCGGCGGCGGTTTTGATCAAGTACATTCCGGCCGAGGGCGGTGCGCTGATCGGATCAAAGATCGCCACGGAACGAGGCCAAGATGAACCATCCGATGCCCCCGTGACCGCGGCATCGGTCATCACCCTGGTTGAGCGGGCCGTGCCGGGCATCGACCCCGCACGGGTCGAGGTGGTTTTTACAAGAGCCGGCAACCCGTCGCGGCACATCAGCCCGACCGCGGCACCGGTCTTCGCGGACTGGAAGGTCTGGGCGATCGTCCTCGCGCTGGCGCTCGCGGCCGGCATGGTGTACGCGTTCGTCGCCGCCAAGCAGTACTTCCGGGCACGGCTCGCGGAGCGGGTGTGAACACGAAGGGCCAGGAGAGCGGCTTCAACGCCCCCGGCGAGCCGGACGATGTGGCCCGCGCACGGGCACGCGTTCTGATCACCGCGGCCAAAGCGCTGAACCGAACGTGTGCGCTCCGACGGCACGCAGACAGCGCGATGTTGATCTCGCTTGCAGATGAGGCAGCAACAAGCGTGCCGGTTGGATCCCCCGCGACTCGAGCCGCCGCGTTTGTGGAACGGCGTGCGGAGGAGGAGCGAACGTATGCCGAAGAGGCCGTGGCTCGCCTGCCGGTGATGTGGCTTGGTCTGCTCAGCGCGGGCACCGGGGATGTGCGGAAGGCACTGACCGCGCTGGGCGTCGACATCATCGCGTGTGTGGCCCGACCGATGTCAGCGCACGCGGCGGCGGAGTTCATGACACCGTCGGGCTTGGAACTTGCTCGGCACGCCGCGGACCAGCGTTCACGGGCCGATGTGCCGGTACCACCGGCGTGGTTGTTGAGCGCGTGGGAAGGCGTGGTCCGTGGTATTGAACACCAAGGCGACTCGCTGGCGTACGAGTGCGGGCTGCGGGTGGCGGGAGATTTGTTCCAACGCCTGCCGAAGGAGTTCCGGACGCTCGCGGAGAGAGTCTCTCGCACGACCATCGCACGCGTTCTTGCATCGCAAGCAACGATCGACCTGAACGATGACCGCCTCGCGGCTGCGATCGTGGGGTGGATGCTGGCGGATGCGAGACGGTTCGTCGCGCAAGCGACCGACACGGAGTAACACAGCCCCGGCGGGAATTGAACCCGCGACCGCCGCGTGCAATAGGCGCGCGATGCTCCACCACTGAGCTACGGGGCCGTCGAACCTGATCGCCCGCCGCCGGGTGGCCGGTGCGGGCGTCCTTGTGTGTCGCGGACCCGACGGCCCGCTTCTTCCCTCCGGACGGTTCGGTGAGCGTGCGGGTACAGCCCCGCAGCCCGAGCTATGCACGGCGCAGCGACAGACCAGAGGCTCGTTGGCGAGCGGCCTTGGGGCATCCCGGCGTGGCGGATGGATGGTGCGTGTGAGCCTCATCGCCGCGTCGGCCGGGGGGTTCCCGCTGGCCGACGCCGCGAACTGGTGTTCAGCGGCCCGGCTGCGGGCGGCGGTCACAAAGGACCGTCACCTGATCAACACAAATGGCATCCGTCAGGATGCACGCGTGCTGACCATGCTCCTGCGAAAGGCAGGAGCGGCCGGACTGCTGATACTGGTACATCGCGAGCGACATACAGGCTCTACTAGAGAGAAGTATGACCAAACCGAACGTTCAAGTCAAGGCGATTCGCGCCTGTGTATCGAAGATAACCGCCCGTCGGACATACAAGCCACGGGCAGCGTTGTTCGGAATGGTTCAGCCGCCCCCGGCGGGCTTGCCGGTGCCGGGGTCCTGGCCTCGGAAGTGGCGGACCATGTCTCGCATCATGAGCATACCGCGCTGTCGCTTCTCGGCGGTGGCGTGGCCTCCCACGGTGCGGTCCATGAAGGTGAAGGCGCGTCCGAGTTCGCGGCCGCTGGGGGCCTGGTTCGGGTTGCTCATTCGCTCGCGGTCGCGCTGGGCCTGACGGCGGACATCGGCGAGGCGTTTCTCGTCCGGCTCATCACGCATTTCACCCGCGACCGTCTCCATCATCTTGACAAACTCGAGGAAGGTGCGGTCGAGGTATTCGGCTCGCTCACTCTCGGGAACGGTGGCGTAATCCTTGGCGTACTTGTCCCAGGTATCGATGGCGAGTTTCGAGGCGTTCTCCTCGATCTGCTTTCTCGCCGCGCCGGCGATGCCCGCGGCGAACCCGGCCAGCAGCATGGAATCGCCCGAACTCATGCTCTTCATGCGCTGGACGAGTTGACCGATGAGTTCAAGACGCTTCTCGACCGAGAGTTTGTTGAACTCGTCGGTCAGGAGCGTGTAGTTGAAAACATCATCGAGCGGGTCGCGGAGATAATCGGGCTGAGGGACGGGCCGCAGCGCGAAATAGAGGCCGATCCCCACACCCAGAACGGCTACCGCTCCGATCACGGAGAGTTGCCGCTGGGTCTTCTTGCGCTGGCCCGGATCGCCCATCCGTGCACGCCACGAGGCCCGGAGTTTCGCCAGCCGGGCCGCGAGGGGTTCCTCGATCCGGGTCGGCAGACCGACTCGAAAGCGCCGAGGCTTTGTCACGGGCTGCGTGTTGGCGATGCCCTCCATCAGGCTGCCCTGACCTGCGGCGGGAAGAGGTTGGGTTGAAACTGGGGTCACGGTCGATCTGGTACGGGCTTGGTGAAAAGTTGTTTCTGTTGCAAGCGAAACTCAGCGGCCCATGCCCCCGCCGAACTGGATCAGGTCCTGCACGAACATGGCGTTGGCCTCGTCGGACGCGAACGGGACTTTGTCGGCGCGGTAATCGCCGTAGTAGATGCCGTTGCGGTCCCACTTGGCCTCATCGGGAGTTTCGTCATCATCACGCCCGATCTGCTTCCAGCGGGGGTTGTGCCAATCTTTGTAGTCGATGACAAAGTAGTAGCGGTTGCCGCCCTTCTCGTACGCCTTGCTGACGCCGAACTGCGGGTTGCGGACGGAGATGAGTTCCGCCGCGACCATGGCATTGCCCGCGAGGTAATCGTAACTCCACCCCAGTTGAGCCCACGTCGGGCGCGGATCATCGCCGATGCCGCCGACATCGGAAGGGCACCGGAAAGGATCGCTCACAACCCAATCTTCATCCGGGGCGGGGCGGAAAGGCATCGGAGCGTCGATGTACTTGGACATCACGTCGAGAAGCGTCGGATCGTTCTCATTCCCACCCTCGTTGATGGGGCGGACCTTGGGGAGGAGCAGGCCCTTGCTCTCCGTGTCCATGTACATCTGAAGGCCCAGGCCCAGACTGCGGAGGTTGTTCAGGCATCGGACGCGCCGACCCGACTCTCTCGCCCGACCGAGCGCCGGCATGAGCAGGCCGAGGAGCAGGGCCACCACGCTGATGACAACAAGGAGTTCGATCAACGTGAAGGCCGGACGTGTTTTCTGAGTTCCCACAAGCATGTGACTGTTCAGACAGTGTATCCGGACGCGGGTGAGGTCTTGTGTGGCACCCGTACGGGGCAGACGCGATGGGACTCGATCCGGCCGCGGCGCTGGCTTCCCGCGTGGGTTGTACGCACTTTCGTCCTAGGCGTTTCGTCGTCTGTTCCGACCCGGATTCCAAAGTCTTGCACCCCGCCTTTTCGGGTTGCTGAACCAATCGCGTGCCCGGACCCGGGCATCACTCCCCCCCGGCATCCAACACAGCGCGGCAGAAACGATGAGCCAGGGCGTGGCCCGATCGCTCCGCTCGGATGTCGGCCCTCAAGGGGCGACCCAACAACGCGACGTCGCCGATCAAGTCGAGCAGTTTGTGCCGGGCCGCCTCATTGGTGAAACGCCAGGCGTTGTCGATGGGCTGGCCTTCGTTGCCGACGACAAGCAGATCGCGGGGCGTGAAGCCCGCGAACAGACCGAGTGCATTGGCCACGGCCGCCTCTCGCTCCAGCGAGAAGGTGCGTGCGGGAGCGATGAGAGTGCGGTATTCTTCAGAGTCACCCGTCCACGAAGCCGTTTGTGCGGGCAGGGGTGATCCCGGCCCGTAGTCGAGAAGATAGGAATAGACACAACCAGACTCGATCGGTACCGCGGTGATGCTCGCGTCTCCATCACACACCGAAACAGGCTCGCGGAGCAGGATCGGGGTCGGGGGCGTATCCGCATCGACGAGCAACGGCACAAGGGCTTCGACAAAGGGAAGGGCCGAGCCGTCGAAGATGGGCACCTCCGGACCTTCGATCTCGATCGTGCAATCCGCGATTCCCAGGCCGCGCAGGGCGCTCAGGGCGTGCTCCACAGTGCCGATGCACGCCCCGCCCGGCACGCCGAGGGTCGTGTTGCGGATCGGAAAGCCCCGGGGCACGTGCGGCAGGTCCGGATTCTCGATGACGTACGCGACCAGGGCCGGGATGCGGTCTCCGCCGCCTCCGAATCGGAACGCAAACCCCGAACCGTGTTCCGCGGGGTGAAAGACAATGGCGGAACCGACACCGGTGAAGAGCGCCGGGCCACGCAGTGGAGGGGTGGCTGCTTGCAGGGCGCGACGGGGAACACTCGCGCCGCTCATCCGCCGCGCCCCTCGTGCCCGCGGTTGCGACCCAGGCGGCGAAGATGGGCGTAGATGCGCCGCCACTCATCAGCAGGCCCCGCGGGCGAGCCGACAAAGGAGACCCCCGCCGGGACATCGTTGATGACTCCCGAATACGCCGCGATCTTGGCCCCCGCACCGATCTCGATGTTGTCCGCCACGCCTGTGCGCCCGCCGAGCATGGCCCCGTCGCCGATGATGACCGACCCGGCCAGCCCCACCTCGCCGCAGAGAATGCAGCACCGTCCGATGCGGCAGTTGTGACCGATCTGGACGAGGTTGTCGATCTTGGTGCCGTTGCCGACGCTGGTCGATCCGAACTTGGCGCGATCGATGCAGGTATTGGCCCCGATCTCGACATCATCGCCGATGGTGACGTTGCCGATGTGCGGCACTTTCAGCAGGCCGCGGCCGTCGGGGCGTGGGTGATATCCGAACCCGTCGGCCCCGATCACCACACCGGCGTGCAGGATGCAGCCCCGCCCGATGATGCAGCGGTCCAGGACCACGACACCGGGGTGGAGCACCGTCCCATCCCCGATGCTCGCGCCCCGCCCGATCACCACGTTGGCAATGAGTTGCGCCCCCGCGCCGACCACCGCGCCGGCCATGATCGTGCAATGCGGACCAACCGAAGCGTCCGGGTCGATGCGCGCATCGGGATCGATCGCGGCGGAGGGATGAACACCGGGCCTCACGGGGGCCGGTTTGTCCGTAAAGAACTCAAGTGCCTGGATGAGCGCCAGGTCGGCATCGGCCACGCGCAGCACGGCCCGATCCGGGGGTGGTGCGCCGTTGTCGAAGAGCGCCGTCGTCGGCACTTTGTTCGCCACGATGGCCGCGGCGGCCTGGCCGTTCCTCCACGCCGCGGCGAACCCGGAGGTGCGGATGAACGTGAGCGTGTCGCGTCCTGCCTTGTCCGCCGCGTCGATGCGGGCGAGGGGAATGTCGGGAGATCCGATGAGTTCGGCCCCCAGGAGAGAGGCCAATGCGCCGGTGGTAATCGTCACGGGCTGATTGTAGGGAGTCGGCCCGGAACCATGTCGGGCCACGCCGGTGATCGAGATCGCGGGGAACAGCGTCATGCCGGAAAAGCCCCGATGGGGACCATCGGGCCACCCTTGTTCATCAGTCGTGATCGCGGCGGTGGTGCTTCTTGCCCTGGTCGCGCTGCTTGCTGCGCTGGCTGCGTTTCTGCGCCCCGGTTCGTCCGCCGAAGTCCTTGAACCCCGCGCCCCTGGCCGCGCCGAAGCCTGTTCCGAGGGAAAGCCCGGTGTCCTTCTTGCCCAGGGTCGCCGTCCTGGTTTTTCCGGCGGCGCGGCTGGAGGCATCGTCGATGAAGAGTTCGAGTTGGCGACGGGCGAGATCGACCGCTCCGATCCGCACCGAGACAAGGTCGCCGAAGTTGAAACTGCGGCCCGAACGGATGTCCACCAGGGCGCCGGTCTTCTGATCGATGCGCCACATGGGTGTGGCGTTGTCGCGGGTCACATCGCCGGGAAGATCCTCGCTCTTGATGAAGCCGTCGGCGAGATACTTGTCGATCTGGACGAAGATGCCCCGGTTGTTGACGCCTGTAACGACGCCGGAATACGCCTCCCCGATGTGTTTTTCAAGGAGTTGCAGAACGAGGAAGTTGCGGAGTTCCTTCTCCGCGGACTCGGCGTTCACCTCCCGCTGGGTCGCGTGGCGACCGATCGCCAGAAGGTCCTCCTCGGTCGGGGTGGACTTGAGCGTCATGATGTCCCGCCCGAGTTGGACCTTGGCCTCATCGCCCCTAGGTCGCCTGGTTCCGTTCTCGGTGCGGGCGAGATAGTCGGCGATGAAACGGTGGACGGTGAGGTCCGCGTAGCGTCGGATGGGGCTGGTGAAATGGGCGTAGGCCTCGCTGGCGAGGGCGTAGTGGCCGATGAGGGCCGGGCTGTACTCGGCCTTGCTCAGGGTCCGCAGGACCGCGAGGTGAACGGCGCGGGCCGGGGGCTTGCCGCGGGTGGCGTTGAGCAGGCCCTGCAACTCCTCGCGGGTCGGGTTCTTGGGGATTCGGAATCCAGCGACCATCGCCACCTTGCGCATCTCATCGACGTCGCCGGGGATCGGCTCGGGGTGGACGCGCCGCAGCAGCGGCACCTGCATCGACTCGGCCAGGCGGGCTACCACCTCGTTGGCCTCCACCATGAACATCTCGATGAGTTTGTGGGTGAATGCGTCGTCCTCGCGCTCGGCGTCGATGACGTGCCCGTTCTCGTCGTAGATCAGCACGCACTCGGGCAGATCGAGGACGATCATCCCCTGGCGGTTGCGGCGGCCCTGGATGGCCTTGGCGCAGCGGTCCATCTCGCGCAGCGTCTCGAGGAGTTCATCGGTGTACTTCGGGGGTGTCTTGGCGTGGCGGCGTGCCTCGTTCAGGTCGCCGTCGATCAGCGCCTGGGCTTCCAGATAGGTCAGGCGCTTCTTGCTGTTGATCAGCACCTGGGCCACACCTTCGCCCCGCGGGTTGCCCTGCTTGTCGTAAGTGATGAACGCCGCTTTGCAGTACCGGGGCACGCCCTCCTGCAGCGAGCAGATGCCGTTGCTGAGGATCTCGGGCAGCATGGGGATCACCTTCCGCGGCAGGTAGCAGGAGTTGGCACGATCCTTCGCTTCGATGTCCAGCGGGCTTCCGGGTGGGATGAAGTGCGCGACATCGGCGATGTACACTCCCAACTCCCATCCGTCCTCGGTGCGGCGGATGCTGATGGCGTCGTCGTAGTCCTTGGCGTCGGGCGGATCGATGGTGAGGATGAAGTCCTCGGTCATGTCCAGCCGGTTGTCGAGCGCGGCGTGGCCTTTCTCGTAAAAGGCCGCGATCTCGCGGTCGTACCTCGCCGCGGCATCGCGGGCCTGCTGGATGCAGGATTCCGGGAACTCGCCGGGCAGGTCGTAGGCGGCGATGACGGCCTGCGTCTCCACATCGGGCTGCCCCGCCTCGCCCAGCACGCGGACGATGACGCCCTCGCCGAGCATGTCCCCCTCGGGCCAGACGACGAGTTCGAGGACGACCTTGTCCCCCTCGCGGCCGTTCTTGGCCTCGGCATCGCGGACAACGATGGGCTGGCTGATCTGCTTGCCGTCCGGGAGCACGACCCACTGCTGGCCGCGTTTGGTCAGCGTGCCGGAGTAACTGGACTTCTTGCGCTCGACGACTTCGACGATCGTGCCGCTGAAGCGGTCATCGCCGCGAGACCGACCGACCCGGACGCGCACCGTGTCGCCGGTCAGGGCATCGCCGACATCCTCGGGCCCGATGAAGACCGAGCCTTCGCGCACGCTCTCGGTGGGAGTCACGAAGCCGAAGCCGCGCTGGTTCTTGCGGAAGACGCCGACAATCTCGCCGCCCTCGATGTCGGCGAGGCTGGGCAGTTGCACATGACCGGACGATGAGACGACCAGCAACCCCTCGGCCTGAAACGTCTGCACCGCGGCGGTGAATTCTTCCAGTTCCTCGCCGGGGATATTCAGGTCTTTGGCGAGTTCGCCCAGCCGCGTGGGGGTGTAATCCTCGTGGCGAAGGTGGTTGAGCAGCCGCTTTTTGTAGCGCAGGGCCATGGTCGAGGGTAGGTCGAAGCAAAAAGTGGGAGGGAGATGCACGGCATGAACGAGTGAAGCTCCGGTCGATTCGACCCGTACCCCCATCTTCGAGTGGTTCGCGCAGCCATGCCGGTCCGCACGACCCTCGTATTCGGAGAGCCCCACTCCGCCGACAGAAGCACGGAGTCAGTCACCCCCACGTTCGGGCCGATGAATCATTCGTGCGTTCACACCCCGGCAACCCGGCACTGCGGCCCGCCTTCACGCTCGTGGAACTGGTGCTGGTTATCGCCATCATCGGCATCATGGCCGCCATCGCCGCGCCGCGATACGCGAGCGCTGTGGCACGGACCCGGCTCGACAACGCGGCCCGGCGCATCGCGGCGGACATCGCCCTCACCAGGGAACTCGCCCAGGCCGCCAGCGCGGTGCGCAAGATCGATTTCACGATCGCCACATCGTCGTACATCATCACGGGGTACGCCGACCCCGACCGTCCTTCGCAGACCTACAGCGTGAACTTGTCCGACCCGCCATACGGGGTCAACATGAAGAACGCAGACTTCGGCGGCGGTCCATCCATCGAGTACTCCGGTCACGGCGTGACACAGAAGTCGGGCAGCGTCATCATCCTCGGCCCCACCGGGAGCCGGACCATCTCGCTCGACGCCGGCACAGGACAGATCACCATCCAATGAACCATACACCGCTCCCATCCCGACGGGGTCTTCGCCGGGGGCTGACCCTCACCGAACTGGCGCTCTCGATCGGCGTCGTGGGTCTGATCCTGCTGGCGGGACAGAGCGCTGTGACCCTGGCGGGCGCCACCGCGGCCCGCAGCGCCCAGGGAGATCGGAAGAGCGTCGTGTAGGGAAAGAGGGTAGATCTCGGGGGTCGCCG
>ERZ761603.369-NODE-369-length-38726-cov-35.905381_pt1 | contig 38726 bp, 32 predicted proteins | sample MGYA00511879_ERZ761603 | MGnify/ENA primary metagenome ERZ761603 (study PRJEB28899, sample SAMN02850040) | bioreactor sludge metagenome | biome: EBPR Sludge; feature: EBPR Bioreactor; material: flocular biomat | place: Australia: Thorneside Wastwater Treatment...
TCAATGCTCAGTTTGCACCAATGCTGGGAGGTTCAACTGAGGAAAATAGGTTGAAACCCGTCAGGTAGCGCTGGACCCGCCGGCGGACGGCCGCATCGCAGACGTCGTAGCAGACCAGGAACAGGGTGCGCGTCGCATCACTCATGGCGCCACGATAGGCCGTGCTGGCGCCGCTGTCCGGTTCGGCAAGCTTGCGGGGCTGGCGCAGTCGGGCGGCATGCCCGGCGGCCCGTGCATGGTGTAGTAAAACTGTCGGAAATCTTTACACTCGCCCCCGCCAGGACCGGGGCATGGTTGGCAAGCGATTGTTTTCATGTGTCCATAAGGAGCAGGCACGCTATATGCTTGATTTTTCTCCGTCCGGCCACGGGTGCCCGGGGGTCGGCGACACTTGGGGGTGTCACGTGGTTCCCATCCCGCTGTTCGGGAACCGGTCGCGGTTGCGCATACGGAGGGCTGCACATGAACAAGACAAGAATCTTGCTGGCCGGGGTGGCACTTTCCATGGCGTCTCTCGCCGAAGCAGTGCCGCTCATCCACTCGGCGGTGACTACCGGCGGTGCGGCAGACGCCGCCTTCAATGCGGTGATCAACTCGTTCCGCAGCACTCTGGGGGGGGCGCTCAATGCTCCCGGAGCGTGCGCGCCGCCCTGCACCTCGGGCCGGCGGGAGATCAACTGGGATGCGGTGCCGGTGGGCTTCAGTTCGCCGAACGCGTTTCCGGGGGATTTCTTCAATGGCACGACCGGCGTGCAGCCGAACGGCCGGATTCGCGGCGCGACTTTCACCACGCCGGGAACCGGCTTCCGGGTGAGCGCCAGCGAGTTTTCCGACGAAGCGGCCTTCGGCCCGGGCGAGTTCGATGCGTTCAGTCAGGCGAGAATGTTCGCCAGCCTGGGCAGCAACATCACCGATGTCACCTTCTCCCTGCCGGGAAGCCCGGGCGTCGCGGCGACCGTACGCGGCATGGGCATCGTCTTCTCCGACGTCGATTACACGGGCAGCGCCTCGCTGGAATTCTTCGACGCCGGCGGCGGGTCGCTCGGGCTGTTCGACGTGGCGGGCGTCTTCCCGGCGGCGGACGGGCGCAACAGCCAGGGCTCGTTCTCCTTCCTGGGTGTCTCGTTCGACGCTGGCGAGCGGGTGGCACGCGTGCGCATCGTGTCGGGTTCGCACGGCATCGATGGCAACTATGTCGGCCTGGACGATGCGGTAGTGATGGATGATTTCATCTACGCCGAGCCGCAGGCGGTGCCCGAGCCTCTGACCAGCATTCTGCTCGGCGCCGGCCTGACCGGGCTGTTCGTCTCGCACCGGCGCCGAGCCCTCATGACGCGCTGACCCGGCGCAGCGCGATGGCGCGGCCATCCGCAGCGCCGGGCCGTCCCGTCCGCCGGCTGACCGGTTGTTCCGTCCGGAGACGAGTCGGGCAGGACCGGCAGCAGGCGCGCGCCTCCGCGATCCCGGCGTGAATCTCGCCACATCCGGGTCCTGATCGTGCGCAAGCCGGCGTTTCATTCGGCCGAGGCAGCCGTCGATCTACGCCATCGATGTCCCTCGATGGCGGCCATCCAGTCGTCGCGCGCGGGTTTCGACAACGCCGGCGGCCCGCTCGAACGACGATTCCTTGTCACCCGGACCCGAAGCAAATCGGATCATTCCCGGAACGGGAAGATCCGGGGCTCATTCCTTTTGAGATGGTACGTCGCGTGGGGGCGACGGCCACCCGCGCGACGCCATTCTCCAGCAAATCGAGACCAGGGGACTTGTCGGCTGGAAGAACGACAATGCTTGCCCTCGACACAGCCCTTCCGAGAACATGAGGTACCGGTTCAAGCCACTCGGCGACGGCCTGTACTCCCGAACCTTCGAACGGCAGGTGAACGAAGCCCGCCTCCGAGCGGTGATCCTCAACACCTTCACCTACCTCGGCATGCCGCAATCGGTCCGGGTAGGGCGGTGCGCCCGCCGGGCTTGCCTGGCACGCTGGCGGTTTTGTCGCTACTCGACGGGAATGATCAGCTTGTCCCAGCCCGATCCATCGTCATCGGGGCCGCCCTTGCCGGTCTGTCCGAGCCTGGCGAGACGCGCCTCGACTTCGGCAATCGATTCGGGGGTCACGCGCAGCGTCCGCCGTTCGGCGCCGTGGCGGCGTTCGGCCATTCCCGGTGGTGGTCCGGAATGGTTCTGACGGCGGTCTGTTCCTCGTTGCGCGCGCATTGCTCCCTCCTCGAAAATCGCCGAAAGCTGGTGGGGACGGCGACTTGTTGACACGGGCCAGCCGGAAAGCTCCTGCCCTGTTCCGGACCGCCAGCCCTGGTGGCGAGGGCGAGAAGACCCCTGTCCGGCTGGCATTATCGGTACAAAGCTCCTTTAATTCAAGCCGCTGTTTTCCCTGATCAGGCGCAGGCCGGCGGGCAGGGACTCACCAAACGCCCGCCGTTCGTCCGCCTTGTCGAGCGCGACCACGTTTCTCACCTGATTGCTCCAGGTGGCGCTGGCGTTGATCGCAGCCAGGCGGGCCAGCACCGATTGGCGCAAGTCGTCCGTCAGGTCGCGCGAACGGTCGCCGGTCAGGCGGGCAATCTGCGTTGCGGCGAAGGCAGCCGGCTCGAGTTTCTTCCAGTCGGTGGCCAGCAGGGCCTGCAACCAGCGGCCGGCAACCTCGGGAGGTACCACCTGGTGGACACTGCCGTAAAGCGCCTGACGTGCTCCCAGACGACCAAGTGCCCACCAGCCGAGGGGCTTTTCGGATGCCTTGCAGAGTCGTTCGAGCAGCCAGTCGCCGATCTCAGCCTTGCGCTCGATCGGCAGCCTTTCGAGCGATGCGACGAGGCGGAGCATGTCGTCATGGCTGCCGGCGATCGCCGCCGGCAGGCGCCCGCGCACTTTCGAAGGCTCGCTGCGCAGCCAGGGGGACAGCTCGAGTAGCAGTTGCTCCTGGGCAGAGGCCGGCAGGCCGCCGGCCGCCCGTCGCCATAGGGTCCACCATTCCGACCAGTTCTGGCTTTCGTTGACGTACTGGATGCCCTGCGGCAGCAGCTCACCAAGCTGTTCGATCCGCCATTCGTCAAGCGAGTCGCCAAGTCCCGGGCGCAGGCAGAAACCGGCGAGGTTGAGCCACAGACGCTCATGCTCCGGTGAGCGGCGCCGGCGCCTGGCGCGCTGCAGCAAGGCGTCGAAGAGCGCACGCAGCAAGGGCATTGCCCAGTCGTCGCGCTTGCCGAGCAGGTGTTCGAGATGAGCGCGCAGGCGTCGCACCTCCTTGCTGTCGGCCGGTTGCCCGCTGGCACCAAAAATGCGCTCGATGCATTGCACCGCATCGGCAAAGCGTGCCGGCAACTCGGGCGAAGCGGATTCCATGCTGCCACCTTCGCCACGCAACTGGAATTCGAGCAGCCAGCGCCGGCTCCTGTCGTCGCTCGCCACGCAGTGGATTGCGAGCGTGCCGACTTCGGTCATCGCTGTCGTCAACTGGACGCGCACCTCACGCTGGCTGCTTCCCGTCAGTCCCTGGACAACGGTGGCAATCGGCGGCAAACGAACGAATTCGTCTTCGTCGAGCGTCGCGATCTCACCCGGCTGGTAGTCAGTGTCGGCCACCGACGAGGCGAGGTGAAAGCGCACCGGTTGTCCGAGGCGCAAACTGAAGCTGCGTTCCGGCAGGGCGACTTCGTGACCTTCCTCGCTGCCCCGCGGCAGCAGGCAGATCCCGCGCCGCGGCTGACCCTGGTCTTCAAGCACCAGGAAATAGCTGCGCGCCGAGCCGCCGCCGATGCGTTGCCCGTGTCCCTGGCGGACCAGGGCATAGGCGACCGCCCCGCGGGCTACGGCGATGTCCGGATTGTCATTGTGCAGAACGCGCAGTGGCTTCCCGCGCCACTGTGCGAGGGTGGTCTGCAGGCGCTCGGCGAGCGCGTCGGCACGGAAAACGCCGCCATTCAGCAGCAGACTGTCGGGCAGTGGCATCGCCTGCGTCTCGTCCGGCTCGGACAGCGCCTGGCGGGCGGCCTGCGCATGTCGTCTGAGGAAGGCGGCAACATGCCGGGTGATTGCCGGGTCAGCCGGGTAGGGCAGGCCGAACTCGACAATGGCGGCGCGTCGCTGCTGCAAGGGTTCGTCGACCGTCACCTGCGGGAAGAATCCGTCCACCAGCACCTGCCGGGTCTCGTCGCGCCGCAGCTCGACCGTCCGCGCCCCGCCGATCAGGCGCGCGCCACCGCCGAGCAGCGTCAGCAGCAGCGCTTCCGGAGCGTCGTCGGCCAGCAGTTGCTCCTTGGCGGCACGACAGCGCGCCGTCAGTTGTGAAAAGCGCGCCGCCGACAGGCGGCCTTCGCCGGCCGGCAGGCGCGCCTCGACGAGATGCGCCAGCGCGAGATCCATGTTGTCGCCACCGAGCATCAGGTGATCACCGACGCCGATGCGGGTCAGTTGTGGCTGGCCATCGACGATTGCCACCTGGATCAGGGTCAGGTCGCTGGTGCCGCCGCCGACATCGCACACCAGCAGCAGCCGGGTTTCGGCGAGCTGCTCGGCGAGCTGTTCCTGATGGCGGAACAGCCAGTCGTAGAACGCCGCCTGTGGCTCCTCGAGCAGGCGCAGGCTGGGCAGTCCGGCCTGACGCGCCGCAGCCAGGGTGAGCGCACGTGCGCCTTCATCGAACGAAGCGGGAACGGTCAGGATCACCTGCTGCTGCTCGAGCGGCGCCTGCGGGAAACGGTGTTGCCAGGCGGCGCGCACGTGGGACAGGTAACTGGCGCTGGCGGCGACCGGCGAGACCTTGAGTACCTCATCGTCGGCACCCCAGGGCAGGATGTCCGCCATGCGGTCTACCGCGGCGTGCGACAGCCAGCTCTTGGCGCTCGCCACCAGTCGCCCGGGAACCTGTGCGCCGAGGTCGAGTGCCAGGCGGCCGGTGATTGCCGGCTGGCTGCCCGCGGCGGCGGTCCACGGCAACTGGAGTTCGCCAGGGTCCAGCTCGCCGCTGGCCGGGTGGTAACGCACCGAAGGCAGCAGCGCTCGTGTGGCAACCTGTCCGGGCGCCACCAGTTGCTCGATTTCGAAGAGTTCGACCTGTCGTTTGCCGGGCGCACTGTAGGCGACGACCGTATTGCTGGTTCCGAGGTCGATGCCGACGATGTACTGTTTCTTCATCTGCTGCCGAAGGTTCGAGAAGGATTGCTGCGTTATAGCACAGCGTCGCTCGGCTTGCTGCCCCGATCCGTTGCCAGTCTGCGCTGCAGGCTTTCCCGGCGCGGTAGAATCGCGCAATTGCCGGGCAAGCCCGGCAACCGGCAAGTGCGCCGCGCGGCGCGCCGGATCCCGTTGCATCCATTCCTGAAGAAACCGGGTTACCCAGATGCCGTATCTCATTCTCTCCGATGCTTCGCTCGCTTTCGGCCACGTGCCGCTGCTCGATCACGCCGATTTTCAGCTCGATGTCGGCGAAAGGGTGGCGCTGATCGGTCGCAACGGGACCGGCAAGTCTTCGCTGTTGAGTGCGCTCGCCGGTTATGGCGGGCTGGACGACGGCAAGGTCTGGTGGCAGCCGGGCTTGCGCATCGGTTACGTCCCGCAGGAGCCGCCCCTTGATCCCGAACTGACCGTTTTCCAGGCCGTGGTGGCCGGCATGGGCGAGGTTTCGGAACTGCTGGCCGAATACCACGCCGTCGCGCAGGCACTCGCTGACGCCGGAGCCGATCAGGCGGTTCTGTTGGAGCACATGCATGTGTTGCAGAGTGAACTCGAGGCGAGGCGGGCCTGGTCGTTCGAGGCGCAGGCCGAGCGCGTCATCCAGCGCTTCTCGCTCGACGCGGACCGTCTGGTGGGCACGCTTTCCGGAGGACAGAAGAAGCGTCTGGCGCTGGCTCAGGCGCTTGCCATCTCACCCGATCTGCTGCTGCTCGACGAGCCGACCAATCATCTCGACGTCGCGGCGATCGAATGGCTCGAGGAAATGCTTGTTTCTTCGGGGGTGACGCTGGTCTTCATCACGCACGACCGACGTTTTCTCGAACGGGTGGCGACGCGCATCGTCGAACTCGATCGCGGCAGCTTGCTTTCCTGCCCCGGCAGCTTCAGCGCGTATCAGGCGCGCAAGGAGGCGATGCTGCACGACGAGGCGCTGGCCAATGCCCGCTTCGACAAGTTCCTGGCGCAGGAGGAGGTGTGGATCAGGCAGGGGATCAAGGCAAGGCGGACGCGCAACGAAGGACGCGTGCTGCGCCTGGAGCGGCTGCGACGTGAGCGGGCAGCACGCCGTGACCGGCAGGGGAAGGTCGAGCTGGCACTCGATGCGGGTGATCGCAGCGGCAAGCTGGTGGCGCTGCTCGAGGGCGTGCATAAGGGCTTTGGCGAGAAGCGCGTGGTACGGGACTTTTCATGTCGTGTCCAGCGTGGTGACAAGATCGGCATCATCGGACCGAACGGGGCAGGCAAAACGACCCTCCTGCGCCTGATTCTCGGCGAGTTGGCACCGGAGCAGGGCAGGGTCGAACTCGGCACGAAGGTGCAGGTTGCCTACTTCGACCAGTTCCGCAGCCAGCTCGACGAGCAGGCAACGCTGATCGAAGTCATTTCGCCTGGCTCCGATTATGTCGACATCGGTGGTCAGAAGAAGCACGTGATCAGCTATCTCGGCGATTTCCTGTTTGCGCCGCAGCGGGCGCGTTCGCTGGTCAGCTCCTTGTCTGGTGGGGAGCGCAACCGTCTCCTGCTGGCTCGCCTGTTCGCTCGCCCGGCCAATGTCCTCGTGCTTGACGAGCCGACCAATGACCTGGATATCGAGACGCTCGAACTGCTCGAGGAATTACTGCAGGACTACAGCGGAACGCTGTTTCTGGTCAGCCACGACCGCGCTTTCCTGGACAACGTGGTCACCCAGACGATCGCCGCGGAAGGGGATGGCATCTGGCGCGAGTACGCCGGTGGTTATCAGGACTGGTGCGACTATCAGGTCGCCAGACGCGGGGGAGTGACGCCGGTGGCGAGTCCGCCGCGCGACAGGGAGCCGCGCCCGGGTGAAGCGTCACGCCCGGGAAAGGCGACGCCGCCGACGAAAACCGCCACCGCCGGCAAGCTGTCCTGGAAAGAGACGCAGGAACTGGCCGCCTTGCCCGGGCGTATCGCGGAGCTGGAGGCGGAACAGAGGGCAATCGCCGAGCGACTGGCCGATCCCGCGCTCTATCAGTCGCCGCTGCAGGAAGTGCAGCGGCTGACGGTACGGCTGAACGAGATCGACCAGCAACTCCTGGCCCTGCTCGAACGCTGGGAGGCGCTGGAAGCCTAAACAGCTACGCGCGTCTCGTCGCAGACTCGGCGACCACGTTTGCGCGCGAGGCCGAGGCCCAGGAGTCCCAGACTGAACAGTGCGAGGGCACCTGGCTCGGGCAGGGAAGCGCCGTTCTGGCAGGTCACGCATTGCAGGAGGACGTTGTCCACGATGACGCCGACGTTGTCGTTGCTGCTCGTTTCAAAGGCGACTTGGCTGGCGAAACCTGTACCACTGATGAATTGCAGGAAATGTTCGCCAAAGGGAGCGGAAGGAGGGAGTGTCAGTGTCACCGAAAACGCGCCAACGGACAGCGTGAACGTGTCGTTGGCGCCGCCGCGCTGGTTGCCGGAGATGTCCGCGCTCAACCTGTACGTCTCGCCGGCGAGGAAATTGAAGTTGGCATTGGAGGTGAGGCGCCCACCATTGCCGGTTGATCCGTCAAGATCGACACAGCCGCCGTTGCCACCCGCACAGCCGATGCCGAAGCCGCCCTGGCGAATGTAGTCGACGGTACCGCTGTCGACCGCCCAGTTGTTGAAGCTGCTGAAGTTGAGCACGCTGGCGTTGCTGTCCGAATTGAAGTCGTCCTGCAGCAACACTACCGAGGCCTGGACCGGTGCGGCGATCAAGCCAAGAACAAACATGCCGGCGGCGACTGATTTCTTGAAGTTGGTGATCATTGCTATTGCCCTTTCCTGGTTCATTTGATGCATTTGGTGCTCCAGGTGAAAGCAAATTGCGTGCTAGTCATGTTCATGGCTGATTTATCGGGATTTACACACCATTGCGTGGTCTGCAAGAGCGTCTGTTGTAAGTTTTTTCGACACCCGTTCGGTGGCCAGATGAAATGGGTGGGAGGCATGTCCGCGGTCATGTGATGTGTCCACCAAGCGGCAGGACGCCAGCCAGCCCTGCTTGCCACTGACTCGATTGGCGCGCAGCGATACCCGGCTGCCTTGGCCGGTGACGCGCGCGTATGGCGTCGTACCGCCAGCTTCGCCTTACCCTGCGCGATCGATTCGTTTCGGGCCGGGCGCTAGTGCTGGCGGTCGGTCGGCGGATGGTCGGTGATGCCCGTCGTCGGCCCGGTGAGCGTGCGCGACCGGAAGCTGGTCGCCGTTCCTGCACGCAACACGAGCAGAGCCGCCAGACCGGCCAGCAGACCCCAGAAGGCGGAGCCGATGCCGGCCAGCGACAGGCCGGAGGCGGTGACCAGGAAGGTCAGCAGGGCCGGCTCGCGTTCGGCCTCATCGTGCAGTGCACTGGCCAGCCCGCTGCCGATGGTGCCGAGCAGGGCGAAACCCGCGATGGCCAGGACGAGTTCCTTGGGAAAGGCCAGGAACAGAGCGCCGACCGTCGCGCCGAACAGTCCGATCAGCACATAGAAGCCACCGGCGGCGATCGCCGCCACATAGCGGCGCTCCGGATTCTCGTGTGCTTCGCGGCCCATGCAGATGGCCGCCGTGATCGCCGCAAGGTTTAGGGCGAAGCCGCCGAAGGGGGCGAGGAGCAGATTGGCGGCGCCGGTCCAACCAATCAGCGGCGAGATCGGCAGCTGGTAACCGGAGGCACGGATGACAGCGACGCCGGGGACATTCTGCGACGCCATGGTGACGATAAAGAGCGGCAGCGCGACGCCGATCACTGTCTGCCAGGAGAATTGTGGGGCGGTGAAGACTGGCGTTGCCAGTGCGAGCTGCAGCCCGTCGATCCGCAACGATCCGTGCCCGCCGGCAATGCCGGTCCCGAGCAGCAGAGTGAAGACGATGGCGTAGCGTGGAAGCAGCCGGCGGCACAGAAGATAAGCGCAGAACATCGGGAAGACCAGCACGAACTGGCTCTGCATGGCGCTGAAAGCGTCAAGGCCGAAACGCAGCAGGACGCCGGCGAGCATGCCGGAGGCGATCGAGATCGGGATCCGCCCGATCACCCGTTCGAACCAGCCAGTGAAGCCGCATAAGGTGATCAGCGCCGCCGAGACGAGAAAGGCGCCGGTCGCCTCGGACAGCGAAATGCCCGCCGCACTGGTGATCAGCATCGCCGCACCGGGGGTGGACCAGGCGGTGAGCACCGGCGCCCGGAAGCGGAAAGAGAGAGCGATGCTGGTCAGGCCCATGCCAAGGCCGAGGGCGAACATCCATGAGGCAGTTTCGCCAGCCGTCGCCTGCAGCGTCTGTGCCGCCTGAAAGACGATCACCGCCGAGCTGGTGAAGCCGACGAGGACGGCGACGAAACCGGCGATCAGGGCGGAAAGGGAGAAGTCCTCGCTCAGACGCATGACTGCTCCGCAGGATGCCGGCCCCCTCCGGCCGGGGCGGTATTGATGGTCATGGGCGGCCTGCCTTGCGCAGCGCCTCACGAATCTGCGGCAGGGCCGCCTGTGCCGCCTTTTCCCCTTCGAGGATCGAGTCGTGGCGCGCCTGGAAGTCGGTCGAGCCAACGTTGCCGACCTGGGGCCGGATCACCACCTCGGCTTCCTTGAGTTCATACCTGGCCAGGCTCTGGCCCATGATGGTGAAGGTCTGCATCAGAATGTCGAAGGTGCTGCGCACCGGCTGGTTGCCCGGACGAGCCGAGATATCCACCGCGATGACCACGTCGCTGCCCATCTGGCGTGCCGCACGTACCGGAATCAGGCTGGACAGGCCGCCGTCCACATATTCGTGGCCGCTGATCTTCACTGGCTGGAAGACCCCCGGGACGGTGGCCGATGCGCGTACGGCCATGCCGGTGTTGCCGGTACGGAAGACGATGCTCTCCCCGCTGTGCAGGTCGGTGGCTACTGCCCCGAACGGTTTCCTCAGGTTTTCCAGTGGACGTTGGCCAACCGCATCGTTGACGAACTGCTGCAGGGATTCGCCTTTGAGCACGCCACGTGCCGGCAGCGACCAGTCGCTGATCCTGCTTTCGTCGAGCCGGTGCGCCAGCTTCTGCAGCTCGAAACCATTGTGGCCGGCCGCATAGAGTGCGCCGACCACGGCGCCGGCGCTACTGCCGACGATGATGTCTGGAAAGATTCCTTGGCTTTCGAGCGCCTTGATCACCCCGACGTGGGCGAAGCCGCGCGCCGCACCGCCACCGAGTGCCAGGCCAAGCTTCACCGGTTTGACGGCGGACGCTGCCGGTGGTGGAGGCGAGGTGGCCGCGCAGCCAGCCAGGGCAAGGGCGGCGAGGGCAGCGAGAAGCAGTGGGTAAGGCATTGTGCCTCCTTTCCGGGACACGGTTGACCATTCGGGAAATCCTGTGTGCGGGCCAGCCCCGCCGCTTTCGGGCAGGGCTCCAGCTCGCTCGCGGTCGGGGAGTTGATTTCTGTCCGCGCGGCGATGCGCGACGTCAGAGCCGGGGTTCGCCGCCACTCGACGGCGCCGACCAAAAAGCGGGCGAAGATGCACAGCCTTACACAATACTATAGACTCGCCGCTGGCGTGAGTCATTGGCGGGAGATTCACGATTTTCTCACACGAGGCTAAACCAAGAAAATTGCTGGAGTGCTGTAATGAACGACAAAATGAACGCCGAAAGTGGACCATCGACAATGCCGGAGCCCGACCTTCTGGTTGGGCGGGAAGACCGGCGCACCGGGCTCGGTGTGGACGCGCTGAAGCGCGCCCTGTTTGACAAGTTGGTGTACGTACAGGCGCGTTTTCCGCAGGTGGCGACGCGCCATGACTGTTTCGTGGCGTTAGCGCAAGCCGTGCGCGACCGTCTGTTGCAGCGTTGGGTACAGACGGCGCGCACTTATCGTGACCAGGGAAGCCGTACCGTCTGCTACCTGTCGGCCGAGTTCCTGATCGGTCCGCAGCTCGGCAATAACCTGATCAATCTGGGGATCTTCGGCAACGCCCGACAGGCGATGCAGGAACTCGGGCTCGACCTCGACATGCTGCTCGAACAGGAGGAGGAGCCGGGACTGGGCAACGGTGGGCTCGGCCGCCTGGCTGCCTGTTACCTCGATTCGCTGGCCACGCTGGAGATCCCGGCCATCGGCTACGGCATCCGCTACGAGTTCGGAATTTTCACGCAGGCCATTCGCGATGGCTGGCAGGTCGAACTGACCGACAAGTGGCTGCGCTCGGGTAGCCCGTGGCTCATCCACCGGCCGAGCATTGCATTCGACATCAAGCTCGGTGGCCATACCGAACATCAGTACGAAGCCGTCGGCAATCGCCGCCTGCGCGTCCAGTGGGTGCCCGCGAAGGTGGTGCGGGGCACCGCCTGGGACATGCCGGTCCTCGGTTATGGTGTTAACACGCCGAACCGTCTGCGGCTGTGGAGCGCCGAAGCTCCCGAATCGTTTGATTTCGCCGCCTTCAACGCCGGCAACTACTTCCAGGCGGTCGATGCGCAGATCTGCTCGGAAACCATCACCAAGGTGCTGTATCCCAACGACGAAACCGAAGCCGGCCAGGAACTGCGGCTCGAGCAGCAATATTTCTTCGTTTCCTGCTCGCTGCAGGACATGATCCGTCTGCAATTGCAGCGCGAGAACAATCTCGATCATTTCGACGAGAAGTTCGTCGTGCAGCTCAACGATACCCATCCGTCGATCGCCGTCGCCGAGTTGATGCGCCTGCTGGTGGACGAATACGCGATGGAATGGGAACAGGCCTGGTCGATTACCCGCCGCACTTTCGCCTATACCAATCACACCCTGTTGCCCGAGGCGCTCGAGAAGTGGCGGCTGGAACTGTTCAGCCGTGTGTTGCCGCGCCACTACGAGATCATTTGCGAGATCAACGTCCGCTTCCTCGACGAAGTGAGGATTCGTTTTCCGTTTGATCATGCCCGGCTGAGAAGGATGTCCCTGATTGATGAGGACGGTGCGCGCTATGTGCGTATGGCTCATCTGGCCGTGGTCGGCAGCTTCGCGGTGAATGGGGTGGCCGCTCTGCACAGCGAACTGCTCAAGTCCGACGTGCTCAAGGACTTTCACGAGATGTGGCCGGAGAAGTTCAGCAACAAGACCAATGGCGTCACGCCGCGCCGTTTCGTTCTCCTCTCCAACCCGGCGATGTCGAACCTGATTGACGAGACTATCGGTGCCGGCTGGGTGACCGACATGGAGCGGCTGCGCGAGCTCGAGCCGCACGCCGACGACCCCGCGTTCCGCGCTGCCTGGCGGCGCATCAAGGCGGACAACAAGCTCAGGCTGGTCAACGAAATCCGGCGCTGTGCGCATGTGGACCTCGATCCGCAGACCATGTTCGACATCCAGGTCAAGCGCATCCATGAGTACAAGCGGCAGCATCTCAACCTGCTGCATGTGGTTTCCCTGTACAAGCGACTGAAGGACGATCCGACGCTCGAGGTGGCGCCGCGCACGGTCATTTTTGGTGGCAAGGCAGCACCCGGTTACATGATGGCCAAGCTGATGATCCGTCTGATCAACGCGGTGGCCGATCTGATTGGACGCGACCCGGCGATGCGCGGCAAGTTGCAGGTGGTCTTCTACCCGAACTACAATGTCAAGAACGCGCAAGCGATCTTCCCGGGTGCCGATCTGTCGGAACAGATCTCGCTGGCCGGCAAGGAGGCGTCGGGGACGGGCAACATGAAGTTCCAGATGAATGGCGCGCTGACCATCGGTACGCTCGACGGGGCGAATGTCGAGATCCGCGAGCAGGTCGGCGACGAGAACTTCTTCCTGTTCGGGATGGACGTTCCCGAAGTCAAGGAACTCAAGAGCAGGGGCTATCAGCCGCGCGCTTACTACGACGCCAACCCGCACCTGCGCGAAGTGATCGACCTGATCGCCAGCGGGTTTTTCACCCGTGGCGACCGCGAGATCTTCAAGCCGCTGGTCGAGCATCTGCTCGATCACGACGACTACATGCTGCTCGCCGATTTCCAGTCCTACGTCGATTGCCAGGAAAAGGTGTCCACCGCCTATCTCGACCCTGAACGCTGGTCGCGGATGTCGATCCTCAACGTCGCCCGGTCCGGTTTTTTCTCCTCCGATCGCGCCATCCGCGAGTACTGTGACGACATCTGGAAGGTGAAGCCGGTGCGGATCGAACTGAGCGATCTGTCGGGTGACGATCTGCTGTTCAAGCGTGCCGCGACGGGAGCCGACTGAAGTCGGGTTCGGGCGCTCCTCCACAGCGACCAGGGTAAGGACAGGCCGGGTTCTGGCCGGCACGTCGGTTACGGATGCAGCCCGGCCTGGTGCCGGCAGCTTCATGGCTGCCGGCAGCCGGCGCCGCTACCAGCGGCGAATCTTGATGATGTGCGCCATCTTGGTGTCGGGAGCCAGCTCGACGTAGGCGGTTGGGCCGCTCCAGCGGTAACGTTCGTCGGAGAGCAGGTCGTGCGCCTGATACTGTTCACTCTCGTCGATACCGAAAGTGGCGAGCGGGATGTGCAGTAACGATCCGTGCTTGTGGAAGGGGTCGAGGTTGACCACGCAGACGATGATGTCCGACTTGTCCTCGGTCAGCTTGGCGTAGGCGAGGATGTTCGGATTTTCGGTCCCGAGGAAGACGACATTGTTGTAGCTCTGCAGGGCGGGGGAGGCGCGGCGGATCCGGTTGATTCGCGTGATGATCTCGACGATGTTGCCCGGCGCTTTCCAGTCGCGAACCTTGATCTCGTATTTCTCCGAGTCGAGGTACTCCTCCTTGCCCGGAATCGCCTCGTTTTCGCACAGCTCGTAGCCGCTGTAGATACCATAGACGCTGGACAGGGTGGCCGCCAGTACGGCGCGCATGATGAAGGCCGGTCGGCCACCGAACTGCAGGATCGGTGGCAGGATGTCCGGGGTGTTGGCGAAGAAGTTGCCGGTGAAGTACTCCTTCATCTCGCCACAGGTCAGTTCGCTGACGTATTCCGTCAGGTCATGCTTGTGGTTGCGCCAAGTGAAATAGGTGTAGGACTGGGCGAAGCCAACCTTTGCCAAAAGGCGCATCATCTTTGGCTTGGTGAAGGCCTCGGCGAGAAAGATGACTTCCGGGTGTTGCCGGTGCACTTCCCCGATCACCCATTCCCAGAAGGGCACCGGCTTGGTATGCGGGTTGTCGACGCGGAAGGTGGTAACGCCCTTGCCCACCCAGAACACGAAGATCTTCAGCATTTCCTGCCACAAGCCGGCACGGTCGTCGGTCGCGAAGTTGAGCGGATAGACGTCCTGATATTTCTTCGGGGGATTCTCGGCGTACTTGATCGACCCGTCCGGGCGGTGGAAGAACCAGTCGGGGTGCTCGGCGACGTAGGGGTGGTCGGGTGAGCAGTTCATCACGTAGTCGAGCGCAATCTCGATCCCGAGTTTACGACAGGTCGCGACGAATCGGTCCCAGTCGTCCCAAGTGCCGAGTTGGGGTTCGAGTGCCATGTGGCCGCCGTGTTCGTTGCCGATCGCCCAGGGGCTGCCAACGTCGCCGGGCACGGTTACCAGGCTGTTGTTCTTGCCTTTGCGGAAGCTGTGACCGATCGGATGGACCGGCGGCAGATAGACGACGTCGAAGCCCATCGCCTTGATCTCCGGCAGACGGCGGATCGAGTCCTGCAGCGTGCCATGTCGGTAGGGCATGCTGCCCTGTGAGCGGGGAAAGAATTCGTACCACGCGGCAAAGCGGGTGACCGGCCGATTGACCATGATCGTCAGTGGCGGCGACAGTTGGTGGCCTTCGCTGCGATCGGGGTAGCTGGCCATCAGACCGCGCATGACGGTGCCAATCCCGAGATCAACCGCACCCTGCTGCTCGCCGGCTGCCATCGCACTTTCGATCGCGGCGATGAGACCAAGCATCCGGTTGCGGTCTTCTCCCTGCGCTGCGACGGCTGATTTTCTGAGGATCACCAGACCTTCGAGCAACTCACTGCCGAGGTTTGCGCCCGGTACGTTCTTCTTGCTGATCTCGTCCACCCATGACAGGTAGCGTTCGGCGTAGGCTTCGATGGCGTACTCCCAGTGCCCGATCGAGTTGACGAAGAACTCGCCGTACCAGCGGTCGTTGTCACCCTGCACCATCGGGCTTTCCTGCCACTGCGGGTCGCCTGCCGGGCGCACCTTGAGCACGGCCGCCAGCTTGTCATGCCCTTCCTTGTAAATATCTGCGCTGACGGCGACTTTCTCGCCGACAACCCGCTTGATGGGGAAACGCCCGCCGTCTATCTGCGGCTCGACCGCTTCGATGATCACGCGGGGGTAGTTCTTGGGAACCATCATGCTGCTCCTAAACTGTACCGGCTCGACCGGAAGAAGAGAATTCAAGAAAGAACGGGATGTTGCCACCGGTCCATCGCTGCCGGTGTCTGATTGTGACTGGCGCGAGAGGGGATCACTTCACCAGAGAATCGTAAAGTTTCTTGGTTTGCTGAGCGATGCTCGACCAACTGAAGACATCACGGGCACGCTTCTGACCCGCCGCGGCCATCGACTCGGCAAGCTCCGGATTGTCGAGGACCTTGTTGATCGCGTTCGCCAGGTCGCGCGAGAAAGCGTCCGGGTTGACCGGTTCGAAGGGCGCCACATGCAACTGTTCGAGCGGCACCAGAAAGCCGGTCACACCATCGACCACCACCTCCTTGATGCCGCCGACGGCACTGGCCACGACTGCCGTGCGGCAGGCCATCGCTTCAAGGTTGATGATGCCGAAGGGTTCGTAGATCGACGGGCAGCAGAACACGGTGGCGTGCGAGTAAAGCTCGATGGCCTCCTCCTTGGTGACCATCTCCTGGATCCAGATCACATTGTTGAAGCCCTCGTGCCGCACGTGTTTGATTGCCGCCTCCATCTCGGCCAGGACTTCCCTGGTATCGGGTGCGCCAGCGCAGAGCACGACCTGTGCGTCGCGGTTGATGTAATGGATGGCGTTGACCAGATGCACGATGCCCTTCTGGCGGGTGATTCGGCCGACGAAAAGGACGATCGGCTTGCCGGGATCGACACCATACTTTTCGAGCGCCGTGGTTTCCTCGGTCGGGTGGTACTGGTCGACGTTGATCCCGTTGTAGATGACCGTGATCTTCGCCGGGTCGATATCGAAATGCTCCAGGATATCGGCCTTGGTTCCCTCCGATACGGCGATCACCGCATCGGCCATGCCCAGCGAAGTACGTTCGATCCACGACGACATGTCGTAGCCGCAACCGAGCTGCTCGCGTTTCCACGGCCGCAGCGGCTCGAGTGAATGTACTGTATGCACCAGCGGGATACCGTAGAGGATTTTCGCCAGGATGCCACCGAGATGGGCATACCAGGTGTGCACGTGCACCAGGTCGGCATCTACCTGCTCGCTGAGCGTTTCGAGGTTGGTTTCGAAGGTGTCCAGGGCGCCGCTCAGCTTCTTGTCGACGTGAGCGAAACTGCCTTTGCCGAAGGGGAAACCCCTGACCCGCACACCGTCGGTCACAGTGTCCTGGTCACCAAAGGAACGGACTTCGACATGCATCAGTTTGGCCAGCTCGCCAGACAGATACTCGACGTGAACACCGGCCCCGCCGTAGACGTACGGAGGATATTCTCGCGTCAATAGCAGTACTTTCATCGCGGCACTTTCTATGCTGTGGTTGTGGGTTGGGCGCGCCCGGGGCGCGTTGTCCGAAAGCCTTGCCATTGTATCGGGAAAGGGGTTTGCCGGCCAAGTCGGCGGCTCCGCGAGCCGTATGGATGTTGCGGGGCAGCATGGGATTCGCCACCGCCGGCCGGGTTCCGCAAGGTTCGGCGAATCGTTCCCGGCGGGCCACGCAGGCAATCACTGCGGGTAGAATAGGGCCGATGAACCTGTTGGCCATCGAAACCTCGACCGAGCTCGGCTCCATCGCCATCTGGCGTGACGGCGAGCTGTTGCGGCGCGACTGTCCGTCAGGGCTGGCGCATTCGGAGACGCTGCTGCCGTTGATCCGGGCCAGCTTGCCGGCCGCCGGACTGGACTTCACCGACCTGCACGGGATTGCGTTTGCCGCCGGCCCGGGGTCGTTTACCGGCTTGCGCGTTGCGTGTGGCGTGGCGCAGGGGTTGGCTTTTGCGCTTGATCTGCCGGTCGTCGCGGTCGGCACGCTCGATGCCATGGCTCTGGCCACCGGCGCCGAGCGGGTGATCGTCCTGCTGGATGCGCGTATGGGGGAGGTCTATCACGGCTCGTTCGCAGCGGCTGGGGCGATGGCTCCGGCAGCGGTCTGTCACCCGTCAGAGCTGCCGATCCCCGATTCTGCAGGCTGGCTGGCTTGTGGCAACGGGCTGGCTGCCTATCCGTTGCTGCGCCAGCGCTTGTCCGCCTGCGTCAGCGCCTGGCAGCCCGATCGCATGCCCGATGCCGGTGCCGTGGCCTGCCTCGCGGCGCCACGCCTGGCACGCGGCGAGGGTGTCGAGGCAGCGGCCGTCGCCCCACTGTACGTCCGGAACAAGGTGGCGTTTACGGTTGCCGAGCGCCTGGCAACGGGGGGCAGGGCATGAGCGCCGTGCTCGCACCGCGGGTCGAGATGGTTCCGCTGGGTCATGGCGACATCGACGAGATGATCGAGATCGAGAACCGCGTTTACCCGTTTCCCTGGACGCACGGAAATTTCGCCGATTCGATCTCCTCCGGTTACAGTGCCTGCGGTTGCCGCATCGCCGGTGAACTGGTGGGCTACTTCGTGCTGATGGTGGTGCTCGACGAAGCACACCTGCTCAATATCAGCGTTGCCGAGAAACGACAGGGCATGGGTTTCGGTGCCCGCCTGCTCGGCCACGCCATGACGACTGCCCGGCAGGCCGGAGCGGGCAGTCTGTTGCTCGAGGTGCGCCCTTCGAACAGCAAGGCACTGCAACTCTATCGCCATTTCGGCTTTCAGCAGATTGGTGTGCGCCGGGATTATTACCCGGCAGCGCAGGGAGCGGAGGATGCGCTGGTGATGCGGCGTCTGCTGACCAGGGTTTTGGTGTGACTGGCGGCGAACCGCCCCGTCGGTCGCTGACGCGAGTCGAGACCCTGAGCGAGATCGGCCTGTCACCACAGTGGCGGCTGCGCTGGCAGCGGTCGGTGTGCCGTGTGCCGACGGATGCGACGACGAGTCCGATGACCGTTCCTGTGGCCGCCGCGACACCGGAGGCACGCACAGATCCGGCGGGTTCCCGGGCATTCGCCGGTGCCGTTCCCGAGCGGTTGCAAGGGATCGCCAGCATGGCCTGGCCGGAACTCCGGCAGAGCGTCGCCACTTGTCGCACCTGTTGCTTGTGCGAGGAGAGGCGGCAGGCGGTACTCGGCGTCGGCGATGTCAACGCTGACTGGTTGTTCATTGGCGAAGGGCCAGGTGCCGAGGAAGACGCGCGCGGCGAGCCTTTCGTCGGCGTAGCAGGGAAGCTGCTCGACGCGATGCTGGCCGCGATTGATCTGCAGCGCGGACACGATGTTTACATCGCCAATGCGGTGAAGTGCCGTCCACCAGCCAACCGGACGCCCGAGCCCGCCGAGATTGCTGCCTGCCTGCCCTATCTCCGACGGCAGATCGCGCTGATCCAGCCCCGCCTGATCGTCCTGCTCGGCCGTGCCGCTGCCCATGCCGTGCTCGGCGATGTTGGTTCGCTGGCCAGCCTGCGCGGCCGCTCTCTCGAGTACACTGGGCCGGAACTCGATGGCCGGACGATACCCGTGGTTGTCACCTACCATCCGGCCTATCTGTTGCGCACCCTGCCCGACAAGGCAAAGGCGTGGGAAGACCTGTGCCGGGCGCGAGCGCTGATGCGCAGCGCCAAGGCAGCCGCTGGCGGGCCGCCGTCGCCACAGGCTGACGAGCGCGCAGGTCGTTGAACATTCGGCGGTCGTCCCCATCTGCCGTCATGCGGTCAAACCCGAATCGAGGAGATACTCATGCGCCTGCCAATCCCGGCCTTCATCCTGCTTTTCGTCAGCCTGCTTTCGGGCTGTGGCTACAATACCTTTCAGACCGCTGACGAAGCGATCAAGTCGGCCTGGTCCGAGGTGCTCAACCAGTATCAACGGCGCGCTGACCTGGTGCCGAATCTGGTGGCCACCGTGCAGGGCTATGCGAGCCACGAGAAGGACGTTCTGACCCAGGTCACCCAGGCGCGGGCGCAGGTTGGCGCGATTCAGGCGACGCCGGAGCTGGTGAACAATCCGGAAGCCTTCGCCCGCTTCCAGCAGGCGCAGAGTGGTCTTTCGAGTGCCTTGTCACGATTGCTGGTGATTGCCGAAAACTATCCGCAACTCAAGGCCGACGCCGCTTTTCGCGACCTGCAGGCACAACTCGAAGGCACCGAGAACCGGATCACCGTGGCGCGCAATCGTTACATCAAGGCGGTCGAGAGCTACAACATCTCGGTGCGCACCTTTCCGAACAACCTGACCGCAATGATCTTCGGCTACGCGGTCAAGCCAAACTTCAGTGTCGAAAACGAGAAAGCGATCTCGAGCGCGCCGCAGGTGAACTTCAGCCAGTCGGCGGCGAGGACTCCACCGCCGGTACCGCCCACGCCGAGCGACAAGCCGTCACCAGCGACCAGTTACTGATCGATGTCCCGCGCCCTGCGCCGGCTTGCCGCCTGGCTGTTCAGCCTGCTGTTGCTGGTCGGCGCCGGGTGTTCGTCCGCTGCCGAACAGCAGGTCATTCCCCCTTTGCGGGCACGGGTGACCGACCTGACCGGGACGCTGGACGTGGAGCAGAAGGGGCTTCTGGAGGCGAAACTGGCCGCTGTCGAGCGTGCCAAGGGAGCACAGATCGTACTCCTGGTTGTGCCAACGGTACAACCGGAAAGCGTCGAACAGTACGCGTTACGCGTCGTCGAGGTCTGGAAACCCGGCCGTCGGGGTGTAGACGATGGGGCGCTGCTGCTGGTGGCCAAGGACGACCGGAGAATGCGCATCGAAGTGGGCTACGGGCTCGAGGGCGTGCTCAATGACGCAACCGCGAAACGGATCATCAGCGAGCTCATCGCTCCACGTTTCAAACAGGGTGATTTCTACGGTGGCATCGATGCCGGCATCGATGCCATGATCAAGGTGGTCTCCGGGGAGGCATTGCCGGTACCGGGTGGTCAGGGGAGTCGGCCGGTCGATACCGATGCTGATCGCTTCGAGACCGGATTGCTCGCCGCTTTCGTCCTGGTGTTCCTGGTGGGCGGCGTGCTGCGGGCAATCTTCGGCCGGTTTCTGGCGGCCGGCATGGTTGGTGTGGCCGCCAGCGTGATCGCCTCGCTGTTGATCTCCTCGCTCCTGGTCGCCGTCATCCTCGGGATCGTTGCCGGCGTTGTTTCCCTCCTGCTTGGCATGCGCGGCGGCGTCGGCTGGTCGTCGGGCGGTGTCAGTTGGGGCGCTGCCGGGCGATGGCATGGAAGCTCGTCAGGTGGCGGTGTGGGTGGCTTCCGTGGCGGCGGCGGGGATTTCGGTGGTGGCGGGGCTTCGGGAGCTTGGTGATGGATTTGAAGAGACTGTTTCGCCATCTGCTGCTGCCGCACTGGTGGGTACTCCGCGTCTTTCCGCCTGCCTTGCTGGGGCGGCTTGAAGAGGCCGTCGTGATATCGGAGCGGGCGCACCGTGGCGAGTTGCGTGTGGTTGCCGAGGCCAACCTGCCCTTGCCCGCCCTCTGGCAAGGGCTGTCAGCGCGCGCACGGGCAATCGAATTGTTTGCGCAGTTGCGGGTATGGGACACCGAGGAAAACAGCGGCGTACTGATCTACCTGCAGTTGATCGATCGGCGGGTCGAGATCGTTGCCGATCGCGGGATCGATGCCAGGGTGAGTCAGGATTTCTGGGCCGGCGTCTGCCGCCGGATGGAAGCGGATTTCCGGGCCGGGAACTTCGAGGGTGGGACGGCGGTGGCTCTGCAGACGATCACGCGGGCACTGCAGGAACACTTTCCGGCGCTCGCCAAGAACCCGAACGAGTTGCCGGATGCGCCGCTGCTGCTCTAGCTCTCGGCATAACGCACCCGCTGGCGTGGCTTGCTCGGCTGCGTCAGGTGATCGAGTGGCAGGGCATGGGTCTGTTTCACCGTGTGCAGGGCAATGCTGGTCTTGACGCGAGCCACACCGGGCAAGCGTGGCAGCCGCTTCATGGTCAGTTCGGAAAAAGCCGCCAGATCGGGAACAACCATGCGCAGCATGTAATCGGCGTCGCCGCTGACCGAGAAGCAGTCCATCACTTCCGGCATCGACGCCACGGCTCCTTCGAAAGCTTCGGTCGCAGTGTCGTCATGTCGCTCGAGGATCACCTGGGCGAACGCGGTGACGCCAAGTCCCAGTGCAGCCGGGGCGAGGAGAGCGACGTAGCCAGCGATGACCCCATCTTCCTCGAGACGCTGGATCCGCCGGCTGATCTGCGAGGCCGAAAGGCGGATCTGTTCGCCGAGCGTCGCATTGGTGGCGTTCCCCTTGCGTTGTAGGGCGTCGAGTAATGCAAGGTCATAGCGGTCGATGGTTATTTTTGACATGTTTTCCTGTCTGCGTGCATGTAATGTGCGCAGTATAGGGAAAATGTGCACCATGGCAAACAGTTCGTCGATTGTTCGCGCGTGCCGCCGTTCTTGCCTGGCGAGCTTCAGTCTGCGCTGTCGTCGAGATGGATGACGTCATCCCGGGTTTTCTGGTTCGCTTCATGGCGTTGCTTGACCAGCCACATGGCCCCGCTGACGAACAGACCAAACAGCGTGATCACCAGATAGATCGACAGCTCGGCACGAATCATGATGAAGTAGAGACCGGTCATTGCCAGGATCGACAGATTTTCGTTGAAGTTCTGCACGGCAATCGAGTGACCGGCTCCCATCAGGATATGGCCCCGGTGTTGCAGCAGGGCATTCATCGGCACCACGAAGAAGCCGGAGAGGGTGCCGATCAGGACCAGCAGCGGAACCGCCAGCCAGGTGTGCTGGACGAAATTCATGATCAGCACGATGATCCCCATGGCGATACCGAGCGGGATGACGCGCACAGACTTGCGCATGGTGATCATCTTGGCGGCGCCGACGGCGCCGAGTGCCACGCCGACGGCTACCACCCCCTGCAGCATGCTCGACTTCGAGAGGTCGAGCTGCAGCGCGGTTTCGGCCCATTTGATCACAATGAACTGGAGGGTCGCACCGGCGCCCCAGAACAGCGTGGTCACGGCCAGCGACACTTGGCCGAGGCGGTCACGCCAGAGGAGGATCAGGCAGTGGGTGAACTCGCGCAGCAGATACCAGGGGTTCTTGTGCAGCGCCCGGTGATCGACACCCGTGTCGGGAACATGAAGGTTGAACAGCGCAGCGAGCAGATAGAAGGCGGCGACGAAACAGAGTGCCATTTCGCTGACCGTATCGACGCCGGTGTCGATCAGCGGAAAATCCCATCCGAGCAGGCTGTGCGCCAGCTCGGGCTGGATCAGCATTCCGCCGATGACGACGCCGAGAATGATCGCTCCGACCGTCAGGCCCTCGATCCAGCCATTGGCAACCACCAGCAGGCGGTGTGGCAGATACTCGGTCAGGATGCCGTATTTGGCCGGCGAGTAGGCCGCTGCGCCAAGGCCGACGACAGCGTAGGCCAGCAGGGGGTGAACGTCCCAGTACATCAGCGCGCAACCGAGAATCTTGATACCGTTGCTGATGAACATCACCCGCCATTTGGCCATCGAGTCGGCGAAGGCGCCGACGAAGGCGGCAAGCACGACGTAGGAGACGGTGAAGAAGGTTTTCAGCAGCGGTTCGTAGGCGGCGGGCGCGTGCATTTCACGCAATGCCGCGATGGCGACGATGAGCAGCGCGTTATCAGCCAGCGCGGAAAAAAATTGCGCCGCCATGATGATGTAAAAGCCGAAGGGCATCAGATATTATTAATGGAGCCGTTCTACGAGTGTTGGCCTTATACCATGAAAGAGACCAACGTGTTAGCGATTGGCGGAGCGGACTCGGCCGGCGCAGGCGGCGTACTGGTCCGCTGGGCGCTTTTGTGTTTGAATCTAGCCTGCGGCTCAAAGAGGGGAGAGTGGTGGCTGATCGTCGATTACAGGTTTTTCACGCCGTGGCAAAACACCTTTCCTTTACCAAGGCGGGCGAGGCGCTGCATATGACACAGCCGGCCGTAACTTTCCAGATCAAACAGTTGGAGGAGCGTTTCAATACCCGCCTGTTCGAACGCGGTGGCGGGAGGATTTCACTCACCGCGGCTGGCGAACTGGTCCTTGACTACGCCGAGCGCATCCTCGGCCTGTCGAATGAGCTCGACATCCGGGTGGCCGAAATGACGGGGCAGATGAGCGGCAGCCTGCTGGTGGGAGCGAGCACGACGATTGCTGAGTTCATGCTGCCGCCGATCCTGGGCGAGTTCAACGTACGCTACCCGCAGGTGCGCGCCCGTCTGACGGTCGCCAACTCGGAAGCAATCACCAGTGCGGTTGCGGCGCATACGCTGGACATCGGTCTGGTCGAGTCGCAGGAGAGTCACCCCAGCCTGCAGTGTGAGGTCTGTGGTGACGATGAACTGCAGGTGGTGTGCACGCCGAACCATCCACTCGCCAAACGTGGCGAAATCGATGCACGCAGCCTGTTGGCGCACGATTTCATCGCTCGTGAGCCAGGCTCGGGTACCCGCGAAGTCACCGATGATTATTTCCGGGCCTGCGGCGTGGAGCCAGGGAAATTGAAGACACTGATGGAATTGTCCAGTCCGGAGGCACTGAAGGGTGTCGTGGCAACCGGTCTCGGTTGTTCGATCGTGTCGCGCGCGAGTTTCGAGAAGGAGCGGCAACTGGGAAGCCTGATCGCCATTCCACTGCGGCCGCGCCTGAAGCGCACCTTGTCACTGGTCTATCCAAAGGAGCGTTTTCGCTCCAAGGTGGTGCTGACCTTCGTCGAGTTTGCCAAAGCCAAGCTGCACGAGTTGTCCGTCTGATGCCACGTCCGATCGCAGCATCGATCGATCGGGCGGCGCTGCGTCACAACTACCTGCTGGCCCGCCGGCACGCCAGCCGTGGGGGAGGGCGAGCGAAGGCATGGGCCGTGGTCAAGGCCAATGCCTACGGGCACGGCCTGCTGCGCGCTGCGGCAGCGCTCGCCGATGTCGCCGACGGTTTCGCCCTGCTCGACATCGATGAGGCGGTGAGGCTGCGCGAGGCAGGCATCCGGCAGCCGATTCTGCTGCTCGAAGGTTTTTTCGAGACAGCCGACTTGGCCGTTTGCCTCACACACGATCTCAGCGTGGTGATCCATCGCCTCGAACAACTGCAGATGCTGCGACAGGCCAGGCTGCCGCGTTGCCTGCCAATCTACCTGAAACTGAACACCGGGATGAACCGTCTCGGTTTGAGCGCGCCGCAGCTACCGGCCGTCAGGCGCGAACTGGAGGCCATGGCGGCAGCCTCCGAACTCGGCGAGCTGACCTTGATGACGCATTTCGCCGAGGCCGATGTCGAGGGTGGCGAGCAGTGCATCGACTGGCAGCTCGAGCGCTTTGCCGGGATGACCGCGGATTGGCCGGATGTCGCATCGTGGCAGGTCTCGATGGCCAATTCGGCAGCCATCCTGCGCTACCCGAAGACCGCGCACGACTGGGTGCGCCCGGGGATCATGCTCTATGGGGGCAGCCCGTTTGCCGCCGAGGACGCCACCAGCCTGGACCTCAAACCGGTGATGACGCTGCGTAGCCGCATTCTGGCAGTGCAGGAAATCGCGGTGGGCGAGCGGGTCGGCTACGGCGGGACCTTTGTCGCGCAACGGCCGACCCGGGTTGGCGTCGTCGCCTGTGGCTACGCGGATGGTTATCCGCGCCATGCGCCCGGCGGAACGCCGATCGTCGTCGCCGGCCAGCGAACGCAAACGCTTGGTCGCGTATCGATGGACATGCTTGCCTGTGATCTCACCGACTGCCCGGCAGCGGGGGTCGACAGCCCGGTTGTCCTGTGGGGTGAGGGTATGCCGGCGGACGAAGTGGCGGCTGCCGCCGGCACCATCAGTTACGAGCTGTTCTGCGCACTGGCACGTCGTGTGCCGGTGTGCGACGTTCTGGCATGACGCGTTCGGGCAGCAGTCCGAAGACGGTTTTCTCCTGCACCGAGTGCGGTGCCAGCGCTGCCAAGTGGCAGGGGCAATGTCCGGGCTGCGGGGTCTGGAATACGCTGGTCGAGACGATCGCCGAGGCACCTCCTGCGGCCGGCGCGCGGCGCTTCGTCGCGCTCGGTGGCGGCAGCGGTGGTGTACAGACACTGTCCGAGATCGAAGCGCGTGAAGAAGATCGTTTGCCGACCGGTATCGGCGAGTTCGATCGTGCCCTGGGCGGCGGACTGGTCGCCGGCGGCGTGGTGCTGATCGGCGGCGATCCGGGAATCGGCAAGAGCACTCTGTTGCTGCAGGCGCTCGCCGGTCTGGCAACGAATCATCCTGTGCTCTACGTCAGTGGCGAGGAGTCCGGCCAGCAGATCGCGCTGCGTGCCCGGCGCCTGTCACTGGTGACCGGCAGGCTGCGGCTGCTGGCGGAGATCAATCTGGAGCGGATTCTGGCGACGCTGCAGGCAGTGCTGCCGCGGGTGGCCGTGATTGACTCGATCCAGACCCTCTGGTCGGAACAACTCGCTTCGGCGCCCGGTTCGGTTGCTCAGGTGCGTGAATGCGCTGCACAACTTACCCGACTGGCGAAACGGGCTGGCATCACGGTGATCCTGGTCGGCCATGTCACCAAGGAAGGCGCCCTGGCCGGGCCACGCGTACTCGAACATATCGTGGATACCGTGCTCTACTTCGAAGGCGACACCCATTCCAGTTTTCGCCTGATTCGTGCCGTCAAGAACCGCTATGGTGCGGTCAACGAAATCGGCGTTTTCGCCATGACCGACCGCGGATTGAAGATGGTGAGCAACCCCTCGGCGATCTTTCTTTCGCAACACGGGGTCGACGTTCCGGGTTCGTGCGTTCTGGTCACCCAGGAGGGCACACGTCCGTTGCTGGTCGAGGTTCAGGCGTTGGTCGATCAGGCGCATGGCAACCCGCGGCGCCTCACGGTGGGCCTCGATGCACAGCGTCTGGCGATGCTGCTGGCCGTCCTGCACCGCCATGCCGGTATCGCCTGCTTCGATCAGGACGTCTTCGTGAACGCTGTCGGCGGGGTCAAGATCAGCGAGCCAGCGGCCGATCTCGCAGTTGTCCTGGCGATCGTATCATCACTTAAAAACAAATCGTTACCAGAGAAACTCGTCGTGTTTGGTGAAGTCGGACTGGCGGGTGAAATCCGCCCGGCGCCACGCGGTCAGGAACGCCTCAGGGAAGCCGCCAAACTTGGCTTCACGCGCGCGCTGGTGCCCGAGGCGAATCGACCACGCCGGGCGGCCGCCGACATCGAGGTGATTCCGGTACGGCGAGTGGAAGAAGCCGTAGGACGTTTGCGCGAGCTCGAATGAGGCGGCTTGCCTACGGGCGGTCTGCCAGCCTCCAGTCGGCAGCTTTCTGGCGGCGCCCCGGGGCTGTCCAAGGGAGGAACCCGCCGCAGCGGGTCCTCGGGATGTTTGGCAGGCTCAGGTGGTCCGTCGCGACAGTCCGTAGCCGGCGAGCGCGAGACCGAGGCCGAGCAGGGCGAGTGCGCTGGGCTCGGGGATGGCGAGGAGCAGCGGATTGTCGGACGAGAGACGGACGGCGCCACAACCGCGACAAGTGTCGTACTCCGGTTGGCTTACCGCCATCTTGAGCGTCCAGTCACCTGCCGTATTCGACAGCGTGGCGAAGTTGAAGTCGAGAACGTGCGGGCTGTAGTCAAGGGGGAGATAGGTGGTGCTGCCAATGGATGTTCCGTTGAGGAAGAAGCCGAACTCCAGTGGCGCGGTTCGCCAGTTTGACTGCCATGCCGGGTCGCCCAGATTAAGTGTCAACTGCAGGCGGCTCACCGTCGCCAAGCCGGTACCCGAAAATGTCTGGCTGGCTTGCTGAATCTGTTCGCCCGCCCGGTCCTGTTCGAAATAGATGCCACCCTGATTGACGCCGCCCAACCCGGCCTGACTGAAATTGCTGGTATAGCTTGGGCTTGCCGTTGCCGGCAACGCGCTGCACAGCGACGACATCAGGAGTGCCGCCCTCATTGGCTTGCTGCTGATCGTGTCCAATATTCGTCCTCCCTGAATACTTCACGTGTGAGGCGCTCGGGCGAGTCACCCCGGTTCGGCGCGTCGAGGCAGGCTTTGCCCGAACCCTCCCCAGAGTTCGCTTCTCCAGACCCATCTCCCGAACAGCCGACGGTGCCAGTTGTGCGGCAGATTGGGTTCCGACCTGTGTCGACCCTTGTTAATTCTAGCAGTTGGAATGTCCGGGGTCAGCCCAATGATGCGGCCGTGCGCAAGCTGCCCGGGGCTGTGTCACACTGGCGTCCGGGCAAGCTGACAAACTGAACGCGGACAGATCATGCAACTGATCCTCTTCTCCTGGCGAATGCTGCAACGAGACGCGCGCGGCGGCGAGTTGCGCCTGCTGGCGACGGCTCTGGCGGTGGCCGTGGCAGCCCTGAGCGCGGTCGGTTTCTTCGCCGATCGCGTGCGGCAGGCTCTGGACCGCGAATCGCACCAACTGTTGGGCGCGGATCTCCTGCTGACTGCCGACCAGCCGTGGGCGACGAAGGTCGCCGACCAGGCTCGGGCGCGCGGGTTGCAGGTGGTCGAGACCCGGACTTTCCCGAGCATGGTGACGCACGGCACGGGCGAACAGGCGAGCGCGCAACTGGCGGAAATCAAGGCGGTCGGCGCCGCTTACCCGCTGCGCGGTGCGCTGCGCATCGCACCGGCACTCAACGCGCCCGACGCACCGACGCGCAGCATTCCCGCTCCCGGAACGATCTGGATCGATGAGCGTCTGGCGTCGGCTCTCGGTGCACGGGTCGGCGATCAGGTCGCGGTCGGACAGAGCGCCTTGCGGGTCGATGCCGTGCTCACTCTGGAACCCGACCGCGGGATCAACTTCTTCAGCGTTGCGCCACGCCTGCTGATGAACCTTGACGATCTGCCGGCCACTGCCTTGCTGCAGGTCGGCAGTCGGGTCACCTATCGTCTGCTGGTGGCCGGCGAATTGCCTCTGGTCAGGCGCTTCCAGCGCGACATCGAGGCGCGGCTGGCACGTGGGCAGCGGATCGAGGACCCGCAGAACGGTCGACCCGAGATCCGCAGCGCGCTCGAGCGGGCGCAAAAGTTTCTCGGTCTTGCGGCACTCCTCACCGTGGTGCTGGCGGCGGTGGCCGTTGCCCTGGCATCCCGTCGCTATGTGCAGCGTCATCTCGACCCCTGTGCCGTGATGCGTTGTCTGGGCGCGACGCAGGGTTTGCTGCTGCGCCTCCATCTCGGACAGTTCGCCGCGCTCGGGCTGCTCGCGGCATTGTTCGGTTGCGGGCTCGGCTATTTCGCGCATTTCGTCCTGCATGCCTGGCTGGCACAGTTGCTCGCCACACCGTTGCCGTCGCCCAGCCTGCTGCCGGCGCTGCAGGGCATGACGGTTGGCCTGTTGCTGCTCTTCGGTTTTGCCGTGCCGCCACTGCTGCAGCTCAATCGCGTTCCGACGCTGCGCGTTCTGCGGCGCGAAATGGGCAGCCCGCAGCGCGGTCTGCTCGGTGGTTATCTGCTTGGCTTCCTCGCCCTGATCGGGCTCATGTTCTGGGTGGCTGGAGATCTTGAACTCGGCGCCTGGGTGTGTGGAGGATTCAGCCTCGCTTTGCTGATCTTCGCGCTGATTGCCCGGATCGCCATCAAACTGGCAGCTGCACTGCGTGGTCGCGGAAGAGCGGCGACCCGAGGGGCGGGAGGAGTCGGCTGGCGTTACGGTCTGGCCAGCCTGGAGCGGCGCGCCGGCGCCAGCGTCATCCAGATCGTCGCGCTGGCGCTCGGCTTCATGGCGCTGCTGCTGCTCACGGTGGTGCGCGGCGACCTGCTCGACGCCTGGCGCCGTGCCGTTCCGCCCGAGGCGCCGAATCGTTTCGTGGTGAACATCCAGCCCGACCAGGTGGAAGCGGTGGGCGCCCTGCTGGTGGCGCAGGGTCTGTCACCCGAACTGGCGCCGATGGTGCGAGGACGTCTGATGCGCATCAATGGTGTCGAAGTCAGTGCCGCCAGCTACACCGATGATCGTGCTCAGCGGCTGATCGAACGTGAGTTCAACCTGTCGATGCGCCCGGATTTGCCGGCGGGCAACAGTCTCAGTGCCGGACGTTGGTTTTCGCGTGCCGACCTCGAAGGCAAGGGCGAGCCGGTAGCTGCTTCGGTTGAGGATGGTTTGGCCAGGACGCTTGGTCTGGGCGTCGGCGATCGCCTGGAGTTCGCCGTTGCCGGCGAGAAGATCGACATGACGGTGGTTGGTCTGCGCAAGGTCAACTGGGACACCATGCGCGCCAACTTCTTTGTGCTGACCCCGCCGGCGGTGCTGGCTCCTTATCCGGCCAGCTGGATCACCAGTTTCTATCTGCCGCCCGAGCAGGCCGGCTTCGTCAATCGTCTGGTGCGAGAGTTTCCCAACCTGACGGTGATCGATGTCGCCGCCATCCTGCGTCAGTTGCAGTCGATCATGGATCAGGTGGCGCGCGCGGTGCAGTTCGTCTTTCTCTTCACCCTTGCTGCCGGCCTCCTTGTCCTGCACGCCGCCTTGGCTTCGGCCGCCGAGGAGCGGCGTTACGAACTCGCGGTGATGCGCGCTCTGGGAGCCCGCCGCGAGCAGTTGCGGCGGGTTCTGCTGGCCGAATTCGCCGCGGTTGGTGGACTTTCCGGTCTGATCGCCGCTCTCGCGGCAGTTGCCGTCGGCCAGTTTCTGGCCCGTCAGGTGTTCCGCTTCGAGGTGGCGATCGAACTCTGGCTGCTGCCGGCCGCGGTCTGTGGCGGTGCTGCGCTGGTGACGGGGGCGGGCTGGTTCGCCGCCACCCGATTGCTGCAGAGTGCGCCGCTCGAGGCGCTGCGCGCAGGAAGTGGCTAGCCGGGTTTGCCCTTGTCGTTGGCCGCCCGCGATCCGTTATCATATGAGTCGCCAAAGCGCGCGGCTGCCGACCGATATGGTGGGTGGCACGACACGTTTTTCAACTACACTGCGGGAGAGGGGTATCGTCATGAGCGGGAAGACATTGCTGGTGTTGCGGCACGGGAAGTCGGACTGGGGCACCGGTCACGAGGATTTTCACCGGCCGCTGGTTGATCGGGGCCGTTTGGGCAGCCAGAAAATGGGGGCCTGGATCAAGCGCCAGAAGCTGGTGCCGGATGTGGTGCTCAGTTCCCCGGCCGAGCGGGCGCGTGCGACCACGGTGGCGGCCTGCAAGGCGATGGGTCTGCCGTTGAAGACCGTGCGCTGGGATGAGCGGATCTATGCGGCACCGGTCGAGGACTTGCTGGCGGCGCTGGCTGACTGCCCGAAAAGCGCCCGGCGGGTGATGGTCGTCGGCCACAATCCAGGGCTGGAAGAACTCGTCGAGTATCTGAGCGAAGGTCAACTGGAAATTCCGGACGATGGCAAGCTGCTGCCGACCTCGGCCCTGGCGCAGTTGGAAATGGTGGAAGGCTGGCAGGATCTTGCGCGTGGCTGCGCCAGTCTGATCTCGGTGACGCGTCCCGGGCAGGTACCCGACGAACTGGCGGTCGAGAGTGACGAGGAGATGGAGCGTGGTCCGGTGCCGGACTACTTCTTTACGCAATCGGCGGTACTTCCCTACTGCCTGGTAGAAGACAAGTTGCAGGTGATGCTGATTGCCTCGCGCAAGGGAACGCGCTGGGTGGTGCCCAAGGGCGTCAAGGAGCCCGAGTTGTCGCTGCGCGATTCAGCCAGCAAGGAGGCGCTGGAGGAGGGTGGGGTGCGTGGCCGCGTAGACGACGAGGCGATCGGCCATTACGACTACCGCAAATGGGGCGGCGTCTGCTCGGTGGCCGTGTTTCCCATGGAAGTGACGGAAAGCGTGCCCGAAGACGAGTGGGAGGAGAGTCACCGTGAGCGGCGCTGGGTCGAGCCCAAGGAAGCGAAGCGCCTGCTGGATGAGCGCGCACTGCGCAAGCTGGTGGACAAGCTGGAAAAGCGGTTCGGCAAGCACTGATCTGCAGCCTGGCCGGCGCCTGGATGTCTAGAATCCGGCCCGTTCTTCCGCCAGCCAGGTTTCTATTTCGAGGAAGTCCTTCTGGTTCTGGCGGATGACCAGGAAGAAAACCAGAGCCAGGAGCAGCGCGAAAAAAATGATCGGGAGTTCTTGCCAGCCCAGGGTCTGCAGCAGTTCAAGATTCATTGCCTTCTCCGGTCTTCGGTGCGCCGGCCCGCTCCGGGAGCAGGTGCCGGCCTGTCAGACTTCCGGTCAGACCTGCCGTTGCGCACGCCGGTTCCCGTGCGGGGCCGCCAACATGATATGGCGGCGAGCCCCACTGCACCACCGCAGACTCAGATGACGCGCACACGGATCACATGAGCCACTGCCTTGATCGCGCTGACCACGCCTTCCGCCGGTTCCCGCTCGACATCCATGATGTTGAAGGCGAGTTCGCTGCGGCTCTTGTTCACCATGTCGACCACGTTGACCCGGTTGTCCGCCAGAATCGACAGGACGTTGCCAAGGACTCCCGAGACGTTGTCGTTGGCGAAGGTGATGCGCGAAGTGCCCGGACTGCGCTCCATGGCGATCTTCGGGAAGTTCACCGAGTTCACGATGTTGCCGTTCTCGAGGTAGTCGATCAGCTGGTTGGCTGCCATCACCGCGCAGTTCTCCTCCGATTCCTCGGTGCTGGCGCCGATGTGCGGCATGGCGATGATCTTCGGATGGCCGAGCAGGGCCGGTTCGGGGAAATCGCAGACGTACCTGCCCAGCCGTCCAGCATCCAGACTGCGCAGCACGGCTGCCGGATCGACGATCACATCACGGGCGAAGTTGAGCAGCACGGCGCCCGGCTTGATTATCGCCAGGGTGTCGTCGTTGATCATGTGCCGCGTCGCGTCGACCGCCGGCACGTGCAGCGAGACATAGTCGGAACGGGCGAGCAGCGACTGCAGGTTCTCCATCCGGCCGACTTCGTTCGACAAACGCCAGGCGGCATCAATCGACAGGAGCGGGTCGAAACCGATCACCGTCATGCCCATCGCCAGAGCCATGTCGGCGACCATCGAGCCGATTGCTCCGAGGCCGACGATACCGAGCGTCTTGCCGCGGATCTCGCTGCCGGCAAAGCGCGCCTTGGCTTTCTCGACCAAAGGCGACATCTCGGCCGAATCCTTGATCCCGGCCAGCGACTGGACGTAGTTCATTCCGTCGACGATGCCGCGGGCGCTGAGCAGCATGCCGGCCATCACCAGTTCCTTGACGGCGTTGGCATTGGCTCCCGGGGTGTTGAAGACGACGATACCCTGCTTGCCGTATTCGGCGACCGGCACATTGTTGACGCCGGCTCCGGCGCGGGCGACCGCCAGCAGGGTGGCAGGCACCTCGACGCCCTGCAGCTTCTGGCTGCGCAGCAGAAAGGCGTCCGGATGTGCGATATCGCTGCCGACTTCATACGATTGACGTGGAAAACGGTCCAGGCCCTTGATCGAGATCTGGTTGTAGGTTCTTACCTTGTACATGGCGATGTGACTCGGGTGGAGTGGTGGAGGTGCTGGGGATGGTGGCCGCAAGGACCCGGTGTCAGGCGGTGACCTGTGCGTAGGCCCAGGCCAGCCAGGGCATCAGCGCCTGCAGGTCGGCACTGTCGATGGTGGCGCCGCACCAGATGCGTATCCCCGCCGGTGCGTCCTTGTAAGAGCCGATGTCGAAGGCGACGCCCTCGCTGTCGAGCAGTTTGACCATTTTCTTGACCTGTTCGGGGTCGATCTTGACGCTCAGGCAGACGCTGGTGTTGGAACGTGTTGCCGGATCCCGGGCGAGGAAGGAAATCCAGTCGTTGGCGGCGACGAAATCGGCGATCACTGCCAGGTTGGCTTCGCTGCGCGCGATCGCCGCCTTGACGCCGCCGATCGCCTCTATCCATTGCAGTGCGTCGAGATAGTCGGCGACACAGAGCATCGACGGCGTGTTGATCGTTTCGCCGCGAAAGATGCCTTCACTCAGTTTGCCGCCGGAGGTCAGCCGGAAAACCTTTGGCAGTGGCCACGGAGGGTTGTAGCTTTCGAGGCGAGCAACCGCACGTGGGCCGAGGATCAGCATGCCGTGCGCACCCTCGCCGCCGAGCACCTTCTGCCAGGAGAAAGTCACCACATCCAGCTTGTCCCAGGGCAGATCCATCGCGAAGACGGCCGAGGTGGCGTCGCAGATCGTCAGTCCGGCCCGATCATCCGGGATCCAGTTGCCGTCGGGCACCTTGACGCCCGAGGTGGTGCCGTTCCAGGTGAACACCACGTCGTTGTCGAAGTTGACCTGCGACAGATCGACCAGATCGCCGTAGTCGGCTTTCAAGACCCGGGCGTCGGCCAGCTTGAGTTGCTTGACGACGTCGGTTGCCCAACCCGAACCGAACGACTCCCAGGCCAGAACATCTACGCCGCGTTGGCCGAGCAGCGACCAGAGGGCCATTTCCACCGCTCCGGTATCCGATCCCGGCACCACGCCGACCCGATAGCCGTCGGGCAGGCCGAGGCTGCGCGCCGTCTCCGAACAGGCCAGCGCAAGGGCTTTCTTGCCCAAGGCCGAGCGATGCGAGCGGCCCAGCGTGTTGAGCTGGAGCGTGCCGACATCATAGCCCGGGCGCTTGCTGCACGGGCCCGACGAAAAATTGGGGTTTCTGGGTTTTGCTGTGGGTTGCATGATTGCCTCTGTCCGGGAAAAAGAGAAAGCGGGGTGGCATTTCCCCGCAGGTCTGCTGGCCTGCACGACACAAGCTGCAGATTGTAACAGAGTGTCTTTTTGCCGGCAGCAGACCGCGTTCTGAAAGAGGAGATCAGCGAGTGCAGTCGACCGGTCGCGTGTCCGTGCTGCGGGCCGTCCTGACCGGCCGGACATGCTCTGCGCCGCGGTTCGGGAACCCGCTTGCGCGGCGGGAGAATGGGTGCGGTGAGCGATATTCCTCTTGTTCGCGCCGAAGCGTGTATAGTGCGGCCCGCGAGACGAGCTGCGTTTCATCCGGTCGGCAGTTCGTATCCGTGACGTTCTTCCCCCTTCCGGCACTGACCGATCGCCCCGAAGTTCCCACTCGGTCGCATGCACCTGAACCGGCTCTGCTGGCCTTGGACTGCAGCAGGCCGCTCGCAGGAGATTCTCTTGTCGCAATCGTTCTCCCAGCTCGGCCTGTCGGCCGAACTCACCCGCGCTGTCGCCGAACAGGGCTACAGCGAGCCGACGCCGGTCCAGGCACAGGCCATTCCGCTGATTCTCGCCGGGCGTGATGTGCTCGCCGGGGCGCAGACCGGGACCGGCAAGACCGCCGGTTTCACCTTGCCGCTATTGCAGCGGCTGATCACGGCGGCCCCTCCGGCGTCGGGTGCTGGGGCTGCTCGACGACCCGTGCGGGCACTGATCCTGACCCCGACCCGAGAACTCGCGGCACAGGTCGAAGAGAGCGTGTGCACCTACGGCCGGCACCTGCCGCTCAGATCGACCCTGATCTACGGTGGGGTGAACATCAACCCGCAGATCGACGCGCTGCGCCGCGGTGCCGATATCCTGGTTGCCACGCCGGGCCGCCTGCTCGACCACCTGCAGCAGCGCACGGCCAATCTGGCACAGGTCGAGATCCTGGTGCTTGACGAAGCCGACCGCATGCTGGACATGGGATTCATCCGCGATATCCGGCGCATTCTCGCGCTGTTGCCGGTGCGCCGCCAGAACCTGCTCTTCTCGGCCACTTTCTCCGACGAGATCCGGCAGCTTGCCGACGGCTTGCTGCACGCACCGGCGCTGATCGAAGTGGCACGGCGCAACGCCGAATCCGAACTGGTTGCGCAGCGCGTTCACCCGGTTGACAACTGGCGCAAGCGCGAACTGCTGACGCATCTGCTGTCCTCCGGTGACTGGCGCCAGGTCTTGGTGTTCACGCGCATGAAGAGCGGCGCCAACCGTCTGGCCGAGCAGTTGTGCAAGGCGGGCATCGAGGCCACCGCGATTCACGGCAATAAGAGCCAGCCGGCACGGACGCGGGCGTTGACCGGCTTCAAGGCGGGCACGGTGCGCGTCCTGGTGGCGACGGATATCGCGGCGCGCGGTCTGGATATCGAGGAACTGCCCCACGTGGTCAACTTCGAGCTGCCGAACGTGCCCGCCGATTATGTTCATCGGATCGGGCGGACCGGTCGGGCGGGGAGCACCGGTGAGGCGATCTCGCTGGTTTCAGCGGAAGAGAAGCCGCTGTTGGCCGACATCGAGAAGCTGCTCACGCGGCGTATCGAAAGCCGGGTCGTGCCCGGTTTCGAACCTGGTCAGCCGCCGCCAGCCGCCGTGGTGAACCCACCGGTCGAGCGTAGCGGCGGCGATCTCCAGCGACGCAACTCTGGTGCCCATTCCCGATCGGTGCCGTCGCGTCCGCCGGGGTCGGTGACGCCGCCGGCACGCCCGGGCGTGTCTGTGCCACCAGCGACGCGTGGCAATCCACCGTCGCAGCACGCCGGATCCGGCGCTGCTGCCGCCTCGCCTGCGCTCTTTCGTAGCCCGAGCCGACGCGGCGGCTAGGCGGTGAGCAGTGCCGCGGGCCATTCAATCCAGCATCAGATCAGGAGCCGACAATGAACCTCTTCGTGGGCAATCTCGCACCCGAGACAGACGAGACGGAACTGACCGATCTGTTCAAGGCCTTTGGTCAGGTGAAGTCGGTGCAGGTGATGCGTGAGCTGTTCAGCGGCGTCTCCAAGGGCTTCGGATTTGTCGAAATGCCCGGGCGCGCGCATTCGCTTGCCGCCATCGCCGCCCTTGACGGTAAGGATCTGCACGGCAAACCGCTGCGTGTCAACGAGGCGACGGCGCGCAGCAGTGGCGGTATGCGCCACCGCTAGACCTGGCGGCTGCCCGGAGCGCGATCGGCCGCGCTCCGGGCAGCCGTGCAGAACTGGTGTCGGCGAGCGTCCTGTGGCATGCTGCGCCGCTTGGCAACCGGGTCGACCAGAAAGGCATGCAGCGGAAGAATACAGCGGGAAGTCGCCGGCTGTCCGGCAATGGCGGGGCGACGGGTGCTTGCCCCTGTGGCAGCCGGCGGCCGTACGCGGACTGCTGCGGGCCATTGCACGACGGTGCGCCGGCCGCCGATGCGGCGGTGCTGATGCGCTCGCGTTACTGCGCCTACGTCGTGGGTGCCGGGGACTACCTGTTGGCGACCTGGCACACGGACACCCGCCCGTTACGCGTCGAGCTTGCTCCAGTCCCTCGTTGGCTCGGTCTGGAGCTCAGGCGTCACCTGCCGCTCGGCTCCGACGCCGCGACCGTCGAGTTCGTCGCTCGCTATCGCGTGTCCGGTCGTGCCGGGAGATTGCACGAAATCAGCCGCTTCGTCCGCGAGGATGGTCGCTGGTTCTACGTCGATGGTGAATTCCCGAGACCCAATGAGCGCAGCGCAGTACTGCGCGGTGCTGCCGGCCAGGGTTGAGAAACGGGTTGAGAAACGGGCCTGGAAAAGGTACCGGCACGGAGCGACATGCTTTCCATCATTTTTCGCGACGAACACCTGGTGGCCATCGACAAGCCGGCCGGTCTGCTTGTACACCGCACGCCGATCGACGCACGCGAACGTCGCTTTGCGCTGCAGATGCTGCGTGATCAGCTCGGCTGCCGGGTCCATGCGGTGCACCGGCTCGACAAGGGAACTTCGGGTGTCCTGCTGTTCGCCCTGAGCAGTCAGGTCGGTCGTGCGTTGAGCGCCATGTTCGCGGAGCGGCAGCTTGGCAAGAGCTATCTGGCCGTCGTGCGAGGTCATCCGCCGGCGGTCGGCGAGATCGACCATCCGTTGCGCCGCTGCTTCGACCCCGATGTGGCGGGCGGCGAAGCTGCACGCGCCAGCGTGCAACAGGCGATCACCCGCTATCGCCGTCTCGCCACCATCGAACTGCCGCACCGGGTCGACCGCTACCCGAGCAGCCGCTACGCTTTGCTCGAACTCGATCCGCTGACCGGGCGCCAGCACCAGTTGCGTCGGCATCTCAAGCATATCGCCCATCCGGTCATCGGGGACGCGACCTATGGCAAGGGAGCGCATAACCGACTGTTCCGGACACTGTTCGGTTGTGACCGGCTGCTGCTGGCTTGTGCCGAGTTGCGCCTGGAGCATCCGGTGACGGGGGTTGCACTGACGCTGACGGCGCCATTGACCAGGGATTTTCTTCGCCTGATCGAGCGCTTCGACTGGATCGGCGCGTTGCCTCGTCCATGGCTGCCGGGCGCGGCTGGTCTTTCCAACCGTGCCGGGGCTGGGACGGCAGGGTAGGAGGCGGCGGGCAGTGCCTGGCGAACGACCGTTTTCTCGGCAAGGACCTGCGGCTGTCAGGGTGGTCGCGTCTTGCGGGCGTCGAGCATGACCTGGCAGGTCCACAGCGAGATCTACGGCGAGGTGCCGCTGCTGATCGTGCGCCCGCCAGGCAGCGCCGCATGCTTGCCGACCGTGCTGTGGTTTCACGGTTTTGGCGCCACCAAGGAAGTGCACCTGCCAGAGTTGAAGAACCTGGCCGGGCGGGGATTACTGGCGGTCGGTATTGATGCGCCGGCGCATGGTCGGCGGTGTCGCGCCGATCTCGAACAGCAGTTCAGCGGGATGCCGGGAGACAATCCACAGCTCTTCCGGCAGATTGTCGACCAGGCAATTGGCGAGCTGCCAGGGCTGATCGACCAGTTGGTGGCGCGTGGTCTGACCGATCAGGAACGGGTCGCCGTCGCCGGCGTTTCAATGGGAGGCTGCATTGTCTATGGAGCAATCGCCGCCGAGCCACGGCTCCGCGCTGCAGCGGCGCTGCTCGGTTCACCCGCATGGGTGCAGCCGGAGAGCGAGCATCCGGCTCTGGCGCGTTTTCACCCGACTGCCTTGCTGTCGATCACCGCTGGACAGGATACCGTCATCCCTCCCGCTGCGGCACATGCCCTGCACCGCAGGCTCGCACACTTCTATCGGGAACAGCCGGAGCGTCTCGGCTACCAGGAGATGGCGGGAGCCGCCCACTTCATGTCGGCGCAGGAGTGGGCCAGCGCAGTGGGGCAGGCATGTGCCTGGCTGACCCGTTTTCTGTCGTGAGGGTTTGTGTGGGTCGCTGGTCATGGTGATGAAGTACCCGCCGGATGGGATTCAGCGCCGGGTAGCCGTTGCGTGTTGGCCACGATGGTGCCGCCAGGGAGCGGCGTCGCTGCCTGAAGGATCGTCGGGCGGTCATGGCCGGGCGTCGAACTGTCGGCTTCACTGGGGATTGCCCTCGACCCGGCTGGTGGTTGGGCCGGCGGCGGCCGGACGAGCTTCCTCGGCCTCGAGGCCGGCGATGACTTCACCCGCGATGCGGTAGGATTTGCCGCGGAACAGGGCGATGACCTTGCCCTGATGATTACGGATGGTCGTGTCGTAAACGCCGGTACGTCCGGTGCGCGAACGCTCCTCGCATTCGGCTTCGAGAACTTCTCCCTCTGCCGCCGGGGCGAGGAAGTCGATATGGCAGGCCGAAGCCACCGTGTTGCGATTGT
>ERZ761603.370-NODE-370-length-38692-cov-39.057173_pt1 | contig 38692 bp, 31 predicted proteins | sample MGYA00511879_ERZ761603 | MGnify/ENA primary metagenome ERZ761603 (study PRJEB28899, sample SAMN02850040) | bioreactor sludge metagenome | biome: EBPR Sludge; feature: EBPR Bioreactor; material: flocular biomat | place: Australia: Thorneside Wastwater Treatment...
GTCACAAGGACTTGGTTATCACCACCACGATCCCCCCCCCGACCCCCACCGCCTTCGACCCCCTGATCGAGCGCAACCGATATCTCAAGCTCGACACGCAGAATCGGCCGAAGGAGCAGGCCAAGCTGCAGGATCTGCTGGCGGCCTTCAAGCAGCTCGACATCGCGCCCGCCCAGCAGATCGAGGTTCTGCAGATGTTGCACAAGACGGGTCGGCTGCACGGCCGCCTCGTGATCGAATAACCGCGCACGGACGCGCGGCACACCAGGCCACGGAGGGCCACCCATGACCGACTTCAAGCCGCTCGGGCTCGCGCCCATCGCCGACAGCGCGTCATTTGCGCGTCCACTGCCCGAGCCACTCCCCACCACCGCCGCCGGCGCACTCGCTCAAGGGCAGCGTTCGTTCGCCTCCGTGCTCTCACGCGCAGGAACCGCGCCCCAGACCCCGGAACAGAAGGCCCGCGAGGCCGCCGAGCAGTTGGTCGCCATCACCTTCGTCCAGCCTCTGTTCAAGCAGTTGCGTTCGACCTCGTGGGCGGCGGGCCCCTTCAAGCCGGGCCCCGCGGAGCAGCAGTTCCGCGCGTTGCTCGACGCGGACCTGTCGCAGCGGATGGTCAAGTCCTCGTCCTGGGGGCTGGTTGATCGATTGGCACGCGACATGCTGAAGAGATCCGAAGCGGCCGACGCGGAGGCGTCCGTCGCCAAGGAGCGTGGCGCATGAAGCCGGTACTTCCGATGAAGAGGCGTCGGACCGTGGACGAGATCGCGCAGGAGCTGTCGCAGATTCTGCGCGGCCTGCTGGTCTGTGTTCGTGCGCAGCCAGGGCTGATCGAGACTCAGCGAGAGGCGATCCGTTCGGCGAGCCCGAGGCGAGTCGCGGAAGCGAACGCCGCAAATGCAGAGAACCTGCGTGAGATGGCGTCGCTCGAGGACCGCCGGCAGCGGCTGGTGGTCGAGGCCGAGGAGGCCGGCGTGTGGACTGGCAAGGGACCGATCACGCTGGGAGGTCTCGCGGAGCGGCTTCCCCCGGCGCTGCGTGGCGATCTGCCCCAGGTCGCGGCGGAGCTGCGCGAGGCCATGAAGGAGGCGTCGGCATCGCGGGCGGTCCTCCGCGCGGCGGCTCGCACGCTCTCGGCGCATGTCGAAGGTCTGATGAAGCAGGTTGCCCGTTCGCTGTCGCACGCCGGCACGTACGGCCGCCGCGGTTCGTTCGAGTCCGCCCCGGCGGTGATGACCGCTCTGGACGTTCGGTCGTAAAGGAGCCTTGCCATGAGCCTCAACGGCGCGATCCAGATTGGTCGGACGGCACTGACGGCGAGCCAGGTTGGTCTGCAGACCGCCGGTAACAACCTCGCGAACGCGACCACGCCCGGATACTCGCGTCAGGTCGCGTACTTCTCCCCCGCGTCGAGCCAGTTCCTGGGGAACGGGATCACGGTCGGTCGCGGCGTGACCACCGACGCGATCCGCCGACAGGTCGACGCGGCGCTGCAGAGCAGGCTTTACAACGGCATCTCGGATCAGTCGTCGGCCCAGCACCGCGCGGGGGTCTTCTCGGCGGTTGAATCGACGGTGGGCGAGCTGTCGGACAACGACCTTTCGAGCGAGATGTCCTCGTTCTTCAATGTCTGGTCCGAGCGGGCGAACCTCACGAAGAGTTCCTCCTCCGTCGTGCAGCAGGGCGACAAGCTCGCGGCGATGATCCGGCGTCAGCGGGAGACACTGGGCGAACTGCGCGAGCAGATCGACGGGCAGCTCGGGGCGGCCGTGTCGCGGGCGGACGGGCTCATGGCCCAGATCGCCACGCTCAACGGGCAGATCTCCGCGGCCGAGGTGGGCGGGGCCGAGGCGACCACCCTTCGCGATCAGCGTGATAACGCGATCGCCCAGCTCGCCGAGCTGATGGACGTAAATGTCGTGGACCGCGGACGCGAGGGCGTGAACGTGCTCGTCGGGAGCACGCCCATCGTGACCGGCGCGGACTCCGCGGGCCTGACGATGCGTCGCGAGACGATCGACGGCGAGGTGCGCGTGGTCGTCAGCACGCGCGAGCGCCCGGTGGACCTGGTGCCCGAGAGCGGGCAGATCGGCTCGATGCTCGCCACGCGGACGACGGCTGTGGACGAGATGACCGCCACGCTCGACCGCCTCAGCGCGCAGCTCATCTTCCAGACCAACCGCCTGCACAGCACCGGCGTGAACAACCCCGGGCTGACCTCGGCCTCTGGCACGCTCAAGGTTGCGGTCGCCGATCGCACCCTGGCGATGAACGACCCCGCGAACCGCACGTTCTCGTCGCTGCCCTTCGCGGCCCAGACGGGCGGATTCACGGTCACGGTCAAGAACCCTTCCACCGGCCAGACGCAGACGGTGCGCATCGACGTCGACCTCGACGGGCTCAATGCCTCGGGCCTCCCGGGCACCGGCGATGACACGACGATCGACGACATCCGGGCCTCGCTCGACGGGATCGACGGGCTCTCGGCGACGTTCACGGCGGACGGCCGGCTCTCGATCACGGCCGACGCGGGTGTCGAGTTCGCCTTCAGCGACGACACGTCGGGCGTGCTCGCGGTCGCGGGGGTCAACAGCTACTTCGAGGGCACCGACGCGAGCACGATCGCGGTCCGTCAGGACCTCAAGGACGATCCGTCGAAGCTGATGACCGGACGCATGGTCAACGGCGAGTTCGTCGAAAACGCCACCGCGCTGGCGATGTCCGACCTGCGGGCCCAGAAGGTCGGCGAACTGGGCAGCGTCTCGATCCAGGATTTCTGGCGCGACCGCGTGCAGGCCCACGGGATCAGGACCGCGGCGGCGATCTCCGACGCGCAGGCCACGGCCGATGTCAAGCAGTCGCTCGAGAATCAGCGGGCGGCGGTCAGCGGCGTGAGCATCGATGAAGAGAGCATCAACCTGCTCTCGTACCAGCGTCAGTATCAGGGCGCGGCCAAGCTGATCAGCGTGGCCGACCAGATGATGGACACGCTGATCTCGCTGGTGTGAAGGAGTGACCCATGAGCAGCATCCCGGCGGGCATCGGCCGAGTCCCGAATCTCCTTCAGCGTCAGTTGTCCCTCGCCAACCTCACGCGCACCAATCTCGCGCTGCTCAACGTGCAGGAGCAGCTCTCGACGATGCGGCAGGTCAACCGCGTCAGCGATGACGCCGTCAAGGCGGCGATGATCGGCGTGCTCGACGATCGGCTCGAGCGCACGGGGCAGCGCATCCGGAACATCGAACACGCCCGGGCCGCCCTGGGCGACATGGACAACTCGCTGGGCGAGGTCAACACCCTGGCGCTGGACGCCAAGGAGATCGCCGCGTCGATGGCGAGCACCGGATTCTCGGCCAGCGACCGGGCGAGCCAGGCGATCATCGTCGATCAGCTCATCTCCGCGCTCTACTCGCAGGCGAATCGAACCTCGGTGGCGGGGCACATCTACGGCGGCAGCCAGCCCGGCATGCCGCCCGTCCGCGAGTTCCGCGGCGGGTATCGCTTCGTCGCCAGCGGGGCCGGGGTCACGGCGGATCTCGGGCTGGCCGCGGGCGTGCCCATCACCCTGGGGCCCAACAACCCCGTGGGTGCCACCTCGGCCCGCGTTCGCGGCTCGGCGGACCTCGACCCGGATCTCACCGCGACCACCCGACTCGCCGACCTTCGCGGAGCGCGCGGGCTGGGCGTGTCCCTCGGCACGATCAACTTCTCGTTCAACGGCGGGCCCAGCGCCTCGGTCGACCTGACCGGCGCGGACACGATTCAGAACGTCGCAGACCGGCTCACCGCGGCGATCCGACAGTACGAGACGGACAACGGCGTGACGGTGCTCGGTCCCGGTGGCGTCAGCGTGTCGGGCGAATCGCTCTCGATCGATGTGCCCGCGGGCGGAGCACTGCGGTTTGCCGATATCCCCGCGGGCGTGACAGCCCGCGACCTGGGGCTGGCGGCGGAAGCCCCCTTTGACTTCACGTCGGCAACGCCCACGGGTGTCGCTCTGGATCCCACGCTGACCTGGACGACACCGATTGCCGCGCTGCAGGGCACGGGCGGGCCGCTGGGGCAGATCCGCGTGCGCTCGGCGGGCGGTTCGGCGGTGATTGACCTGTCGACCGCGACGACGCTCGAGGACGTGCGCAATCAGATCGAGGGCACGGGGCTGGGGCTGCGGGTGGTGATCAACAACGCGGGCACCGGGATCGACGTCCTGACCGAGATTTCCGGCACGCGGGCGATGGCGATGTCCATCGAAGAAGTGACGGGCAATAACTCGACCGCAACCCGGCTGGGCATCCGCTCCTTCGCCGGGTCGACGCGCATCAGCGAACTGAACGACGGGCGGGGGGTTTCGGTCGTCGATGGCGTGACCAACCCGACGACCGGGCTGCCCGATCCGACGCTCAACACCGACTTTGCGATCACTCTGGGCGACGTGGCCGGCACCCGGATCACGATCGACCTCACGCCGGCGGACATGACGACGGTGCAGAACGTGGTCGACCGGATGAACGCGCAGATCTCCGCGCAACTCGTGTCGGCAGGTCTTGCGCCGGGCGATCTGGTGGTGAGCCTGTCGCCCGACGGCAACGGCATCCGCCTGACGCAGAACGCGGTGTTCCCGGGCTCGATCGGCATCGAGCAGCTGAACAACAGCGGGGCCGCCCGAGACCTTGGGCTCTCGGCGGGGAGCTACGACGGATCGACGGGGAGTTATCAGGGCGTGGATACCGCCAAGGTGCGTGTGAACAACCTGTTCACGCATCTGATCGATCTTCGCGAGGCGTTGCGGGGCAACGACGTGTCTGGCATGTCAATTGCGGGAGAGAGTCTTGACGCGGCGATCCAATCGCTGGCGGACCTACGAGGTCTGGTGGGCGGCTACCAGCAGCGGGTCGAGGCTTCGGACGCGGTTGAAGAGGATGCACGAACGATGGACCTGACGATCCGCAGCGAACTGAGAGACCTTGATGTCGCGGAAGCGGCGTCGCGTCTGTCGCTGCTGCAGACGCAGCTTCAGGCGGGGATGCAGGCGACGAGCCTGACGATGTCCCGGACGCTGCTGGACTTTCTGATGTGAGACATGCGACGGCGTCGGCGAGAGCCGCCCCCGTCGATTCGGATGATCATCCGCGGGCGACCGGCCTCGCCGCACGGGTGATGACAGGATGTCAACGTCGGGCGGAGCGCCCGGCGGAAGGAACGGACGGTTGGCCGAATGACGCGGAGCGCACCCATGCAAGTGCAGACGACCAGGTTCGGCGTGGTGGAGATCCCGGAAGACCGGGTGATCACCTTCCCCAAGGGGCTGCTTGGCTTTACCACTCAGAAGCGGTACTGCCTGCTCGAGCCCGGGAATGAGACGGCGTTCTTCTGGCTTCAGTCGCTGGAAGAGCCCGGTCTGGCGTTCGTCGTGACGGACCCCTCGCTGTTCTTCACGGACTACACCGTCCCGATCAAGCCGGAACAGATGACCGACCTTCGGCTGGACAAGCTGGAGGACGCGCAGGTCTTCGTGATCGTGAACAAGGTTGAAGGATCGCTGACGGGGAACCTGCAGGGGCCCCTGGTGATCAACACGCTGACGCGTGAGGGCGAGCAGATCGTGCTGGCGGACCGCCGCTGGACGACGCGCCACACGCTGATGAAGCTCGGGGGCGAGGCCCCGCGGGCGCAGGCGATCCCCGCCTGAGACAGGCACCAGCAAGGAGAAGTGCGACGAGCTGCGCGGAGGTTCCGCGCCGCGGGACGCACGGCCGAATGAGTATGAGCGGCACGCTCAAATCCGCGGGACGTTGCCGGGCGAAGGGGCCCGGGGCGGCGTCATGGGCGGCTACACGAACTACACCGACATTGGTTCACGGAACGATCAAGGAGCTCACACATGCTGGTGCTGAGTCGTCAACGCGACGAGACCATCATGATCGGGGACGAGATCGAGATCACGGTCGTGGATATCCGGGGGGACAAGATCCGCCTGGGGATCAGCGCACCGTCGAGGATCGCCGTCCATCGCAAGGAAGTGTACGAAGCCATCCGCAGGGAGAACGAGCAGGCGGCCCAGATCGCCGCGGGCGAGGCTTTGCCGGGCAGTCCGGCGTCGGTCGGGGGGCAGTCGCTGCGTCCCGGCCCGGCGCGGAACCGCACGGGCAAGCAGGCCAGGTCGTTGTCGACGCGGGTGGGAGGTTCGCCCGGGGCGGGGCCGCCCGGAGCGGATCCACCCGTGACGGTCCGATCGCCCGGCGGAGCCCGGGCAGGGGCGAGAAGCGCATGAAGCACTAGCGGACCACACCAGCGTCGAGCACGTCGGAACAGTCACAAGCGTCCACGCAATCATGGAGGATTGCACATGTCACGGATCAACACGAACATCCCGAGCATCATCTCGCAGCAGAACCTCATGCGTTCGTCCAAGGAGCTCTCGCTCCGCTTCGAACGCCTCTCGACCGGCCTGAAGATCAACCGCGGCGCGGACGACCCCGCCGGGCTGATCATCTCCGAGCGAATCAAGTCGGACATTCAGGGCGTCAACACGGGGATCAAGAACTCCGAGCGCGCCAGCTCGGTGATCTCGACCACCGAAGCCGCACTCAACGAAGTCTCCGACCTGCTCAACTCGATCAAGAGCCTGATCGTCGAGGCGGCCAACACCGGCGGCAACAGCGTCGAGGAACGCCAGGCCAACCAGCTCCAGATCGACTCGGCGATCGACACCATCACCCGCATCAGCAACACGGCGAGCTTCGGCGGGCTCAAGCTGCTCAACGGCTCGCTCGACTACAACCTCTCGAGCGTCAAGACCAGCGCCATCACCAAGGTCCAGGTCAACAACGCTTCGCTGGTCAACGCCAGCAGCCTGCAGGTGACGGTCGACGTCGTGACCAGCGCCCAGATGGCCGGCCTCTACTACAACCCGGGCACGACCAACCCCGGGCGTCTGCTGAGCGCGATGACCATCGAGGTTCGCGGCTCGCTGGGGACGCAGGTCCTCCAGTTCCCGCAGAGCGCTCCGCTCTCCTCCGTCGTCGCCGCGGTCAACAACATCACCGCCTTCACCGGCGTGACCGCCTCGCTGGTCAACAACGCCGCGACCTCGGGCATCACCTTCAACAGCAGCGGTTACGGCAGCGACCAGATGGTCAGCGTGCAGCGCATCGGCGGGCCGGTGGGTGCGGGTGATTCGTTCACCCAGAACCTGTACAAGCTCGACGACAACGCCGACCCCACCACGCTCGGCTCGCCCGCCAACTGGGCCTTGGCCGACCTGGCCCGGGCGACCAACGACACAGGCCAGGATGTGGCCGCGCTGGTGAACGGGTCTCTCGCCAGCGGCCGCGGGCTCCGACTGCCGGTCAACAGCAGTTCCTTCGGCGCCGAGATCCTGCTCAACCGCGACTTTGCCATCCGTCCCGCGGCCGCCAACTCCGTCTTCTACGTGACGGGCGGCGGCGCACTCTTCCAGCTCGGACAGAACGTCACCGCGCTCCAGCAGAGCAACGTCGGCGTGCCGAGCATGGCGGCGACCCGTCTGGGCGGCACCCTCGTCGGCGGCGTCCTGCAGTACCTCTCGAGCGTGAAGACCGGTCAGGGCAACTCGATCGCCGAGTCCCTCGCACGGGGCGACTTCACGGCGGCGAGCGAGATCCTCGATCGCTCGATCGACGAGGTCTCGACCCTCCGAGGCCGACTGGGCGCCTTCGAACGCAACGTGCTGCAGACCAACGTCCGCAGCCTGCAGTCGGCGTTCGAGAACCTGACGGCGAGCAACAGCCAGATCCGCGACGCGGACTTCGCGGCGGAAACCAGCGCCCTCTCGCGTGCCCAGATCCTCTCGAGTGCCGGGACGAACGTCCTGGGGCTCGCCAACCAGCAGAGCCAGCAGGTTCTGCAGTTGCTGGGCTGATCGCGGGAGTCAGATAACGCGACGATTGATCAACGCCCCGGGGCTCCGAGCCCCGGGGCTTTCGTTATTGGGTCATGACGGACCCAACGACGGGGGAGGCACGCACGAAAATCCGTTGCGCCGACTGAACCGACGCTTCCGACGCGTCGATGACACCGACGATGGACGCTCTCGGATGGTCCGCAGAGCGGATGACATTCCCGGGATGGAGCCCGGGGGGCCGGCACCCGCGTGGGTGAGTTGGGACGAGACGTCCCGTCCGGCGGGTCGGCCTGGCAACGCAAGGACGCGGGCCGTCTGAGTTTGGTTCACGGAGGATCTCATGAGTCGCATCAACACGAACGTTCAGAGCATGATCGCCCAGCGCGTGCTGGGTCAGAACAACCAGAACCTGAGCCAGACGCTCGAACGTCTGGCGACGGGCACCAAGATCAACCGGGGTAAGGACGACCCGGCTGGTCTGATCGCCAGCGAGGCGCTCCGCTCGCAGATCCGGTCGACGAACGCGGCGCTTTCCAACGCCGACCGCGCTGACCAGGTCGTGAACATCGCCGAGGGCGGTCTGCAGGAGGTCTCGGGTCTGTTGACCGAGCTGCAGGGCCTGGTGACGGCTTCGGCGAGCAGCGCCGGCCTGTCGGACGACGAGAAGCAGGCGAACCAGCTGCAGGTGGACTCGATCCTCCAGACGATCGACCGCATCGCCGGCGCCACGTCCTTCCAGGGCATCAAGCTGCTCAACGGCAACTTCGACTTCAATGTGTCGAACGTCGCCAGCGGCGTCTCCGACTACCGGATCAACGCGGCCAAGTTCAGCGGCTCGAGCCTCAACCTCAACGCCGTCATCACCCAGTCCGCCCAGCAGGCCGGTCTGTACCTCTCCTTCGGCGGCACGGCGCTGAACCTCTCGGGCACCAACGGCTCGTTCACCATCGAGGTGCGCGGCTCGAAGGGCGCTCGCCAGCTCACCTTCGCCTCGGCGACCGCCGTCTCCACGATCGTCAAGTCCGTCAACACCTTCAAGGACGTGACGGGCGTGACCGCCTCCGCCGGCGGCACGGGCGTCAAGCTCTACAGCTCGGACTTCGGTTCCAGCGAGTTTGTCACGACCAAGGTGATCAGCACGGGCAACATCTTCGGCTCGAACATCGGCATCTACGGGATGTCGTCGTCGGACTTCGACGTCGTCCGCACCACGGGCGCCACGACCTTCACCAACGCCAGCAACGGCGTGACGGACTACGGCCAGAACATCGGCGCCACGATCAACGGCATCCAGGCCGTCGCCAAGGGCAAGAGCGCCCGCGTCTCCAGCGACTTCCTTGACGTCGAACTGAACTTCACGACCAGCCGCTCCCAGCAGCTGGGCGCGGTCGGCACGGGCGGCACGACCGCCACGGTGACCGGCGGCGGCGCGTCGTTCCAGCTCGCCGGCAAGGTCGACATCGCCGGTAAGGTCTCCCTGGGCATCGGCGACGTCGCCACCCGCAAGCTCGGCGGCAGCGTCTCCGGGTTCCTCAGCTCCCTGGCCAGCGGCAACTCCAACGCCCTGACCGGGAACAACCTGGACTCGGCCCAGAAGATCGTCTCCGAGGCGATCAACCAGGTCAGCTCGCTCCGCGGTCGTCTGGGCGCGTTCCAGAAGAACACGATCGGTGCGACGATCCGCAGCCTGAACGTCGCGGTCGAGAACTCCGAGGCCGCTCAGAGCGTCATCCGCGACAGCGACTTCGCCGAGGAGACGGCCCGCCTCACGCGGTCGCAGATCCTGGTGAGTGCTTCGACCAACGTGCTGGGCCTGGCGAACAACTCGCCTCAGTCGGTCCTGCAGTTGCTCGGCTAAGCCTCTGATTCGTTGAGATTCTCCGGAGCCCCGGACCGAAAGGTCCGGGGTTCTTCTTTTTCAGGCCGGCCATCCGACGCGGGGTGAATGCCTCATTCCTGCGGTCCTGACAGCCTCTCATCAATGGTGCGCATCGGCTCTGCCGATTATTTCCAGGTCCGGCACACACTGCCCCAAGGACCCTGACGTGCAACCACTGAGCGACCTGCTTGTCCATGCCTGCGAGTCGTCGCCGCCAACCACCAAGGAGGCTGCGCACGACGCTCACACACCGGCCACCGGCTCGCGTCTCGCGGGGCGGGCATTGGTTCTGTCGACGTGTGCGGGTGTGGCAGCGGGTTGTCTGGGCCTCGCCGGGGCCGCCGCGGCCGGGTGGATCTCGATGGGCTCCGCGGCATTCGGGGTTGGAGCGGCCGTCATCGGCTCGGTGTTGTCGACAAGTTTGCTCGTTCGTGCGGTGGCCAGGCCGATCGAACAGATCGCCGGCGAGGCGGCCCAGCGGATCGCCGCTCGCACCGGCCACGCGCCGAGCGCCAAGGCATCGCCGATCGATCGGCTGCGGACGGCGATCGACTCGCTGGACGCTCTGACCCGTCGGGCCGAGGAGGCCGGCCTGCTGGCCCTTCTCGCGGAACGGACCAGGCACGCGGTGCTGGTCTTCGACAGCGACGACCGGATCGAGTGGGTCAATGACGGGTTTGTGCGGCTGACGGGTTGTACACGCGAGCAAGTGGTGAGTGTGAAGGCCTCAGAGGCCTTGCGCAGCCCGCATTCGAATCCCGACACCGTGGAACTGATGGCGGACCGGATTCGGCATGGGCGGGGCTTTGTCGTGGAGATCCTCCACGAGCGACGCAACGGCGAACGCTACTGGGCGAGCATCGAGGCGACGCCGGTGCGTGACGAATCCGGTCGTGCACGGCGGTACGTCGCGCTCATGATGGACGTGACCGAAGCGCACGAGAAAGCTGAAGCCCTGGAGGGCAGTTGGCGGCGGCTGCAGATGTCGCTCGACGCTGCCCCGGTCGCGGTGGCGGTCTGTGACGCCGAGGGCCGGCCGACCATGGCGAACCGGGAGGCCGAGCGGCTGTTGGGGATTCGCGGCCGGTCGCTGAGCCCCTGGATGATGCTGGCGACCCCGGAAGATCGCGCCAATTTGGCTCGAATCTGGGCGGAGACGGCCCGCACGCGGACCACATCCGAGGCCACGTTCCGCGCGTTCTCGGCGGCCGGGGAGCCGATCTTTGTGTGCGTTCGCATCACGCCTCTGGAACACGGCGACGCGACCGAGTATGTCTGCGCCTTTGAAGACGCCACGACCCGCCGGATCGCGCAGGACGGGCTGCTGCACCTCTCGACGAACATCGGGCGCCTGAAGCAGCAGGTCCGCGAGCAGTCGTCCGCCATCGGGCACGTCGAAGCGTTGGCCAAGGAGGCAAGGGCGGCGAGCGCCGATCTGCTGGCGAGCCTCGGTCGCGAACTCAACGCGCCGCTCGTGGTGATCATGGGCTACGCCGACCTTCTCGCCGATCAATCCGCCACCGCCGCCGAGCGCATCGAGTACGCCGAGTTGCTCCGGCGTGGCGGCACGCGCATGCGCCGCGTCATCGAGTCGCTGATGGAACTCGCCGGGCTTCAGCGCACCACAGTGCCCCGAAAGCGTGTCGCGTGCAACGTGCGCGAGACGATCGAGGAAGCCGCCGCGATGATCGCCGACCGGCTCGGACGGCCCATGCTGTCCGTCGAATCCTCCATCCACGACGATGTCTCCGCGACCATCTGCACGGATCCCTCGCGGCTCGGGCAGCTCCTGATCCACATGGCCGTGGCCGCCGCGAGGTGCCACACCGGCCGGAACATCAAGCTCGTCGCCGCTCGCGATGGGGAGCACGCCGTCCGATTCGAGATCCGCCTGTGCGACGCCAAGCCCAAGGACGCGATCGACGAGCCCGAGACCATCGCCGCGATCGAGCTCGCACTGGCGGGTAAGCTCGCCGACTCGCTCGACGGGGTTCTTGACAGCGGCGGGGCGGACCCCAACCTCGTGCTCGCCCTCACCATTCCAATCGCGGCGGCATCGCCGAACCCGATGCCCGCAGCCTGAGCCCGTGCCCCGGACTCAGGGCGTGCCGCTCGGCTTGGTATCGGCGGGCTTGGTTTCCGCGGGTTTGGTTTCCGCGGGCTTGGCCTGCTCCGCGGGCTTCGTCAGGTTCCGCAGCCGACCGAAGTATGCCTTGACCGTGCCCCGCAACTCCGGGGGCACTTCGCCGTTGGACAACGCCTCGGCCGCGGCCTTCGACGACGCCTCGACCGCCTCGGCGAACTCAAGGCGAGACTCGCCCACCACCACCTCGCCCTTGACGTACTGACGCCCGATCACAGGTCCGCGCCCGGTCTGGGTCTTGATCTTCTCCTGCGTCTGTGCGAAGTCCGTCGGCGACGAGCCGCGGCGTGCGCCGAAGGCCCGGCCTGCGCTGCCCCCGTTGCCCGAACCCAATCGGTTGCTGTCGCCTTCGGACCATTCGCCCTGCTGTTCGCCCCACCCGGCCTCGCTGCCGTTGCCCTCGCACATCCCGGCGCCCATCGCCGCCATCTGACCACGGCACTCGGACAATGCGGCATCCAGTGCCGCCATCTCCGCCTGCGACAGCTCCGCGTCGCTCAACTGATCGCCCATCTCGGCCATCGCCTCCGACGCGCCCTCCATGTCGCCGGAGCTCATGCACTCCCCGGCCTGGTTCATGGACTTGGACATGCGGGACGCCTGTTGGGCCGCCTTCGCCTTGGCCGCCAACTGCTTGGCGAGCTGTTCACGCTGCTCGGGCGAGAGGTTCTTGAGGGCCTCGGCCGCCGCCTTGGCAAGGTCCGGGTTCGCCGCCAACTGCTTGGCGAGCTCGGCGGCCTGCTTGGGGTCCGCCCCGGCCTGTTCCAACGCCTTGGCCAGTTCCTTGTTCGCGTCCCCCGCCTTGTTGAGCTGATCCGCGAGGTTCTTGAGCGCTTCGGCCAGCTTCTTTTTGTCGGCCTCGCTCAGCGAGTTGTCGCCCAGCTTGGCCTTCAGCTCGCTCAGCGCCTTGTTCGCCGCGGAAAAATCGCCCTTGGACATCGCCCGGAAAGTCTGATCGAGCGGGCTCGAACCCGGAAGCCTGAGATTCGCCATCAGGTCCTTCTTCGCGTCGAGGTTCATGCCCTTCTCGCCCTGCGCGACCGCTTCGAGCCGCTCCGCGAGATCCGTCAGCCGCTTCATCTCAGCCGCCCGGATCTGTTCGGGCTTTGCGATCTCGCCGGCCTTGGGCTCCTCGGGCTTGCTGGGCTCCGCGAGGTTCTGCGCCAGTTCGGGCGACACCTTCGCCACGAGCTTCTGCAGTTCCTCGCGGTTATCCTTCACTTCCTGCTTGACCGCGATCAGTTCCTGCTGGCGGGCCTTCTCTTCTTCCTTCGAGGCCTTGGACCCCAGCAGATCGAGCCCTGGCATCAGCCACGCGAGCAAAAGCCCGACCGCCGCCACCACGGGCCAGTGCCACCCGCGGGGCGCCTCGATGGGAATCGCCCTGCGCACGTCGACGCCCGCCGCACGTGCCTTGGCCTCGTCGACAACGAGTTTGGACCACGCGTCACGGGGTTCGCCGAGAGACAGGGCTGTCGACAGTGACTCACGCAGCCCCGCGGCCTCGTCGAGCGCCCGGGCCGACGCCGACGCGCGCGGGCGTGTCGCGATCGACCACGCAAAGGCCCCCACCGCCGCGACGCCCGCCGCCGCCAGCGCGACCCGATCCCACTGCACCGAGAGCGAGAACGCCTGCTGGGCGATCCGCAGCACCGCCAAGACGATCAGCGCGGCCGTCCCCGCGACGATCAACGCCCACAACAGGCGATTGATCCACAAACGCCGCCCGGCCGCCGACACCGCTCGCATGATCTCGCCCATCGCCGGCTCCTTCCGCGTTCCCAGCCCTCAATAGATCGCCCCAAAGTCTACTCGGGTTCGCGCCCACCCTGTTTTATGGTTGATCGGCCTTCCGGATGCACCGGGCGGCTGTTCCGCGAGCCCGCCGATCGATCCCGAACAGAGCTCGACCATCCGCCCCCAATGCGTACGCTTGGATTCCGTGCTGCCCAGCGTCGTCCACTCCATGCCGTACCTCTCCCGTCGCCCGTACGCGCTCGAGTGGACCGCCACCGTCCTGCTGACCTTTGCGATCTCGTTCCTGGAGGGGGGCACGATCAGCGTGTTCCTGAAGCAGGCGTTCGCGGGGCAGACCGACCCGTGGAAGCACAACCTCGCCGTGGCGCTCGCGGGGTCTGCGGGGGAGCTGGCGAACATCATCAGCTTCTTCTGGATCACCGCGAGCCAGGGGCGGCCCAAGGTCCGGTTCCTTTCGCTGCTCCAGACCGGCCTGCTGCTGTGCATCGCGGGGGTCGCGGTGGTTCCCATCTCGCCGGGCGGGCTCTGGGCGGCGGTCGCTCTGGTCATCCTCGCACGGATCTTCTGGTCGGGCATCGTCACCCTCCGCACCAATCTCTGGCGCGCCAACTACCCACGCGAGTATCGCGCCCGCATCGTCGGGCATTTCTCGATGGCGCAGCAGCTCACCGTCGGCGTGCTGGGCTTTGCATTCGGCGCGATGATGGACATGCACTCCGACGCCTTCCGCGCCTACACGCCCTGCGTCGCGCTCATCGGGCTCGCCGGGGTTCTCGTATACGGGAAAATCCGCTTCCGGGGTGAGCGGGAGCAGCTCAGGACCGAACGAGAATCCGGCATCAAGGGCGTGATGAGGCCCTGGGGCGGGCTTGTCTCCTCGTGGCGCGTGATGCGCGCCGACCGCCGCTTCGCGCAGTTCATGGTCTTCATGTTCCTTCTGGGCCTGGGCAACCTCATGGTCGTGCCGTTGCTCGCGATCTCGCTGGCGCGACGATTCGGGCTCGAGGAGGGCGCGTTCACCGCCTCTGTGCTCATCACCTCGACCCTGCCCAACGTGCTGATGCCCCTTGCCGTCCCGGTCTGGGCCGGGCTCCTCGACCGCTCCCACGTTGTTCGCTTCCGCGCCGTGCACGGCTGGTTCTTCGTCGCCGCCCAGGCGATGTTCATGCTGGGCATGGCGGTGCAGGCGATGCCGCTGATGTACGCGGGCGCGGTGCTCTGGGGCGTCGCGCTGGGCGGGGGCGCGCTCGCATGGAATCTCGGGCACACCGACTTTGCCCCGCCCGCCCAGAACGCCCACTACATGGCGACCCACGTCACGCTCAACGGCCTGCGCGGGCTGCTCGCACCCTTCCTCTCCGCCGGGCTCTACACGCTCGCGACGCAGCTTCTGGGCCCCTCGGGCGTGATGGATCCCGCGGCAGCCGTGCTCGCCGTTTCGGTGGTCCTCTCCGGCCTCGGGGCTGCGGGCTTTGTCTGGCTCCGCTTCTCCATGGGGGCGGCGGCCGGTCGACTCCAGCGCTCATAAACGAAAGACGGGCGCGGACACTTCTTGTGCCCGCGCCCGCTGATCGCTCGGACGCTCGGTGGCCTGCAGGCCACTCGGCTCAGTTGATCGAAACCTTGCGCGGCATCGTCTTGGGGCTGCGCGGCAGACGCAGGGTCAGCACGCCATCTCGGAACTCGGCATGCACCGCGTCTTCCTGCACCTCAAAGGGCAGTGCGACGCGTCGGGCGAGGGTTCCCGTCCGCCGCTCGCGACGGTAGAACTTCTCGTTCTTCTGCTCGGATTCCTCGGTTCGCGTGGCCGAGATCGACAGCACGCCGTCCTGAACCTCCACGCTGATGTCCTCCTTGCGGAAGCCCGGAAGGTTTCCGCGGACGACAAGCTCCTTCTCGTTCTCGGAGACGTCCAGCGGCAGGATGTCCACCGACGGCTCTCCATCCTCGCGGCCCGGATGGAAGAACGCATCCGCGAACGCGTCCTCGAACAGCCTCGTCAGCGGGCTCACGGCGCCGCGAGATGAGACTTGGGGGGCGACTCGGGTCATGCAGTTCATAGATCCTCCTTCTTCAATGACGGGCGTTCGGGCCCGGCAGTCCTTACTTGGCAATCGCCGTGCCAATCGACTCGCCACCCCCGTGCCCCCCTAGGCGAGGCCCAAGGCCCTGCCAACCCTGCCAGCCGAAGTCCATCCTCCTCCAACGGTTGCCAGACTGGCAGCGGATGGCCCGATGGGGGGAGTCGCGACCCGAACGGGCGTTGGTACGATTGGGGCATATGACGATCGACTTCCGCAGCGACACCGTGACCAGACCGACCGCCGCCATGCGCCAGGCGATGGCCAACGCAGAGGTGGGCGACGACGTGCTGGGCGACGACCCGACCGTGATCCGCCTGCAGCAGAAAGTGGCGGAAATCCTCGGCAAGCCGGCGGCGGTGTATGTCCCGAGCGGGACGATGGCCAACCAGGCCGCCCTTCGTGCGCACAGCGAGCCGGGCGATGAAGTGATCGCGCACGAGGGGAGCCACATCATTCATTATGAGACGGGCTCGCCGGCCGCCCTGTCGGGTCTGATGGTTCGCCCGCTGCCGGGCCCCGGGGGGGTGTTCGAACCCGAGCAGGTGGACGAGGCCGTTCGCCCGCATTCGGCCCACTTCGCCCGCAGCCGGATCCTGCTGATCGAGAACACGCACAACCGCGGGGGCGGGACGATCTGGCCGCTCGAGACGATCCGCAAGGTGACCGACCGGGCCCGTGCGCACGGGTTGATCTGCCACATGGACGGGGCGCGGCTGTGGAACGCGTGCGCGGCGACGGGCGTGAGCCCGGCGGAATACGCCGCCTGCTTCGACACCGTCTCGTGCTGCTTCAGCAAGGGTCTCGGGGCGCCGGCGGGCTCGGCGGTGGTCGGGTCCCCCGACGTGATCTGGCGCGTGCACCGCTTCCGCAAGATGTTCGGCGGGGCGATGCGTCAGGCGGGCATCCTCGCCGCCGCGTGCATCCATGCCCTGGATCACCACCGCGACAGGCTCGTCGAGGACCACGCCAACGCCCGCCGACTCGCCGAGGGGCTGGCCAACATCCCCGGCCTGCGCGTTGACCTCGCGGGCGTGCAGACCAACATGGTCTTCTTCGATCTCGATCGCTCGCTGCCGGTCAATGCCGCCGAGTTCTGCAAGCGGCTCGACGCGGCGGGTGTGCGGATGCTCGCCAACGGGCCGCGTCGCGTGCGGGCGGTCTGCCACCTTGATGTTCAGGCCGCGATGATCCCCAAGGCGATCGACATCATCGCGCAGTGCGCCGCGTCGGCCGCCAAGGCCGCCTGAGGAGCCCTCCATGCCACTCGGCTCGGTGATGATCTCGTCGTGGAACGGCATCCCCGCGGTGACCCGCGCGGCCGAGCTGCTCGCCGCCGGCTCGGACTCGCTCGACGCGGTCGTCGCCGGGATCCAGCTCGTCGAGGACGACCCCGAGGAACTGAGCGTGGGCTTCGGCGGGCTGCCGAACGAGGACGGGGTGGTCGAGCTCGACGCCGCCGTCATGGACGGTCGCCTGCACAGGGCCGGCGCGGTGGCGGGGGTGCGGGGCTTCCGCCACGCGGCAAGGCTCGCGCTCGAAGTGCTCCGCCGCACCGACCACTCGCTGCTGGTTGGCGAGGGTGCGTCCAAGTTCGCCCGGGCGCTGGGATTTCCCGAGGAATGCCTGCTGACCCCAAAAGCCAGACAGGCCTGGCTCGACTGGAAGGCCTCGCTCTCGACACGCGACGGATGGCTCGGTCCCGATGAACTCGGCGGGACCGCGGGCAGCGCGTTCGGCCAATCCCTCTGGGCGGGCAACACGGACCCGTCGAAGAACTCGCCACTCCCGCCCTCACCCGGCGATTCCCGCACGGCGAGCACGATCCCGCACACGTACGGCACGATCCACCTGTCCTGCCTCGACACCCGGGGCGACCTCGTCAGCGTCACCAGCACGAGCGGGTTGTCGTACAAGATTGCGGGGCGAGTCGGCGATTCACCGATCGTCGGGGCGGGGCTCTACACCGACAACGCCGTCGGCAGCGCGGGGGCGACCGGGCGTGGCGAGGCGACGCTACAGACCTGTGCCGCGCACACCGCCGTCCTTCGCATGGAAGCCGGGGACGACCCAACCCAGGCCTGCCTCCATGCCCTCAAGAAAATCGCCGCCTCGACGCGCGAACGCCGGCTCATCTCGCCCGAGGGGCGCCCCCACTTCAACGTGACGATGTACGCCCTGCGAAAGGACGGCGTGACCGGTTCGGCGTCGATGCACGAGGGGTACGAGCACGTGGTGTGGCAGGACGGCCGAGCGGAAGCCCGCCGAAGCGCGTTCCTCTTTCCCCGTGCATAGAGCACCGCACACCGGATGGGACGTCCGAGAATCGTGCCTCCACACCGGTCGCGAGCAGCAGCCTGTTGAAATGTCCCGGGCGGAACGGCGATACTGTCCGTCTCACTCAGTTGGCAAGCCCACGGAGATTTCGCATGAAGGCCGTCGCTGTGGCGATTTCGGTGCTCGCAGGCTCTCACGCCGCCCTCGCTCAGTCGCCCCTGCAATCGTACTTCGACGCTTCGCGAGAGGGGTGGGCCGTGGAGACGAGAACGAACCCCACGGGTTCATTCTCGCTCGTGCAGACGTACACGCCTGATTTCGTCGCCTCGGGCGGTGCCGAGGGCGGCTACATCGAGGAGCTGGACCCGGACTCGAACTGGTCTTTCTTCAGCGCCCCCAGCGCCTGGGGTGGAGATCGGTCCGCCTTTGCCGGCAAGCGCCTGGAGTTCCGAGTGCGAACCGACACCCTGAACTACCCGGATGGGCGATTGGTCGTGCTGATCGGCAACGGCGGTCAGCGGGTGTCCCACGCGACGGCGCTGCCGCCGGTCAACGAGTGGACTTTCCGTTCGATCCCGCTCACGGCGGGACAATGGACAATCGGGTCCTCCGGCACGGGCACACAGGCGACGCAAGCTCAGATCAACGCGGTCCTGGGCTCGCTCGAGCGTCTTCTGATCGGGCTCGAGTACGGCGGGGACCAGCTCGAAGAGCGTGTCGGCCTCGATTCCGTCGTGTTCGGCGTCTGCCCAGGTGACTTTGACCGAGACGGGTTCGTTGACTTCTTCGACTTTGACGCCTTCGTCGGTTGTTTCGAGGGCGGCGCATGCCCACCCGGACAGTCCGCCGACTTTGACGGCGACGGGTTTGTCGACTTCTTCGACTTCGACGCCTTTGCTGCCGCCTTCGAACGAGGCTGCTGAACTACAGCCGGGCCGCCGCGATGCTCGCCAGTTCGCTGCGTTCGCTCTTGGACAGAGTGACGTGCCCCGCCAGGGCCACGCCCTTCATGCGTTCGACCGCGTACGACAGCCCGTTGGACGAGCTGTCCAGGTACGGATTGTCGATCTGCTGGATGTCGCCCGTCAGGATGAGCTTGGTGCCCTCGCCCACGCGGCTCACGATCGTCTTGACCTCGTGAGGCGTCAGGTTCTGCGCCTCGTCCACGATCATGAACTGGTGCGGGATGCTCCGCCCGCGGATGTACGTCAGCGGCTCAAGCACCAACTTCCCGTCGGCCATCAGCTTCTGGATGCGCTGCTCGGCCGTGTGGCTGTCGGCGTGCCCCGAATTCGCCCCGCGCGTCGACATCAGGTATGTCAGGTTGTCGAAAATCGGCTGCATCCACGCGGTCAGCTTCTCGTCCTTGTCGCCCGGCAGGTACCCGATGTCCCGTCCCAGCGGCATGATCGGGCGGGCGACCAGCAGCTTCTCGTAGCGCTCCTCGCTGAACACCTTCGCCATACCGGCCGCGATCGCGACCAGCGTCTTGCCCGTGCCCGCGGACCCAAGCAACGTCACGAACTTGATTTCGTCGTCCATCAGCAGATCGAGCGCCATCGTCTGCTGGCTGTTGCGGGCGATGATCCCAAAGACCGGCTTGCGCAGGTTCGTGACGGGGATCACGTGGTCCGTATCCGCCAGGCGACGCCCGAGCCCCGTGTGCCCGGCATCGTCCTTGTCGCGGAAGTACACGAACTGGTTGGCGATGACCTCGTCATCGTGCCCGCTCTCGGCCAGCAGCGGGCGGAGCTTGCCCATCGCCAGCATGCGGTCGCGGTACATCTCGTCGATCACCGACCGCGGCGATTCGACCGTGACACACCCGGTGTACAGGCGGTCGGCGTCGACCTTTTGATTCTCGAAGTCCTCGGTGTGGATCCCAAGCGAATCGCTCTTGATGCGGGCGGCCAGGTCCTTGCTGACAAACGTCACGTCCGACCCGCGGCACTTGAGGTGCCACGCGACGGCGATGATCCGGTTGTCGGGCGACTCCTCGACCAGGGCGGCGGGGCGCTCGTACTCCTCGACGTCGATGCGCACCGTGCCGGTCTTTCCCTCGGGCCCGAGCTTGGCCGCCGCGCCGACGCGCGGGCTGTGCTCGCCCCAGTTGACGCCTTCCGTGAGGCTGCCCTTGTTGCGGAGCCAGTCGAGATGGCGGATGCACTCCCGGGCGTTTCGGCCCAGGTCGTCGTCCTTCCGCTTCATCTTGTCGAGTTCTTCGATGACCGCGAAGGGGATCACCAGGTTGTGCTCGGCGAAGACGAACAACGCCGCCGGGTTGTGCAGCACGACGTTGGTGTCGATCACGAAGGTGCGCACACCGGTCGCCACCCGGCGTCGCCCCGCCTTCCCGCGCACCGCCGCGCGGGCCGTCTTCTTTTCGCCGCTCATGGTTGTTCCGCCCGGCGGGGGAGCATCCCCGCTCTCAAAGGCCACGGAGCCGTCCTCGTCCCGCGGATCACGGATGGGCATGCGTCGAGCATACCAGTTCTCCGTGTGTTGCCGCGTCGCTTGCGATCGGTCTCAGGCATCCTGCCCCGTCTTTCACGCAGACTTCACACCGCGGGAGACGCCCCTTCCGAAGCAGGGGCGGGCTCTTCGCCGGCCGCGCTCTTCGCGCGGTCGGGGAAGGCCGTGTACTCCATCTCGACAATCCATTCCTCGAGCGGAACATGCCGGAGGAGGTCGAACCGAAGTTCCTTCCCTCCGTGCCGAGCATGCCCGGGCTTGACCTTGACGAACATCAGGAACTTGTCCCACTTGCGGCGATCGAAGTCCTCGCACTCGCCGACCGACAGCGTGGAACCATCGGGCAGGCCCAGCGTCTTGGTCGCGCTGTCGTACGTGTACTTCACCCGCGACACAAGCCCCACCAGCCCCAGCATCCACAGCCCGACGAGCAAGCCCACCGCGAAAATCACCCACTGCACCGGGATGTCGTACCACGACAGCGTCTTGGGGACCCGCGGCTGCCCGTTGGGGCCCGTGAACTCCTGGCGGAGCGTCTCGAGCTCGTCCGTCGGATTGCCCACCGCGGTGTACTCCGGCGTCAGCCTTCCCACGATCGTCAGCGATTCGAGCCACGCCTTCTTCTTCGCATCAACCGGCTTGAGGTTCTCGGGAGCCGTCTTGCGCAGCTGATCAAACGCGGCGACCGGGTCGGCAATGCTCGGGTTCGACCATGGCGCCGACTGCCCGCCCTCATTGGCCCGCTTGGCTTCCTGCAGGTACTCCCACTTGAGGTAGTCCGCCGCGCGGATCCCCCGCTGCGGGTAGACGTACACCGCGTCGATGTACCCCCAGATCCCAAAACCGATGAACAGCACGGCGATCGCCAGCATCTTGATCGTCCACGTGCGGTTGAGCGATGTTGTCTGCGTCCCTGCCATAGTCGTGGAGTGTACGGCTTTTCGTCCGGGTGGTTCGGGCAATCCCCGGGGTGGGTTCGACCTGGGTTATTCACCCCTGCCCAGCACCCGGCGCAACGCCGCACTCCACCATCGGCCCGCGGTCCGACGCCCATGAGGGCTGGCCATGAGCCAATCCCACCCTCCGGCGTTGACCGCCCGGATCGGGATGCGGGGGAACTTCTTTCCGGACCCCATCGCCCAGGTCAGCCACTGCGAGTGCTCGCGACGCATCCTCGCGCCCGGATCCTCGACGTCCTGCCCGCCGCTGTTGAGGAACTGGATCATGCCTGAAGGAGTCTACCGCCCCGGCCCGCCGCGCCAAGCCCCGCGGGAATGCCCGCGCGTCACTGGTTCCGCCCGAAGTACTCCATCTCCAAAGGCTCGAGCTCCACCGCCAGTTTCTGCCGCTCGCTGCCCAGACGCTGCATCTTCCCCTGGTCCTTCCACAAGTCCCCGGCGGCGATCTCCGCGTCGATCGCACGAATCCTCGCCTCGATCTCGGCGATCCGGGCTTCGATCTGCTCGGTCTTCATCCGGGCGAACTTGTTCGAGGTCGGGGCCTTCTTCTCCGTCTGCTTCTGGGCGTCTCGTTTCTCGGTCTCGGCCCGGCGGCGGCGAGCGTCCTCCCGCTCGCGTCGGTCCTTCTCCGCGGCGGCCTCGCGGGCCTCCTCCGCCTTCTCCTGATCGTCCTTCTCCTTCCACTCGCTGTACCCGCCGTGGAAGACCTTGGCACCCCCCTTCCCGTCCATCACGATCAGGTGGTCGCAGGTCGCGTCGATGAGCGCACGATCGTGCGAGATCAGGATCATCGAACCCGCGTACCCGTCCCGCTCGTCCTCGCCCGGGGTCAGGGCCATTTCGAGCCGCTCGGCCGAGGGAATGTCAAGGTGGTTGGTCGGCTCGTCGAGCACGAGCAGGTTCTTGGCCGAGGCGAGCAGCCCGGCGAGCACCGCCCGCGCGCGCTCGCCGCCGGAGAGCCCGCCCATCTCGCGGTCCTGCTCGGCCCCGGAGATCAGGAACGCCCCCAGCAGATCGCGCGCCTCCTGCTCGGAGTACGTGACGCCCGCCACTTCCTTCTTGATGATGTCCTGCACGTACCGATAGACCTGCTTGGTCGGGTCCAAGTGCTCGTGGGTCTGCTTGAAGTGCCCCACCGCCACGCGCGAGCCGAGCTGGACTTTCCCCTCGTCGGGCGCCAGCTCGCCCAGCAGCACGCGCACCAGGGTGGTCTTCCCCGCCCCGTTGGGCCCGATGATCCCCCACCGCTCGCCCCGGCCGATCTGCAGATCAAGGTTCTGGAACAGGACCTTCTGCGTCCCGTCGTCGGCGGCGTAACGCTTGCTGATCCCGCGGGCGGAGATCACGATGTCGCCCGATCGCTCCGCCCGGGGCAGTTGGAGCTTGAACGCCTCCATCTCGACAGGCCTCTCGAGCGTCGACTGTTCGATCGCCCGCGTAAGCTTGGTCTGCCGTCCGCGAGCCTGCTTGGCCCGCTGCCCCGCTTTGTACTTCAGGATGAAGGCCTTTTCCTTGCGGAACTGGTCCTGCTGGTTCTCGTACGCCCGGAGCTGCGTGAGGCGGCGCTGGGAGCGAATCTCGCGGAAATCCTCGTAGTTGCCGGGGTATTCGATGAGCCGCCCTCGCTCGATCTCGACGATGCTGTCGACAACGTTGTCGAGCAGGTAGCGGTCGTGGCTGATCAGCAGCACCGCGCCCTTGAACTCCTGCGTGAGGAATCGCTCGAGCCACAGCCGACCGTCGATGTCGAGGTGGTTGGTGGGCTCGTCGAGCAGCAGCACATCGGGGGCTTGCAACAGCAGCTTGGCAAGCGACACGCGCCCCTTCTGCCCGCCCGACAAACCCGCGACCGGCACGCCGAATTGGCTGTCCGTGAAGCCCAGGCCGTGCAGCACTTCGTCGATCCGATGGTCCACCGCGTACCCGCCGGCCTGCTCCATCTCCGACTCGAGCTGGCTTTGTTTCTTCAGCAGCTTCTCAAGATCGTCGCTGGCGGCATCGGCCATCCGGTGGAAGACCTCGTCCAACTGCTTGTGCAGGTCGTGGAGCTTCTCGAAGGCCGCCTCCGCCGCCCCGCGGAGCGTGTCCTTGGGGTCCAGGTTGTGGTCCTGGTGGAGGTACCCCGCGGAGCACCCACGCTGGACCGACACATCACCCTCTTCTGGGCGTATCAGACCGGCGAGGACTTTGAGGAAGGTGGACTTGCCGCAGCCGTTGCGACCGACGATGCCGATGCGTTGGCCGGGCTCGATGCTCAGGCTGACGCCGTCGAGGATCTTGCGGTGTCCGAAGGAGTGGGCGATGTTGGTGGCGGTCAGAATCGGCATAGGGAGGTCGCGATTGTAGAGATGCCGGATTGATGGAGCGGGGCGAAACACTGGGTCGAGATGCCGGTACAGTCGCACGCTTGGAATGACCCAACCCAACGTGGAGCCTGCATGAAAGCCAGACTGATGAAGCGTTGCGTCGCCCGCCTCGCCGCTGCCGTTCTGTTGTCGATGTCCGCCGCGACGATGAGCGCGTGCTCGACATCGGAGAAGCCCGCTGCGGCGGCGCTCACGCCCGAGCAGCAGAAGCTGAACGTGGATTCGTTCGACCAGGTCTGGACGACGATCCGCGATCGGCACTTTGACGCCACGCTCGGCGGGCTGGATTGGAACGCGCTGCGGGACGAACTTCGCCCGAAGGTGGCCTCCGCGACGACGCAGAGCGAAGCGCGGGGGCACATCTCGGACCTGATTGATCGCCTGGGGCAATCGCACTTTGGGATCATCCCCGCGGCGGCGTACGAGGACGTCGCGGGGCGGCCGACCGATGCCGATCCATCCGAAAGCAAGGCAAGCGCCGACACGTCCAACGGGAACGAAGCGGGCGGGAGCAAGCCCGCGGGCGACAAGGCGGCCGCACCCGAGTCCGGCTCGCGCGAAAGCGGCTGGTCGGGGCTGTGGGTCCGGGCTGTGGAAGGGGATGTGCTGGTCACCCACGTGGTGAAGGGGTCTCCGGCCGAGTCGGCGGGGATCCGTGCGGGGCATCTTGTTCGGAGCGTCAACGGGCGCGACCTTCGGGCGATGCTCACGCGGGTGGGCGAGGCGTACGCGGGCAAAGAGGCCGCTCAGAGCACGTTGTCCTTCGCGGCCCAATCGGCGTTGTCAGGGAGCGCGGGCGAGCGTCTCTCGCTCGGTGTCGTTGACGAGCGCGACGCCGAGCGCACCATCGAGTTGGTGCTGGCCAAGCCCGCGGGCAAGGCGACGACGCTGGGGAGCCTGCCGACGATTTTCGTCGAGTTCGAAAGCCGACGGATCACGCGCCCGGACGGGTCGCAGATCGGCTACGTCTGGTTCAGTTCGTTCCTCGATCCCGAGAACCTGATGGCGCAGATCAGTTCGGCGCTGCGGTCGTTCCGCGACTGCCAGGGCGTGATCATCGACATGCGGGGCAACATCGGTGGGCTCGGGGCGATGGCGATGGGCGTGGGCAGCTTCTTCGTCACACAGCCGGCGACGCTCGGAGAGATGCAGTCCCGCAACGGCTCGATCCGCTTCGTCGTCAACCCACGGTCCAATCCGCTGCAGACCCCGCTGGCGGTGCTGATCGACGAGTGCTCGGTCTCGACGGCGGAGATCTTTGCCGGCGGCATGCGGGACATCGGTCGGGCGAAGCTCTTCGGCGTGCGCACGGCCGCGGCGGCCCTGCCCTCCACCGTCGAACGCCTACCCAACGGCGACGGGTTCCAGTACGCCTTCGCGAACTACATCTCCGCCAGCGGGCTCGTGCTGGAGGGCAACGGCGTGCCCCCGGACGTCGCGGCGGCCCCCAGCCGGGCCGATCTGCTGGCCGGGCGGGATTCGGCGATCGAGGCCGCGGCGGCGTGGATCGGCTCGGGCGGGCAACTCCCGGCGCGTGCGCCGGTTCAATAACAGCTTCGACCGAAACAGACTGCGAATAATCACGCGGGCGGCGGCGAAGGGCCGACGACCCACCTTGAACAGGAATCAACCCTCCACGGAGCATCGCCTCATGACGAATCGACTGAATGTCCGGACGACCCTGACCGCCCTGCTTGTGCTCGCGTCGAGCGCGGGCACCTGCCTCGCGCAGAACGACCCCTCGAAGAAGGACACCCCGCCGGCGGCCCCGGCCGCCCCGGCTGCCCCGGCTGCCCCGGCTGCTCCGGCCCAGCCCGCCAGCGGCGAGAAGCTGCCGAGCGCCGCCGAGATCTTTGCCCGCTACATCGAGGTTACGGGCGGGAAAGCGGCGTACGAGAAACTCAAGAGCCGCGTCTCGACCGGCACTTTCGAGATGGCGGGCATGGGCAAGGCCGCGTTCACCCTGACGCAGGAAGCCCCGAACAAGATGGCGATGACGATCGACCTGCCCGGGATGGGCAAGATGGTGCAGGGGAACAACGGGTCGCACGCCTGGGAATACTCGGCGATGACCGGCCCGCGTCTGCTGGAGGGCGATGAACTGCTGGAGTCCAACGGGCAGTCGCTGTTCAATGCCGAGCTCTATCCCGAGAAGGTGTACACCAAGACCGAGGTGATCGGGATCGAGAAGGTCGGCGAGAGCGACGCCTACAAGGTCGCGATGACGACCAAGGGCGGCTCGACGCGCACGGCATTCTACGACAAGGCGTCGGGGCTGCTGGTCAAGATGACCATGGTCCAGAAGAGCCAAATGGGCGAGGTGGCGATCGACTCGATCACCAGCGACTACCGCGAAGTCGACGGCGTGAAGCTCCCCTTCAAGACGACGATCAAGATCAACGTCGGCCCGGGGATGGAGCAGGTGATGACCATCGAGAAGCTCACGCACAACACCGAGGTCGCCGCGGACGCGTTCAAGGCGCCGGCCGAGGTGCAGGAGCTGATCGACGCCAAGAAGAAGGACGAAGAAAAGAAGGATGCGCCGGCCGAGGCGCCCAAGACGGAAGCCCCGAAGAAGTAAAGCGGCTCCCGCGTCAATCACGCAACGAGGGGCTGTCCCGCGAGGGGGCAGCCCCTTCTTTGTGCGCGCTACCTTTTCCCGGATGCAGACGCCGAGTTCCAACCCGCAGGAGAAGGGCCCGATCGTGGGGATCGACCTGGGCACGACGAACAGCCTGGTCGCCTTCGCCGACGCCGCGGGCCCGCGGGTGCTGGGCGACGGCCCGGCCGGGGCGATGGTACCCAGCGTCGTGCGGTATGGACCGACCGGCAGCAACGGGACGCGGCCGACGATCGTGGGCGACGAGGCCCGTTCGGGCTCGTCCGAATTCGCGGGCTGGACGCTTCGCAGCGTGAAGCGGCTGATGGGCCGATCGCTCGCGGACGTCTCGGCCGACCTTGCGTTTCTCCCTTACGAGGTGGTCGAGGGGCCTCAGCGGACAGCTCGCGTGCGGCTGCCCGACGGCGGGATCGTCAGCCCGCAGGAAGTCTCCGCGGCGGTCCTGCGCCGGCTCAAGCAGATCGCCGAGACGTCGCTGGGCGTGCCCGTGTCGCGGGCGGTGGTGACCGTGCCCGCCTATTTCGACGATGCGCAGCGGCAGGCGACACGCGACGCGGGGCGGCTTGCCGGGCTCGAGGTTGTGCGGATCGTCAACGAGCCCACGGCGGCGGCGCTGGCGTACGGCCTTGGAACCACGGGCGTCGCACGAACGGTCGCTGTCTATGACCTGGGCGGCGGGACCTTTGATGTCTCGATTCTGCGGATTACGCCGCCCGAACCCGGCTCGCCCGAGCCCGCGTTTTTCCAGGTGCTGTCGACCGCGGGCGACACGCGGCTGGGGGGCGACGATCTGGACCACGCGCTGGCGGCGCATCTCGCGGGGCGGTTTGGGATCGATCTGGCGGACGAATCCGTGCGCACGGGGCTGGTGCGCGAGGCCGAGCGGGTGAAGGTCGCGTTGTCGGAGTCTGAATCGGTCGCGGCACGCTGGAACGGGGCCGAGGTCGTCATCGATCGGGGCGAGTTCGAGTTGCTCGCCGCCCCGCTGATCGATCGAACGCTGGCGTCGTGCACGCGGGCGCGGCAGGACGCGGGGCTGGGCGACCCGCCCGACGCGGTGGTGCTGGTGGGCGGCTCGACGCGGGTGCCGCTCGTCCGCCGGCGCGTCGCAGAGTTTTTCGGTGTCGAGCCATACACGGCGATCGACCCGGACCGGGCTGTGGCGCTGGGGGCGGCGGTGCAGGCGTCGATCCTCTCGGGGGGGTCGCGCGGCGCACTGCTTCTGGACGTTATCCCGCTGTCGCTTGGCATCGAGACGGCCGGCGGCGCGGTCGCGAAAGTCATCATGCGGAACTCGACCGTGCCCACCAAGGCCCGCGAGATGTTCAGCACGCAGGTCGACGGACAGTCGGCGATCCGGCTTCACGTGCTTCAGGGCGAGCGGGAGATGGCCGAGCACTGCCGGAGCCTCGGTGTGTTCCACCTGCGCGGCATTCCCTCGATGCCCGCGGGGCTGCCACAGGTCGAGGTCGAGTTTATGGTGGATGCGAACGGCGTGCTGAGCGTCTCGGCGCACGAGCGGCGCAGCGGCCGACGCGCGACGCTCCAGATCGTGCCCAACCACGGGCTCACTCGCGAAGAGGTCGAGCAGATCGAACGTGACAGCCTGACGCACGCCAAGGAAGACATGACCCGCCACCGCGTGGTGGACCTGGTGGTCAACAGCAGGCTTGATCTCAAGTGGATCCGCGACCGGATCGCGAAGTTCGGGTCCCAGCTTCCGGCGGAACACCTGGCGGCGGTTCAGGGAGCCACGGACGAGCTCGCCCGCTTTGTGGACGCGGGTGCGGCGGATTGGAAGGCTGTCAACCCCGACGCATTCCACGCGTGCAAGGAACGGCTGGACCGGCTGAGCATTCGTCTGCAGGAGATCGCCATCGCCGAATCGCTCAGGAACGCGCCGGACGCGCGGCGATAAGGGCGGCCATCCGTCCGGTCAGCCCGGCCTCGCGGCGGTGCGAGAAGAACCACTGAGGCTCCGAGGCGGTGCATCGGGTGAGGCGTTCGATGAGTGTCAGGCCGGCGTGGCGGGCTTGCAGATCGAGGGCGTGCTGAAGATCAATGAAGCCCTTGCCGTGGGGTGTGCGGTTCGCGATCACGCCGGGATCATCGGGGAAGGCGGCCTCGAACTGCTCGACGACCTCGGGCCCGACCTCGAAGGCCGAGGGGCCGATGCACGGGCCGATCGCGGCGCGGAGTGACGAGGGCGGCACCTTCGCGAGATCAGCAAGTCTGGCGATGGTGTTGGGGAGCACCCCAGAGATCACACCCCGCCATCCGGCGTGGACCGCGCCCACCGCGGTGCCGTCGGGAGACGAGAGGAGGATCGGGGCGCAATCGGCCACACGCACCGCCAGCACGATCGAGGGATCGCGGGTGATGACGGCGTCGGCCTTGGGGTCGGGCCCCGGCCAGGCGTCTCCATCGGCCACCACGACCTCGGGCCCGTGCACCTGGTGGATCTGCACGAGGCGGGCGTTGGGCACCCCGAGGGCCGAGAGGACCAGATCGAAGTTGCGGCGGATCGTGGCGGCCGGGTCACGGCGATCGGCGGGCAGCTCGCCGGGGTTGCCGAAATTGAGCGAGGCGAACAGCCCCGACGAATACCCCCCCACGCGTGTGGTAAACCCATGCGGCACACCAAGGTCGCGGAGGGAGTCGGCGTGGAGAAGAACAGGTTCGGGCATCGCCGCACGGTAGCCCGGCGGTGCGGTGGGATCCCACGGGAGGGGCCCTTGCCTCGCTAACCCGGACGAGGTTCTGGTACGATCGCGGCATGACGATCACGAGACGTTCGGTTTGGCGGGTTTTGTCGTGCGTGGCGGTGCTGCTGGCCGCCCAGGGGTGCGAGAAGCCGGCGGACAAGACGTCCGCGGCCAAGGGTGATGGCGGGAAGCCGGCCGCCCTGCGGATCGCCGTGGTTCCCAAGGGCACCACGCACGAGTACTGGCAGTCGATCCACGCGGGTGCCAAACAGGCGGAGCGGGAGCTCAAGGGTGTCGAGATCACCTTCCGGGGCCCGCAGAAAGAGGACGACCGCGACCAGCAGGTCTCGCTGGTCGAGACGCTTGTGAGCAGCAAGTACGACGCGATCGTGCTGGCGCCCCTCGACAGCCGGGCCCTGCTCGCCCCGGTCCGAATGGCTCGAGCGGCCAAGATCCCGGTGGTCATCATGGATTCCGGGCTTGACGGCACCGTCGGCGAGGACTTCATCTCGTACATCGCGACCGACAACAAGGCCGGGGGCGCGATGGCGGGCAAGAAGCTCGGCGAACTGGTGGGCGGGAAGGGCAAAGTCCTGCTGCTGCGATACCAGGAGGGCTCCGCGAGCACCGCGCTCCGCGAAGAGGGATTCGTCGAAGCGATCAGGGCGTTCCCCGGGATCGAGCTGATCGATCCGAAGCGATACGCCGGGGCGACGCGGGAGACGGCCCAGCAGGCCGCGGAAAACCTGCTCACGACGCACTCGGACATCGCGGGAGTCTTCTGCCCGAACGAGTCGTCGACATACGGCATGCTGCTCGCGCTGCGGGCACGCAACATGGCGGGGAAGATCCCGTTCATCGGGTTCGACTCGGCCCGTGAACTCGTCGATGCGCTCGCGGCGGGCGAGGTTTCGGCCCTGACGGTCCAGAACCCGATCCGGATGGGGTACCTCTCCGTGAAGGCCGCGGTCGACCACATCCGCGGCGGCACCGTCGAACCCCTGATGGACACCGGCGTCGCGCTCATCACGAAAGAGACGATGAACACCCCCGAGCACAAAAACCTGCTCTCGCCGGACCTCAAGAGCCTGCTGGGGACGCCATGACGGGATCCGGCGGCGTGAGATCGGCCCTCTCTTCGCTCGCGCCCGCGCTGACCCTGGTGGCGGCGGTGCTTCTCTTCTGGGCGATCGCGCCCGACCGCCCCCTGGGCCTCCTCGACCTCCGCACGATCCTGATCCAGACGGTGATCGTCGCGACGGTCGGGCTCGGGATGACGCTGGTGATCGTGTCCGGGGGGATCGATCTCTCGGTGGGCTCGGCGGTCGCTCTGTCGGGTGTTGTCGCGGCGAAGGTGATGAACGCCGATCTGGGGCCGTCGGCCCAGTCGTGGCAGCCCGCGCTGGCGCTGCTGGCGGCGTGCGGCGCGGGGGCGCTCTGCGGGGCGTACAACGGGCTCCTGCACACCCTGCTGGGGCTGCCCGCATTCATCGTCACGCTCGGAACACTGGGCTTCTTCCGCGGAGCGGCCAAGTGGATCAGCGACAGCTCGCCCGTCTATTCCAAGCCCGGCTGGTTGGCCGAGTGGGTCGCGCCGATCCCGAGCGTCCCGTGGCTGGTCGTCGCGCCGGCGGTCTGGCTACTCCTCGCGCTCGCGGTGGTCGCGGCCGTGCTGATGCACCGGACCGTCTTCGGTCGGCACGCGGTGGCGATCGGCTCGAACGAGGAAGCCGCCCGGCGTGCGGGCGTCCCCGTGCGATGGGTCAAGCTGCGGGTCTACGCGATCTGCGGGCTGTGCGTCGGGCTGGCCGGGGTGATGCAGTTCGCCCGGCTTGGCGGGTCGGGCGACCCGACGGTGCAGGTCGGTCTCGAACTGCGGGCCATCGCGGCGGTGGTCATCGGCGGGGCGTCGCTCACGGGCGGCACCGCGTCGATCTTCGGGACGCTCTGCGGCGCGTTGCTGATGGCGCTGCTCGACAACCGCAGCACCGCGCTGGGCTGGCCCAACTACGTGCAGGAACTGCTCGTCGGGCACATCATCATCGCGGCGGTCGCCCTGGATCGCTTCCGCGGCCGCCGGTTTAGCTGACGCTCATCACGACCTTTATCCCCTCGCCCGAGATCATGGTGGCGTGGGCCTTCTCGAACTCCTCGATGGGGAACTCGTGGGTGATGATCTCGTCGAGCTCGAGCTTGCCCGACAGCAGCAGCTCTTCCATCTGGTACCAGGTCTCGAACATCTTCCGCCCGTTGATGCCAAGAACGGTCGCGCCCTTGAAGACCACGTGCTCGGTGATGTTCCAGGTGATGGGCTTGCTGGGGATGCCCAGGATCGCGGCGGTGCCCCCGTTGCGCAAGCAGCGGAACCCTTCGTCGAACGCCGACGCCGCCCCGCTCATCTCGAGCAGCACGTCGACGCCTTCGCCGCGGCAGGCCTTGCGGATGTCGTCCATGTACCCCTTGCCCTGGCGGACGTCGTACGCCTCGATCGCGCCGAGCTTCTTGGCGAGCTTGAGACGCTCGGGGTTGACGTCGGTCGCGAAGATGCGCCCGGCGCCGGCGGCCTTGGCGACGGTGACCGCCATCAGCCCGATGATCCCCACGCCGCTGATCAGCACGCTCTTGGCGCTCACCCCGGCGGCCATCACCGTGTGCACCGCGTTGCCCAGCGGGTCGAGCACCGCCGCCACCTTGTCGGGAATCGACGGGTGGACCGGCCAGACGTTTTCTTCCGGCACCACGACATACTCGGCGAAGCATCCGTCGCGGTCGATCCCGATGATCCGCGTGTCGCTGGCGATGTGCGCGTTGCCGGTGCGGCTGTTGTAGTCGGCCCAGGCTGTAATGTGCCCCTCCGCGCTGACGCGAAGGCCGGGCTTGTACTTGGTCACCGCGGAGCCCACCGCCTCGATCACGCCGACAAACTCGTGCCCGGTGACGATGCCCACGGGGATCCGCCCGGCGGACCAGGCGTCCCACTCCCAGATGTGCCGATCGGTTCCGCAGATGCCGACCTTCTTGACGCGGATGAGCACGTCACGCGGGCCCGGCGTTGGTTTCGGGCGCGCCGGATCGAACTTCAGCCCCACGCCCGCGTGGTGCTTGAACAACGCCCGCATGGTGCCCGTGGCGTGAGTCCCTGAAACGGCAGTGCGAGCGGCGGCGGTTGTCATGCTGAACCTCTCATGCCCGGCGGAGCGCGAACAAACCGGAACCGGGCGGCGTGGTACGTTGGAACCTCGCCGTATTGTCGGCGCGCCCCCCGACGGATCAATCCCAATGCCCCCGTGAACCGATCTTCACCCACTCGCGCTCGATCCCGGTACACCACCCCGGGGAAGCACCATCACACCCCCGGCATCGCGGGGGAAGTCGGAGTACAGTCGGATTCCATGAGCCGTGCCGCCAACAGTTCGGGAAAAGTTCAGGTTCGGGTCAGACCCTACCTGTTTGAGGCGGCGGCCGCGGGAGGCAAACGCCGGCTCGGTGTCCGTCGCGCTCGCGATGTCCGCCATCTGGCCGAGCAGCTCCGCGGCGAGCGGATGATTCCGCTTCGCTCCTGGGCGTTGCCCTCCTTCGGGGGTACGCCCGAGGTCGGGCGGATCTCGCTGAAGGACGAAGCAGAGCTGCACACGCAGTTGTCCCAGTTGCTCTCGCGCGGCGTGCCGCTGGTCGAGGCGCTCGAAGTCTGCGAATCGGCGGTCTCTTCGTCGATGCGTTCGCGGGTGACGCGGATGCGTGAGGCGGTGGCGGCGGGCAGCAGCTTTGCCGACGCGATGAACGCCGCGGGCGGGTTCGATCAGGTGACCACCGCGGTGTATCGAGCCGCGGAGCGCACGGGCGACATGGCGGGGGCGGCCAAGCAGCTTTCGACGACGGTCCGGCGGACGCTGCAGGTGCGGGGCAAGGCGATCACGCTGCTCATGTATCCGGTGATCGTGCTGTCGATCGCGGTGCTGGTCTCCGTCGGGATGATCACGGGCGTGGTGCCTCAGATCGTCGACTCCCTGCGGGGCCAGGTCACGAGCCTCCCGTGGTTCACGGAACTGATTTACAGCGTGGGCATGGCGCTGCGCAGCAACGCCTTGCTGTGCCTGACGATCGTTGGGCTGGCGATGGTCGGGATGGTCGTCTTCCGGGCGCGTGTCGCCGCGGCGGTCGGGCGTCTGATGCGCACGCTCCCGCTGATGCGTGACGTGGTTCTGGCGCAGGAATCGGCGCGGTTCTTCACGGTGATGAGCGCCATGACGCGGACGGGCGTGGTGCTGTCGGACGCGCTGGGAGTGGCCGAGGCCGCGATCGGGCATCCCAAGCTCCGCGCCGAGCTGACGCGTCTGCGGACTCGGCTGATCGAGGGCGGGGTGCTTCGGGTTCTGATCGACGAGGTGGCGACGCTGCCCCTGGCGACGCGGCGGCTGCTGATCGCCGCCGAGCGATCGGGCGACTTGCAGCAGGCCTTTGACACCCTCGCGGCGGACATGGCCGACGAGGTCGAGACGCGGTCGAGCCGCCTGCTCGCCGTGCTCGAGCCCATGCTGATTTTCCTGATGTTCATCATGATCGGGTCGCTGGTGCTCTCGATCATGATCCCGCTGCTGACCATCACCAGCAGGGTGCAGGGATTCTGAACCACCACAGACGCCGGGACAGACACGCCCGGCCCGACGGAGACCTTGAATGACCAGGACCAACACGACCTTCGCCCGAACCGCCCGCGGCTTCTCGATGCTCGAACTCACGTTCGTCATCGTCGTCATCGGGGTGCTGCTGGGCGTCGCCGCGTACAGCCTCTCGGGCGGCACCGACCGCGCCAAGCAGCGGGCCAGCGCGGCCACGCTCGAGACCATCAAGCGGGCGCTCCAGCAGTTCAACGCGTACGAGAACCGCTACCCCGCCACACTCAACGACCTCATCGGCGCCAAGTACCTCGAGAACAAGCCCCTCGTCGACGGGTGGAACCGCAACCTCTTCTACGCCCCCAACCCGGAGAACCCCGAGCGCCCCTTCGAGCTGCGGAGCCTGGGCGCCGACGGCGTCAACGGCACCCCCGACGACATCGACGGGTGGAATCTCAACGCGCCCACCAACCGCCCCGCCGGCACCTAAGACCACGATGCTCCGCCAGCGCACGCCCAGATCGAAAAGAACCGCCCGCGGCTTCACGCTGCTGGAGGCTGTCTTCTCGATGGCGCTGCTCGGGCTGATCGCTTCGGCGACCATGGGCGCGCTGGGGTTTGTCTTCACGAGCCAGACGCGTGAGCGGCAGACCTTGGCCGCCGCCGAGCTCTCCAACCGACTCCTGCTCATGTACCTCGACGATCCGGGCAGCCTCGATTCGCAGGGGGACAAGATCGACTGGATCACCGGCGAGCGATTCCGCTGGGAGAAACATCGAGGCTCGCTGAGCGTCCGCCCGGCGGTCGAGATCGAGTCGCGCAGCAACGCCGTCGCACCGCTCGATCGACTCCACGTCATCAGCATCCGCGTCTGGCTTTCGGAGGACAGCGGCGGGTCGCTCGCGTGGCAGCCCGGCGTCCCCAGCGCCACGCTCAGCCGCATCATGGACCCCTTCTCGATGATGCTCCGCCCGGACAGCGGCGAGCGGATGCGCAGCGAGTACGGGCTCTCCGGACTCCAGGAGTGGTTCCGCAGCGGACAGTTCCCCGGCCGCGGCGGCGCGGGCGGCGGCGGACGGGGCGGCTCGTCCGGTTCGACCGGTGGAGGTTCGCGCCAGTGAAACCCCGCCGCGGCTTTACTGTTCTCGAACTCGTCCTGGCGACCGTGATCGCCTCGCTCGTGCTGCTCACGGCGTTCTCTCTCTTTTCTGCCGCCGATCGATCCGACAAACGCCTCGGTGCCCGCTACCAGAGCGCGGCCGACATCGAGCTGACCCGCCTTGCGTTCCAGAACGCGCTGAGCTCGCTGGTGATGAGCTCGGCAACGCCCCCCTCCCGCGCGGGAAACAACGCAGGCAACAACGTTGCCGTGCCCGTCTCGGGCGATACGGCCGGGGACCCGAACGACCCGAACGTTGGACTTCGCAGCGGCGGCAAATCGCCCGGCGCGAATCAGAAGCCCCAGCCGCCGCGCCTCGTGCTCGCGCCCGACGACGATCGCTCGCTGTCCGGCACGGGAATGTCTCCCCAGCGTCTTGAGGTCGTCGTGCTCCGCTCGCCGGTCCCGGTCGTCCGTCGCCCGGAACAGAACCTGCGCGAAGAGTTCGTCCGCGAAGAGGCCTCCGAACGGATCGACACCTCCAGCCGCGGGGGGTCCCAGGCCGTGCGCGGCGCCTTCATGCTCCGCCCACAGATTGACCCGCCCGCTGCGGACGTTCGACCCGACGCGGGAGACATGTGGGAACTCTGGTGGGTGCCCCTGCCCCCCGCCAAGGAAGACCCCGACGCGCCCGACCCGCCCCTGAGCATGGCCTCTGGCTACCCGCTCCGCCTCTGCAAGGACATCGCCTCGCTGAGCATCAAGGCCTTCCGCGAGGGCGAGTGGCGCCAGGCCCACACCGCCACGTGGTTCCAGGAACTCCCCGCGTACGTCGAGATCGACCTTCGCCTCGGCAACGGCCTGGCGTACCGCTGGATGATGGAGATCGGCTACTTCACCGGTGCCGAGGTCACCGCCGGGGAAGACGAGATCGCCCGAGGTCGCGATGCCGAGGGCTCGGCCTCGGGTTCCGGCGCGACCGGGTCGGGCGGCGCGATCAACCGCCAGTTCGCCAGGCCCGCTGCCACCAAGCCCGCCGGGGGTGGCTCGTGACACGCCGCGCGTATGTCATGCCTCTGGTCATCATGCTCGTGCTGGTGCTCGGGCTTCTGATCTCCGTTGTGCTCGAACGTCAGTCGACGCAGACGCTCTCGGCCCGCCGACAGATCGGGCAGTACGAGTCACACCACGCCGGTCGCGGCATCCAGGACGCCTTCGACGCCTGGTTCTCCTCCGGCCAGTCCAAACCATTCCGCGAACGGATGGCCCCGGACGGGCACCTGGTCGACTTCACGCTGCCCGAAGGCCTCGGACCTTCGGTCCCGGGCCCGCTGACGGTCCGCGTCTTCGGGGAGGACGCCCAGGCCACGATGCTCGCCGACTTCACCGGGCTGACGGGCCAGACCCTCGCCGACGCCCGGGCCGTGCTCGACGCCCTCAAGCAGATCACCGGCGACGACTGGCAGCGGCACACCCGCTCGCAAGGGCCCGTGACCATCAGCGCCACGAGCGCCCCGGAGGACCTTCTCCAAGCGGTCGTTCGCGCGGCGACGGATTCGTCCATCGACGGGGGCGAGTTCGTCAACTCGATCAACAGGGCCCGCGCCGAGGCCGAGCCCGGCAAGGGGATCAGCCCGCAGGCCTTCAACCAGGCGGTGATGGACGGGGGGTTCGAGCCCACCCAGGCCGCCATGGTCCACCGCCTGTTGACTCCCGACACCAGCTTCTGGAAGCTGCGGATCGAGGTGGTCCGCGAGAACCGAACCATCGACGCGTACGACGCCTACCTGCAGATCCCGCCGCGCGGGGGACGCAACGCCGTTGCCGGCGCGACTCGTCGCAGTTCCATCGTCTCCATCACGCGCCGCAAGGTGGAGTAGACTTGCCCCGCCCGGAGGACCCCTCGCCATGCTCGGCAACATGCCACGCACCAAAGCCGCCTCGCTCACCGTGGTCGCCATGACCATGGGCGGGCTGGCGCTGGCCGCGTCGGGCTGGCTGATCTTCTCCCCCAGGCAGAGCGTCGCCGAGGACATCAGCCGCCTCACCGAGCCCACCGCCCCGCCCCAGCCGGTCCGCCCCCCCAGGCCTCAGCCGACCGAAGAGACCGACACGCGGCCCGAGATCGACTCTTCGCTGCTCGCCGCCCGACTGGGCAGCATCCGCAACCACCCGGTGCCCGTCCCCCCCACTCCTCAGCCGTCGGAAGAGCCACAGCCCGAGCCCACCCCGCCCGAGCCCCCCGCCGAAGCCGTCCGCTATGTCGGGCCCATGCGCGTCGGTTCCCGCCTCATGGCGATCCTGAGCGTCGAGAATCGCCAACGCCTCTCGGGCGCAGGCCGTTCGTTCGTCTACAGCGTCGAAGGCACCTCGTACACCGCCCGCGTCGTCGAAGTCACGCCGGAACATGTCGTCCTCGAGGAGAACGGCGTCAAGCGCACCATCGCCGTCAGCGACCGCCGCGGAGACGTCGTCTCGTACCTGGGCAACAAGCCGACGCGCGGCAAAGCCCCGACGCTGCGAGACAAGGCCGCCACGTCCGATGAGACCCAGCCAAACGCCGGCACCGGCAACCCCGGGACCGCCGCGCTGCTCGAAACGCTCCGTCACCAGATCACCCAGATGATCGAATCGGGGGACACCTCCCCCGCCCAGCTCGACAAGCTCAAGGCCGAGGCCAAGGCCGGCGGCCTGAACCCGGACCTGGTCGATCGCATGGCCAAGTCCGAACTCGAGCGTGCCTCCCAGGAGAAGAAGTAGCGTGGCGGTTCACATCGCTCATCTTGTGCGCTCGGCCCGCGGCGACGTGATCACCGCCGCCCGCCTCATCTCGGAACGCTCCGAGCAATCGTGGAACGCGCCCGCCTACGCCCCCGACGCCCCCGTCACCCAAGACACCGACGCCGCCGCAGAATGGCTCGCCACCCAGATCCGCGCCCGCGGCTCGCGGCTTGACGTCCTCTGCCTCGACACCGACGGGGGCATCGGCGCTTTCCTCACCAGCCCCTCCGCCGATCCCGCGATCGTCTCCGCCGTGGCGCTGCAAAAAGCGATGCCCACCGGCACGGGCGGCGTTACGCCCCTGGGCGAATACGCGCCAAGCCCCGATGCCGCCGCCGTCGCTCTCCTCGGCGAACCCGAAGCCCCCGCGGAGAAACCCGCCAAATCGCCCGGCGTTAAGCCCCAACCCAAACCACGCCGACTCGCGGTGCTGGCGATCAACGACGTTCCCGCAAGGCTCCTGCTCGACGCGCTCGATGCCCGGGGCATCACGGTCACGACGGTGACCTCGCTCTGGCACGCCGCCGCCGCCGTCTGGGATCCCGCCTCGCCCCGCGGCGCACCCCCAAGGGACGACGCGACCGACGCCGCCACCAGCACAGGCCCCACCACCGCGATCGTCATGCTCGATACCGGCGGCCGTCTCGTCTGGTGCTGGTCCTCGGCCGGCACGCTCCTCGCCGGCGGCAGCATCCGCCTCCCGCAGGACCGCTCGAGCGAAACCTCGCTCGCCGATCCCGCTCGCCCCTCCCGTACCGAGCCCAAGCCCACGATCCACGTCGGCACGCGCGAGGCCTCCCGCCTCACCGCAGAGTGGCTCGCCTGGGCCGCACAGCTCGGGCTTGCGCCCGCCCGCGTGATCTGCGTCGCCCCTCGGTCCAGCGAATCCTCGCCCGATCTCGCCGCTTTCGGCGAAGCGCTCGCCAAGGCGTGGCCCAACGCACCGGTCGATCTGGCCACCTCGCCCGATCCACTCGCCGAGACGCTGACCAGGCTCGCCGAGCGTGTCGACGACGCCCCGAGCGATCTCGCGCCCGTCACGCCGCTCCCCGGG
>ERZ761603.371-NODE-371-length-38683-cov-39.668168_pt1 | contig 38683 bp, 34 predicted proteins | sample MGYA00511879_ERZ761603 | MGnify/ENA primary metagenome ERZ761603 (study PRJEB28899, sample SAMN02850040) | bioreactor sludge metagenome | biome: EBPR Sludge; feature: EBPR Bioreactor; material: flocular biomat | place: Australia: Thorneside Wastwater Treatment...
GGTACGCGTTCATGAAGACCTCGTGCATGCATTGCGCCGACCCGTCCTGCGTTTCCGCCTGCCCGGTAACGGCGATGGTCAAGGACCCGACGACCGGTATCGTCGCCTATGACCCCGAAGCCTGCGTCGGCTGCCGCTACTGCGTCGTCGCCTGTCCGTTCGGTATTCCCAAGTACCAGTATGACTCGCCGACCGGCAAGATCGGCAAGTGCGAACTCTGCCGGCATCGCTACAAGGATGGCCACTATTCGGCGTGTGCCGAGGTCTGTCCAACCGGCGCCACGCTTTTCGGCCGGACCAGCGACCTGCTGAGCGAAGCCAAGCGCCGTCTGGCATTGCAACCGGGTAGTGTGACCACCTATCCGCGCGGCAACCTCAGCGGCGGTCCCGATCAGGGTTACGAAGGCTACGTCGGCAACTACAAGCAGCACGTCTACGGCGAAACCGAGTACGGCGGCACACAGGTCCTGAAGCTCTCGGCTGTCGACTTCGAGAAGGTTGGCATGCCTTACCTCTCACCGAAGTCGTCGGCTTCCACCTCGGAGACGATTCAGCACACGCTCTACGGCGGGCTGCTGATGCCTTTTGCCGTGCTCGGAGCAATGACCTACGTCGCCAAACGCAACGTTCATCATGAAGACGATGCGCCGGCAGACGAACCCGGGAAGGAGTGATCATGAGCGCTCAGCAGCATGCAGCACCAGCGCCGGTTGGCGGCAGCCTGTTCAATGCCACGACGCTGGTCTGTGGCGTCCTGATCGCCGTCATGGCGACGATCATCGTCGTCCGCCTGTTCTTCGGCCTCGCCTCGACGACCAACGTCAACGATGGCTACTCCTGGGGCATCTGGGTCGTGGTCGACGTCTTCATCGGCTCGGCCCTGGCCTGCGGCGGCTTCTGCATGGCGCTGCTGGTCTACATCTTCAACAAGGGCAAGTATCATCCGCTGGTGCGTCCGGCCCTGCTCGGCAGCCTCTTCGGCTACACCCTGGCCGGTGCCGCGATCACTTTCGACCTGGGGCGCTGGTGGAACTTCTGGCATATCTTCTGGCCAGGCTACTTCAACGTGAACTCGGTCATGTTCGAGGTCGCAGCGTGCATCACCCTGTATATCATTGTCATGTGGATCGAGTTCTCGCCGGTCTTTCTCGAAAAGCTGGGCCTGCGCGACGCGCGCAGGCAACTCGAGAAAGTGCTGTACATCTTCATCGCGCTCGGCGTCGTCCTGCCGATGATGCACCAGGCTTCGCTGGGAACGATGCTGGTCGTCATGGGCGGCCAGGTCCATCCGCTCTGGCAGACCCCGGTGCTGCCCTTGCTCTACCTGCTTTCGGCCATCACGCTGGGCTACGGAGTCATCCTCTTCGAGTCCTGCGTTGCCGCGTCGGCTTACCGACGGCAAGTCGAGGTACCCCTTCTCAATCCGATGGCCCGGGTCATGCTCGGTATCATGGCCGTCTTTCTGGTCGTGAGGTTCGCCGACATCCTCTTGCGCGGGGTGATTGGCGAGGCATTCAAGCCGACTTACATCGCGCTCACCTTCTGGGTCGAGAATGGCTGCCTGATCGCTCCTTTCCTCCTGATTGGCACGACCGAGGCGCGGCGCAATCCGGCCAGGCTGTTTCTCGCCGGCATCGCGGTCATGCTCAGCGGCATCCTGCTGCGCCTCAATGGCTTCCTGATCACTTTTGACACTGGGCCGGGCTGGCGGTATTTCCCCTCGGTGCCGGAATTGCTGGTTACTCTCGGAATCTTCGCCGCCGAGGTCTTCGGCTATATTTACATCACCCGCCGATTCCCGGTATTGCCGCGTGAAGAGCCGTACGCTCAGCCGGCGCACAGCTAACGCGCTTTTCAGGAGACAAGAAAATGTCGCAAAGAGTCACGATTGATCCGGTCACCCGAATCGAAGGTCACCTGCGGGTTGACGTTGAAGTCGACGCCGGCAAGGTCAGGAAAGCGTGGGCCTCGGGCCAGATGTGGCGTGGCGTCGAGAACATCCTGATTGGTCGCGATCCGCGCGATGCCTGGGCGATCACCCAGCGCATCTGTGGCGTGTGTACGACGGTGCATGCGCTCGCCTCGGTACGCGCGGTCGAGAATGCCCTCCAGCTCGAGCTGCCGGTCAACGCCCAGTACATCCGGAACATGATCATTCTGGCGCATGCGGTGCACGACCACATCGTACACTTCTACCACCTCTCGGCGCTCGACTGGGTCGATGTCACCAGCGCCCTGAAGGCCGACCCGGCCAAGGCCGCCAGCCTGGCCGAGAGCCTCTCGAGCTGGTCGGGCAACAGCAAGGCCGAATTCACCAAGGTCAAGGAGCGCCTGGCCGGCTTCGTCGGCTCCGGGCAGCTCGGCATCTTCACCAACGGTTACTGGGGACATCCGGCGATGAAGCTGCCACCCGAGGTCAACCTGATCGCTGTGGTCCACTATCTGCAGGCGCTCGAAGTCCAGCGGCACGCGAACAAGGTGGTCAGCATTCTCGGCGGCAAGACCCCTCATATCCAGAACCTTGCCGTCGGCGGTGTCTGCAATGCGCTGGCCATCGACTCGCAATCGGTGCTCACCGTCGAGCGTCTGCTGGCGGTCAGGGGCTGGATCGATCAGCTCGCCGACTTCGTGAAGAACGTTTACCTGATCGACGTGGCGGTGGTCGGTGGCTTCTACCCGGAGTGGACGACCATCGGGCGTGGCATCGTCGACTATATCTCGGTGCCGGACATTCCCCTCGACGGCAGGAACACGCAGTTTGCTCTGCCCGGCGGCCATATTGCCGGTGGCGACCTGGCCACCTTCAAGGAAATCAAGACGCACGACGACGCCTATTTCAGGGATGGCGTGACCGAATCCGTCAAGCATTCCTGGTATGAAGGCGGCAAGGGTCCACTACATCCGTACAAGGGCGAAACGCGACCGCAATACACCGATTTCCAGGAAGACGGCAAGTATTCATGGCTGAAGTCGCCAACCTTCTATGAAAAGCCGATGCAGGTCGGTCCACTGCCACGCGTACTGGCGATGGTCGCTGCCGGGCACCAACCGACCATCGACTATGCCACGCACGCGCTTGACCTGGTTTCCACCGTCGCCAAGACCAAGGTCGGTCTCGACGCGCTGCACTCGACCATCGGCCGTCACGCGGCACGTGCCGTCGCCTGTGCGGTGGAGGTGGACGAACTGGCCCGGCAATGGGATCTCCTGCTGGCCAGCATGGCCAAGGGTGACCTCAAGACCTTCAACAAGCCGGTCTTCCCGAAAGGCGAGATCTCCGGCGTCGGCATCCACGAAGCACCGCGCGGGGTTCTCTCGCACTGGATCGTGATCAACGACGGCAAGATCAAGAATTACCAGTGCGTCGTGCCGACCACCTGGAATGCGGCGCCGCGCAACGATAAGGACGAGCCCGGGGCCTACGAGGCCTGCCTCGCCGGGACGCCGGTCGCCATTCCGGAGCAACCGCTCGAAGTACTGCGCACGGTGCACTCTTTTGACCCCTGCCTCGCCTGCGCGGTGCATGTCGTCGACCAGGAGAAGCAGCCGGTGGTCAAGGTCAAGGCCGCCTGACCGCGGTCGCCGCAGCCCCCGCCAAGCCGCCAGGATGTCACCCTGGCGGCCCTTTCCTCATCCCGTACCGTGGACCAGTCATGCGCATCGTCGTCCTGGGTGTTGGCAATATTCTGTTGAGCGATGAAGGACTCGGTGTGCGAGCCATTGAGCGCCTGCCGCTGGCCTGTGCCTTGCCGCCGACAGTCGAGCTTATCGACGGTGGCACCAGCGGCATGGAAATGCTCGAGGAACTCGAGGGTCTCGATGCCTTGATCATCGTGGACGCGGTTCGCGCCGGCCGCGCCGCGGGCACACCGATCCGCCTGGCGGGTGATGCGGTACCGGTGTTCTTCAAGACCCGGCTGTCGCCACACCAGGTCGGGCTGTGCGATGTCCTGGCCACACTGGAGCTGCTCGGCAGGGCCCCGAAGCACACCGCCATCCTTGGCCTGCAGCCGCAGTCTCTGGCGCTGGGCATGGAACTGAGCCGCGAAGTCGAAGCCGGGATGCCGGAACTGCTGCGCATGATGATCAACGAACTGCTGATGCTCGGGATTGGTGCGTCGCCAGCGACCATCGAAGCCCGCTGATGTGCCTGTCGATCCCGATGCGGCTCGTCGTCCTGGAAGGCAGGAATGGCGACTTCGCGGTCGCCGAGCGAGGACAGGGAGACGCTCTGCGGCGTGAGCGGGTCAACCTGATGCTGATCGGCCCGCAACCGGTCGGAACCTGGGTTCTCGCCTCGCTGGGCCTGGCCAGGGAAGTGCTCGAGGATGGCGAGCGGGAGTTGATTGAAGATGCTCTCGCCGCCGTCTCTGCTGCTCTGACCGGAGACTACGACCCGGCGCGGCATTTCGCCGACCTGACCGGCAAGCCCGGGGAGCCCGGCGAGCCGCAATGAGCCCCGAGTTCCGCAAGCCGGCCTTCGAGGCGAAGCAACCACCACCCGCAACGCCAATCACCGACAACCCCGAGCAGCGCCTGGAAGCGATGTATCTCCAGATCTGGGCGACGAACATGCGCGATCTGCCATTTGTCAATTCCGCCCTGTCCGTGGAAGCGGTCGGTTTTCGCCGCTGGCAGCCAGCGAGCACCGACCACTCGGATACGGACACGGCAGCCGTGGCCGGAGAAGGCGGGGCCGCCAGCCCATGCGAGCGGTCCGGCGACTGGGTAGGCGCCGTCATCACGCCGTGGTTCATCAATCTCTTCGTCCTGCCAGGCGGCGGCAATCTGTGGTCCGACCGGCGTCCCGGCCAGCGCTGCCATATCCTCTTCCCGGTTGGTCCGCTCGAGTTCATCGCCGATCACGACCCGACCGCGATCGTTCCTGCCTACCAGTATTGCCCGCTGTTCGCTCCACCCAGCCAGTTCGCCTCGCAAGCGGCCGCGCGCGCGGCAGCAAGTGCCGCTCTGGAGGCCATGCTCATGGCACCCACGGTCGCGAACCCGCGGTCCGGTTCAGGCGGAACTTCGCCGCCAAAGCCGGATTCGGCCCGGCGGGCCTTCCTTCGCCGCTTCGCCAGACCCTGAGCAAGATGGACGGTGCGACCGTCCATCGGCTATCGCCAGCTTTTTTTTCTGTGGTAGATTGTGCCAAGGAAAAAACCATTGGCACAACACAGGCCTCGTGACCGCATCTCCCACGGCGCTGACGAGTGCCCCATGACTGGTGCCATGACTTCACTCGACATTGCCCTGCTGTATCTGCTGGCCGCCGTACTCGCGGTCGTTGCTTGCCGCCAGTTCAGGCTGCCGCCGATGCTGGGCTACCTGGTGGCCGGCGTCCTCATCGGGCCGAATGCCCTGGCCCTGGCGCAGAATTCTGCCGGCATCCGCTACCTGGCCGAATTCGGCGTCGTCTTCCTGATGTTCGTGATCGGCCTGGAGTTCAGCCTGCCCAAACTGCGTGCCATGCGGCAGCATGTCTTCGGCCTTGGCCTGGCGCAGGTCGTCCTCACCATCGGGCTCGCCACGGCCGCCTCGCTACTCCTGGCGCTGATGTTGCCGGGCTGGTGGAAGGTGTCGTGGCAGATCGCGCTGGCGCTGGGCGGCATCCTGTCGATGAGCAGCACTGCCATCGTCATCAAGCTCGTCGCCGAGCGCCTGGAGCTGGAATCCGAACACGGCAAGCGGGTGGTGGGGGTCCTGTTGTTCCAGGATCTGGCTGTGGTGCCCCTGCTGGTCCTGATTCCAGCGCTGGCGGCCGACCCGGAAGACCTGCTGCCGGCACTGGGCCTGGCCCTGCTCAAGGCAGTGGTGCTGCTCGGGCTGCTGCTGACGGGCGGGCAGACCATCATGCGCTGGTGGCTGACCCTGGTCGCACGACAGAAAAGCGACGAGTTGTTCATGCTCAACCTGCTGCTGATCACCCTCGGCCTGGCCTGGCTGACCGAGCACGCCGGCCTGTCGCTGGCTCTCGGTGCTTTCGTCGCCGGCATGCTGATCTCGGAAACCGAATTCAAGCACCAGGTGGAAACCGACATCCGGCCGTTCCACGACGTGCTGCTGGGCCTCTTTTTCATTACCATCGGCATGATGCTGGACTGGCGCCTGGTGCTCGAGCGCTGGCCGATGGTGCTGGTAATGCTCACTTTCTCGCTGGCATTCAAGCTGGCGATGATCACCGGCCTGGCACGGGCGTTTGGCGCCTCGATGGGGGTCTCCCTGCGCGTCGGCCTCTACCTTGCCCAGGCGGGCGAATTTGGCCTGGTGCTGCTGACGCTCGCCGGCCAGCACCATCTGGTCCCGCCGCAACTTTTCAACCCCATTCTGGCGGCCATGGTGCTGTCCATGCTGGCGACGCCCTTCATTATCCTGTACACCAACAGCATCGTTTCCAAGCTGGTGGCCAGCGACTGGTTGCTGCAGGCGGTGCAGATGACCCGGATTGCCAGCCAGGCAATGAACGTCGACCAGCACGTGATCATCTGCGGCTACGGCCGCTGCGGGCAGAATCTGGCCCGCCTGCTCGAAGGCGAAGGCATCCCCTACATCGCGCTCGATCTTGACCCGGATCGGGTGCGCCAGGCCAAGGCTGCCGGGCATTCGGTGGTCTTTGGCGACGCCGCCCGCCTGCAGGCACTGAAGGCCGCCGGCCTGCACCGCGCCAGCGCCGTCGTCGTGACCTACACCGATACCGCGAGCGCCCTGAAGGTGCTGCACCACACCCACGAGCAGGCGGTCAATCTGCCGGTGGTGGTGCGCACCGTCAGCGACGTCGACCTCGAAAAGCTGCGCGAGGCCGGTGCCACCGAGGTGGTGCCGGAAGCGATCGAAGCCAGCCTGATGCTGGCCAGCCACGCGCTGGCGCTGATGGGCGTGCCCATGCGGCGCGTCGCTCGTATCGTGCAGGACCAGCGCGATGCGCGTTACCAGCTCCTACGTGGTTACTTCCACGGCGCCGACGACGACAGCGCCGACGATTTCGAACAGGAGCGTCTCAGCACCGTCACCCTGCCTACGACCGGCTGCGCCGTCGGCAAGACGCTGGCCAGCCTGGCGCTTCCCACCGTCGGCGTTCGGGTGGCGAGTCTGCGCCGCGCCGACGGCCTGCCTGCCGCCTTCGACGATTCGACCGTCCTCGATGGCGGCGACACGCTGGTGCTGAGCGGCAGGGCCCCGGCGCTGGCGCTGGCCGAAGACCGATTGCTTTCGCACTGAACAGGCCGAGGTCTCTAACCCATCGCAACGCCCCTGAGAAGGCTCGTACTTGCCGCCGGCGATCACAAATGCGAAGATTGCCCACTCCCGGCAAGTCAGTGGCCGATTTTCTTCTGAAGCCCATGCATTCACATCAACACGGCATCAACATTGAAGCGCTGCTGGCGCATGTGCCGCTGTTCAGTGGATTGGAAACTGAGGAAATTGCCCGTCTCGCGCGTGGTTCGCGCGAACTCACCGCGTCGCGTGGCGACATCCTGTTCCACAAGGGCGACATGCCAACCGGCTTCTACCTGATTGTCTACGGGCAGGTCAAACTGGCCTTCACGTCGGCGCAAGGCGGTGAGAAGGTTGTCGACATCCTGGGTCAGGGCCAGACCTTCGGCGAAGCCGTGATGTTCATGGACAAGCCCTGTATGGTGTATGCGCAGGCACTCGCCGATTCGCTCCTGCTGCACATCGCCAAGGCTGCGGTGGTTGACGAACTCAACGCTGACCCCAGGCTCGGTCGCAAGATGATTGCCGGGCTGTCGATGCGTCTGCACCACCTGATCAGCGATGTTGAATCCTACTCCCTGTGTTCAGGCCGTCAGAGGATCATCGGCTATCTGCTGCGGGAGATTCCGACCGACGGTGAGAAGTCGATCACCGTGACCCTCCCGACTAGCAAGGGAATCATCGCCTCGCGTCTCAATCTCACGCAGGAGCACTTCTCGCGCATCCTGCACGAACCCTCCGAGAAAGGGCTGGTCGTGGTCGAAGGGCGGAAGATCCATATTCCGGATGTCGGGAAGCTACGTACTTACGATCAATGAACCATGCGGCACCTATACCAACCAAGAGGAGACACCAAGAATGGCACTGGAAACCGAGATCAAGCTGAGCCTGCCGGCGAATGCCGCGCGCCGGGTGCCCGCACACCGGCTGCTGGCCGACAGCAAGCCGATCCGACAGAAACTGATCAATACCTACTATGACACGCCTGACCAAGCCCTGCAGCGCAAGCGCCTGGCCGTGCGCTACCGCCAGAAAGGCGACGTATGGCTGCTGACGGTCAAGAGTGACGCCCCGTCCCCCGGCGGGCTCGCACAGCGCAGCGAATGGGAGGCTCCGGGTCAGCCCGGCGAGTTTGATTTTTCCCACGTCGATAACCCGAAGCTTCGCCGCTTTCTCGAAGCGGCGACTCCCGACCTAGTACCGGTGTTCACCACCGACTTCACGCGCAGCTTCTGGCTGCTGACACCACAGGAAGGGACGCGCATCGAGCTTGCGCTGGACCGCGGCAAGATCGTTGCCGGCGAGCGTCAGGAGACCATCTGCGAAGTCGAACTTGAACTCCTCGAAGGCGATGTCGCCGACCTGTTCAGCGCGGCAATCGCCCTGCAGGCCGATCTGCCGTTGCATCCCGAAGGCGCCAGCAAGGCTGAACGGGGCTACCGACTGGCCCGCCCGGCAGCGCTGGCGCCGGTGAAGGCCGGCAACGTACCGCTGGCACCGGGGATGACCAGCATCGGGGTGTTCCGCAGCACGGCCTTCTCGTGTCTGTCGCAACTGCAGGGCAACGAGCGCGGCGTGCGCGAGACCGATGCGCCCGAGTACATTCACCAGGCGCGCGTCGCCATTCGCCGCTTGCGCTCAGCTATCCGTCTCTGGCGGCCGCTGCTGCCGAAAGAATACGTCAGCAACTTCGACCCGCGCTGGCGCACGCTGGCCAATCAGCTCGGCGACACTCGCAACTGGGACGTTTTCATCACCGAGATGCTGCCACCGATCAGACAGGCGTTTCCTGATCACGCCGACGTTGAGCGGCTGGTCAGCCAGGCCAAGAGCCACCTCACCGTTTGCCGCAAGGCGGCACAGGCGGCGATGACCGCGACCAGCTACTCGCAGTTGTTGCTCGAATTCACCGCGGCTACCGTCGCCCTGGTGGAAAGCAGGAAGCCACCGATCGCTACTTTTGCCCCCCGTTCGCTGGACAAGCGCGCCAAGCGTGTCGCCGCCCTGGCTATCGAAACCAAGGATTCCAATCCGGAAGCCCGGCATGCGTTGCGCATCGCGATGAAGCGACTGCGCTATGCACTCGAGTTCTTCGCCCCGCTGTTTCCTGCCCGACGCCTGCAGCAGTATCACCAGAGTGCGGCTGGATTGCTCGACCTTCTCGGCCGGATGAACGACACCGCTGTCGCCGAACCGCTGATCGTGCTGGCCGTTCCGGGCCACCACAGCGATCTCGTGCGCGGCTGGCTGGCCGGGCGCAACGACCTGATGCTTGGTCAACTCGATACGCTGCTGGGCGATTTTCTCAGCCACCAGCCGCCCTGGGAACATGGCTGAACGGCGCCTGGCGCAGATCGATGGGCATCGCAGGCCTCGGCCGCCAGGGTGCAAGCCGCGATTCGACGACCGCAACGTCGCCTGACGCGAGCCCCGCCCGCCCGACGGGCTCTTCTCGAGCTCCTGCGCGAGTCGTCAGCCTCAGCAGCATCGCCCCCCGGCTGCTGATCTTGCTCTTCCTGGGCGGCGCGCCAATGACCCGCGCGGCAGAGCTGCCGCCCGCCGTCAGCCAGGCACTCCAGGAGGCAGGAATCCCGTCGCGCTCGGTCGCTGTCTTCGTGCAGGCGGTTGATGGCGGACCGGCACTACTGAGCCACAATGCCCGCCAGGCCATGAACCCGGCCTCGGTCATGAAATTGCTGACCACTTACGCTGGCCTTGAACTGCTCGGCCCGGCGCATACCTGGCGCAGTGAAGCGCTCGCCGAGGCCAGCCCGGCCGGCGGTCGGCTCGACGGCAACCTTTACCTGCGCGGCAGTGGCGATCCCAAGCTGGGCCTCGAACAGTTCTGGTTGCTGCTGCGCCAACTCCGCGGCCGCGGACTGAGCGAAATCGGCGGCGACCTGGTTCTTGACCGGGGCGCTTTCGCGCTGCCGCCGCACGACCCGGGCGAGTTCGACAACGAGGCCCTGCGGCCGTACAACGCCGGCCCCGATGCGCTGCTGCTGAACTTCAAGAGCATCCGCCTGGTGCTGCAAGCCGACCCGGCAGGCAAGGAGGTCAGGGTGATCGCCGAAACCCCGAGCGAGGGTCTGCAGATCAGCAACCGCCTGCGCCTTGGGCGCGAGGCCTGCGGCGACTGGCGCGAGCAGGTCAGGCCGGCGGTCAGCGGCCTGACCATCGAACTCAGCGGCAGTTTTCCGGCCGCCTGTGGCGAGAAGGCGCTGCAGCTATCGCCTTGGCCAGCCGACGTCCAGGTCGAAGGGCTCTTCCGCGCCCTGTGGCGGGAACTCGGTGGCAGCTTCGGTGGCCGCGTGCGTGGAGGTCGCGCGCCTGCCGGCGCGCGCACGCTGGCAGTGCACGAGTCCCCTGCGCTCGGCGACATCGTTCGTGACATCAACAAGTACAGCAATAACGTCATGGCGCGCCAATTGTTCCTGTCCCTTGACAGCGAGCGTCCCGCGACGACCGATGGCGCGCGCCGCCAGATTGCCGGCTGGCTGCAGGCGAAGGGTCTGAAACTGCCTGAACTGGTACTGGACAACGGCTCCGGCCTGTCGCGCAGCGAGCGCATCTCGGCCGAAGGCCTTGGCCAGTTGCTGCGTGCCGCCTGGCAAAGCCCGGTGATGCCCGAACTGATCGCTTCGCTGCCGATTGCCGGCGTGGACGGTACTCTGCAAAAACGTTTCAACACCGGGGCAGCAACCGGTCGGGCACACCTGAAGAGTGGCTATCTCGATGGCGTACGGGCGATTGCCGGTTACCTGCTGGATCAAAGCGGCAAGCGCTGGATCGTCGTCTGCCTGATCAATGACCCGAAGGCGAGACTCGGCAAGCCGGCGATCGATGCCCTGCTTCTCTGGCTGGCGACGCGCTGACCGACGGACGCGACAAGCCTGGTGCCAATGGCCGAGCCGCCGACGGACCGACCCTTCAGACAAGGGAACGATGACGGACGAAGGCCTCGAAGTGGTCAGCCGTCAGTGGCTCGCTGAACAGGTAGCCCTGCGCTTCGTCACAACCCTTGCGGTTCAGGAAAGCCAGCTGGGCCTCGCTTTCCACACCCTCGGCAATCGTCTGCAGGCCCAGGTTGTGCGCCAGGCTGATGATCGCCGCAACGATCGCCTCATCATCCGGATCGCTGGCGAGGTCGGCGACAAAGGAGCGATCGATCTTGAGCTTGTGCACCCGGAAACGTTTGAGGTAGCTCATCGACGAATAGTCGGTACCAAAGTCGTCGATCGAAATCCGCACGCCCAGCTCGCGCAGCTTGTCCATCGTCTCGATCGCCGCGAGCGGGCTGTCCATCGCCACGCTCTCGGTCAACTCCAGCTCGAGAAACTCGGCCGGCAGACCTTCCTCATCCAGAATCGCCGATACCAACTGCGTCAGATTGGCCTGCCGGAACTGGACCGCCGAGAGATTGACAGCGACAGTCAGCAGAGGCAGGCCGGCTTGCTGCCAGATTCGCATCCGGCGCACCGCCATCCGCAGCACCCATTCGCCAATCGGCAGGATCAGGCCGGACTCCTCGGCAATCGGGATGAACTCGGCGGGCGAAACCATCCCCAGCTCGGGGTGCTGCCAGCGCAGAAGTGCCTCGGCGCCCACCAGACGACGGCCTTCTATGGCAAACTGTGGCTGATAACGCAAGTGCAGTTCGCCATGTTCAAGCGCCCGCCGCAGGTCGTTCTCTAGCTGCAGCGTACGCGCTGACCGCTCCTGCATCTCGGCGGTGAAAAAGCAGTAGGCATTGCGACCGCGCTGTTTGGCGCGATACATCGCCGTATCCGCAGACATCGACAGGGCCTCGAAACTCTCGCCGTCAGCCGGGTAGATGGCAATCCCCACCGATGCCGTGCAGCTCAGCTCATGCTGTTCGATGCGATAGGGCGGCGCGGTGACCTCGAGCAGCTTGGCCGCCACGTGTGCAGCGCCGGCGGCGTCGGTGCTCGGCAAGACCAGGATGAACTCGTCGCCGCCGAGACGCGAAACCGTGTCTTCCTCGCGCACCGTGCCTTTCAGGCGCTGCGCTACCTGGATCAGCAGTTCATCGCCAATCCGGTGGCCGAGCGAATCATTGACGTTCTTGAACCGATCAAGGTCAAGAAACATCAGCGCCAGCGACTCGCGACCACGGTGTGCACGGCTCAGGTCATGCCTCACCCGTTCGTCGAGCAGACTGCGGTTCGGCAGACCGGTCAGCGGATCGAAGTGCGCCAGACGCTGGATGCTGGCCTCGGCCTCCTTGTGCTGTGTGATGTCGATGAAGGTTCCGATGTAGTTCGTGGTCCGTCCCTCCCGCTCGACGCGGCTGATCGACAGCCACTCGGGATAGACGCTGCCGTCCTTGCGGCGGTTCCAGATCTCGCCCTGCCAGTGCCCCAGCGCTTCAATCGCGCGCCACATGCTCTGGTAGAAGCTGCCATCGTGCCGCCCTGAAGCCAGCAGGCGCGGGTTGCAACCCAGCGCTTCAGCCTCGCTGTAACCTGTGATCCGGGTGAAAGCGTGATTGACCATGACGATGTTGCAAGCCGCATCGGTAATCGCGATCCCCTCGCCGCCCTGCTCGAAGACCTTGGCGGCCAGGTCGAGCTGCGCCGCCGCCTGCTTTTGCTCGCTGACATCGACGATCGTTCCGAGATAGCCGGCGAGCTCGCCTTGCGCACCGCGCATCACCGTCACCGACAGCCAGACGGCAAGGCGCCGTCCATCCTGACGGATGCAGGTCGTTTCCCTTTCGTCGGCGACACCGCTGCTGCGCGCCCTGGCGACCAGTGCGTCGAAACCCGGCTCAACCCGATAGCCGAGTGCATCACTGAGTACCGACGCCCTCGCCGTGACCTCGTTGGCATCGTGAAAGACGATCGGCGTCACCTTGCCGACCACTTCCTCGGCAAGGTAGCCGAGGATCGCTTCAGCACCCGGATTGAACACCGTGATCAGCCCCAGCGGGTCGGTCGCGACGATGCCGCATGCCGCACTGGCAAGCACCGACCCTTTCAATGCCTCGCTTTCCCGTAGCGCCTGCTCCACCAGCCGGCGCTCGACCAGCAGGGCGGTGTTTTCGAGCGCCACCGCGGCACTGGCGGCGAGGCCCTGCAGCAGACGGGCGTCGGTTTCGTCAAAGCCATCCGGCTTGTTGTGGATTTCAAAACAACCGAGCAGCTCGCCATGGCGGTTGATGATTGGCATGTCGAGGAGGTTGTAAAAGCCGATCGCCTGCTGAATCTCGGGGACAACATACGGATCGTGCACGGCATCATTGCTGAGATGGAACTTCCGCGTCTGCAGCACCCGTCCGGGCACACCGTAGCCCGGCGGGAAACGGTAATCGATCGGCAGCAAACGGCCGCCCAGGTTGTACTCGCTGAACACCATCTGCTGTTCGCAGACGCGGGCCGCCGCGCCGGCGGTGGCGCCGGTAATCTGCAGCGCAGCGGCCACTAACTGGCGCAGGATCACCGGCATGTCCAGCTCACTGTTGATGTCCTGGCTGGCGGTGGACATCATCTCCAGTTGCTCGCTGCGGCGCAGCAGCGCCGCCTCGGCCTGCTTGCGCTCGCTGATGTTCATCGCGGTGCCCACCGCCAGTACGGCTCGCCCAGTGGCATCTCGCTGGGCAACTCGCCCGCGCGTCTGCAGCCAGATGCATTGCCCGGACCTGTTGACGATCTGGTGCTCGAAGCCGAACACCGGATCACCCGGTTGCATCGCTTCCTGGAATCGCTCGATCAGCGCTGTCCGGTGATCCGGGTGCACCAGTTCCATCAGCGCACCGGAACTCGCCGGTTCCTCGCCGTGATCAAGGCCGAGCAATTGCAGCATGGTCGCATCGTAGAGGATGCGGTCCTTGATCAGATCCAGCTCCCAGAAGACGAGCTGGGTCGCTTCGGTGGCCATGCGCAAACGCGCCTCGGCGCGCTTGCGCTCTGTGATGTCGCGCGAGAGGGCGATAAAGCGTGGGACTTCACCACTGCGTGCCGGCTTGCGGGCCACCGACAACTCGAACCACGAACTACCCCTGGCGAGTTGCAGCTCAAACTGGTGGCCAAGCGAGTGGCCTGTTTCGTGTGCTTCGCGCAAGGCCGACAAACAGGTGGCGGCTGCCTCCGGTGGCAGGGTATCAGCGATCAGGCGGCCGATCAGCCGATCAGGCGGAGCTGCCAGCAGGTCGGTCCGTGGCGAATGGCAATCGTGGTAGCGACCATCGAGTCCCACCTCGAACATCGGATCGGGAATGGCCTCCAGTGTCGCTTCGAGCTGTGCAGTCCGCTGTCGGACGACGCGCCGCAGGGTCATCACCCAGAGCAGCAGCAGAGCACCGACCAGGGAACCAACCAGAAGAGCATAGCCCAGGTAGCGTGCCATGGGGGACAAGCCCAGCGGTGTTCCCATCCACTTCTGACGCAAATCCCGCTCTTCCTCGGCAGAAATGCCGGCAAAGCCACGCTGCAGCAGCGCCAGCGTAGCCGCATCGCCTTTCTGCACCGCCCGGTGAAACTGCCCCGTGTACAACGTGAAGGCCTTGTTGAAAAGGGAATCCGCGTTGTTGAGGTAGAGCAGGTAGCTGGCTGGCGGCTCGTCGAGGCAGAATACGCGGACCTTGCCCTCAACCGCGCCGCTAACCAGCGCCTGATAACTTGCGAACGGTAGCACGGTGCTGATGCCGGCACCGACGAGCTTTTCGACACAGGCATCGCCGGCCTTGACGCCGACCAGGAAGCCGCGCAGTGTCTCGACATCAACGATGCCGCCGATGTCCTTGTGAGTGTAGATCGAAACCGGGATCGGTTCATAAGGCGGTGAGTAATCAAGCGTACGCTCACGCCCCGTAGTCCGAAAAACAGTGTCGATCACCACCGCCCGCCCGTCGGTCATTCGCTGCTGCGCCGTCGCCCAGTCGCTGCCGAGCAGATCGACCTGCACACCGGTCCCCTTCTCCCAGAGCTTCCAGGTATCGACCAGATAGCCGGTGAGTGTGCCGTCGGCCGCACGAAACACGTAGGGCGGATAATTGTCGTCGATCACCACCGTCAATACCGCTGCCGCCGCTGGCGCGGCGGCTTCGCCGGCAGCCGCGACGCCGGCCAGCAGCGTGGCGACGACAAGAAACAGGCGGTGGGCTCTGCGAGCGATACTCATGAGGGTGACTCAACGACTCGACCAATGAGACATCATAGCCGACAACCCATTCGGTATGCAGCAAGCGCCGCCGGCAAAGCTGATCCTGGTCGGCCGGCCGGGGTGCTTATCGACACAGGTCCATGACGCTCATCGTCTCCAGCGCCGTACCCAGCGAGGTATCGATCTGTTGCAGGACCTGCTCGACACGCTCTGGAACCGGCAGGCTGGCTGGATTGAGGAAGCCGCTCTCACCGGCAGACCGGACGATGTCCAGCAACTGCTTGACGGAGATCGCGCCGAGGTCGCGCGCCGGCAGGTAGCCCTGCGCACCGTTCTGAGTCTGCACCAGCAAGCCGCCGTGCTGCAAGGCTCCGAGCATCGCCTCGACCGCGTGTCTCGGCACATGCAGGGCCTGGCATAGCTGTGGCATGGTCCATGGCGGGCGTCCGCTCAGGTAGTGCGCTCCGATCGAGCTCATGATCGCCAGGGCAAGCCGCTCCCGCATCCGGTTGCTGAGGCGTGGCTCACCCCCTGTCGCGACCACGGACTCGGGGTGCTGCCAGTAAAAGGAAACACTTGCGCCAAACAGCAGGATCAACCAGCTGAGGTACAGCCAGAACATGAACAGGATGACGACGGCAAAACCGGAGTAGATCGCCGAGTACCTGCTCGATGACGCAACGAAGACCGCAAACCCCCATCCTGAAAGCTGCCATAGCAGGCCGCCGACGAAGCCGCCACCGAGCGCCGGGCCGAGGTCCACGCGGGTGTTGGGAACCGCCATGTAGATCAGGGTGAAAGTGCCGATGGCCACAATATAGGGCACCAGCCTGCCGATCACTCCGACCATCCAGCCGATCGGTTCGAGCGCAAGGACGTCGCGCACGACCTCCATGTTCAAGGTGGCAGCGGTGATCCCGACCGCCGCGAAGATCAGGATCGGGCCCACCAGAAGCGCGCTCAGGTAGAGGCTGAAGCGTTCGGTGATGCTGCGTGGTTCGGAGATATGCCAGATAAAGTTGAACGACTCTTCTATCTTCTGGACCAGCGAGACCACCGTGTAGAGCAGCAGCGCAAGTCCGGCGGAACCGAGCACGCCGACATTGGTATGGTCGACGAACTCGATGATCCGCGGGCTGATTTCATCGGCGCTGGCCCCGAGCGGGGCCAGCAGTCGCTCCAGCATCGGCTCGATCTGATTGTGCACCCCGAAGGCCTTTAGGACCGAGAAGCTCAGCGCGAGCAGGGGAACGAAGGATAGCAGGGTGGTGTAGACCAGGCTCATCGCCCATAGGGTGAGCTGCCCATAGGCCAGATCCCGGAACAGCACGATGACGAGGCGGGCCAGGCGCAGCGTGCGCCGCCGCCACGCGGGCATCGACCCCGGCTGGCTCCCCCAGACGGCGGCATTGATGGCATCGAGAAGATGTACCGGGTTCCAGCTCACTGCTTTCTTGCCCCCTATGAGTGCTGGCGATGATGGGATCGATGGTGCGAGCAGAGAAAATTGTCGCGGCCCGATCGCAACGAGCGGTCAATACCCGCCGCCGCTCAGGAAACACCGATCGGTCGTTGTCCGGCAAGGGCCAGCCAGCCGCGGATGACCCTATAGGCGACCCACACACCAAGGATGACGATCAGCACCCAGGCGATCGGAATACCGATCAGGGTGATGATCAGCAGCCCGTAGACCAGCAGCCAGAGCAGGGTGAACCAGAAGGTCCGGATCTGCCAGCGATAGTGACTGTCGAGCCAGGTCCCCTCGACCTCGCCGCGTTTGAGGTAGTTGAGAACGACGGCGATCAGCGATGGCACGCCAAAAACAAAGGCTCCGGCAACGGTTGCGGCACCGGTCACCCCGACCACGACGGCCAGGGCATGCAAACCGTAGATGACATGGCACCAGGCGCGGGCGCCTTCAAGGTTGCTGTGGGGAATCAGCTCATTGCTCATTTTCAGCCTCCAGGATGGTGAGCTTCGCCATTGTCCATCGCCATGCCACTCGCCCGGCGTTCACAGTCCGAGCTCGGACCACAGGGAATCGACCCGCTGCGTCACCGCCGCGTCCATGACGATCGGCGTGCCCCACTCGCGACTGGTCTCGCCGGGCCACTTGTTGGTCGCGTCGAGACCCATCTTGCTGCCCAGGCCGGCAACCGGGCTGGCAAAGTCGAGATAGTCGATCGGCGTGTTCTCGGCGATCAGCGTGTCGCGTGCGGCATCGACGCGGGTGGTCATCGCCCAGATCACTTCCTTCCAGTCACGGATATCGACATCGTCGTCGACGACGATGATGAACTTGGTATACATGAACTGGCGCAGGAAACTCCAGATGCCGAACATCACGCGCTTGGCGTGCCCCGGGTACTGTTTCCGGATGCTGACCGTTGCCAGGCGATACGAGCAGCCTTCGGGCGGCAGATAGAAATCAACGATCTCCGGAAACTGCTTCTGCAGCAGCGGCACGAAGACTTCGTTGAGCGCAACCCCGAGCATCGCCGGTTCGTCCGGCGGCTTGCCGGTGTAGGTGCTGTGATAGATCGGCTGCCGGCGCATCGTGATGCGCTCAATGGTGAACACCGGGAACTGCGCCTGCTCGTTGTAGTAGCCGGTATGGTCGCCATACGGTCCTTCGAGCGCGCTCTCGGCGGGATCGATGAAGCCCTCGAGAACGATCTCCGCCGAAGCCGGCACCTGCAGATCGCAGCCCAGGCATTGCACCACTTCGGTCTTGCCGCCGCGCAGCAGCCCGGCGAACTGATACTCGGAGAGACTGTCCGGCACCGGTGTCACGGCGGCAAGAATCGTCGCCGGATCCGCACCGAGCGCCACCGCTACCGGAAAAGGCTGGCCCGGCCGCTGCAGGCAGTGATCACGGAAGTCCAGCGCGCCGCCGCGATGCGCCAGCCAGCGCATGATCACCTTGTTCGCGCCGAGCACCTGCTGGCGATAGATGCCGAGGTTCTGCCGCGTCTTGTGCGGCCCGCGCGTCACCGTCAGCCCCCAGGTGATCAATGGCGCCGCGTCACCCGGCCAGCAGAGCTGGATCGGCAGCCGGGACAGATCGACCTCGCACCCCTCCCAGACGACTTCCTGGCACGGCGCCGAAGAGCGCAGGCGCGGCGCCATGTTGAGCACCTGCCGGAGTACCGGCAGCTTGTCCCAGGCATCCTTCAGCCCCTTTGGTGGCTCGGGCTCCTTGAGGTAGGCGAGCAGCTTGCCGACCTCGCGCAGCGCCAGCACCGAATCCTGCCCCATGCCCAGCGCCACCCGGCGCGGCGTGCCGAAGAGATTGGCCAGCACCGGCATCGCATGACCCTTCGGATTCTCGAACAGCAGGGCCGGCCCGCCAGCGCGCAGCACACGGTCACAGATCTCGGTCATCTCCAGACACGGATCGACCTCGACTGCGATGCGCCTGAGTTCGCCAAGGGTTTCGAGTTGCGCGACGAAGTCGCGCAGGTCATGGTATTTCATCCGGAGTCGTCCAACCGTCCTACCGGATGCGATAGGCGTAGTGGCAGCCGACGCAGGCGGTGGTCAGCGACGGTAGCGCGGCGATCGTCTTCTCCCGGTCACCGCTGGCGGCGATACGGGCAAACTCGCTCGCCGCCTTGTGCCCGTCGATGCCGATCGCGTGCATCGCCGGCGGCATGTGCGGCCCGGGACGCGCCTCGAAAGGCTGACCGCGATGTTTGCCCATGGCCGGGACGCCCAGTTCCTTTTCGGCAAGCTCGCCGGCCTCCTTGAGTTTGCCGGCCGCCACCAGCCCGAGGATCTCGTTCAGCGCCAGCAGGCTGGCCCTCATTTCGGCCCCCAGATTGGCCGCCGCCGCCGCTGGCATCGGCGCCAGCTGGCGCATGTCCTCGGCCGCCTGCGCGGCGCCCGCCAGCAGTGCCAGCGAACAGAACAGGTAAGTCCTCATGCGGAAATTCCTCTGCTGAAAAGAAAATCGAGGGCGATGCCGGCAAAGACGCTGGCGCCAAGCCAGTTGTTGTGCCGGAAAGCCTGGAAGCAGCGCGCTGGGTCGCGTTCGCGGATCAGCGTGTAGTGGTAGCCGGCAATGCCGGCAGCAACCACCAGGCCGCCGTAAAAAAAGGCGCCAAGCCCGAGATCGCGTCCGACCATGCCCACCAGCGCCAGCGCCAGCGCGTAGCACAGCATCACCGCCGCCACCTCGGCACGCCCGAAGGTGATCGCCGAGGTGCGGATGCCGAGCTTGAGGTCGTCCGCCCGGTCCACCATCGCGTACTCGGTATCGTAGGCGATCGCCCAGAAGACGTTGGCCAGCAGCAAACACCAGGCCTCCGCCGGCACGCTGCCGAGCTGTGCGGCATACGCCATGGGGATGCCGAAACCGAAAGCGACCCCGAGATAGGCCTGCGGCACGGCCAGGAAACGTTTGGTGAAGGGATAACTGACGGCAAGAAAGAGCGCCGCAACACAAAGGCCGCCAAGCAACCAGCTGCGCAGCGGCAGCACGACGAGAACCGCACAAACCACGAGCGCAGCGAAGAGCAGCAGCGCTTCCCTGACCGATACCCTGCCGGCAGCCAGTGGACGGTTTCTGGTGCGCGCCACGTGCGGGTCGAAACTGCGGTCGGCCAGATCGTTGATCACGCATCCGGCCGAACGCATCAACACCGTGCCGAGCACGAAGATGCCGACGACCAGCCAGTCCGGCCGGCCCAGCGCCGACAGCCACAGCGCCCACAGGGTCGGCCAGAGCAGCAGCAGGATGCCGATCGGCTTGTCAAGGCGCATCAGCCTTTCGTAAAGGTCCAGCCGCTCGCGCAGTCTTTCGCCGCTCATCTCCATGACCGTCATTCTACCGCGTCCCCTGCGCTCAGTGCCCTGCCATCGCCCGCTGGCGGGTCAATGCCGTGGTGCTACGGAAGACCCGGGCCCTGTTGGCGAAAGGTAACGGCGGCTGAACGTCAGCCAGCGATCACCGACAGCGCGTCGCGGTAGTCGTAGTCCAGGTCTTCGGCGACCTCGCGACAGGTCACCTCGCCAAAGGCAACGTTGAGCCCGTTGCGCAGATGCGGGTCGTCCTTCAACGCCTGCCGCCAACCCTTGTCGGCAATCTGCAGCGCAAAGGGCAAGGTCGCATTGTTCAGCGCGTAGGTCGAGGTGCGCGGCACACCGCCCGGCATGTTGGCAACGCAGTAATGGACGACGTTCCCGACCATGTAGGTCGGTTCGGCATGGGTTGTCGCCCTGGCCGTTTCGCAACAGCCGCCCTGGTCGATGGCGACGTCGACGATCACCGAGCCGGGCTTCATCGCATCGACCATCTGCCGGCTGACCAGCTTGGGTGCGGCAGCACCCGGAATCAGTACGCCACCGATCACCAGATCAGCGCGTAGCACGTGATGTTCGACGTTGTCCCGGTTGGAGAAGACGGTCATCACGCGCGCGCCGAGCAAGCGATCCATGCGCCGCAGGACATCGAGGTTGCGGTCGATGACCACCACCTGGGCACCGCTGCCGACGGCAATCTGCGCCGCGTTCGTACCGACCACGCCGCCGCCAAGGATGACGATCTTCGCCGACGGGACACCGGCGACGCCACCGAGCAGGACACCCATGCCGCCATGCGCCTTCTCGAGGCAATAGGCGCCGGCCTGGACCGACAGGCGGCCCGCGACTTCCGACATGGGCGCCAGCAAGGGCAGACCGCCGCCCGGCTGGGTGACCGTTTCATAGGCGATGCAGACCGCGCCACTCTTGACCAGATCGGCACACTGCGCCGGATCGGGGGCGAGGTGCAGGTAGGTGTAGAGAATCTGCCCCTCGCGCAGCATCGCGCGCTCGCCGGCCTGAGGTTCCTTGACCTTGATGATCATCTCGGCCGTGGCGAAGATCTCGGCAGCGGTCGTGACAATCACCGCACCGGCCTTCTGGTAGACCTCGTCGGTCGCGCCAATGCCTTTGCCGGCACCGGTCTCGACGGTCACCTGATGGCCATGGACAACCATTTCCCGTACCGATGACGGGGTCAGGCCAACACGGTATTCGTGGTTCTTGATTTCCCTGGGTACGCCGATGTGCATCGCTGTCTCCTTGCCAGTGGTTGAGGGGCTGCTCATGTTATTTCATTTCGCCAGAATTGGCTGCGTTTTCGAGCCGGTCGCAAGCAGCGCAGCGTGTGGTCGAATCGGGCCGAGGATCATCGCCGCCAGCACCTCCTCCGACGGAAAACCCGCCCCCGCAAGGCGATGCCGGACCCGCTCCTGCGTATAATCCGCCAAGCGGTCGGCTGCGGCAAACCTGCCGGGCGACCGGACGGCGGCCGGGAGCGCAGAGAACTCCGCCCGCTGTCACAGAAGCGGCCCCACAACCATCGTTCCCGAGAGACCCCGCCGTGAACAACTCCTGCCAGTCTGCCGCTGGCGGCACCACCCGATGACCCCGACCGCTGGCGGCACCAGTCACACCCCATTGCCGACGGGCAAGGACCGAGCGCTCCCGGCGGCTGCGGAGACCATCGCCGGCGAGCTGTCCGGCTTCCGGCGCGAGATGCTGCGCTTTGCGGCGCTGCAGTTACGCGATCACGCCAGTGCCGAGGATGCCGTCCAGGAAGCAATGCTCGCCGCACTGCAGGGAGCCGACCGCTTTGGCGAGCGCGCCAGGCTCAAGACCTGGGTGTTCTCGATCCTCAGGAACAAGATCGTTGACATCATCCGGCGGCGGGTTCGCGAACCGAGTTACCAGGAACCCGAAGAAGAGATCGACGAAGCCGATTTCGACCCGCTGTTCAGGAGCAACGGCCACTGGCAACGCGAGACCCGCCCTTCGGACTGGGGAAATCCCGAAAAGAGCTTTGAGAATCGAAGCTTCTGGGTGATCTTCGATGCCTGCCTGAACCGCCTGCCGGCAGGCACCGCACGCGTCTTCATGATGCGCGAGATGCTCGGTCTGGAGACCGACGAAATCTGCGAGGAACTGGCAATGAGCAGCAACAATTGCTGGGTGGTTCTGCACCGCGCGCGCATGGGTCTGCGCCTGTGTCTGGATCAGAAATGGTTTGCCGGCGGAGGAGAGGCGAAATGATGAGCTGCAAGGAAGCCGTGCGGTTGATGTCGGAAGGGATGGACCGCGAGCTCGCCGGTGGCGAACGTTTCGCGCTGCGTTTGCACACCCTGCTCTGTGTCGGCTGTCACAATTATCGGCAGCAGATGACTTTCCTGCGCCAGGCGTGCCAGCAGCAGGTGGCTGCCGACGATGCGACGCCGCCACTGGCGCCACCGCCCGCCTGAGAGGCAGCGGCCGCTTGCCGCCAGGCTTTCGGAAAACCTCGCCGCAGCGCGTGCTCGTCAGGCGCCGACGACGCCACCATCCTGACGCCTGATGACGACCGTTGCCGAACGCGGACGGCGACCCGTCAGCTCGGCGAACTGGGTTGCCGGCCAGCCCGAACCGGCCGGCGCCTGCGCCGCATTGGCGCGGCCGCCGGAGACTTCGCCCGGATGCTGGACGTTGATGAACAGGTTGCGCCCGTCGGGCGTGGCCGTCAACCCGGCTATCTCGCAGCCTTTCGGGCCGGTGAGGAAACGCCGGATCTCGCCGCTGACCACGTCGGCCACCAGCATTTGGTTGTTGCCGAATCGCTCATGATCACCACGACCGAGGACGCTGCCGGACGCATCGGTCTGAATCCACAGGCGGCCATCACGATCGAACCACAGTCCGTCCGGACTGCTGAAGGCATCGCCCCGGATATTGCCCCGCTTCGCCGGGTCGGCATGCTGCGGGTCGCCGCAAAGAACGAAACATCCCAGGCGAAAGCGTCGGCGGTTACGTCACCGCTCGCCTTGCCGCCATCGCCCCCCTCGCGCCAGCGGATGATGTGGCCGAACGCATTTTCGGCGCGCGGGTTGGCGGCGTCGGCAGCCAGCCGCTGGCGATTGTTGGTCAGGGTGCAGTAAACCTCGCCGCTCTGCGGATGGACGGCAATCCACTCCGGGCGATCCATCTTCGTCGCACCAACGAAGTCAGCGGCCTGGCGGGTGCGGATCAGGATATCTGCCTGATCGACGAAACCATTGGCCTCGGTCAGGCCGTTCTGCCCGTGCTCCAGGGCCAACCACTGGCCGCGACCATCGGCAGCGAAACGGGCCACGTGCAGCCTTCCGGCTTCAAGCAAGCCGGCGCGGCTGGCCGGGTTCCCGGCGTCGTAGCGGTCGCGCGACACATACTTGTAGATGTATTCGAAGGGCTCATCATCGCCCATGTATACCACCACCCGGCCATCGCCGGCCAACGTGACCATCGCACCTTCGTGCTTGAAACGGCCGAGCGCGGTGTGCTTGACCGGTACCGCAGCAGGATTCCAGGGGTCGATCTCGACCACCCAGCCGAAGCGGTTGACCTCGTTCGGCTCGCTCGCGACGTCGAAGCGCCGGTCATGCTCGTGCCAGCGGTAGCCCGCAACCTGCTCCCGGATGCCGTAACGCTTCTGTGCCGCCGTCGGCGTCGGCAGCCCCTTGAAGTAGCCGTTGAAATTCTCCTCGCAGGTCAGATAGCTGCCCCACGGCGTCACCCCCATCGCGCAGTTGGCCAGGGTGCCGAGAACGACCCGGCCAGCCGGGTCATCGCCGGTGCACAGCGGGCCGGCGCCGGCGGCCGGGCCGTCGATGCGCATCGGCGTGCGTGCCGTGATCCGGCGGGCGTAGGAAGAAGGCCGGACGACCTGCCAGCGCCGATCCCGGCCGCTGGCCCTGAGCTCGATCTCGATCAGCGAAACCCCGTGCGCGTTCTGCGACTTGAGCGTCTTGGCGGCACTCCAGTCGGCCATGCCCTCCGGGTGCAACAGGGTTTCGTCTGTGTATTCGTGGTTGACGCACAGCAGGCCATGCGTCGAGGAGGCCTGGCCTTTGCTGATGAAGGGAAAGAAATGCATCCCGTCGTGATGCATGCCCGCCTGCTCGGCCTGCTCCGCAGCGCTGTTGCCGGCATCGCCACGAAAAGCCGGACCAGCCGAAATCGGGTCACCCCAGGCGTACAGTACTTGCACCGTATACCCCTCGGGAACACGTACGGCATCTTCGCTGGAAGCGGCCACCGGGCGAAAACCGATGCCGGGTCGGGCCACCGGCGCAGCCAGGGCCGGCCAGCCGAGGAAGGGGAGCGCCGCGCTGCCGATGCCGAACTGCAGCAGCCGGCGACGCGCCTTGCCATGCGCGGTGAGCACGGCAAGAAGCTGCTCGAAGCACGGGTTGTCGCTGTCGTTGGTGACCGGTTCGTCGTTCATGGCCTGCGGCATCCTGGAAATGGCAGAAGGGATCATTATCGCCCAGGCCGTCGTGGTGGAGTGGCCATCCGCATGCTGGATGCAACTGTCGCGCAACAGTGTTGCATTTGGCCTCGGAACGAGGCAAGATTCGCCCTCCACCGCAAACCGCCACGATTCACTTTTCTCGTCCCAGCCTGCCGATGTCTTCCCCTACCCGTCCGGCCGAATCGGCCAACCTCGCGAAAGCCAATCCGGTGCTCTGCGCGAGTGCGGCGTCTCGCGTGATCTGGGCCGCCGGCGCGCTGGTCGCCTTGTGGACGACCGTGCTCTGGGCACTCGATTGAGCATCGTGCGGTCGATGCGCCCGCTTGCCGCAGGGCCGATTCTTCGCTTCGAGAATCTGACCCTGGGTTACAACCGGCACCCGGCGGTGCACCACCTGCGCGGCGAAGTGGCCGCCGGCAGCCTGCTGGCCATCGTCGGCCCTAACGGCGCCGGCAAATCAACCCTGCTCAAGGCCATTGCCGGCGAACTCCGGCCGCTGCAGGGCCGGATCGAGCTGATCGGCGTCCAGCGACCGCAGATTGCCTACCTCACCCAGCAGGCGACGCTCGACAACAGCTTCCCGATCGTGGTTCATGACTTTGTCGCCATGGGGTTATGGCGCGAGATCGGTGCCTTTGGCGGCCTCGACCGCAGACTGCGCCGGCGCATCGCCGAGGCGATCGGCGGCGTCGGCCTGAGCGGCCTGGAAGCACGTCCGATTGGCGCTCTCTCCGGTGGCCAGTTGCAGCGCGCCCTTTTTGCCCGGGTCATGCTGCAGGACGCGCCGCTGGTGCTGCTCGACGAGCCCTACGGTGCGATCGATGCCGCCAGCGTCCGGGATCTGGCGGCGCTGGTACGCCACTGGCACGATGAAGGGCGGACGGTGATCGTCGTCCTGCACGATCTCGAACATGTGCGACAGGAATACCCCGAGACCCTATTACTCGCCCGTGAGCTGGTGGCACGCGGCGACACCGCCAGCGTCCTCAGCGAGGCCAACCTGCTGCGCGCCCGCCACCTCGCCGAGGGACGCGGCGACGAGACCCAGGCCGCGATATGTCATGCCGACCAGGATGTCGCATGAACGAAACATTGTCCGCCGTCCCCCTGCTTTCGCCCTTCATCGAGTTCGGCTTCATGCGCCGGGCGCTCGCGGGTTGCCTGGCGCTGTCGCTGGGAGCAACACCGGTCGGCGTCTTCCTGATGCTCCGCCGCATGAGCCTGGCCGGCGATGCGATGTCGCACGCGATCCTGCCCGGCGCCGCCATTGGCTACCTGATCGCCGGCCTGTCGCTGCCCGCGATGACCCTCGGCGGCCTGGTCGCCGGGCTGGCGGTAGCCGTACTGGCCGGCGGCGTGGCGCGCAACACGGTGATCAAGGAAGACACCAGCCTGGCCACCTTTTACCTGCTCTCGCTCTCCGCGGGCGTCCTGATCATCTCGCTGCGCGGCAGCAGCGTCGACCTGCTGCACGTGCTCTTCGGCAGCGTGCTGGCGCTCGACGACTCGGCGCTGTTCCTGCTCGCCGGCTTTGCCTCACTGTCGATCGTGGCGCTCGCGCTCGGCCTGCGCCTGTTCGTGCTCGAAGGCTGCGACCCGGCCTTCCTGGCGCGCATCAGCCGCCTTGGGCCGGTCGCCCACTATGGCTTCATGGTCCTGCTGGTGCTCAACCTGGTTGCCGGCTTCCACGCCCTCGGCACGCTGATGGCGGTCGGCATCATGATTCTCCCGGCAGCCGCGGCACGCCTGTGGGTGTGCAACATCGGCCCCTTGCTGGTGATCGCCGTCGGTGTGGCCTTTGCCGGATCGCTGGCGGGCCTGCTGCTTTCCTATTACATCAACCTGCCGGCCGGACCGGCTATCGTCCTGACGCTCGGCGCCATCTACCTGCTTTCGCTGGCCATCGGTCCCCTCGGGCCGCTCGCCAGCCGCTGGCGGTCGGGTTGGCATTTCGAGCGCTGAACCCGAGAGGAGAAATCTGATGCACCAGCGTGTCGTGAGCAACCTGCCCCGCCTGGCTTTGATCCTGCTGCTGACCCTGGTCAGCGTGGGCCTTCCCGTCCGGGTGGCGGCTGGCGATGCGCTGCCGGTGGTCGCCAGCTTCAGCATTCTCGGTGATCTGACGCAGCGGATCGGCGGCGAACGCGTCCAGGTGCATACCCTGGTTGGCCCCGGAGCCGATGCGCACGTCTACCAACCCACCCCGACCGACGCCAAAGTCCTTTCGCGGGCTGGCCTGGTGGTGGTCAACGGGCTTGGCTTCGAGGGCTGGATCGACCGCCTGATCAAGTCATCCGGCTATCGCGGCAAGCGGATCGTCGCCAGCCAGGGCGTCAACGCCATCCGGCAGCCACAGGCCCATTCCGGCAAGCACGAGGCGCACGACCACGCCGGCGGCCTCGACCCGCATGCCTGGCAGGATCTGGCCAACGCCCGCCGCTACGTGGCCAACATTACCGCAGCACTCGTTGACGCGGACCCGGCCGGGAAGACGGTCTATCAAGCCAACGCCGCCCGACTGGACAAGGAGATCGCTGCGCTCGACGGCGAAATCCGCAGCACCTTCAGCGCGCTGCCGGCCGACCGGCGCAAGGTCGTGACCTCGCACGACGCCTTCGCCTATTTTGGCCGCGCCTACGGCATCCGTTTCATTGCCCCGGTCGGGATAAGCACCGATGCCGAACCCTCCGCTGGCGATGTCGGCGCCATCATCCAGCAGATCCGCAGCGAGAAGATCAAGGCCATGTTCGTCGAGAACATCGCCGACCCGCGGCTGCTGGAACGTATCAGTCGCGAATCCGGCGCGCGCGTCGGCGGCACGCTGTATTCTGATTCACTGTCCGCAGCCGGCACCCCGGCCGACAGTTATCTCGGCATGATGCGGCAGAATGCGAAGACGCTGGCTGCGGCACTGGCCGACTGACAGTCGGGGAACTTTTTCCTTGGCCACGACAGCTAATGCCCGCATTTCTGCGCCAGGGGGAATCCACCGTGTCTGTCTGACTTCACGGGATACACCGCAAGCAGGGTGTTCTGCTGGCATGATTCTGAACAGACAGACGAACAGTTGGTCAGAAAATCGTGGTACATCCCCGTTGACGCCCATTGCCTGCGGCGCGGCTCTTTGCGACCTATGGCCATCCGCCAGTGAAATTGACCACCTGACCGGTGGTGAATGGGGAACGCCCGGATGCCAGGAATTCGATCAATTCGCCGATTTCCTGCGGCTCGCCAAGACGCCCCATGGGAACTTTGCTCGCGATTTCCCGGCATCCAGCCGGGTCATCGATGAATCGCGCACGAGGGTAATAGGCTTCGCTGTATAGGTAGTTCGGCGCCACGACATTCACCTGTATGCCGAAAGGCGCCGCCTCTTTCGCCAGCGCCAACGCGAAGGCCGTTGTGCCGGCACGTACCGAGGTGGCTACGGAAAACCCGGGCTCGGGTTGCAGATAGCGCGCCGAGGTGATGAAGACGAAGCTGCCGCGACGCGCCAGCTTCATCGGCGGCAACAGCAGTTGCGTCAGACGATACGGAAAGATCAGCAGGGCATCCACGCTCTCTCGCAGCGTTTCGAGCGAGACCTCTTCTATGGGCAACGGCGTATTGGGGAAGACATCATTGGAAATCACGGCACCGATCGCCAGCCCGCGCTCTTTCAACTCTTCGGCAATGGCATCGGGTGTTTGCCCGCACAGCGCCACGGCGCCGGCATGCGCGATTTCAAAATCTCGGGCGACGCCCGGGTCAACAAAGCCGGTGTCGTGACAAACCAGCCGGCGTTGCTCCCGGAGCAGTACTGGAACCGCGCCGGGGCCGACATATTGGCGTGCATGGGTCAGCAGCAGGGCATCCATAGTCAAGATCGGAAAATCATCGATGCTCGTCCGTTCGCGTTGCGTCGCTCCAGTTTCCCGGATGATCTGGCACTTCCGCGCTTGTTGGCGATTCATGGTCCGGTCTGGCAATACGCTCGACTGCCTGCCGGCAAACGGTGAGGATTTGTTCGGAAAGAACCGGGTTGTCCACCGCGCGGGCCAGCGAAATGCCGCCGACACACAGAGCCATCAAGCCTATCGCGTCGTTCAGGCGTGCCGGATCGATCGGGCTGCCTTCGTCGGGGGAAATACAGATGGCGCGCAACGACTTCCGCAACTCTTCCTCATAGACCTTTTTGAAACCAGGACTGCTTCTCGCCGCATCCGATGCCAGCGCGGCGAGCGCACAACTGTCTGCCAGGTCGTCGCGATGCGCTATTGTCAAATAGCGTTTGCCAAGCCGCACCAGCCGACTCGGCCAGGATTCTTGACGGGCCTGCCCCGTCCAGAGCGGACGGTTGTCCAGCAAGGCGAAGCGAAAAGCCGCCGCCGCCAGGTCGTCCTTACTGTTGAAATGCGCGTAAAACGCGCCATGCGTCAGCCCCGCCTCCTGCATCACTGGGGCGATGGCGGCACCGGAAAGTCCTTCAGCACGCAGGCGGGAGGCACCCGCCGTCAAGATGCGCCGCAGTGAAGCTTCCTTGAGATCGGATCGACTGGCCATGGGCTTTCGCATAATGTTCCTCATGCGAAAGCCTCTCACATGATGCGCATCATGTCAAACTAATTTCAGGAAAACAGCATGGAAGCCCATCATTGAACGGCTCCAGCCATTGAACCTCATAGCCTTCGAATGGCCTGCACTGCATCCACGGTGGTCATTCGCTTTGCCGGCAGACGGACCCTCCCTCCTCGGGGGAGCCATTATCACCGCCATGCCGGATACCCATCCATGTACCTTCGCCCACTCCGGGAAATGCTCGACGCGCCCAAAGCTCCCGGCCGTGCCTGGCACCGAGAGCGTAAGGCTTCAATACTTCGCTTTGCTGAAACGCGCCAGATTCGTCATGATTTCGGCCCGCTCCTGGCCGATGGCCTGTTTTGCCGCCGCTATATCGGCCACGGCGTTGTCGTCACCGTCGGTCACTTCGTTGCGCAGTGAGCCGGTGGCGTTAAAGGGGATTGTGATCTTGTAGCGCTCGCCAAGGTAGGCGATCCGGTTCCAATCGGCCGCCACGGCGTACGGACGGTGGAACTTGGGATCAAGCAGGTTGCCGCCCAGCGAATAGTCTTCCGGGGGGTTCATGACGCCAAGCAGCGGCAGCAGCGTGGCAGGAATGTCGAGGTGGCTGCTGATGCCCGTCATCACGCGCGGCGCCTGGCCAGGCACGTAAATAACGCCCGGCGTGCTGGTCTGGTAGCGATTGAACTCGGCACTATGACCCCAGCGGCTGCGCTCCATGAACTCCTCGCCATGGTCGCCGAGAACGATAACAACCGTCTGGTCGAGCAGACCGGTCTTGCGCAGGTGTTCAATCACGCGGGCGATCTGACTGTCGACATGGTGCGCCGCGTTGATGTAGCGGTTCTTGATCTGGCCAATATCCTTGGCAAAGTCGGCCGTCAGGTAATTCAGGTCATCAATGTAGGGACGGGCAATGACCGCCTCGTCCGGGAAGTAGTAATTGGCGTGCGTGGACTCGAAAAACATGTAGGCCATGAAGGGCCGGCGCGTGTCCCGCTGGTCGACGAAACTGAGCAGGTCGTCGATGTTGAGCTGATCGCGTCGCCAGGCTACCTCGCCAGCGGCCCGCTCATGGAGATCCTCGGGCTTGATGTTCACAAAAATCGTCTTGTCGAAGGCCGGATAAGTGAAGCGCTGGCTGGTGTAGAGACCGAACTGGTAGTTCTGCTGCTGCATTACATCCATCAGCACCGGCGCGCGCCGGGCCGACAGCATCGGGAACCAGTAGTTGCCGTACAAGCCGTAGAACATCGAGAAAACGCCCATCTGGGTCATGTTTCCGCCGCTGTAGTGTTGTTCCATGCGCAGAGACTGCTCGGAAAACTGCCACAGGGCCGGCATGATTTTTGGGTCCAGCATATCGAAGCGAAGCGACTCGGCAACCAGCCAGACGACGTTCATCGGCTTGGCCGGAGGCTTGATATCGAGCGGTTGCAGCGGATAGCTCAGATCGATTTTCCTGGCCCTTATCTCATCGCCCTGGCTGGCAACGTCGATACCCAGGCTGGCCGACAGTTTGCGGAAAGTCATCGGCAGATACAGTGGATAGCGTTCGGCGGCAAAGAGGATGGGTGGGTAATTGGCCGCATGGCTGAAGCCATAGGCGACGCGCTCACCGAGGGTCAGGCAAAGCAGGATGGCAACCAGCCAGCGCCAGCGAATGGCCGGTGCGGCGCCCTCTTTGCGGATGACCCAAAGATAGAGCGCCGCCTGGATGACGAAAAAGGCCAGGATGATAGCCGCCGCCGTCAACTCCGTACTGCGACTGGCACCCAGAGAGTCGATGCCGCCCGGCGTCTTCACCAGATCGAGGACAAAACCGTTGATATGAAAGCCATACATCGCGTAGATGGTGCGGTCCGCGAAGAGCAGGACATGGGTCAGACTGGTCGTCACAATCGCCAGCAGGGCCAGCAAGAACCCGGCTCCCTGTCCGGGAAGGCGCGACAGCACGGTGCGGCCAAGGGCCACCAGCACGACGGCTGGCAAGAGGTAGATAACAGCGTAGCTGATCGTGGTAGCAACGGTCCACAGGGCCGTTTTCAGGTCGGCGAACTGCGCTCCAGCACCAAAGGCCGCGACGTGCAGGACGACCAGCAGGCCGGACCAGAGCAGGTACTTGTTCTGCTGCCGGATCGACGGCAGAGGCGCTGAAAACAGGGACGATAGTGTCAAGCAGAGAACCCTCAGACCTTAAACGCTGTAGATTGTACCCCCCAAAATTAAATGTCGCTTAAGCGTGCCCAAGAACCCCGCTTGGTCCGGCTCATCGACAAGGCGGATAGAAGGGCGCCATCCCGGCGCCCATGGTCATTGAGCGCATGAGGCAAGCGATCGCGGCGCAGGTCCGCCGGTGCGTCTCGTTCGGACCCGCTCCTTTCCGGCCCGGCCGCAAGATCTTGGTGGCCATAGGCGGGTAGAATCCCGCCATGAGATGCCTGACCACGTTCTGCCGCCACCGAAAAGCCGATCGCCCGATTCAGCCGTCCCGGTGCGCGCCCCTCTGACGCCCTGAGCCCATGGCGCCAGTCAATCAGCCACCCGCCCTCAGGAAGCAGGAGTTCCTCTCGGGAGTACGCGACACGCTGCCCCTGCTGCTCGGCGCGCTGCCGTTCGGGCTGATCTACGGCGCCGTCGCCGCCACCTCGGGTCTGTCCTTCGCCGCCGCCATCGCCATGTCGGCGTTGGTCTTCGCCGGCTCGTCGCAGTTCATCGCAATCGGCCTCGTGGCCGCCCAGACACCGGTGGCGATCATCGTTCTGACGACGCTGATCGTCAACCTGCGACACATGCTCTACAGCGCCACCCTGCTGCCCTACCTCAAGGACCTGCCGCAACGCTGGCGGATTCCCCTCGCCTTCTGGCTCACCGACGAAACCTTCGCGGTCGCCGTGCACCGCTTTCAAAGAAAGGATTCATCATCCTGCAAACACTGGTACCAGTTGGGCTCGTCGATCGCCATGTATCTCAACTGGCAGTTGTGGTGCTTTCTCGGCCTGGTCCTCGGCAACCGGATTCCCGATGCGCAGAACTGGGGACTCGATGTCGCGATGCCGGTCACCTTCATCGGCATGATCATCCCCTTTGTCAAAACGCTTCCGGTCGCGCTCTGTGTGCTGACTGCCGGCGCCGCCTCGCTGCTCACCCTGGCGATGCCTTACAAGCTGGGAATTCTCGCCTCCGCCTTTGCCGGCATTGCTGCCGGCCTCATGGCGCAGCGCCTGGCCCGGGCCAAAGTCGAGGCGATCCGGCAATGAGCGCAAACGAAGCCTGGATGCTTGCCGGCATGGTCGCCGTGACCTTCGGCATCCGCTACCTGCTGTTCGGACTGGCGGACCGGATTCGCCTCGCACCCTGGCTCAGCGACTCGCTCAAGTTCATCCCGCCGGCAGTGCTCACCGCGATCACCCTGCCCGCCGTATTGTTGCCAAGAGGCGACTGGCACCTTTCACTGGCGAATCCGTACCTTGTCGCCGCGTTGTTCAGTCTCGCCGCCGGCATCACCACGCGTAACCTGCTGGCGACGATCGCCATCGGCCTGGTCGCGTTCTTCGCCCATCGCTTTTTCTTCTGACGGGGTGCGGCGGGTGCCGCAGGCTGCGTCATGCCGCAGCGGCCAGCACCCACGCACAGCAGGCTCTCTAATGGCTTTCGCCGGCCCGCTTGCGCAGCATATCGATGATCATCGAGGCCGTCTGCTCGATCGAGCGATGGCTGGCGTCGATGATCGGCCAGCCGCGCCGAATGAACAGGCGCCGCGCTTCGAGCACCTCCTTGCGCAGGGCATCGAAGTCAGCGTAGTCGGTGTTGGCTTCGTCCTTTAGAGCACTCAGGCGAGCCGCGCGAACCATCGCCAGACGCGCCGGATCGACCGTCAGGCCGACGACTAGCGGACCATTCGCCCGCAGCAAGCCGACCGGTGGCGGCGCACCCGGCACCAGCGGCACGTTGGCCGCCTTGATGCCACGCGAGGCGAGATACATGCAAGTCGGCGTCTTGGTCGCCCGCGATACCCCGACCACGATCACGTCGGCACCGTCGAGGTCTTCGCTGCCAATACCGTCGTCGTGGGCCAGGGTGTACTTCATCGCCTCGACGCGGCGGAAGTAATCCTCGTCGAAAGCGTCGCCCGAACTGGTGTGCGCCTTGATGGCGGCGCCAGAGTACTCGGCAAGCTGGCCGAGCAAAGGCTCAAGGGCAAACTGGTAAGGCATGGCCAGACGGCGGCAGCCCTCTTCAATGGCCGCGCGGACATCGCTGTGACTGATGCTGTGCAGGACATAGCCGGGAACGGTCGCCAGGACGCCAAGAATCTCGGGAACCTGGTCCAGACGACGGACCATCTTCCACAGGCGCCGCTTCACCTCCACCCCTTCGAGCTGGGTGACGGCATTGCGCGCCAGCATCTCGACCAGTTCGCCCGAGGCATGCGAAATGAGATAGAAGACAATGGTCTTGCTCATGGCCGCTCCCTCCTGGACGACCACCACGCTGATTCAGCGGTGATAGCCGCCGTCGAGACGCAATACACTGCCGTTGATCATGACGTTCTTGATCACATGCAGGACCAGCATCGCGAACTCGGCCGGGTCACCGAAGCGGTGCGGGAACGGGATCTGACGCGCCAGACGGGAGTCGAGGTTTTTCTCCATATCGAACAGCGTCTGCGTCCCGAACAGTCCCGGTGCGATGCCGACCACGCGGATGCCCAGGGGACCGAGTTCGCGGGCGGCCGGCAGGATCATGCTGACGACACCGCCTTTGGAAGCCGAATAGGCCGCCTCGCCGCTCTGTCCTTCGTACGCCGCGACCGACGCCGTCGACAGGATGATGCCGCGTTCGCCGCTGGCCATCGGCGGCAGGCGCGCCATGTCGGCAGCGGCCAAGCGCATCATATTGAAGGTCGAGATCAGGTTCACCTCGACGAGCTGCCGAAAATCCTCCAGCGGCATCGGGCCATCGACGCCGACAATCGGCTCGGAGTGGCCACGGCCAACGCAGTGCACCAGCACGCGGGCGGCGCCATGCGTCTCGCGCGCTGTGGTCAGCGCCTTTTCCGCCGACAGAGAATCCGCCACGTCACAGTGAATGGCTTGAGCACCAATCTCTTCGCCGACCCTGCGCACGCCGTCGGCGTCGATGTCTATCACCGTTACCCTGGCACCAGCCTCGATGAGATAGCGCGCCGTTTCCGCGCCCAGGCCCGATGCTGCGCCGGTAACCACTGCCGGGCATGCCCACAAATCCATCTGATGTCTCCAGGTTCCACCGGCAGTTCTTGCCAGCGTCAGGGCGCATTATCCGCGGTCGTGCGATTACGCGCAAACCGCCGGGCCGGCGCACTGGGCAGTCAAAGGACGCCGAGGGCATTCTGGTGGGCTTCTGTTGGCTTCGTCCAGTGGCCGCCAGCCGACCGCTTTGTTTCCGGAACGGCAAACCGTCATCAATCCGTCACAAATCTGTCACACAATGTCGCGGACGTTTCCGCTTTCACGAAATGGCCATCGCCTACGATGCGCTGACCGTCGTGGTCATTCCGCGGAATGCCGTGTCAATAGTCCGAGCGTCGCCGAACCGAGGAAGCTGCGCGAGGCCTTGCTGTACGGTTCGCTATCCCCTCCTCAAGAACACCATCCACCATTCCATGGAGATTTGTATGTCAGCACCATCCCCTCCTTCCAGCGCTGACGCCATCAAGGCTGCCGCACACGAACTGAAACTCAGAAGGACCGCAGAAACCACGGTCAGGGCGCCGGCCGGAAAGGCCAAGACGAAGACTGAAAAGCCGAGGAAGACGAGGAAGGCGAAAACCGTCCGCTGCAGCGTGCGTTTGGCCGAGAGCGAATTCCGGGAACTCGGCAAACTGAAGAAGCGGCTCGCACGCCAGGGCGTCGAAACCGGCAAGGAACAACTCGTGCGCGCTGGCTTGCTGCTGCTTGCGCACCTTGACCCAAGCGATCTGAAGACCGCGATACGCGATGTGATCGCCCCTGAGCCGGCGACCGACGAAAGCGAGTAGGTCGAGGCGCCAGATCTGCTCAGCGAATCACACAGATGGTCCTGAATGGCGCACCCCGCCTCGCCAGCCAGCGAGGCGGGGTGCGTTTGGCCCTGTGGGCGAGCACACGACCAGGCCGTGGCCAGATCTGCGCGCCCACCCCGAGGCGACCGCACGGCGCAGCCGTCATCAAGCTGTCACACAGCCAGTGAATAATCGACTCCAGAACCCTAATCCAGACACAATCAGGAGTTGATCATGAATCGTCTGCCAGGCAAGTCCGTTGTTCCTTCAATCACTTTTCTGACGGCCCTCTGCTTCACGCCATCGCTTCTCGCCGCGCCGCCGGTGGTCAAGATCGACGGTTCGAGCACCGTTTTCCCGATCACCGAAGCGGTCGCCGAGGAGTTCCAGAAGGCCAGGAAGGGCACCGTCAATGTCACCGTCGGCATCTCCGGCACCGGTGGTGGCTTCAAGAAGTTCTGCCGTGGCGAGACCGACCTGGCCAACGCCTCGCGCCCGATCTCGAAAAAAGAGATGGAAGAGTGTGCCAAGAGCGGTGTCCGCTACTACGAAATGCCCATCGCCTATGACGCACTGACAGTGATGGTCAACCCGCAGAATACCTTCATCAAGAGCATGACCGTCGCCGAACTCAAGAAGATCTGGGAACCGGCCGCGCAGGGCAAGATCAACAATTGGAAAGACGTGAACCCTGCCTGGCCCGACCAGAAGATCAAGCTCTACGGCGCCGGATCCGATTCCGGTACCTTTGACTACTTCACCGAAGCCATCGTCGGCAAGGCCAAGTCGAGCCGCGGCGACTTCACGGCGTCGGAAGACGACAACGTGCTCGTGCAGGGCATTTCCGGCGACAAGGGCGCGCTCGGCTACTTCGGTTTCGCCTACTACATCGAAAACCAGAAGAAGCTCAAGGCCGTCGCCATCGACGGCGGCAAGGGGCCCGTCGCGCCGACTCCGGAGAACGTCGACAACGGCACCTATCAGCCGCTCTCGCGACCGATCTTCATCTACGTCAGCGAGAAGTCGCTTGACAAGCCGGAGATTCGCGATTTCGTGGACTTCTACATGAAAAACGCCCCGCAACTGGTCAAGGAGGTCAAGTACATCCCGCTGCCGGCCAAAGCCTACGCGGGCAACCTCGAACACCTGGCGAAGAAGAAGCTTGGTACCGTCTTTGGCGGCCAGAACGAAGTCGGCCTGACCATCGAGCAGCTGATGAAGCGCGAGGCGCAGCTCTGAAGCATCAGCCAGACACTGGTACCAGGCCGGCGCCCCGGGGCGACCGGCCGGTCCGCGCCATGCCAACAAGCTGTCATCTGAGGCCCGAACGATGAGCAGTATTCCCCTGAAACCTCCACCGCAGCAGTTGATCGCTGCCGCCGCCGGCAGGCCGCTGGCGACACCATCGATGAATCTTCGGCGCCGCCTGACCGAACGCGCCATCGAGGCCGTGCTGCTGCTGGCAGCACTGGTCTCGGTGTTCACGACACTCGCCATCGTCGCGATTCTCGTCTGGGAATCGATTGCCTTCTTCCGCACCGTGCCGCTGCTCGACTTCCTGACCGACACGCAATGGACGCCGCTGTTCGACGACGCGCACTTCGGCATCATCGCGCTGCTCTCGGGCACCCTGACGACGACGATTGTCGCCCTGCTGGTGGCTATTCCACTCGGTACTGTGCTCGCCATCTACCTTTCCGAGTTCGCCCCTTTCCGCGTCCGGGAAGTCGCCAAGCCCTTTCTTGAAATGCTCGGCGGCGTCCCGACGATCGTCTATGGCTACTTCGCGCTGCTCTTCGTCACCCCCCTGCTGCAACAGATCTACCCCGACCTGCCCGGCTTCAACATGCTCTCGGCCGGTCTGGTGATGGGCATCATGATCGTCCCCTATGTCAGCTCGCTGTCCGAAGACGCGATGCGTGCGGTACCGATGAACATGCGCGAAGCGTCCTACGCGATGGGCGCAACGCGTCTGCAGACGGCGCTTTTTGTCGTCACCCCTGCGGCGCTTTCCGGCATTGCCTCGTCGTACATCCTCGGCATCTCGCGTGCCGTCGGGGAAACGATGGTCGTCGCCATTGCCGCCGGCATGCAGCCGAACTTCAGCTTCAACCCGGTCGAACCGGCGGCCACGATCACCGCCTACATCGTCCAGGTGGCGCTCGGCGACCTGCCACACGGCTCGCTTGGCTATCAGACGATCTTCGCCGCCGGCCTCACCCTGCTCCTGATCACCCTGCTGTTCAACATCATCGGCCACATCCTGCGCAAGCGCTTTCGTGAGGCTTACTGACAATGACCACCCTGCCGCTCACCGCGCCTGCCGCCGACGTCGAGGCGATCCGTCGCCTGATTGCCAGACACAAGACCTGGGACTGGCTGTTCGGCCTGCTCGGCGTGTTTGCCCTGATGTTCGCCATGCTGGTCTTTGCCATGCTCTTCGGCCAGATGCTGAAGAACGGCCTGCCGCATCTCTCATGGGATTTCTTTACCAGCTTCCCGTCGCGTCGAGCCGCCAGCGCCGGCATTCTGTCGGCCTGGGTCGGCACGGTTCTGGTCATGCTGGTGACCGCCCTGGTCGCCGTACCACTCGGCGTCGGTGCCGGCATCTACCTGGAAGAGTACGCACCGAAAAACCTGCTCACCGACATCATCGAGATCAACGTCACCAACCTGGCCGGCGTGCCGTCGATCATCTATGGCCTGCTCGCCCTGGGCCTGTTCGTGTACCAGTTCGGCCTCGGCCAGAGCATCGCCGCCGCCGGCCTGACGCTGGCCCTGCTGATCCTGCCGGTGGTCATCGTCGCCACCCGTGAAGCGATCCGCACCATCCCGCAGAACATCCGCGAAGGCGCCTATGCCTGCGGGGCAACCAAGTGGCAGGTGGTTTCGCACCATGTCATCCCCTATTCTCTGCCCGGCATCATGACCGGCGTGATCATCGGCCTCGCCCGCGCCATCGGCGAAACAGCGCCGATCATCACCATCGGCGCGCTGACCTTCATCGCCTTCCTGCCGCCTTCGCCTTTCGGCAACCCGGATCAGCTGATCTCCTTCGACTGGCTGATGGCACCCTTCACGGTGATGCCGATCCAGATGTTCAACTGGATCTCGCGACCAGAAGAGGCGTTTCAGGCGAATGCCGCCGCCGCTGGGCTGGTACTGGTGGTAATGACGCTGTCGATGAATGCCGTCGCCATCTGGATCCGCTACCACTTCCGCAAGAAAATCAAATGGTGAGCCGCCTGCTCACCCGACAAGGATGACCATCGTGAGCACCATCAGCACCCTCGCACGCAAACCGCAGGCCGAACTCAAGGCGCAGGTCAATGCGCTCAACTTCTACTATGGTGACTTCCAGGCCTTGAAGGGCATCGACTTTCCGGTCGAAAAGAACCAGGTCACCGCCCTGATCGGCCCTTCGGGCTGCGGCAAGTCGACCTTCCTGCGCTGCTTCAACCGCATGCACGACCTCT
>ERZ761603.373-NODE-373-length-38613-cov-38.661264_pt1 | contig 38613 bp, 32 predicted proteins | sample MGYA00511879_ERZ761603 | MGnify/ENA primary metagenome ERZ761603 (study PRJEB28899, sample SAMN02850040) | bioreactor sludge metagenome | biome: EBPR Sludge; feature: EBPR Bioreactor; material: flocular biomat | place: Australia: Thorneside Wastwater Treatment...
GCCTATATCTGGTTGGCTTGACGCGGATCACCTCAATTGTGAACACACCCTAGTCAAAAAGACTGACACGGTTCATCCCCGCGCGAGCGGGGAACACATGCACTAATCAGACTGGAGCGGCTAAGAGGACGGTTCATCCCCGCGCGAGCGGGGAACACTCGTGGTTTCGTTCGATTCGCCGACGACATTGCCGGTTCATCCCCGCGCGAGCGGGGAACACCAAATCAGAATCCAAATTCCGTCGTACATTTCCGGTTCATCCCCGCGCGAGCGGGGAACACGTCCGCTAACCCCTGCAGCCCTGCAAAACAAGCCGGTTCATCCCCGCGCGAGCGGGGAACACGGAAACACGGATTTGTTTCATGGCTTTAATCTCCGGTTCATCCCCGCGCGAGCGGGGAACACCGCTGGGCGGCCGCATGGTGCGTCACTGGATTCGGTTCATCCCCGCGCGAGCGGGGAACACCGCCGCATGACTCCAGCCGAGTTTGCGCGCGCCGGTTCATCCCCGCGCGAGCGGGGAACACTGTATACATATAGGAGCATCCCATGGGACGCACGGTTCATCCCCGCGCGAGCGGGGAACACACTTCCTCCATCTCCATGAAATTCAATGGAAAAATGGAGAGGACAAATTCTACCGATAGTTCTTCATGCTGTAGGCATTTGTTCGGATTGTTAAGGAGCGTCTTCCGTGGGTTCGGGATGGAAACTCACAAGTCTTACGCCATCCCAGTCTGCTGGCATTCGTCGGTTCGCCCCAAGCGTCAGGAACTCGAACCCGGCTTCATTGTTCGTGCGCCAGACCATGACTGCATTGCCGTCGTCAATCCCATCCTCGACCTGCTTCCAGATGTGCTCACGGACCTTGTTCGAGTAGTTTCCGACGTAGACACCTGCGCGCACTTCCAATAGCCAGACGGCCAGACGGCCACGCAATCGAGGTGGTGCGTTTTCAAGAACGATGACCAGCATCGCCGATGTTCTCGGGGTTGGGAATGGCTGGACCGACGACCCCATCGACGGAATCGGGGCGGCTCACCTCTCCGGCGGCAAGCATGGTTTCGATGTCCGGGATGATGCGTTCCAATAGTCTGGTCTGACGGAAGATGTCGCGGCAGGCCAGACGCACAGCACGTTCCGGGTTCTGCGGTTCAGATGCGGCGACCTTGAAAGCTGCAGGCACTACGGTTTCGAATTTGTAGATATCGGCCACGTCATACACGAAGGACAGCGGTTTGCCGGTGTGGATGAAGCCGACTGCCGGGGCATAACCCGCTGCCAGCACGGCCGCTTCAGTCACGCCATATAACGCGGCGGTGGCGGACGACAGACAGCGATTGGGCAGATCGGACACGTCCCAGTCCTCCGGGTTGTAGTTGCGTCCGGACCACTTCACGCCGAATTTCTGTGCGAGCAGTTGATAGGTCTTGCGCACCCGGACCCCTTCGATTCCGCGCAACTGCTCCACGCTGCGGCGCGCGGGCGGCTCTTCGCCGAAACGCATAGCGTACATCTTGCGCACGACCTTGAGGCGCAGGGTTTCATCCAATGCTAGGCGTGCCTGATAGAGCAGCCGGTCGGCGCGCGCGCCGCCGGGTTGGCCGGACGAGTACAGGCGCACCCCGGCCTCGCCCACCCACACCAGCAAGGTGCCCACGCGCGCGGCGAGTGCCGCCGCCATGTGCGAAACCCGCGTGCCCGGTTCGAGCATGATGCACGCTACCCCGCCGACCGGGATATGGGTGAGCACCGGGCGCACCCGAAAACCTTGTTGATCGACCACGACGAAAGCGCCATCGACGACGTCGATCTCGCCTTTCTCGACGAAGACGATGGACATGCGTTCCTTGATGGGGATGGGTTTGAGCGGCGGGAGCATGGTTCAGGCTTCGCCCGGATCAGTCAGGACGTGCTCCGCCAGCGAGAGCGACAAGAAATAGCCTGAGCCGTGTCTTTCAACCAGCGCGGGTTCGGCTCGGCGTGCGTCGGTCAGTGGGCTATCGGGCCGGTTTGTCAGTTCATCAGTGGTGAGCTGGTGCATTGCACGCTCCCGAAGTGTGCGCCGTGTGGCAATTATCGCCGAACTCATGTAGATGCGATCAATCGGTTCCTGAAACAACTGATCGTGCAGTGAGGAGCAGGTTACCCGGTTCGCCTCACCAGCAGCAGGCCGCAGCCGAACGCCTTGGCACGCCCGACCCCGCCGAGCAGTGCATTGGCAAAGCGCTCCGTATCGGTCACGACCAACTCGCCGGAAAAATCGACCGTACTGAAACGCAGCTGATCGCGCTTGCCGCCGTGCTGTTGATAGGCTGCAACGGTCAGAGCAGTTTCATCGAGCGCGAACCCATGCCGCTCGGCTCGTGTGGCCAGCCATGCGGAGCAGCTTCTATGGACCAATTCATAAAGGGATGGGCGGGGGTCAGGCAGGCCATCGGCGGCCGTGCGATCCGGTGTCCAGGCTTCCCAATTGGGCAGGCCCCGAGCTGCCAGCAGGTGTTTCTTCGCATCCATCACCACGTCATGGCGCTTTGCGCCCTCTCCATGCGAGCGGGAGACCACCGGGTTGGCGCGCAGCTCGAAGCACAAGCGGGTATCGGCAGAAAGCTTGGGACGATACGCGCGGGACTGGATTTGCCAGGAGGCGATGCTCGATTCCGGCGGACGGCGGGAAACGACGTAGAACCGGGGCAAGCCGTCCACGTCGCGGCGGCGGAACAGAAAGTCCCGCTTGGTACCGCTTGGCGCAGGGAAGAAACGCCAGAGCCACTGGTGTTCGCCATAGGCACTGCCCCACCATTCGTGCGCGGCCGTGCGTTCGAAGCCGGGCCGCGGGGTAATCAAGCTGAAATACACGGTCATGCCTCCTTCCGTACCAGTGCCACATGCTCTATCCGGTCGCCGAACTGCCACCCCTTGCGGCGGATCGGGCGGTCCTTGCGGGTGATGGTCAGGTCCGGCGCCGGGCCGGCGTCGATGCCTTGCCCCCAGGCGATGCGCTCCACGGGGGCCGGCAATTCCAGCAGCGGTGCCCCCGACCTGCCGCAGTGCTTGCCGATCTCCTCAGTCAATCGTGCGAGATACCCGTCGAAGGCCTGCTCAGCCGTGGTGGCATCGATGATCTGCGGATGCAGGGGCGCACCGGGCGCGCAGGCCTTGCGGCCGAGGTAGAGGACGAATTTTGGTCTGAGCAACGCGTCGCGCAGGGCTTCCAGCGGGTACGGACCGCAGTTGTCTGTTTGGACTGCGATGAGAAAGGCGCCATCCTGCCGATAGTCGCGGGTGGATAGAATGGTGTTGAGGCTGTGCCGGGGTGTCGCAAGCTCGTCGCGACGCGAGGCATGTGGGCGCTTCTTCAGGCTGGCTTGGCTGGGCACTTGCGCGGTGTGATAGTCGCGCAGCAAGCTGCCCGAGGATTGCACGCCCACCGCGTAGCCATAATGATCCCGCAGTGCAGCGTGGGCGGCTTCGTCCTCCCGACGCAGCCCCAGCGCGGCACCGAGTAGCCCGACCAGTGCCGAAACACCCGGGTAGTTGTAGCTTGGCCGGTATTCGCCGACCGCGGTGTCGCCCCATGACGAAAGCGGTGCCTGGAGTTTAAAGACCAGTATGGACATGGTCTTACTCCTGGGCGAAACGGATCAACTCGTCCAGGCTGCCGTCGCCGGTCTCGACGTTGATCGCATAGCGGGCATCAGCGCAGGCACCATAGACCTTGTCAAAATTGTCGCGCCGCGCTTCGATGGCCAGCACCGATTTTTCCAGCATGTCCTCGCCTTCGAACGGCTTGACCGGCTTCAGGAAGGCTTGAGCGAGTGAGCGCGGTTGCTGGTCACCTTTTTCGGCCAGCACGTAGCTCGCATAGGCTCGGGATGCATGGCTGTTCTGCATGCCGGTGGGGCTGACCTTGGTGACTGCGTGGACGAGAGCCTCCAGGGCCTTGGCTGTCAGCGCCTGGTCGCCGCCGAGGTTTTCCGCGAGCAGCGCACGGTCGATGCAGATGTAGAGATAGAACAGCCCCGCGCCGTAGCTGCGCTCGCCTATGTGTGCCGCGCCTTTGTCGGTGAGGCCGTCGTTGAGATCGTCTACCGCGCTGAAGTAATCGTCTTCCACCGCGCTCTTGTGCACCGTGATGGCGTGAGCAACCTGGATGGCCGCTTCCATGTTGAAGGCGGGGCTGTCGGCCAGCATGCGGCCGAACATGGCGATGTCGACCGCCTTGCGCGGGGTGCGCAGCAGTTTCAGTTCGTCCTCGGTCGGCCCTTCGCTGCGCGCGGCGCAGGCTTGGGCCAACTCGTCGATCGCCTGGATTTCCTCAGGGCTGAAGTGCGCGAGTTGCTCGATTTGCAGGTCTTCGTCCTTGTCCGATTTCTTGTCGGACTTCAGCTTGCCGAATCCGCCGACGATCCGGCGGGCCCATTCACGTGCATGCTTTTCGGCCACACCCGCGGCAACGAGATCGGCATGCACGCGCTTGCCCATGTCCTTGCTGCGGGTGCCGATGTGGCCGGCCAGTGCGGTTTCGAAGATATCCGACGTCCGCCAGGCGCGTTTCTGGCTCTGCGAGGAAAGCCGCAGGCGCAGGGCGTCGCCCATCAGGGCGGTCTTGGGGCGGCCGGTGTCGTCGCGGTTGAGGTTGGAGGGCGGATAGCTGGTCAGGACGTGCAGCTGAACAAAACGGGACATGTCGTGCTCCTTGTACGGAAGATTGGGTGAGGATGTGCGGCGATCAGCCGTTGCTGCGTGCCGGCCAGTCGTAGGCATAGGCCCAGTCCTTCTTGACCTTGTCGCCCCAGTGCAGGATGTCGTTGGCCAACGCGATCACATCGACACGGTGCTCCATCAGCGGCAGCACTCGGCGCAGGCCGACGAACAGGCTGTCGGCGTCGGGCGATTCGAGCAGGCGGGTGAAGCGCAGTTCGCTGATCAAAGGGCGATCTTCGCCGGGCGCCTTGTGGCTCATCGCCTTGGCCGGCGCGCCCGGCCTGTCCTCGCTCACGTGGGCGAGCAGGCCGACGATGGCAGCGAGGCGGTCGTTGCGCCAGATCACATTGCCGGTATTCCAGCCCGCGTCCTGGAAGCGGTGGAACAGCCGTTGGTAGGGGGGGCTCAGGGATACGGCCGTCACCGTCGGCGCCCGGCGCAGGATCGCCCGGCTGGCGCGGTCGTCTTCGAGTTTCTGCCACCATTCGAGCAGGATCTTGCCGAATGCGTTGTCGCGTGTGAATCGGTCGGACATGGGACCTCCTCAGGCTTCTGCAGGCACGGTCTTGCCGCGACCGGCCGGGGGTTTCTCGGGGGCGGGCAGGTGCAAGGCCTCGCGCATTTTCTTGCCGTTCAGGCCGTTGACCAGTTGCCGGTGGGCTTCGGCGATGCGTCGCGGCTTCTGGCGCTCGATCGGGCCGGTGCCGACGAAAGCGTTGTCGAACAACGCCAGGGCGGCCGTGGTCAGGGTACTGTGCCAGGCTTGCCGGCTTTCCAGCGTATCGGGGTCGGCGGTTTCGTCCTGCCTGACCATTTCAATGCACTGCCTGAGTTGGGCGTAGAAAGCGGCTTCGGTGCGATGCCAGAACTCGGCATCGACGGCGCTGAAGTCTCCACGCGCGTCGCCGCCGAACCAAGCGTTCTTGACTGCGCTGCGCAGGAAGAAAGCGGCCTGCTGGGCGCCTGCGAGCCAGGTCTCAACGCTTGCCGCCACCGACGCCAGCACGGCCTTGTCGGCACATTCTCCCAGTCCGTACAGCGGCAGACTGGATTCGTACCAGCAACGGGCCTTCATGTTGTCCATGTCGTAGCCGAAGGCCCACAGCCGCAGCGCGCCGCCGAGTTGCCGGAGACGAAAATCCATTGCGTGGGATATGACGCGCGCTGGTCGCTGCTTGTTCTTCGTGTCGGACATCCCCAGCACCCACGCCAGCCAGTGCCGATACCCCATGCCGCCCGGCTGCGGATGCAGGGGCAGCCACTCGTCCTTGACTTCGTAATAGGGGGAGAGCGGGTGGTTCCACGCACCCTTGTAGTTGAGCCCGTAGTTCTTCGCGGCGAACTGGCGGATCAGCCGGTCGGACTCTCGCCCGCACAGGTCGCAGTAGCCTTCATCCACGCGATCCAGATCGAGGCGGATGCGCCGCGGAGTTGCCCAGAACACGTGATCGGGGTGAACCCGGGCCGGGGCCAGTTCGCCCTGCGGCTGCAGCGTTGCGACATCGGATAGCCACGGAAAGCGAAAGTGGGCGGCGGATCGGCTCGCATCGCCGTTGCGCGACAGGTGCAGCGGGCGCTCGATCACGTTGAGCCACAGGTTCTGCCACAGGCTCGTGGATGACTGATGCAGCAACAAGGTCGTCAGCGGCCCACCGCCGCGCAGCCCGGTACGATAGCCGACACCGCCGGCCGGTGCATTGGTCTGCAGGGTAAACAAGGCGGTGGCGGCACACGCGGGGCACAGCGCTTCGAGCCGCCCGCGTTTGACGAAGTGATCGCTGTTGTTCCGCAGCGCGTTTTCTCCGGGCGACTCGATCAACAGGGCGGCTACCGGATTCAACGCCGACGACTCGGCGTCGAGCGTGCCGTCCTGCATGAAGCGGGGGCCGTCGCCATCCAGGCTGAATGCCTCGGCAACGGGTTCGAACCAACTGCGCAGCGTCTGGGCATCCGGCGGTGAGGTCAGCAACTGCCGCCAGGCGGACGAACTGTCCACCGGCGCGGTCGTCTGCAGCAGGCCGATGGCGAACTGCATCAACGCGCCGTTGAAGTCGGGGCGATCGGCGTCGAATGCGACGATGTCCGGATCGGAAAAGCGATCCGGGGCGATCCATTTGCGCGATCCGTCCTTTCGGCGAACCGGCATCCAGGGCTCTTCGATAAGGTTCATTCCTGCTCCTGTTCCCGTTGCTCTGCGGATTCCGTTTGCTCCAGGCCGCGTTGCGCATCGTAGCGCCAGCGCAGTGGCTTCCCCGGTCTGTGTTTCTCTGCTGCGGGCAGCGCCGTGCCGATCCATCCACCTTCACCGCCAGTCAGGATCAGCATGACGGACCATTTTCCTTTGTCGGGCAATGCGGCTTCCGCTTCCTGGATTGCCCGTTCTCTCACGGGATCGCTGTCCGGCACACGTTGTGCGATCAGCCGTTCGGCTATCTTCACGCTGCTGTAGGCCCAGGCATGCCGGGGGTTCTCATGCTCGGCCCAAGGACGCAGTTGATCGCCCTCCCAACGAGCGAGCAGGATGGTCATGCTTGCCTCGCCCAGGCGGGTAGGGGTCTTGGCCTCGCTCCACCAGTCGATGCCGCCGCGCACATAGCCCTCGGCGACCTTGATGGTGTTCTGCTGGGCGATGCTCAGATCGCTGAAGTAGGTCCCGTCGGCCTGATTGGCGTTCGCCTGCAGCCCAGACGGTAGTTGTACGTCCGCGCCGAACACTCCTTCGATCAGCATGCGGGCATCTTCCGGCATGGCGATACGGCCTTGCTGGAGTGCCTTGGCGGTCAGCCACAGATGGCCGTGGTGGGGATAGACGGCAGCCGCTTTCGGAAACGCCTGCTTGAACCAGTTCGCGGCGGGCACCTCGGACCAGGCAGGGCCATGGACCCACAGGCAGGGCTGGCCGCGCTGGTCGGGAGCCTGTGGGTCGGCAAGCCGCCCGCCGTCGGCGCTGCGGGGGTGGCGCTGCAAACGGCCTGCACGTTGAATCAGCCGATCAATGGGCGCGAGATCGGAGATCACTAGATCCCAGTCGGCGTCCAGGCTCTGTTCCGCGACTTGAGACGCTATCACTAAACGGCCAGTGCGCTGTTCCAGAGTACTCGTTTTGCCGAAGTACCTGAGGATGCGCTGCTCGGTCGCCAGCCGGTCCTGCAGGGCAAAACGTGCGTGGAAGACGATCAGGTGTTCGACGTCGAGTTCGTTTGCGAAGTGATCGTGCGCTGCGAGTACGTCCGCGACGGTATTGCGCATCCAGCATACGCACTTGCCCTGTGCGAGCGCAGCGCGGATGGCATCCAGTACTTCCTGCTCGTCGGAAACGTAACGGATGGCCAGATCGCGGCTTACCGCGGCACGGGCGGTGATTGGAGCAAGCGTGGCATGGCCCTGGCCCTCGTGCCACGAAGTGACCAAGGGGAATTCGGCTGATGAGACCGTGGGCAACGCGTCGACGCCACGGCCGCGCGCAAAGGCGTCGAACAGTGACTGCTTCATGCGTTCGGGCAGGGTTGCCGACAACAGGATGACGCTACCGCCGGCCATCGCGTGAAAGGTCAGCACCGTTTCGAGCACGCGCTGCATGTAGGCATCGCAGGCGTGCACCTCGTCGACGATCAGCACCTTGCGGAATAGGCCAAGCAGGCGCAAGGACTGGTGCCTGCTGTACAGCGTGCCGAGCAGCACCTGGTCGATGGTGCCGACGCCGGCAGGCGCAAGCAGGGCGCGCTTGCTGTGATCGGCGAGCCAGGCATTGCAGCGTGCGGTGGCGGTATCGTCGACTTGCAGCAGGTCGGCTTCCGCCTGCCCGCTTGGCAGCACCGAATCGGCGAAGGCTTCGACGAGCTTGCGCTGTCCATGCGCCAGTACCAGGCTGGGATGGCCTTCAAACAGCTTGCGATAGACCTTGGCGATACGTTCGTACATCGCATTAGCGGTCGCCATGGTAGGGAGCGCGATGAAGAAGCCATCCGCGCAGCCTGTACTGATCATCCGGTGCGCGAGCATCACTGCCGCCTCTGTTTTCCCCGCGCCGGTGACGTCTTCGAGCAGATGAATTTGAGGGCCGGAGGTGACTGGGGTGTCAATTGCCCAGGATTGGAGTGGTGACGGCGAGACGATTTCGGGAAAAAGCGCGGTGAAGTTGCACTCATGGCTCGGTGTGGGCAACGCTCCCGCAGCGTCGAGAGCGCTTTCGGCACGCAGCAGTGCTTCACTCCAGTAATCCTCCAGCACGACTTCGTCCGTTCGGTAGGGGAAGAAATCGGTATTCGAGCCCAGCCAGTCTGCAAGAACGGTGACGCCAGCGATCCACCAGGAGAGCACTTGGCTGGTGAGTTCAAATGCGGCATCGCCAAGGGCTGTATGTGCAGCGCTCAGTCCGGCCGTGGGAAAGAGGGTGCGCAACTCGGCGATGAGCGCTTCGATGGCGGGTACATCGTTGTTCTGGCTGAAATGGTGCTTCCAATGCCCCCGGGTGTCGGGCGGCAGTCCGTGGTGGCCCATGCTTGCGCGAAACCACCATGCGATACCGCTCAGCATGTCCTCGGTCTGGGGGCCGAACCAGTTCTGTTCGACGGCCGAATCCTCGAGATGCTGGGTCCAGATCAGCCATCCGAGCGTGTCGTGGCGCAAGGTGTATGGCTTATCCCGGCACGCCTCCCGACCTTGCAGCCGTTTGACCAGATCCTGCCGCTGGCCCTGAAAGGACTCGGCAAACTTTCCCAGGTCATGAAGCGCCAGACAGAATGCCATCCACGAGGACAGGTCGTGCTCCGTGTCGAGGTGCAACGTCTTGCTGAGGAAGTCGTGTAGGGTTGGGTTGCGCCGGAGCAGAACGACACCTACGGCTGCGACATCGAGGCAATGATAGGGAAGCAGGTGCAATGCTGGACCGCTTCCGTCTTCAGCTTGTGCCTTTCCCCAGTACCGGAAATAAAGTTCGTTCGCCATGCTCTTGTACGCCGTTGTCGTATGCGTACTGCAAGTCTGAACCAATCAGTGGCTCGTATGCTGATCTAATGAGGCGTTCCGTGTCGTTTTTCACGGACACAGACCCAGGGGATATCCGCGGTAATGCCGATTAGATGTATCAATCATAATCGAGCTGGCGTTTGCGCGTGTGCCGGCAGGTGGCACGACGGATTTGCTCGCTGGCTGATGCCGTATTGCAGCTCGGTCAGCGTGACGGCAGACATGAAAAGGCCGGCGTTTCCGCCGGCCCGTGTTCAGGCTGGAACGTTCATTGACCTCCTCAGTAACGGGCGTCCGAAGGCTTGCCCCCCTTGGGCCAGTCATTCACCTTGGGCGGAAAGTCCGGGCGCGGCAGGTGGCTGAACCAGGCTGCCACGTCTACCGCTTCCTGGTCGGACAGGCCACCCTGGCCCAAAGGGAAGCTGTCGTGGAACGCGATCGGCATGTTGCGCTTGACGAAGGCCGCAGCGGTATAGAGGCGGGCCATGCCGGCGCCGATGTTGAAGGAGTCGTCGCCACCCAGCGGCGGATAGACCCAGCGGCCCTTGGCGTCCTTGATGCCTTCGCCCTCGGCGCCGTGGCAGATCGCGCACTGTTCGGCGTAGATCAGCCTGCCGTTTTCCGGGTTCGGCATGATGCTGCGGTCGATCTTGCCGATGCCGCGGCCTTCCACGCGGTCTTCAGGCTTGGTCTCGCGCTTCATCCAGTCGAAGTAGGCGACCATCGCCTTCATCTCTTCGCCTTCCTTGGGCAAGGGCTTGCCGTTCATCGAGCGAAGGAAGCAGCCGTTGATCCGCTCTTCCAGCGTGATGTCGCGGCCGGCGCGGGCGCCGTAGCTCGGAAAGAAGGCCGATACGCCGACGTAGGGCGAACCGTCGGCTACCGTGCCGGCGTTCAGGTGGCAACTGGCGCAGTTCATCGCGGCACCGACGTGATTAGGCAGCATGCGGGCGGTGTCGATGTTCAGGCGTGCGCCCAGCACGAGTTGCTCGGCGTTCGGTTCCTCGAGCATGTCGGCCAGGCGCGGGGTCTCGAAGGGCCGGTCACTGATGCCCTTGGCGTCGAGATGCTTGCGTGCGCTGGCGACATCGCTGGCGAGGACCTCATGCGCATCGGCGCGGCCCCAGCTGTGGCGGGTGAAGTTCAGGATATCGGCGATTTCCTGATCGCCCAATTGGGCGAAGGCCGGCATGTAAAGCGGCCGCCCATGGCTTTGCGTGATCGGCGCTCGCCAGCCGGTCAGCATGATGTGGAGTAGTGTTGCCGGATCCTGCGATTGCAGCGTGTGGTTGCCGGTCAGTGGCGGAAATACGTCGGGCACGCCGTTGCCGTTGGCACGGTGGCAGTCGGCGCAGAACTGCAGGTAGCCCAGGCCGCCGCGGGTGGTGAAAATGGTGGTGGGCACGTCGTCGTCCGGCGCGGCGCCCATGCCCGCCGGCAGCGGGACGATGTGGGGCGCCGGACCCTGGGCCACGACCATCGGCAGGTCGTCCTCGCCGGGGGGCAGGGACTTCAGATAGACGCCCAGCGCGAGCAGGTCTGCCTCGGTCATGTACTGGGTGCTGTGTTGCACCACGTCCACCATGTTGCCCGACACCGTGCCGTGCTTGTTACGGCCGGTTTTCAGCATCTCGGCAGTGTCCTCGGGCGTCCACAGATTGCGCAGGCTCAGCGCGCGCCAGCCTTCGACGGTTTCGCCGGCAAGGAAGAGTTCGCCCTTGCCGCCCTTGTCGCCCATCGTCTTTTCCTGGAAAGCGAAGCCGCGCGGTGTATGGCAGGCGCCGCAGTGGCCCAGGCTCTGCACGATGTAGGCGCCGCGGTTCCACTGCTCGGACTGTTCGGGATCGGGTTCGAAGACTTCGTCGTCTAGGAAGAAGGCGTTCCACAGCGACAGGCCCCAGCGCATGCTGTAAGGCCATTGCATGTCGTTTTCCTGGTTCGCCTGCTCGACCGGTTCGACGCCCTTCATCATGTAAGCGTACAGATCGCGCATGTCCGCTTCCGTCATTCTGGCGTAGGACGGGTAAGGCATCGCCGGATACAGGTTGTGGCCACCAGCGGCTATGCCCTCGCGCATCGCGCGGTCGAACTGCTCGAACGTGTATTGACCGATGCCGGTCTTCTTGTCGGGCGTGATGTTGGTGGAGTACAGCGTGCCGAACGGTGTCTCCAGCGCCAGGCCACCCGCCAACGGCGCGCCGCCCGGCGCGGTGTGACAGGCGACGCAGTCACCCATCCGGGCGATGTATTCGCCACGCTCGAGGATGTCGGCTTGCGCCGTGTCGGCCCAGTTGGGGGCCGAGGCCAGCAACAGCGAACAGCCTATGCCGGCGGCTCGCAGGATCGCTCGCGTATTCATGGAAAGCTCCCTTTTGCTCATGACGATTCTAGGTGCCGTGAGCTTATTCCCATGTTTTTGGAGTGGGTATCAGAAGATTTCCCTAGTGCTGGCCCGGTCTTGGCGGCAGTGCGGGCGTCGTTGGGCACGCCCCGACGAGCTGGCCGTTCTCATCACGGGACGTGGAGTGGCAATGTTAAAATCGCGTATTCAGATCCGGACGCTACGCCCGGCCCGTTTCCTGCCCAGTCTCCGAGGATTCCTCCGTGAAATACATCTCCACCCGCGGCCATGCCGGCCAGCCCGCCAAGCCCGAGTTCTGCGACATCCTGCTGGGCGGCCTCGCGCCCGACGGCGGGCTGTACCTGCCCGAATCCTATCCGCAGGTGACGCGTGCCGAACTCGATGCCTGGCGCGGCCTGTCCTATGCCGAACTGGCCTTCGCCATCCTGTCCAAGTTCATCACCGACATTCCGCCCGCCGACCTGAAGGCGATCTGCGACAAGACCTACACCGCCGAGGTGTACCGCCACGTGCGCGAGGGCGACGACGCCGGCGACATCACGCCGGTGCATTGGCTGGAAGAGGGCCGGCTCGGGCTGCTGGAGTTGTCCAACGGCCCGACGCTGGCCTTCAAGGACATGGCGATGCAGTTGCTCGGCAACCTGTTCGAGTACGTGCTGGCCAAGCGCGGCGAAACCATCAACATCCTCGGCGCCACCTCGGGCGATACCGGCTCGGCGGCGGAGTACGCCATGCGCGGCAAGCATGGTGTGCGGGTCTTCATGCTGTCGCCGCACGGCTTGATGAGTCCTTTCCAGCGCGCGCAGATGTATTCGCTGCAGGACGACAACATCTTCAACATCGCCGTCACCGGCATGTTCGACGACGCCCAGGACATCGTGAAGGCGGTCTCCAACGACCACGCCTTCAAGGCCGGGCACAAGATCGGCGCGGTCAACTCGATCAACTGGGCGCGGGTCGCGGCGCAGATCGTGTATTACTTCAAGGGCTACTTCGCGGCCACGACGAGCAACGACGAGCAGGTCGCCTTCTGCGTGCCCTCGGGCAACTTCGGCAACATCTGCGCCGGCCACATCGCCCGCCAGATGGGCCTGCCGGTGGCGAAGCTGATCCTCGCCACCAACGAGAACGACGTGCTCGACGAGTTCTTCCGCAGCGGCGTGTATCGCCCGCGCAAGGCGGCCGAGACGCACGTGACCTCCAGCCCGTCGATGGACATCTCCAAGGCCTCGAACTTCGAGCGCTTCGTCTTCGACCTGGTCGGCCGCGACCCGAGGAAGGTGGCGGCGCTGTGGGCCGAGGTCGATGCCGGGCGCGCCTTCGACCTGTCCGGCACGGACGAATTCGCCCGCATCGGCGCGTTCGGCTTCGTGTCTGGCGCGAGCAGCCATGCCGATCGCCTGGCGACCATCCGCAAGGTGTACGAGCGCTACGGCGTGATGATCGACACCCACACCGCCGACGGCGTCAAGGTGGCCTGGGAGCGCGCTGCAGAGGTGCCGGCCGGCGTGCCGGTGCTGGTGCTGGAGACCGCGCTGGCGGTCAAGTTCGCCGACACCATCGTCGAGGCGCTGGGCCGCGAGCCCGAGCGCCCCGCCGACCTGGCAGGCATCGAGAAGCTGCCGCAGCGCGTCGAGGTGATGGAGCCCGACGTCGAGGCCGTGAAGCGTTTCATCGTCGAGCGCGTCTGAGACGGCAGGAAGCGCCGGCGCCGGACGCCGGCAGGTTCAGGCCCGGGCTTCGACGTGGCGCAGCGAGAGGTCGAGCGCGTGCACGTCCTTGGTCAGCGTGCCGATCGAGATCCGGTCGACGCCGGTTTCGGCGATGGCGCGCACCCGCTCGAGGCTGACGCCGCCGGAAGCTTCGAGTTCGGCGCGGCCGGCGTTGATCGCGACGGCTTCGCGCATGTCGTCCAGGCTCATGTTGTCGAGCAGCACCATCTTCACACCCGCATCCAGCGCTTCCTTCAGTTCGTCGAGATTCTCGACCTCGACTTCGATGAAGACGTTGGACGGCGCGATGAGGCGGGCCTGCTCGACCACTTCACGGATGCCGCCCGCCGCGATGATGTGGTTTTCCTTGATCAGGATGCCGTCGTAGAGGCCGACGCGGTGGTTGGTGCCGCCGCCGACCGCGACCGCGTATTTTTGCGCCAGGCGCAGGCCGGGCAAGGTCTTGCGGGTGTCGACGATGCGTGCGCCGGTGCCGCTCACCGCATCGACGAAGCGGCGGGTCACCGTTGCCGTGCCCGAAAGCAATTGCAGGAAGTTCAGCGCCGTGCGCTCGGCCGTCAGCAATACCCGCGCGCCGGCTTCGATGTCGCAAAGCACCTGACCGGCTTCCACGGCTTCGCCGTCGCGTACATGCCAGGTCACGATCGATTCGGGATCCAGGGCGGCGAAGCTCGCGTCGAACCATGCCGTGCCACAGATGACCGCGGCCTCGCGCGTGATGACCCGTCCGAGCGCTTCGGCATCGGCGCCGATCAACTGGGCGGTGAGATCTCCGGTGCCGACGTCCTCGGTGAGCGAGGCTGCGACATTGCGCTGAATCTCGATCCTGATCTGGTCTGTTAGCATTGTCTCGACCGTCTGTGCGATTTGGGGGGCTCGATATTAGCACTGTGCCCGCGCGATGGGGCTGGTGGGACCGTGGGCGGACGCATATGCTGCGGGTACGAGCGCGCACGGGGCGTGTGGGCATTCACGGGAGTGGCAGGGATGGGTTCGCCTGAGAGAGGGTCGCGTGCTGCCGGCGGCGCGACCGAAGCCGCGACGCGGTGTTCACCGCAGTTGCGCCGGGCGGGGCGGCCTCCGCGTTGAAGCCGCGCGACCTGGCCGCGCTGGTCCTCCTGGCGGCACTGTGGGGCAGCTCGTTCCTGTTCATGCGCATCGCGGCGCCACAGTTCGGTCCGGTGCTGCTGGTGGCCGTGCGCGTGGGCATCGCGGCGCTGATGTTGGTGACCTTGCTGGCAGTGCGTGGTCATGCGCGTGCGCTCTGGCGGCACTGGTGGGTCTTGCTGGTGCTGGGGGTGGCGAACACGGCCTTGCCGTTCGCGCTCTATGCGTGGGCGATGCTGTCGATTGCGGCGAGTTTTGCGGCGGTCACCAACGCCACCGCGCCGCTGTTTGCGGCACTGATCGGATGGCTGTGGCTGAGGGACAAACTGTCGCTCGCCGCGAGCGTGGGGCTCGTGGTCGGTTTCGCGGGCGTGGTGGTGCTGGTGTGGCCGAGGCTGAGCGGTGCCGGCGACGTGTCGATCTGGGCGGTCGCGGCCTGCTTTGGCGCGACGCTGAGCTATGGATGGTCGGCGAACTACACCAAGCGCAGGCTCGCGGGCGTCGATGCGCTGGTGATTGCGGCCGGCAGCCAGCTGTACGCGACGCTCGCGTTGCTCCCGCTTGCGATAATCGGGTTACCGGCCGAGAGTCCGTCGGCCGACGCCTGGTTCGCCGCGCTCTTTCTCGGCGTGGCCTGTACCGGGTTCGCCTACATTCTTTATTTTCGGCTCCTGGTGCGGGTCGGGCCGGCCCGCGCGGTCGGCGTGGCCTATCTGGTGCCGGTGTTCGGCATGCTGTGGGGGAGCGCCCTGCTGGATGAGCGGATCACGTCCACGATGATGCTCGCCTGCGCAATCATCCTGGCCGGAATAGGCTTGTCCAGCGGCGTGCTCAGGTTCCCGCGCTTGCGCCGCTGAACGGTGCTGGGTTTTACATGGCCTTCAAGTAGGACTCCGCAGCCGCGAAGCGAAGCAGGGCGCCAATGACCAGATCGAGAAAACCGAGGAGATGTACCGGTTTTTCCGCGGCAATCCAGGCCTTGCCGGTCGCACCGAGGGGGATATTGATACCCGGCGGCTCCTCGAACTCGAGAATCACGGTACGGCCGACATGGTTGCTGTTCTTCATGAGGTGCTGGGTCACGCTCTGGGGCGTCGGAAGCAGACTGCCCTGGGCTTCGCCGGTGGACTCGGTGACGCTGTGCACCCGCGCTCTGAAGATCTTCCCGGGATACGCATCCACATAGAACTCGGCGAAGGCTTTGGGTTTGATGTATGCATAGACCTGGTCGGGAATGCGCAACTCGATGAATTTCTTGGTGGTGAACATGTGAATCGCGGCGGGCCTGATCTCGCCGAAGAACTGGCCGGCCGACGAATACTGCACCGCCACCTGGCCGTCGACCGGGGCGACGACGACGGCACGGTCGATCTTCCACTGCAACTCGCCGATCGTCTGTTCCGCCTTGATCACGAGGTCGCGCTGCGTCTGCACCTCGGCAACCTTGGCGTCGTACTCGGACTGCGGCACGATTTCGCCCCGCAGCCTGCCGATGCGCTTGAGGTCGTGCTCGAGTTTCTCGAGCTGGGTCTGCAGGCGCGCCCGCTCGGTGAGCATCGATTTCATCTGGATCTCGTAAAGATCCGTCTTGAAGCTGTAAACCGGATCGCCGGCTTTCAGCTTCTGGTTGTGGGTGACGAAAATCTTGTCGATTTCCCCGCCAGCCGGGGAGTTCAGGACGATGTGCGGCGCCTTGACGGTCGTGGTTGCAGTGAAATCCAGAAAGGCAAGATAGCGGGTCATGGTCAACACCACGAACAGCAGGAAGACGGCGCCACAGCCCATCGCAACGAAGTTGCCGACGCTCTTCTTCACATAGCCGAACTTGAGCATCAGCCAGCAGATCAGCAAATACGGAACGAGAATGAGCTTCATGGCGCGCGCTCCGGGTTGGCGGCGCGCTCGGGCGCCTCGTGCAGCGTGGGTTCGATGAACATCGGTGCGCCGTCGACGCCGACGAACCGCTCATCGGCTGCCGGGGCGGGCTCTTCGGGCTCCGGCATGCGCGCGCGCCGCAGAACCCGGACCAGCCAGTCTTCGGCGGCATCCCAATCGACGAAGGCGAGGAACAGGGCGACCGCCCACACCCAATGCTGGAACAGGCCGAGAAGCGTCAGCGCGCTCACCAACTGCGCCTGGCGCATCTTCTTGTGCGATGCGTGGTGGCTGGGAATCTCGTGGATCCGCCACGCCACCATCAGCATGATGACGAGAACGATCAGAAGAAGCGGCAGGAGTATCCAGAGGAACCAGTCCGCATCGAGAATCGTCCGGTAAATGCCGAATGGTTCGTTGATGTAGTAACCCTCGGGTTTTGGCTCGGCATAGACATGGAACAGCATCAGAATCCTCCCCCCAGTGCCTTGTAGATCTGGCTACGGGCAACGAATTGGCTTTGGCGTGCGTCGGCCAGCGACAATTGGGCATCGAGTACCTTTACGGTTTCGTAAAGCACTTCGAATTTGGTCGATTGTCCGGCTGCGTAGCTCTTTTCGGTGAGTTCGAGCGATTGCTTGCGCAGCTTTACCTCACTCTCTATCGCCTCGAACTGGCGATCGCTGGCGTCGCGCATCGCCATCGCCTCATAGGTCTCGCGGAAGGCGAGCGCTACCGTGTATTCGAAATGGGCTTCCGCCTGCGTGCGCCGGGCCTCTGCACCGTCGATCTTCGACTGGATCAGCCCGGCATCGTAGAGCGGCATCGCCAGGTCTCCGCCGATGTCGAAAAACAGCGGAAAACCCGAAATCACATTCGACGAGGTGGCGAGCAGGCCGACGAGCGACGACACGTTCAGACGCGGATAGCGTTCCGCCCGCACGGCATTCACGTCGGCATTCGATGCGATCAGCAACTGCTCGGCCGACGCCACATCGGGGCGGCGCAGCAGCAGCGCCGGATCGACCTCCCGCGGCGTATCCGGCAGGCGTGGCATGAAACTGGCGCGCGGAAGGCGTCCGCTCATCTGTCGGGGCGTGCGTCCCACCATCAGCTGCAGCGCGAACTCGGTCTTGGTGACGGCCGCCTCGACAAGCGGAATGGCCGACTCCGTCGCGGCGAGCTCGGCCGCGCTGCGGCGATAGGCCAATTCGGTGCCGACGCCGCCTTGCCAACGGCGACGCTCGAGCGCCGTCACCGCGCGCAGATTGTCTCGGCCCGCTTGCGTGATGCGCAGCTTCGCGTCGAGGCTCAGCAACTGGAAATAGGTCTCGACGACGGCGGACGAGAGTGAAAGGGCGGTGGCATTGCGGGTGTGCTCGGAGGCAGCGAGACGGCGGAGCGCCGCCTCGTTCATCTGCCCGATGCGGCCCCAGAGGTCGATTTCCCAGCTGACGGCGGCTCCCGCAGCGGCGGATCCCGTCGTCGTATTGAGGTCGTTGCCGGTCGCGACGTTGAGTTGACGGCGTGTTACACCGGCCTTCGCCAGCCCGTCGACACGTGGCGACAGCAGCGCATTCGCGGCCATCACGTTCGATCTCGCCACCTCGACGTTCGCGGCCGCCTTGGCAAGATCCAGGTTGTAGGCCAGTGCATCGTCCACCAGGCTGTCGAGCACCGGGTCAGCAAATACCCGCCACCATTGTCTGTCGACGCTCAAGGGCGTCAGGCTCGGCGGGGGCAGATCGAGCGTCGGTGCGACATAGGGCTGCGGTGGGTGAGTCGCGCAAGCGCTCAGCCCGAGCAGACCACACAGTACGACCGCTCCAGCCCGGGCTCTCTTGGAAATCATGGATGGTTGTACCTTGTCCGCGATCGGGAGGTTCAGTGCGTGAAGCGACCGCTCGAGATCGTTGGTGCGACGATGCCGCGCACCCCCGATCGTCGAACCGGTCAGCCGCCGGCCTTGGCGTTGACGAGCGCGCGGTCGGTGATTTCCTGATAGAGCGCCATGCCCTTCAGAACCAGCGGTTCGTATTCGGGGTGGCGATCGAGCAGTGGCTTGAGGTTGCGAATATCTTCGAATACGCCGGCGAGATAGGTCACTTCGGCATCGTCGAGCGACTCGCCCCGTTCGACCTTGTCCTTCATTTCCAGTGCGCGAGGCAGGCGTTGCTTGTTGAAACGATCGAGCAGTACCTGGATCACGCCTTGATCGTTTGGTTGTTCCGACATTGTTTTCTCCTGGAAACGATGGATTTGAAGCCGACGGGCGGTGAATTTTGCGTTTGTATTCTTTCACCGTTCGAACATCGGCGCAAACGGTGGCCCGGGTCGCCGATTGCGCGCGGCGGATCGAAGGTCAGCGTATCCAATCGCACAGCCGATTGCCATACATTGGTGCGGGCTCTATCATCTTCGCCGGTATTCGCGCGCTTTAGGTTTCTCCGCTTGGCGAGTGGCGACGCCAGCGGCTCCGGTACGCTGCCCGGGTTTTTTGCGCGCAGCGGGTCGGAGCGACGCCGTGCTTCCCGATGTTTGCCGCCACGCGCAAATCGGGCCCATCAATGGTTTGGACAGGACCTGGAAAATGATCGATGCCAGCAAGTATTCAAGCACGGAAATCCTCAAGAACGGGCTTGAGATCTGCATCAGAGCGACCCGCCCGGACGATTGGGAGCGGGTTCTGGCGGCTTTCCACGAATTGGATTCGGAGTCGATCTATTTTCGTTTCTTCGGCCACAAGAAGGAGTTCACGAGCGCGGAGGTGCGCCAGTTCCGCGAAACCGACTTCAAGTCGCGCGTGCGGCTGATTGCGACGCTGAACCGCGAAGGAGACGAAGTCGTGATCGCGGCGGCCAGTTATGCCCGGGTTGGCGCTGCGGCCGCGGAGGTCGCGTTTGTCGTCGAAGAGGACTATCACCGGCTCGGGATCGCGCGCCGGCTGCTGCGGCATCTGGGCACGATCGCGACCGACGCGGGGGTCGAGGAGTTCGTGGCCGAGGTGTTGCCGTCCAATGCGGGCATGCTGGGCGTGTTCGGAAGCTGCGGATGGCCGATGTCCTCGCGCATGCGCGATGGCGCAGTGCATGTCACCCTGGCACTCGGCAGCGATACGGTGCCTGCGAAGCTCGCCGAGGCGGTATGAGCGTACCGAGAGTCAGCCCCGCTTGAACGGAATGCCGAGCTCGGCGAACAGGCGATCAGCATTTTCCGACAGGGTCGCACGCCGCGGGATCTCGCTCGGGTCGAAGCTCACCAGCAGCGTGACCAGCGCCTGCCCGCGGGCATCCCGCAATACGTTGACATTCAGTGGTCTTGCGTCGGGATGTTGGTGCGGGCGCTTTATGTTCATCCGGTCCAGGCTGAACGCGAGCGGCTCGATCCAGAGTTGCTTTTCGGCACTCGCGAGAAGGTCGGCGAGGAGTTCGAGCTGCCCGGCCATGCTATGTTCGTCGACGTTCAACTGGGCCAGTTGTGCTTCGATTTCGTCGAGCTCCGCCTGCAGTTCCGCCGCGGCCGGGTGTTCGCGCCGTTCGTCCGCGAAGCTCCATCCCCCTTTTTGCAGGACCACAAGCTTGGATTTCAGCAACTCCCGCTCGCGTGTCAGCTCGGCGCGGGTACCCTTCGCTGTGACGATGGTGGCGAGTGCCATGCTGATGAGATAGTCGAAGGCGCGCCGCCTGAGCAGCTTGAACACTTCATCGGGATCGATCGCCGGGTCGATCAGGCGCTGGTTCCGGAACGTGACCGAAACCTGGGCGACGTCGCGGCAAAGCATGTCGCCGACCATTTCGACCCCGAGGATGTTCTTCTCCTGGTACTCGGCGAGGAGCAGGGCGGTGGCACGATTGCCATCGACGGGGTTCTCGTTGCGGAAGTCGCCGAATGCCGTGTCGTTGGAGAATGTCTCGAGCAGGTGCTCGGGCGATGCGAACAGCGCTTCCAGACGCGGGTTGTTCCGGAACGCGGCCGCGGTTGCGGTGATCGGCGGCGGAACGTTTTCGACCAGCGCGACGACATGGTCGATGGCGTGGATCACCGGATCGCGCAGCCGCTTCGCGTAGCCTGGAAGCGCGCGCAGTCGCGGATAGGTGCCGTCCACGGCGCGTTCGATGGCCATCTCGATCAGCGATTCCGGATAGCGCCCCTGGTGTTCGTTGCGGGCGAAAATCGATTGCAGCAATTTCAGCATGACCGAGAATTCCTTGGGCGGGTGCCGATCGACGCGGCGCGGACCGGCGTGTCAGAAACGTTCCGTGACATGCTCGACCGCATGCACGGAGGGAGTGTGCTCGGCGTCGGTTTCGCGCTTGGGCAGACGGATCTTCTGGCGCGGAACGTCTTCGTACGGAATCCGCTCGAGAATGTCGCTGATGATGTTCAGCCGGGCGCGCTTCTTGTCGTCCGACTGCGCGACGATCCAGGGCGCCCAGTCGCTGTGGGTGTACTTGAACATGTCGTCGCGTGCGGCGGTGTAATCGGCCCAGCGCGTGTACGATTTGAGATCCATCGGCGTGAGCTTCCACATCTTGCGGCCATCGTCGATGCGCGCCTGAAGCCGCTTGGTCTGCTCTTCGGGGCTGACATCCAGCCAGTACTTGAGCAGGATCACGCCCGAGCTCACGATGGCGTTTTCGACCATGGGCAGAATTTCGAGAAAGTGCTTTACCGTCTTCTCGTCGGTGAACCCCATGACCCGCTCGACCCCCGCCCGGTTGTACCAACTGCGATCGAAGATGACGACCTCGCCGGCGGCGGGCAGATGTGGCAGGTAGCGCTGAACATACATCTGCGACTTCTCGCGATCGTTGGGGGCCGGCAGGGCGACGACGCGAAAGATACGCGGGCTGACGCGTTCGGTGATGGCTTTGATCGTGCCGCCTTTGCCGGCCGTGTCGCGGCCTTCGAACACGATCACCACCTTCTTGCCGGCGTGCACGACCCACTCCTGGAGCTTGACCAGTTCGATATGCAGCTTCTTGAGTTCCGCGAGATAGGTCTTGTTCCCGAGTTTCTCCTGGTCGATCGGTTCCGTGCGCTCGCTGTTCTTTTTCTTCGACATCGTGGTCTCCCTGTTCGCATCGATGGTTGGCGGCGCGTCAGTCGCGTGCTGCGCCGTGTCCGGATCGATTTTCGCACAGGCGGCGAAAACAACGGCGCTGCATCGCTCGGCCGTTCAGTCGGACTGCGCCGCTTGTACGATCCAGCCGTTGAACACGCCGCGCGATGCTTCGATGACTTCGCTGGCGGTCAGCCCGACCGGCCCGATGCCTTCGCGCGCAAGGCGGTCGGCCGCCGCGCCATGAAGATGGGTGGCCGCGATCAGGGCGTCGGGCACCGGCCAATGCTGGGCGAGCAAGCTCGCGACCAGCCCGGTGAGGACGTCGCCCATGCCCGCGGTGGCCATGCCCGGGTGGCCGCTGCGATTGACGAACCAGCGTTCCGCGGGGGTCGCGATGATGCTGCCGCTGCCTTTGAGGACGACGTGGGCCTTGTGGCGCGTTGCCAGGGTGCATGCGGCTCGCACCCTGTCGGCCTGTATGTCGGCGACTGAGCAGGCGAGCAGCCGTGCCGCCTCGGCGGGGTGGGGCGTCATCACCGTCGGGCTCGTGCGCTGGGTCACGCCCGCGTGAAGCGCCGGGTGATGCGCGATGATGTTGAGCGCATCGGCGTCCAGCACCAGCGGCAGCGCCGAACCAATGGCCTGCTCGACGAATTCGATCGCGGTCGCGCTCGAACCCAGGCCGGGGCCGATCGCAATGGCCGAGGACTGCTGTAATACCGCGCTTGGGTGGCGCAGCATGAGTTCGGGCTGGTGGAAGTCGACCGGTGGCAGGCCTTCGTCTAGACAACCGACGTAGATCCGGCCCGCACCGAGCTTGAGCGCCGCGCGCGCCGCGAGCAAGGCCGCGCCGGCCATGCCCGCACCGCCGCCGATGATGCCGACCTCGCCATAGCTGCCTTTGTGGCTGTTGTAGGGGCGCCGTTTCAGGTTCGAGCGGAACAGGGCCGGACTGACCAGATAGCCTGGAGGCTCGAGCAGGTTTTCGGGATCGATGTCGATGCGGCGCACGATCAGTGCGCCGGCATGGTCCATGCCTTCCAGCGTCAGCAGTCCGGGTTTCAGTGCGATGAAGGTAAGGGTATGCGCCGCCTTGAACACCGTTCCCATGACCTCGCCGGTGTCGGCGTTCAGGCCGCTCGGCAGATCGATCGCCATGCGCGGATGGGGCAGGGCATTGAGGCTCTCGATCCATTGAGCATAGCGCCCGGTTACCGGTCGCTGCAGGCCGATGCCGAACAAGGCGTCGACGATCAGCGACCAGCCTTCGGGCGGTGGGTCCGGCAGGCTCCGGCTGATCGTGCCACCCGCCTCGAGCCATGCGTCATAGGCGATGCGGGCATCGGGCGGCAATCGCTCCGGATCGTCGGCGTAAGCCACCACCGCCTGGCGCTTGGCCTGGATCAGGCGCCTGGCCATCACGAAGCCATCGCCGCCGTTGTTGCCCGGGCCGCATGCGATGAGTACCGGCCCACTGCGGTCGGAGGTCAGGCGTACCGCTTCTTCGGCCGCGGCACGGCCGGCACGCTCCATCAGCGTGGGCTCGGCGCCCGCGGCGGCCAAGGCTTCGATGGCACGGATGCCGGCGGTCGGGTAGATCGGTTGCAGGGGTGCGAACATGGCGTGCCTGTACGAGAGATGATGCAGAAACCGGCTATCTGCTACCGGGAGATTCAAGGGCGAACCGGGGGCGGGCGTTGCAGCCGGCCGGCACGTGTGGTGGAGGCCATGGCCGGCCGGGGTGCTGCGCTCAGGCGTCTTCTTCGATGCGGTGGCCGTGGCGCTTCTCGATGCGGGTTTCCTGCAGCAGTTCGATGCTGCCGTCTTCGTTCATCGACTCGAGTCGCACCGTGAAGCCCCACAGGCGGGCGAAGTGCTTCATCACCTGGTCGGCGGAGTCCGCGAGCGGGCGGCGCCGGTAGGGCTGATAGCGCAGGGTGATGGAGCGGTCTCCGCGCAGATCGACGTTCCACACCTGGATGTTGGGCTCGCGGCTGCCCAGGTTGTACTGCTCCGACAGTATTTCCCGAACCCGACGGTAGCCGCTGTCGTCGTGGATCGCCGAGACCTTCATCTTGTCCTGCTGGTCGTCGTCGAGTATCGCGAACATGCGGAAGTTGCGCATGACCGTCGGCGAGAGGTACTGGGCGATGAAGCTCTCGTCCTTGAAGTTGCGCATCGCGAAGTCGAAGGTCTCGAGCCAGTTGGAGCCGGCGATTTCGGGAAACCAGCGCCTGTCCTCGTCGGTAGGGTGTTCACATATGCGCTTTATGTCTTGCCACATCGCGAAACCCAGCGCATACGGGTTGATGCCGTTGTACCAGCGCTCGTTGTACGACGGCTGCAGGACGACGTTGGTATGCGACTGCAGGAACTCGAGCATGAAGCTGTCGCCCAGCAAGCCTTCATCGTAAAGGTGGTTGAGGATGGTGTAGTGCCAGAACGTCGCCCAGCCTTCGTTCATGACCTGAGTCTGGCGCTGGGGGAAGAAGTATTGCGCGATCTTGCGGATGATGCGCACGATTTCGCGCTGCCACGGTTCCAGCAACGGTGCATGCTTCTCGACGAAGTACAGCAGGTTCTCTTCGGGCTCGGGCGGAAACAGCTTTTCATGCAGGCGATCGGGCCGGGCCTCCAGTGCAGGCAGGGTGCGCCACAATTCATTGACCTGGCTTTGCAGATAGTCTTCGCGTTCGCGCTGGCGCATCGCCTCCTTGGCCAGCGACAGCTTTTGCGGACGGCGATAGCGATCGACGCCGAGATTCATCAGGGCATGGCAGGAGTCGAGGAACAGCTCGACTTCGGCCTCGCCGTGGCGCTGCTCGCACTGGGAGATGAAGTTGCGCGCGAACAGCAGGTAGTCGATGATCGCATCGGCATTGGTCCAGGTGCGAAACAGGTAATTGCCCTTGAAGAAGCTGTTGTGTCCGTAGGCCGCGTGCGCGATCACCAGCGCCTGCATGGTGAGGGTGTTCTCCTCCATCAGGTAGGCGATGCACGGATTCGAGTTGATCACGATCTCGTAGGCGAGGCCCATCTGACCACGCCGATAGCCTTTCTCGGTGGATAGGAAGTGCTTGCCGAACGACCAGTGATGGTAGTTCACGGGCATCCCGACCGACGCATAGGCGTCCATCATCTGTTCCGCCGTGATGATCTCGATCTGAACCGGGTAGGTGTCGAGCCCATAGGATGCGGCCACCCGGGTGATCTCTTCGTGATAGCGCTCGACGGCCTCGAATGTCCATTCGGAGGTGTCGGGAAGGGCGTGGGGTTTGGCTGCGCGTCGTTTCATGCGAGGCTCTTCTTGAAAAGTTCGCGAAAGACCGGATAGATCTGGGCTGGATCATCGATACGCTGCATCGCAAAGTTGGAGTGCGCCGCGACGAGCTTCTCATATTCGCGCCACAGGTTCTGCGGTTCGCCCGGGGTGATCTCTATATAGGCGAAGTACTGGCACCAGGGCAGCACGCCCTTGTCGAGCAGGTCGCGGCAGATCGGCGAGTCGTTGTCCCAGTTGTCGCCGTCCGAAGCCTGGGCGCCGTAGATGTTCCATTCCCCGCTCGAATAGCGTTCGCGAATGACCGACTCCATGAGTTCCAGGGCGCTCGATACGACCGTACCGCCCGACTCGCGCGAGTGAAAGAACTCCTCTTCGTCGACTTCCTTGGCTACCGTGTGGTGGCGAATGAACACCACGTCGATGTGCTCGTAAGTGCGGATCAGGAAGAGGTACAGCAGCATGAAGAAGCGCTTGCCGGTGGCTTTCTTGCCTTCGTCCATCGAGCCCGAAACATCCATCACGCAAAACATGACTGCCTGCGTGGTCGGTTTGGGCACCTTTATGCGATTGTTGTAGCGCAGATCGAAGCTGTCGATGAACGGAATGGCCTCGATCTTGGCACGCAGGCGACCGATCTCGTCACGCACCTCGGCGGCTTCCGGGCTGTCCTCGCCATGACGGGCGATCAACTCGTCGAGCGTCTGCTGCAGTTCGCGCAGCCGGGCGGCAAACGGGGAACCCAGCGCCAGTCGCCGCCCGAGGGCGCCGCGCATCGAGCGTACGATGTTGATGTTCGCGGGCGAGCCGTCGGCGCTGTGACCGGCACGCTGGGTCTTGTAGTCGGTGATCCGGGCAAGCTGGGTGCGCACCAGGTTCGGTAGCGCCAGGTCGTCGAAGAAAATATCGAGAAACTCTTCGCGCGACAGGTGAAAAACGAAATCGTCTTCGCTTTCGCCGTCCTTGCTGGCTTTGCCCGAACCTCTGCCGCCGCCTCCGCCGCCCGGTGGCCGCCCGATCAGGTCGCCGCTCGAGAACTGGTCGTTGCCCGAGAACACCTGTTCGCGCACACCACCCTGCCCATGCTGAAAGTGGGGTTCGCTGAGGTCGCGCGCCGGGATGGAAATATGTTCGCCGTTGTCGAGATCGCGAATCGAACGGTCGCGTATCGCGTCACTGACCGCCCGGCGAATCTGTTTCTTGAAGCGGCGGATGAAGCGCTGGCGATTAACCGCGCTTTTGTTCTTGCTGTCGAAACGCCGATCGATGATACGGACCATGCAGGGTCTCCTAAGATCCGGCGTGCTGCACCCGCGCCGCACGCCGGAAAGCCGGCTCTCGTGGTCAGGATGCCTTGCGCACGCGCAGGTACCATTCGCACAGCAGTCGAACCTGTTTCTCGGTGTAGCCCTTTTCGATCATGCGATCGACGAAGTTCTGATGCTTTTTTTGCTCGTCGGCACTGGCCTTGGCGTTGAAGCTGATGACTGGCAGCAAGTCTTCGGTGTTCGAGAACATCTTCTTCTCGATCACTCCGCGCAGTTTCTCGTAGCTCGTCCAGCTCGGGTTCTTGCCGTCGTGCTTGGCCCGCGCGCGCAGCACGAAGTTCACCACTTCGTTGCGGAAATCCTTCGGATTGCTGATGCCGGCCGGCTTCTCGATCTTCTCCAGTTCGTCGTTGAGCGCTGCCCGGTCCAGGATTTCCCCAGTATTCGGATCACGGAATTCCTGATCCTGGATCCAGAAGTCGGCGTAGGTCACATAGCGGTCGAAGATATTCTGACCGTATTCGGAATAGCTCTCGAGGTAGGCGGTCTGGATTTCCTTGCCGATGAACTCGGCGTAGCGGGGCGCGAGATACTCTTTGATGAATCCGAGGTAGCGCCCTTCGGTCTCGGGCGGAAACTGCTCGCGCTCGATCTGCTGCTCGAGGACGTACATGAGATGGACCGGGTTGGCCGCGATCTCGCGGTGATCGAAATTGAACACCTTGGACAGCGACTTGAAGGCGAAGCGGGTGGATAGCCCGGTCATGCCTTCGTCCACACCGGCGTAGTCGCGGTACTCCTGGATGCTCTTGGCCTTGGGGTCGGTGTCCTTGAGGTTTTCGCCGTCATAGACGCGCATCTTCGAAAAGACGCTCGAGTTTTCCGGCTCCTTGAGGCGCGACAGCACCGCGAACTGCGCCATCATCTGCAGCGTGTCCGGCGCGCACGGCGCGGCGGTCAATGAACTGCTGTCGAGAAGCTTCTCGTAGATGCGGATCTCGTCGGACACCCGCAGGCAGTACGGTACCTTGACGGTGTAGATGCGATCCAGGAAAGCTTCGTTGTTCTTGTTGTTCTTGAACGCGACCCACTCGGACTCATTCGAGTGCGCCATCACGATGCCATCGAACGGGATCGCCCCGAAGCCTTCCGTGCCCTTGTAGTTGCCTTCCTGCGTGGCGGTGAGCAAGGGGTGCAACACCTTGATCGGCGCCTTGAACATCTCGACGAACTCCAGCAGACCCCGGTTGGCCAGGCACAGCCCGCCCGAGTAGCTGTAAGCATCGGGGTCGTCCTGCGAAAACTGCTCGAGCTTGCGGATGTCGACCTTACCCACCAGTGACGAGATGTCCTGATTGTTTTCGTCGCCAGGCTCGGTTTTGGCGACGGCCGTCTGCTTGAGCACCGACGGACGCAGCTTGACGACCCGAAAGCGGGTGATGTCTCCGCCGAATTCGTTGAGGCGCTTTACCGCCCACGGGCTCATGATCGTGTTGAGATAGCGGCTGGGAATGCCGTAGTCCTCTTCCAGCAGCTTGCCGTCCTCGCGCGCATCGAACAGCCCGAGCGGCGATTCGTGTACCGGCGAGCCCTTGATGGCATAGAAGGGCACCTTTTCGATGAGGGTCTTGAGCTTTTCGGCCAGCGACGATTTGCCGCCGCCCACCGGCCCGAGCAGATACAGGATTTGCTTTTTCTCTTCCAGACCCTGAGCAGCGTGCCGGAAATACGACACGATGTGCTCGATGACCTCTTCCATGCCGTAAAAATCACGGAAAGCCGGATAAATCTTGAGCACCTTGTTCGAAAAAATTCTCGATAACCGCGGCTCGAGGCGCGTGTCAACGAGTTCGGGTTCGCCGATCGCCATCAACATGCGCTCGGCGGCGGTCGCATAGGCCGACCGATCTGCCTTGCACAAATCCAGATAGTCCTGGACCGACATTTCCTCTTCGCGTGCGGCTTCGAAGCGGGCTTGGTAGGCATTGAAGATGCTCATTCGAAATCTCCTTGATCAAGTCGGCGTTGGATGCTGGGGAAGCCGGTGTTGCTATGTGTTCATTTCAGTCAGCCATTCGATTGAACCGTCTGCACCCATTGTGCGGCTTGGCCCGCGGACTAGGCAGGCGCTCTTGAGAGATGCCTGGGTGCGCCGAGTTCCGGGGGTATTTGACTAAAGCGTAGCATTCCGCGGGGCGCTTGGTGTGGATGGATTTTGTGGTCATTTCGCGGCTCGAAGTAAGATTGGAGCGCTGTGTTAGAATAAAAGTTTTCTGTAACCGGGCAGTGCTCGCCTGAATCTTTCGCCGTTTCGCGGCGCTTGGCGAAAGATGGCGCGGGCTGGATGCCGATACTTTGACACGTCAGGAAACCATAGATGCAGAACAATCAGGAAAACCAGAGCGCTCTCGAACGCCGTATCGACATGTCCGTGCCGATGGCCGATATCGAAAAGGAAGTCGAAGCTCGCCTCAAGCGCATGGCCCGCACCGTGAAGATGCCTGGCTTCCGGCCCGGCAAGGTGCCGATGAAGATCGTGTCCCAGACCTATGGTCCTCAAGCGCGCAACGAAGCCATCGGCGCGGCGGTCGAGCGTGTCCTTGGTGATCAGATCCGCGAACAGAACCTGCGCATTGCGGGAACCCCCCGGATCGAGCCCAAGGAAGCGGCCAATGAATCGGTGCTCGAGTTCAGCGCGGTGTTCGAGATCTATCCTTCGATCGTGCTGGGTGAATTGACCGGTCAAAAGGTCGAGCGTCCGATCCTGACGGTCGGCGATGCCGAAGTCGACAAGACCATCGATGTGCTGCGCAAACAACGCACGACCTTCACCGTGATCGACCGTGAGTCGCGCGAGGGCGACCGCGCCGTGATCGATTTCGCTGGGCGCAAGGACGGCGTCGAATTCGAAGGCGGGAAGGCGGATGATTTTCCGTTCGTGATCGGTGCCGGCGCGATGCTCAAGGATTTCGAAGCCGCCGTGCTTGGCCTCAGGGCAGGTGAGTCGCGTACGTTCGACATGACGTTTCCGGCGGATTACCACGCTGCGCATCTGGCCGGCCAGGCCGTTCAGTTCGATGTTTCGGTGAAGCGTGTAGAAGAGCCTGTGTTGCCCGCGATCGACGCGGATTTCGCGAAGGCGCTCGGTGTGGAAGATGGCGATGTCGCCAGACTCCGTGACGAGGTCAAGGCCAATCTCGAGCGCGAAGTCAAGCGCCGCATCCAGGCAAAGGTGAAGGAGCAGGTAATGGATGCGTTGCTCGCCGTCAATCCGATCGAAGTGCCGAAGGCGCTGGTCGAGAAGGAGTCGCTGCAACTGGCTGACAATGCCAAGCGTGATCTCGAAATGCGCGGCATGAACGCCAAGGATATTCCGGTCGAAGCGGCGTGGTTCGTCGACCAGGCGCAGCGCCGGGTGAAGTTGGGCCTGATCATGGCCGAGGTGGTCAAGAGCAAGGAATTGTTCGCCAAACCCGAACAGATTCGAACGCTCGTCGAAGAAATGGCTCAGAGCTATGAAGATCCGTCGGAACTCGTGCGCTGGTACTATTCCCAGCCGGATCGTCTTGCACAGGCCGAGGCGGTCGTGATCGAAGACAACGTGGTGGAGTGGGTGGTGTCCCAGGTCGACGCGAGCGACAAGGATGTCTCGTTTGATGAACTCATGGGCAATTCTGCCGGGGCTTGAAAAAGGCAACGCGATGAACAACGCAGTCACCGCAGGCGCGGATAGCAGCAGCAACTGGAACCCAGTCGGCCTCGGCCTGGTTCCGATGGTGGTCGAGCAGAGTGGCCGCGGCGAGCGAGCCTATGACATCTACTCGCGGCTTCTGAAGGAGCGGGTAGTGTTCCTAGTCGGTCCCGTCAACGATGTCACCGCCAATCTGATCGTCGCGCAATTGTTGTTCCTCGAATCGGAAAATCCCGACAAGGATGTGCATTTCTACATCAACTCGCCGGGTGGTTCGGTGACTGCAGGCATGGCGATCTACGACACGATGCAGTTCATCAAACCTAACGTGAGTACTTTGTGCATCGGACAGGCGGCGAGCATGGGCGCGTTCCTGCTTGCCGCCGGCGAGAAGGGCAAGCGTTTCTGCCTGCCCAATTCCCGCGTGATGATCCATCAGCCCCTGGGCGGTTTCCAGGGCCAGGCCTCGGACATCGAGATCCATGCTCGCGAGATCCTCAGTATCCGCGCACGCCTGAACGAGATGTTGTCGAAGCATACCGGGCAACACATCGAGCGGATCGAAAAAGACACCGACAGGGATAATTTCATGGGTGCGGCCGAAGCCGTGGAGTATGGTCTGGTCGACAAGGTGCTGACGAGTCGCGCCGAATCCTGACACGAGAGAGATAGACATGGCGGAAAAAAAGTCGGGTAACGAGAAGCTTCTTTACTGCTCATTTTGCGGAAAAAGCCAGCATGAAGTCAGGAAGCTGATTGCCGGTCCGTCGGTGTTCATCTGTGACGAGTGCATTGAGCTGTGCAACGACATCATCCGCGACGAGATCGGCGAACGTGCGAGTGCTGAAAGCACGGGCGACCAACTCCCCACGCCGCGCGAGATCTGCGCGCTGCTCGACCAGTATGTGATCGGACAGGCGCAGGCCAAGCGCAATCTCTCAGTAGCGGTCTATAACCACTACAAGCGCCTGCGCCATCTGACCGGCGACAAGGACGGGGTCGAGCTGTCGAAGAGCAATATCCTGTTGATCGGCCCGACCGGTTCAGGCAAGACCTTGCTGGCTCAGACTCTCGCGCGCATGCTCAATGTGCCATTCGTGATGGCCGACGCCACGACGCTGACCGAGGCCGGCTACGTTGGAGAGGATGTCGAGAACATCATCCAGAAGCTGCTGCAGCGCTGCGAGTACGATGTCGACAAAGCCCAACAGGGGATCGTCTATATCGACGAGATCGACAAGATTTCGCGCAAGGCTGAAAACCCGTCCATTACCCGCGATGTTTCGGGTGAGGGTGTGCAACAGGCGCTGCTGAAACTGATCGAAGGCACAACCGCCTCGATTCCGCCGCAAGGGGGGCGCAAGCATCCGAATCAGGATTTCATTCAGGTCGATACGACGAACATCCTGTTCATATGCGGCGGAGCGTTCGATGGACTGGAAAAGGTCATCCAGAACCGCACCGAAAAGGCTGGTATCGGTTTCGGCGCCAAAGTCCAGAGCAAATCGAACAGAGGTGGTGGTGACGCATTGAAGCGCATCGAACCCGAAGACCTGGTCAAGTACGGGTTGATTCCCGAGTTTGTCGGGCGGCTGCCCGTGATCGCGGCGCTGCAGGAGTTGGATGAGGACGCGCTCATACAGATCCTGGTCGAACCCAAGAATGCGCTGATCAAGCAGTATCAGAAACTCTTCTCGATGGAAGGCGTCGAACTCGAGATTCGACCGTCGGCCCTTCATGCCGTGGCGAAGAAGGCGATCAAGCGCAAGACCGGCGCACGTGGCTTGCGGTCGATTCTCGAGGCCGCGTTACTCGACGTCATGTATGACCTGCCCAATCTTGATGGCGTCGAGAAAGTGGTCGTGGATGAAGGCATGATCGATGAAGGTACTCAGCCGCTTCTGATCTACGCCGACCAGCAAAAGGTTTCGGGTTCGAATTGAGCGTCGCTTTCGCTGGCTTGCTTGCCGCTTGATTTATTCACGTCGGGCCCCATATGGGCTCGACGCGCCCCTCCGAGGTATAAAAAAACATGTCAAGCACGCTTGAAGCTCCACAAGAGCAGACCGAACTTCCCCTTCTGCCGCTACGCGATGTAGTGGTGTTTCCGCACATGGTCATCCCGCTGTTTGTAGGTCGGCCCAAGTCGATCAAGGCTCTCGAAAGCGCGATGGAGGCGGGTAAGAGCATTCTGCTCGTCGCCCAGAAATCGGCCGCGAAGGACGAACCTTCGACGGACGATCTCTACGGCATAGGCTGCATTGCCAACATCCTGCAGATGCTCAAGTTGCCGGATGGCACGATCAAGGTTCTGGTCGAGGGCGTGCAGCGTGCACATGTCGACAGTGTGCGCGATCTCGCATCGGTCTTCATGGCCACTGCGCGACCGATACCGCTGCCCGACACCGACGACACCGAGGTCGAGGCGATGCGCAGGGCGATCATTGCCCAGTTCGATCAATACGTTAAGTTGAACAAGAAGATTCCGCCCGAAATCCTTGCATCCCTGTCGGGGATCGAAGACGCAGGGCGTCTTGCCGATACGATCGCGGCCCATCTCCCGCTCAAGCTCGAGCAGAAGCAGGAAGTGCTGGAGATGTTCGGTACTGGCGAGCGACTTGAAAAGCTCTTGTCGCAACTCGAAGCAGAGCTCGACATCCTGCAGGTGGAAAAGCGAATTCGCGGACGCGTCAAGCGCCAGATGGAGAAGAGCCAGCGCGAGTACTACCTGAACGAGCAGGTCAAGGCAATCCAGAAGGAGCTCGGCGAGGGCGAAGAGGGTGCAGACCTCGACGAGATGGACAAGAAGATCAAGTCCGCGGGCATGACCAAGGAGGCGCTGGCCAAGGCCCAAGCCGAACTCAAGAAATTGCGCTTGATGTCTCCGATGTCGGCCGAGGCCACGGTCGTGCGCAATTTCATCGAAACACTGGTGGGTTTGCCGTGGCGCAAGAAATCGCGCGTGAGCAAGGATTTGTCGGCCGCTGAGAAAGTGCTGGATCAGGACCACTATGGTCTCGAGCGTGTGAAGGAGCGCATCGTCGAGTATCTTGCGGTGCAGCAACGCGTCGACAAGGTCAAAGCCCCGATTCTGTGCTTGGTCGGACCGCCGGGCGTCGGCAAGACTTCGCTCGGCCAGTCGATCGCCAAGGCGACCAATCGCAAGTTCGTGCGCATGGCGTTGGGCGGAGTGCGTGATGAAGCTGAGATCCGTGGGCATCGGCGGACTTACATCGGCTCGATGCCGGGCAAGATTCTGCAGAACATGGCCAAGGTCGGCGTGCGCAATCCACTTTTCCTGCTCGATGAAGTCGATAAGCTCGGAATGGATTTCCGTGGCGACCCGAGCTCGGCACTGCTCGAAGTGCTCGACCCGGAGCAGAATCACACCTTCCAGGATCACTACATCGAGGTCGATTTCGATCTTTCGGATGTGATGTTCGTGGCCACTGCGAACACGCTCAACATTCCCGCGGCCCTGCTCGACCGGATGGAGGTCATCCGGCTTTCGGGTTACACCGAGGACGAGAAGGTGAATATTGCCCAGCGCTATCTCGTACCGAAGCAGATGAAGAACAACGGCCTCAAGCGTGACGAGTTGTCGGTTACCGAAGAGGCCTTGCGCGACGTCTGCCGCTATTATTCGCGTGAGGCGGGCGTGCGCAGCCTCGAGCGCGAGATTTCGAAGATCTGCCGCAAGGTCGTCAAGGCGCTGGTGCTGAGGGCGCGCTCGACCAAGATCGTGGTCAATCCGGGGAATCTCGAGAAGTATCTCGGTGTTCGTCGCTATTCCTTCGGCATGGCTGAAAAGCAGAATCAGGTCGGCCAGGTCACCGGACTCGCATGGACCGAGGTGGGTGGCGAACTGCTGACCATCGAATCGGTCGTCCTGCCCGGCAAGGGCAAGGTCGTGACGACCGGGAAGTTGGGCGAAGTCATGCAGGAATCAATGCAGGCGGCCCTGTCAGTGGTACGCAAACGTGCCCGCTCGCTGGGCATCCAGGATGATTTCTACCAGAAGAGCGATCTCCACATTCACTTGCCCGAGGGCGCGATCCCGAAGGATGGACCGTCTGCAGGGATCGCTATCGCGACAGCGCTGGTGTCGGTGCTGACCGGCATCCCGGTGCGTTGCGACGTTGCGATGACTGGCGAAATCACTCTGCGGGGCGAGGTGTTGCCGATCGGCGGATTGAAGGAAAAACTGCTTGCCGCGATTCGAGGAGGTATCACGCGCGCGCTGATTCCAGAGGAAAATGTCAAGGACCTCGCTGAAATCCCGGAGAACGTCAAGAACAGCCTGGAGATCATTCCGGTGCGCTGGTTCGATCAGGTACTGTCTCTTGCCCTCGAGAGTGAACCGACGCCGTTGCCCGATGAGACTTCAGTGACGTCGCAGGTGGCTGTCACGCCTGACACAGAACTGGGCACGGGGGTGGTTCGCGCACATTGATTCATGGCGCGTGATTGGCTTAATCGTCGGCACGCTGTCCAGCAAGGAATTCGGTCACGCTCTTGGTTTTGGTTCGTTCCCAGATCGGCAATGTCGAACAACCGAACCGATAAAGTACCAAGATCGAAGCGCTCCATCATTCTGAAGCACTGTGCTGGCAAGGAGCTTGAAGGTGCAGTATAATCTTCTGCTGCCGTAGTGTAGTGATGTAATGGTGTGGGTGCTTAGCTCAGTTGGTAGAGCGTCGCCCTTACAAGGCGAATGTCGGCGGTTCGACCCCGTCAGCACCCACCAAACCCTCCTCCCGGGATGCCCCGGAAACCCCGCAATTGCGGGGTTTTTTATTGATGTCTCGTCCCGATGCGTCTCATGGCAGACCATGAAGTACCCCCATTTTTGGGGGTATTAATGGGGGTATCCGGCTGGCCTGGGGGTATACTGGATTCCGGTTGAGACATCGGAGGGCGACATGGCTCTGAACGACCTCGGCATCCGGGCGGCCAAGCCTGCGGGCAAACCTTTCAAGCTCGCGGATGAGAAGGGGTTGTTCCTGCTCATCAATCCTAACGGTTCGAAGCTTTTCCGGATGAAGTACCGCTTCGGCGGCAAGGAGAAACTGCTGTCGTTCGGCACATACCCCGACGTGAGCCTGAAACAGGCCCGGGACCGCCGAGATGAAGCCCGGAGACTCCTGGCCCAGGAGGTTGACCCCGGCGCGGTGCAAAGTGCCCGGAAGCAGGCTAGGGCGATAGCCGGACAGGACAGCTTCGAAGCCGTTGCGCGTGAGTGGATGAAGACCAAGGGGCGCGAATGGACTGAGACTTATGCGTCCAAGACGAGGTCGTGCCTTGAGCACCATGTCTTTCCGTCGATCGGCAAAGATCCGATCAAGGATCTCTCTGCACCGGGTTTTCTTACATTGTTTCGTGCCATTGAGAAGCGCGGAACGATAGACATGGCCCACAGAGTGCAGCAGCACTGCGGGGCCATCTTCAGATTCGCCATCGCCACGGGGAAGGCAACCGATAATCCAGTCCAGAACCTCAAGGGAGCGCTGGCCACGACCAAGAGGAGACACTACGCAGCGATCACTGATCCGGACGAACTTACCGAACTGCTATGTGACATCGACGACTACCGTGGGGAAGTTACTACCAAGGCTGCCATGCAGTTGCTTGCGCTGACCTTCCAACGGACCAAGGAAGTGCGTTTTGCCGAGTGGCGCCAGTTCGATTTCGTGGCCGGCTTGTGGCGGATTCCCGCCGCGGTGATGAAGATGAGGGAGGCTCACCTTGTGCCGCTTTCGAGGCAGGTTCTTGCCGTTCTTGAGGAACTGAAGCCCCTGACGGGACAAAGCGAGTTGGTATTTCCCTCGACGACCAACCGGAATCGACCGATCTCCGAGAACACGGTGACCTACGCACTGGCGCGGATGGGATACAAGGGACGGATGACGGGCCACGGCTTTCGGACCGTCGCATCGACGCTGCTCAACGAACAAGGGTATCGAGAGGAGGTAATCGAGCGCCAACTGGACCACGAAGAGCGCAACCAGGTCAGGGCTGCCTACAATCGGGCCGAGTATCTTCCAGAGCGTCGGGCCATGATGCAGGCGTGGGCGGACTATCTGGACCAACTCCGAAAGAGCGCCAAGCGGCTTCGTGTTTCGAGATCGCTTGCACATTCAGAGTGTGCAGCGGAGTTTCCGCCATTGATGGCAACGAAAGGAAGCCGCGCCATCGAGCCTGAGTACGTAGTTGACCAGAAAGCGCGAGATACGGCCATCACCATCCGATGGATGTAGACAAAGCCGAACGACAACAGGGCGGCCCGTATCAGCGGTGAGGTACCGGTAGCCGGTGTGGGCCACCGAGCTGCGCCCGGTCGAGGCCGAGCAGATCCAGGCCTAGGCCGCCACCGAGGGGGCTCCGGTGAGCGCCTGCGCGAGATCACGGTGGCGCAGAACCAACCGGACGAAAGGCCCTGCGCAGTGCTCGACCGTGCCGGTCTCGAACAGCAGCAGCGGGTGCAGGATCTGATGCGTGAGCCTCAGGAGCAGGAGCATGCAGCCGAGGCTCGCACGAGACGAGACGCGCCGATCGGCAGCAACTGGGCGAAATGCTCGATCGTTAGGCCGAGCAGCAATAGCGGCAACAGCACGAATAGGAGCAGCAGCGTGGGATGAGCCGATGATGTTAGGCAGATAGAGAACGGCTGGAGACCTTGTGGTCTCCAGCCAAAAGGCAATCCTAATGCGCGGGTGGATACCAGTATGAATGACCAGGCTTGATCATCCCGTCCTGTCTCCCGAATCGACCTTCCAGCACCTTTCGGACATCGTCAGGAAACTGGGTCAAGTCTCCCATCATGTAGGAAACATAAACTTCGAATTTTGGATGCCTCTTCCAAAAGCCATTCTCAATCGAGCTTTCTAGAGAACGGTCGAACCATGCATGCAAGATTTCCAGTGCACCATTCACCCGCTCCTCGATATTATTGCCTTCGTAGATGAGTTCGTATCCAGCGCGCTTTCGGTCCTCTCTCTCGCGATGCTGCTCAGGAATACGGCCCAGAGCATTGAGCGCTTCCTCAAAAACGTCATGACGCTTACGATGAAGCTGCTGATCTTCCCGTATATCCGGGCCAAAATACAATCCGCAGAACTTGCAGATGGCGACTGCACCGTCGTCCGTGACGTAGGAGGCGATTGTAGTCTCCCGCCATTTGGCCAACTCGTGATAACTCCTGGCTCTGAACAACTCTTGAGCTGCTCGATTAAGTCGAACCGAATGGGACAAATGTGGGTAAGTGGACTTGAGCGATTTCGCGTGTTTCTTCACGCGCTCAACGTCCTTCAATGAAATGGAGGTCGGCATGGTAGCTATCTCTTTCCAATGGAAGATTTCAGGGGTCCGCTCAGTGAAACCAAAAGGATTGAGATGCCCAGGAGATATGGGCTAGGTAGTGCACAAAGGCTTTGCCATTGCGGACGGCAAGCACCTACCGGATGCTGAGTGGAAGTCTACCGTCCCTTCGGCCGATGTCAACCAAGAGGAGTAGAGCAGTGTATGGAGGATGGATGCTGCTTGAGCCCGCAACGCTCCAGGCTAGCTTAGCTGGTCTCCTGCACCCAGATTTGATGCGGCCAGCAGCCTGCCGAACTCGAGAGGGAAAACAGCTACAGCCGGCGATCACCCGCAGCCGCCCGGCGCCACTGTCGGACGGCATGCATTTCTTTCCAGGCAACTTGAGATCCCATAGTGCTGCACATGGCGTAGAGTATGCAACTGGAAACCATCGGGTGCGTCATGAAGCGCGGCAATACTGATCGGACAGGATCCATGAGCAAAGTCGAGTCCAAGTTTGGGTGTGTACGTTTTCATCGCTCGCCGTTCAGCACCTTGGCGCGCGAAGCTGGAAATCAGGGCTGCATGGCCGCAGATGGTACGATTTCTGCCAAGGCTTTCGCCGCTTCCGAAAGATCTGGAGAACAATATGTCTTCGCGGTCATGGACAATCACGGGGGGCAACTACCGGCTGAGTATGGGGTCGTCGCATCGCTCGTGGTGCAGCAGGTTCTGTTGCATGCGCTGTACGTGAGTGCTGGCAAGCAAATCTTTCAGTTTTCTTCTTCTTTGGTCCGAGACTTCTATCGCACCGATATATCCGAAACGCCCATAGGGAGATTGCATCTTCCCTATGCCGCAGGGTTCCTGCATTTTGGACTGCAAGACGAGTTGGTGCTGGACAACATCTGGCGGGCCGCCCCCGAGTACGTTGATGGTGCGTACTACCACCTCGGTCCGCAGGGGCAACTCACGGTTCAGTTGACCCTGTCTCGCCTTGGCGGGGCGACCAGTGGCTTGCCGGGGCCGTATTTTTCCCTGGAAACGGGCGATTTCGAGTGCTCAGCGCACGTTGCCGTCGATCGCGCGCTTGATCGTGCTGCGGCGGCTGATGTCGATGGGACGGCCCGTATGGGCGACTTGATCAGCGAGTTTAGCGATTGGGAAGGGGTTGCAAGGCCTGTGATCCATCAGTCGCTTTCCCTAGGGTCTGTTCACAAATGACAAAATTATGTACATTCTCGCTTTTTGGAGTGAG
>ERZ761603.375-NODE-375-length-38574-cov-70.834627_pt1 | contig 38574 bp, 34 predicted proteins | sample MGYA00511879_ERZ761603 | MGnify/ENA primary metagenome ERZ761603 (study PRJEB28899, sample SAMN02850040) | bioreactor sludge metagenome | biome: EBPR Sludge; feature: EBPR Bioreactor; material: flocular biomat | place: Australia: Thorneside Wastwater Treatment...
AGGAACAAACCATAGCGCTACCGTCTGCTGACGGGTTGTGGGAAAGGGTAAGCTCTAGTGGGGGCGCTGGGCGGGCCGCAGGTCGTCGAGCCCCGGCGGCGTGGCCGAAAAGCGTCGCTGACGAACTTTTCATGGGTGTAACATAGGGCTGTTTTGGCCGACGGCTCGGCTGTCCGTCTTGCCGAAATGCCGACCGCTCCCGTACAGCCGGAAGGAGATATTCATATGTACAAGTCTTCGCTGATCGCTCTCGCATTCGCCTGCACCTTCTTCGCGTTTCAGGCTGGTGCGCAGCCAGGGCCTGGGCCTGGGATGGGGGGAATGGGGGGCATGCAGCCGGGGATGGGTCCTGGCATGGGTCCTGGCATGGGTCCTGGCATGGGTCCTGGCATGGGTCCTGGCATGAGCGGTGGGCGTGGGGGCATGCGGTCGCCGGGCAACTGTCTGCGGGTGGGCGATCCGGAGCAATGCCTGGCGCGCCAGGAAGCGCATCGCCAGATGTTGGCGGCGTGCAAGGACAGCTTCGGCCCGGCGCGTCGGCAATGCATGCTGGCCCAGGCGCAGAAAACCGACTGTAGTCAGGCGCGCAACCCGCAGCAGTGCGAGGCGCGCAAACAGGCGTATGCCGCCTGTCGCGATCTCGCTGGTCCCCAATTCAAGCTGTGCGTGCAAGACCGCATGCCGCCAGTTGACTGCAGCCAGTCGATCGACCCGGCGCGCTGCGCGCTGCACCAGAAAGCACGCGAACAATGCCGCGACAAGATCGGCCCGGAGCACCGTCAGTGCTTGCGTGACGCTTTGGTCCCGGGCAAGTGACTGACCCGGGCGACCGCGGGGCGTTCCGGCTGGCGGAGTTGTCGCGGCCTTCGCTCACGCGCTGCGCGCTGGCGTCGCGCCGATACCGGCAGCTGCCCAGCGCGCCAGCTTCTCGTCGAAGGCCAGCGTGTAAGCTGGGCTGCTCGAGGGAAGCACGGTCGTCGTGAAACCCCGCGCGGCGAACCAGGGAGCGAATCGGCCGGCCGTCTGTCCGTTGAAGCCGATGCGCTCGAGCTGCGGGGCGAGTTCGTCAAGGCGGGAGAAGTCGTTCGGCTCGCCGGCTTCGATCGCCGAGTCGAGTGCGCCCGTCCGGTAGCAACTGGCATAGACGTCCCAGACGCCGATGCCGTGTGCGAGCAGGCACGAACTTCGTTTCCGATAGTCGAGTTCGACCAGCGTTTCGCCGAGCAACGCGGCAAGCAGCTGCCAGAACTGATTTCTGCGATGCGCGTAATACTGCTGCGCGGCCAGCGAGGCCGGCGATGGGAAGCTGCCCAGGATCAGCGTCCGTATGCCGGCGTCGACGATCGGCGGCAGGCCGTGCAGGAGCTGCGGCCCGCCGTCGCCCATCAGCGGCCGCTGCCGAGCGAAAGGGCAAGCATCAGGTCGTTGATCCGCCGGACGAAACCGGCGGGGTCTTCGAGCGTTCCACCTTCGGCCAGGGTTGCCTGTTCGAGCAGCAGGTTCGCCCAGTCGGCGAAGCGCGTCTCTTCGTACTTGAGGCGCTGCACCGCCGGATGCGTCGGGTTGATCTCGAGAATCGGCTTGCTCGCCGGTGCCTGCTGCCCGGCTGCCTTCAATATGCGCTGCAAGTTGCCACCGATGTCGTATTCGTCGGCGACCAGACACGACGGCGAATCGGTCAGGCGATGGGTGACGCGCACATCTTTCACCTTCTCGCCCAGCGTGCTTTTCACCTTGTCGATCAGCTCCTTGTACTCGTCGGCGGCTTTCTCGGCGGCTTCCTTCTCGGCCGCTTCCTCGAGCTTGCCCAGGTCGAGCCCGCCTTTGGCGACCGACTGCAGCGGCTTCCCGTCGAACTCGGTGAGATTGCCGGTGACCCATTCGTCTACGCGTTCCGACAACAGCAGCACCTCGATTCCTTTCTTGCGGAAGATCTCCAGGTGCGGGCTGTGCTTGGCGGCGGTGAAGGTTTCCGCAGTGACGTAGTAGATCTTTTCCTGGCCTTCCTTCATGCGCGCGATGTAATCGGCGAGGGAGACCGTCTCGTCCGCAGTGTCGGCATGGGTCGAAGCGAAACGCAGCAGCTTGGCAATCCGCTCCTTGTTGGCAAAGTCTTCGCCGACGCCTTCCTTGAGGACGCGGCCGAACTCCTTCCAGAACTTGACGTACTTCTCCCGATCAGCAGCTTCATCGCTGTCGGCCAGCGCTTCGAGCATGCTGAGCACGCGCTTGACGCAACCCCCGCGTATCGTCTCGATGTCGCGCGACTGTTGCAGGATCTCGCGCGAAACATTGAGCGGCAGGTCGTTCGAGTCGACGACGCCACGCACGAAGCGCAGGTAGAGCGGCATCAGTTGCTCGGCATCGTCCATGATGAAAACGCGCCGCACGTAGAGCTTGATGCCGTGGCGGGCTGTCCGGTCGAACAGGTCGAAGGGCGCTTTCGACGGAATGTAGAGCAATTGCGTATATTCCTGCTTCCCCTCGACGCGCGCGTGGACGTGCGCCAGCGGGTCGTCAAAATCGTGCGCGACATGCTTGTAGAACTCCTTGTATTGCTCGTCGCTGATTTCAGATTTTGGGCGCGTCCACAGCGCTGACGCCTGGTTTACCGTCTCGTCCTCGTCGGTCTGCACCTGCTCCTTCTTCTCGTCGTTCCATTCTTCCTTTTTCATGACGATGGGCAGCGTGATGTGGTCCGAGTACTTTCGAATGATCGAGCGCAGCTTCCAGTTCGAGAGGAATTCATCCTCACCGTCACGCAGATGCAGCGTGACTTCGGTACCGCGCTGAGTGCGCTCGATCATTTCGACGGTGAAGTCGCCCTCGCCGGAAGACTCCCAGCGCACCGCCTGGCTGGCCTCCAGACCGGCTCGCCGGGAAATGACCGTGACCTTGTCGGCGACGATGTAGGACGAGTAGAAGCCAACACCGAACTGCCCGATCAGGTGTGCATCCTTCGCCTGGTCGCCGGTCAAGGCGGAGAAGAACTCGCGCGTACCCGACTTGGCGATCGTTCCCAGATGCTGCACGGCTTCGTCGCGCGACAGACCAATCCCGTTGTCAGTGATCGTCAGCGTGCGCGCTTCCTTGTCGAAGGCAACGCGGATCTTCAGATCGGCATCGTCGCCGTAGAGGTTCGCGTTGTTCAGCGCCTCGAAGCGCAGGCGGTCGCAGGCGTCGGAGGCATTTGAAATGAGCTCGCGCAGGAAAATTTCCTTGTTGCTGTAGAGCGAGTGGATCATCAGGTTGAGCAGTTGTTTGACTTCGGCCTGGAAACCGAGAGTTTCCTTTTGTGCACCCATGCAGAACTCCGTCAGGAACGTTGAAGAAAAGCGAACATGCTCGCAGCAGAAGCGACGCGGAGCAAGCATCAGACCGGGAAGTGGGGGCATCCGGGCGGATTTCAAGACCAGCGGAGAGCCGGCAAGGCCGTCCTCCGGGCGACCATACGACCCTGGGCGTGGCCTCGCGGGGTTCCTGTCAAAGCCGTCCTCACGCTTTGCGATGATCAGGTTTGACCCTGTTAGATCAACACGATATACTTGTCAGCGAGCCTCATGATGGTCCTGCATTCCTGCTCTACCATGCTCGTGGAATGCTTGTTGCGGGTGCATTGCCAAGCTTGCGGCAGATTACAAAAAAGGCTTTCGGGTCAGGTCGATGTCACTCAAGTACAGGCTGCTCCTTCTCGCGTTCGTCCCCCTTGTTTGCCTCATTTTCTTCGCCGGTCGCACCACGCTGGAGAGCACCTCGCGCGCACGGGAAATGGAGGATGTCGAAGATTTGGCCAGGCTGGCCGCGGCAATTGGCGCTCTGGTGCATGAGTTGCAGAAAGAGCGCGGGATGAGCGCCGGCTTCATTGGTAGCAAAGGAGCGAACTTCGGGAACGAGCTGTCGCAGCAGCGGAGCGAATCCGATGCCAGGAACGTGGGCTTCAATGGGAAGATGGCTGAGTTCAATGCCGGGCGTTTCGACCAGCGGCTGCAGAAGAATCTCGTCGAAGCCGCTCGCCTGCTTACCGAGCTGCCAGCTACCCGCCAGTCGGTTTCCGCCATGCGGATCAACGGATCAGAAGCGATCGCCTATTACAGCAAGACGATAGGTAGCCTGTTGGCGGTCGTCGGTCAGGCCCCATCGATGTCGAGTGAGCCCGATGTGGCACGCCTTGCCAGCGCCTACAACGCCTTGCTGCGCGGCAAGGAGTTTGCCGGAATCGAACGGGCAACCCTGTCGAATGTCTTTGGCGTTGACCGATTTGCACCCGAGATGTTTGTGCGATTCCTCGGCATTTCGGCAGCGCAGCAGACGTGGTTCGAGGTTTTTCAGCTTTATGCCGACGCGCCGCAGACGGCCTATTTTACTAGTCAGGTCAGTGGTCCGGCGGTCGAGGAGGTAGCCAGAATCAAACAGGCGGCGATCGAGAACGCGCAGAATCCCTCACTGGGCATGGACGCCAAGGCCTGGTTCGGCAGATCGACCGAACGGATCAACCTCCTCAAGAAGGTTGAAGACAGGCTGGCTGGCGACCTGGTCACCCTGGCCGCGGCACGCCGCGCGGCTGCACGCCTGATGATGCTGGCTTCGCTCGGACTGACGCTGCTGGCGGTTGGTTTGACGCTGCTCGTCGGCTATCGACTGATTCGGGACATCCTGCGCCAGATCGGTGGCGAGCCCAACTACGCCGCCCAGATTGCCCGCCGGATTGCCGACGGCGACCTGGCGCATGAGGTGTCGATCGCCGCCGCCGATACGACCAGCTTGCTTTCGGCAATGCAGGTCATGCATCGCAAGCTGGTGCATATTCTGGTCAGTATCGAGGAGAGCGGCCGCCATATGGGGCAGTCGGCCTTCCAGATTTCGACCATCTCGACCGATATCGCCGAGACCACACGTCTGGAAGAGAGCCGTTCGGCTGCGGTGGCTGACGCGACGCAGAGTCTCACGCAAATTGCCGGCGGGGTGAAGCAACAAGCCGAGACCGCCGCCGAGCGGACCCGTCAGGTCGAACGGCAGGCGCACGCAGGGGTGGGTGCCGTCGAAAGGAATATTGCCGAACTCGACAGCGTGACTGGCGAGGTTAGCCGCGCGGCCGACGAGGTGACCGAGCTCAGCCACGCGGCCGAAAAGATCACGCAGATCATCGAAGTGATTCGCGAAATCGCCGGGCAGACCAACCTGCTGGCACTCAATGCGGCAATCGAGGCAGCGCGCGCGGGCGAGCAGGGGCGCGGCTTTGCCGTGGTCGCGGACGAGGTGCGGAAGCTCGCCGAGCGAACCACATCGTCGTCGCTCAAGGTGGGCGAGATCGTCGACGAGATTGGCAGTCGCGTCCAGGATCTGCAAAAGGCGATGCAGGCGCTCGTTGCGCGCGTTGAGCGTAGCCAGCAGGTGGCTGGCGAAACGGCGATGGCGATCAACTCGATGGCCACTGGGGTATCCGAGGCGGCGCGCAGCAACGACGCAATCGCCAATGAAAGCCGCCGGCAGATGACGCAGATCGATCAACTCGGTGCATCGCTCAAACATCTGTTTGCCACGCTGGCGGAGAGCGCAGCCAAGGTCGAGGCGACGGCTCACATCGGCGTCGATCTGCATCAGGCGTCGTGCGACCTTAACGATCTGATGGCCGGCTTCAGCTTCAAGCGGCAGACAGCGATCGCGTCGGCGGCCAGCGACGAAAGGCGCGCCTATCCGCGCCTCGAGCGGGGCGTGTTGACCCGCGTCGAAACCGAGAGTGGAGCCAGTCTGGAGTGCCTGACGATGGATTTGAGCCTGACCGGGGCGCGTCTGGTCATGAGTCGCAGATTGCCCGAGAAGGCGCGCCTGCGCTTATCGGTCTTTCTGCCGCAGCCGGATCTTGATCTCTACCGGGAGCAGCAGCCGGTGGCGATCAACGCGCAGGTGCGCTGGCAGCGCGCTGAGGGCAGTCGCTTCCTGTGCGGCGTCGAATTCGACCGTCCGACGGCGAGCGAACTGGCCCAGATCAAGGCGATTTTCGCTTTTTACAACAAGTCCAGCGAGCACTGACCGGCGCCCAGCGCCAGTTCCCCACCGCGCGCAGCGGCGGATCGGCCGATGGGCCGGAGCAGCCCAGCGGCGGGTGCGCCGGGCAAGCGCCGGCTGGCCTGCGGCGACTCGCCTAAGCGACAGGCTCCTGGCCGACGGTGACGTCGTGCGGCGGCGAACGCAACCAGCGGTCGAGCTCTGCACGTGGCAGTGCGCGTCCATAGAGCCATCCCTGAACGGTGGTGCAACCGAGACGGCGCAGGACGGAAGCCTGTTCGGGCGTCTCGACGCCTTCGGCGACCGATTGGACCTTCAGGTCACCGGCCAGGCCGACAATCGTCTCCGCGTACAGGCCTCGTTTCTCCTGCGCGATTTCCTGGATGAAGGTGCGATCGATCTTCAGGCGATCGATTGGCAGGTTCTGCAGCTGCCCGAGCGACGAGAAGCCGGTGCCGAAATCGTCGATGGCGATGCGAACACCCATTTGCTTCAAGGCGTCGAGGCTCTGCCGCACGATCCTGGGCTCATCCATGGCGATGCTCTCGGTGATCTCAAGTTCGAGCAGCTCGGCCGGCATGCCGCTGTTTTTCAGGGCGCGCGCAACGTCGTCGACGAAGCCGGCCTTGCGGAACTGGCCGATGCTGACATTGACGGCCATCGTCAGCCCGGTGAAGCCTTGCTGAGCAAGCCGCATGTGTTCGGCGCAGGCCTGCTCAAGTACCCAGACGCCGATCTGTACGATCAGCCCGGAGTACTCGGCGAGCGGAATGAAAACATCTGGCGTCTGCGTGAAGCCCCCCTTCCCATTTGGCCAACGCACCAGGGCTTCCAGACCGGTGACTGCATGGCTGGCCAGCGCAACTTGCGGCTGGTACCAGACCTCCAGCTTGCCCGCCTGAAAATCCTGTCGTAGCTGGCGAAGGACTTCGACGCGCCAGCGGGTATTCTCCTCGAGCTCCGGCCGATAGTCCTCGTAGTGCGAGGAGAAGCTGCGTTTGGCCCGGTTGAGCGCGATACTGACGCGCTTGAGCAGCGTCAGACCGGTGGCGCTCTCTTCGATGTGGCGGCAAAGACCGATGCTCACAGTGATCGGTAGCTGATACTCGCCGACATCGAAAGGCTCATGGCAGAGAGTACCCAGATGATCGGCATTGACGACCGACGCTGGGCCCAGAACACCGAAAACATCGGCTCCGATGCGTGCCAGCCGACATCCCTTGCCCAGATGTTCGCGCAGGCGGGTGGCGAAGGCGATCAACAACAGGTCGCCGACATCCGGACCGAGGCCGTCGTTCAGATCGGCGAAGTGATCGATGTCGATCAAAGCGGCGACCACCTCGCTGCGTTCGCGCGCGGCGCTCTCAAGGTCGGCGATGTACTGCAGGCGGTTGGCAAGCCGCGTTACCTGATCTTCGAAGGCGAGGTCATGCAGTCGCTCGACCAGTTTGACGTTGCGGAAACACGCCGCGATGTTGGCAACGAACACTTCGAGCAGCGGGCGGTCCATGGCCGCCACGGCGTTGCCCGAGTCGACGAAGATCGCTGCTTCCTGATGGGGCGCGGCTTTCAGGTAAAGCACGGTATGGTCGGGAGCGAAGATGTGCTGGCGCTTGGCGACGCAGGCCTGGATGTTGCGTACAACGCGGCGGTCGGGCAATTCGTCGAGCGGTCGCGCGATGTAGGCCGCATGCCGGCCGGCAGCACCAACGACGTAGCATCTTTCGCCGTCGCCGCCGAAGGGCGCGCCGCGCTGACTGCAGACGATTCCGTCCAGGGGCAGTTTCAGCAAAGCGGCGAGCTGCGTCAGAATGCCCTCGGCGAGGTTGGTGATTGCGTGCTGCTCCATGAGATCGGCCGCCGCGCCAACGATCAGTTCCAGTCCGCGTCGGTGCTCGGCGAGTGCGTGCAACTGCTGGTACGAGCGGAGCGCTGCGCTGACCGTCGTGATCAGGCGCGTGTTGGTCAGCTCGGCCTTGGTCCGGTAGTCGTTGATGTCGTACTGCTGGATCACCGCCAGTTCGGGCGCATACCCCGGCTGTCCGGTGCGCAGCATGATCCGGCACTCGCTCAGGCGCAGCTCGTCACGAATGTAGCTGACCAGATCGAGCCCCGCACGTTCGGTTTCCATCACCACATCGAGCAGGGCTAGCGCGACGTCCGGGTGTGCGCACAACTCGCTGCGTCCCTGGCGGCTGTCGTAGGCGTGATACAGCTGCAAAGGCCGACCGAGAATGCGCAAATTGCCGAGGACGAAGCGCGTTACGGTGTGCACCTCCTCGTCGTCGTCGACCACCAGCAGCTTCCACGGCGGTGTGCTTCCCACCGCCGAAACGCCCGGGCTCGGCAGATCATCGCTCAGCAGGACCAGTTCATCGTCGATCATTTGGAGGCTCCAGAAAGGGGTTGGGCGGCCGGGCTGCGCGGCAGGACGATCGAGAAGCGGATTCCCCGTTGCTGCGGAGGGCAGACGGTAATCGTTCCGCCCAGAACTGCCGTGACCAGGTTGTAGGTGATGTAGAGCCCTAGACCGCTGCCGCCGCTACCCAGGCGTGTTGTGAAGAAGGGTTCGAAAATGCGGTTGTACAGCGCTTCCGGGATGCCGGTGCCGTTATCCGTGTACTCGATACGCACGTTGCCCGGGTCAGCTGGTGCTGCCTGGATGCGAATCGTCCCCGCCTCGATTCGGGCGAAGCCATGCGTAAGGGAGTTGTTGATCAGGTTGCACAGCACCTGCTCGAGAGGACCAGGGTAGCTGTCCATCTCCAGGCCGGCAGGGATGTCCAGTTCGATGCGATGCGCAGTCCTTTTGAACTGCGGCTGCAGCGTGGTGAGCATTTCATCGATCGTTTCGCGCAGGGAAAAACGGCGTCGGCGGGCACTCGTCTGGTCGACTGCCACTTCCTTGAAGTGCCCGATCAGGTCGGCCGCCCGGATTGCGTTGCGCTCGATCAGGTCTACGGCTTCACTGCAGCGGGTCTGGAAGCTGCTGACCTGCGAGCGGCGCAGCGCTCCCGAATCGACCGAGTGGCCGAAGGCCTTGACCTCTTCGACGAGGGCGGTGGACATCATGCGCACATTGCCCAGTGGAGTATTCAGTTCGTGTGCGACACCTGCGACAAGGTGGCCAAGTGCGGCAAGTTTCTCGGCCTGGACCAGTTGCTGCATCGCGTGACGCAGTTCGGCGGTGCGTTCCGCGACGAGTTCTTGCAGCTTTTCGCGATGCCGCTCGAGTTCCGCCTCCGCCCGCTTGCGCGTCGTAATATCCAGGATCGTCGTACTGCTTCCGACGTAAGCTCCAAGGTCGCTGCGGATCGCGCGCACGAAGGCGATCACGTCGATGACTTCGCCCGACTTCCCGATGCAGCGTCGCTCGGCGACGAAATCCTCCTGTTCCCCGCGGATCAGCCGGTGCATGTCGGCAACGTCGATTTCGCGATCATCCGGATGCGTCAGGTCACTCAGGCGCATCCGGTGGATGATTTCTCCGCTCTCGTAGCCGACCATTCGGCAGAAAGCCGGGTTGACCTGGACGAGTCGCATGTCCGGGTCGGCAATGCCGATGCCGAACAGAGAGTTCTCGAAAACCGAGCGATAGAATGCCTCGCTGATGCGCAGGGCGCGTTCAGCCTCCTTGCGCTCGGAGATATCCAGAATGACGCCAATGATTCCCGCGACCTGGCTGTCGGAATTGAGGAAGGCCGCCTTGTGGAAAACCACGTCGTGAACAGTTCCGGCGGGATCGACCGTCTGACCCTCATAGGCCGCCGGGTGCGGTTGGTGGAACAGTTCAAGGTCCATCACGCGGTGGATTTCGGCCTCTTGCGTCGGCATCAGCTCCGAGGTTGTCTTGCCGACCACCTCGGAGCGCGTCCGCCCGATCGATTCGGCGAAAGCCTGGTTGCAGCCGAGATAGTGGCCGTTCGTGTCCTTGTAGAACACCGGGGCCGGAATGGCGTTGAGCAGCGTGTTGAGGAAGATGCTGTTCTCGCGCAGGGCCGCCTCGCTTTCCTTGCGCGCGGTAACGTCAGTATTGGTTCCGACCAGGCGCAATGCAGACCCGTCGGCCTCACGTTCGATCGCCTTGCCCCGGCTGTTGATCCATCGCCACAGACCGTTCTTGGCGCGCAGGCGAGCTTCAACGTTGATCTCGGGAACGAGGTTGGACAGATGCGCGCGAACCGTCGCCTCGGCCGACTCCAGGTCGTCCGGGTGCACGCGATCACGCCATGCTGAATAGCCAGCCGGGAACTCGCCGGGCTCGTAGCCCAGCATCGTATACCAGCGATCGCTGAAGAACATTTCCTCGGTCCGCACGTTCCAGTCCCACACGCCGTCGCTGGTCGCTTCGATGACCAGGCGCAGGCGTTTCTCGCTGGCGTCAAGCGCACGGTGCGTCTTCACGAGATCGGCTGCACGTGCCTCGGCCAGGCGCTCGAGTCCTTCGCGCAGGCGCTTCAGCTCGAGGTGGGTGTTCACCCGAGCCAGCACTTCGGCTGGTTCAAAGGGCTTCGTCACGTAGTCGACGCCGCCGACCGCGAAACCTTTCACCTTGTCGGCAGTGTCGTTCGACGCACTGATGAAGATGACCGGTATCGATTGCGTGTGCGGGTCGCTTTTCAGGCGCTCGCAGACGGTATGCCCATCCATCTCGGGCATCCGTACGTCGAGCAGGATCAGGTCCGGCGGTTTGGCTGCAGCCGAGCGTAGCGCCAGCGAACCGCTGGCCGCTGGCCGGACGCGATATCCCTGTTGACACAGCAAGTTGTCGAGTAGCCTGAGGTTGGCAGGTGTGTCGTCTACCAGCATGATTTCGGCTGCTGTACCGTTGAACATGGTAAATACCCTTTGCTGGAGGCAATTGCTCTTGTGGGGACCACTGTCTGTTGCGGGAGGTGGGCGCTCGTGCGCACCACCCGCGCTTGTCTAATGAAGCAGGAATGGGCCATCCTCAGCCTTGACCAGGTCCGCCAGAACACGGGTCTACCTACGGCAGGCCGGGCGCGAACTTTAGGCAAAGGCACAGAATCTGTTGGCCGTCAGCTTAGCTCAGATCGGGCCGCCAGCGGGGCTCGGCGTGCGATTGACGGTGGGGATTGGTGCACCGTTTTGGGGCAGGTGTTGTGTGGCGGGTCGGCAGCACCGTGGCTGCTGCGCCGGCAACTGGTGTATGGCGAGCGACCTAATGTCGGCGTGTCCATACTGAGGGCCTCAGCCAGTTGGTCGACACCAGACGCGCGCCGTGCGCGACGGCTCGTGCGAGCCTTGGGCGTCGTCCGGTCACCAGGGCAGCCAGCGCACTCGCTTCGGTGACGCACACCAGGCGAGCGGGAGCCAACAAGATTGGCGCGCCGAGTGTTGGACGCCGCCTCGCGGTCGAGCACAACGCTGCCTTGACCCGAACCGGGGGAGGAGAATCAAACAAGCGCGCTGATCAGCACGAGCGTCAACAGTGCAGGTCGGCGCCGTCACTCTCGACGATGCCTGGAAGCGGCAGCAATCGGGGCTTTTGGCGCGGTGGCTTGCACCATCGGCAACACGGGGTTGCCAGCCTGGCACAAACGCATTCTACCGACACGGTGAACACTGGCGGCGGCCGAGGTGACGCAGTCATCATAGCGCCCGGCGCCCGTCAGGGTGCCGGGTCAGCGCGAGAGGCATCACTCAGCCGTAAACGAGGTATAGTGACGTATGGGCAAAGCATCCGACCCGTCGCTTAGAAATGCGGTGGCGCTCACCTACGGGAAGACCGAAGCAGCGCCACGCGTCGTCGCCAAGGGGCGCGGTGTGCTCGCGGAACAGATCATTGCGCGTGCGCACGAGCACGGCGTCTATGTCCACGAGTCGCCCGAACTGGTGTCGCTGCTGATGCAGGTCGATCTCGACCAGCACATTCCGCCGCAGCTGTATCTGGCGGTGGCTGAGTTGCTTGCCTGGCTCTACCGGCTGGAGAGCGGCGAAGGGGGGCCGCCGCCGGCCTTCGTCGTCCCGCCGGAGCCCGCACCTGGCGTCTGATCGGCCGCTTGTTGCTGACCCGTACGGGAGCCGCGTTTTTGCATTAAACTGGCCGATGTTGTCGATGCCGGGGAACGCGATGGAAGAAATCGAAACCGATCAGGACGTGCAGACGCCGCTGCAGTTCGAGATCGAGCAGCCCGAGGAATACGCCCAGTATCTGCTGCACGCGAAGGCGGAGGTGCTTGCCATTCTGCGCTCGCTGAGCCAACGTCGAGCCTTGATCAGCGCCTACTTCGATGAAGGCCGATCATTTCTGCTCACCTCCCTGCTGGCGATCGACGGCGACAACCTGATTCTGGAACTGGGCCGCGACGACGAGGTAAACCGCCAGGCGCTGGCCGCCGACCATATCGTTCTGACTGCCACGGTGGACAAGGTAAAGGTCCAGTTCACGCTGCCACGCCTGGTTGCGGCGCGTTACGGTGGGCGACCGGCTTTTGGTGCTGCTTTGCCCGACAAGGTTCTGCGCTTGCAGCGTCGCGAATTTTTTCGCCTCAGTACGCCGGTCGCTCGGCCGGTCAAATTCACCAGTTCGATCAAGCGGCCAGATCGCAGCGTGATGACGATCGAGGCGTCGCTGCTCGACATCAGCGGGGGCGGGGTCGGCCTGATGGCGACTCCGGCACTGGCCGCGCTGCTGCCGCGCGGCTGTGTCCTCGCCGACTGCAAGATGGCCTTGCCGGACGAAGGTTTGCTGGTCGCGAATCTGTGTGTGCGCAACAAGTATGAGGTGACGACGCGCGCCGGTTCGCGCTACGTGCGCATCGGTTGTGAGTTCATCGCCTTGCCCGGTGCACGGATGAGCATGGTGCAGCGCTACATCACGCGCGTCGAGCGCGAACGCAAGGCGCGACTGAGCGGGATGGCCTAGCTCGGGTAGCTTGCGGCTTGCCGCGGGTGCAGCGACGGCGCCGTCTTTGAGCGTTCGTGCTCGTAGACAGGCGCCGTTGTCGGCTTGCCGCCTAGAAGCCGATGGCGAGCAGCGTGTATCCGGCGATCACCGTTCCGACCAGCGCCAACCCATAGCAGACCAGTTTAGCGCCGACGCCAGCATGAATCCCGATGTCGTGCAGGCTGTGGAAGATGCGGTGTGCCGCGTGCCAGAGGAAGAGCGCAATGACGGCAAAGACGAAGCCCTTGCCGATCCAGTGCTGGACGAAGGCGAGAACGCGCGGATAGCTCAGCGTGTCTGCCGGCAGGAGCAGACCGAGCGGAATGGCGAGGCCGGTGATGAAGACCAGCATTGGGCCAAAGAGTGCCGACAGCATGCCGCCGGCACCGAACAGCGCCCAGAAGATCGGTGCGTTCGAGCGTTTCAGTGGGCGTTTCATCGTGCCATCCCCCATACCAGAGCGAGCAGCGCAAGGCTCGCGGCGGCGGCAGCCGCCAGACCACCGGCGGTGATTACCCAGCCGGCCAGCTTCTTGCCGCCGACGATGACCGGCGGCATCGTGCGCGGCATGATCTTGAACCATGTGTAGGTGTGGTAGCTGATCGCGACCAGTGCGAGCAGGTGAAAGAGGATTGCCCAGGACCCCTGTAGCGTCGCCAGCCAGGCGGTCCACGCAGCCTCGCCCTGCGCCAGGCGGAGCAGACCAATCAGCAGGACGGCGGCGTAGGCGGCGACGAAGAGGGCGGTTCCCTCATGAATCATATACTCCACGAAGTAGGGATTCTTCCGCCACCAGCCATCCATCGGGCGGACATAGGGGCGACGCTTATTCACTTGGCACCTCCCTTCGGCGAAAGGAATCGAAGAAAATAATCGGCTGCGCTGTTGGTCTTGTTCTGATTGACCGCGTTGGCCGGGTCGACGTGCTTCGGGCAGACCTCGGAGCAGTAGCCGACGGCGGTGCAGTTGAAGACGCCTTCTTCCGAATTGATCAGTTCCATCCGTTCTGCCTTGCCGCCGTCGCGCGAGTCGACGTTGTAACGGTGCAGCAAAGCCGTTGCCGCCGGGCCGATAAAACTTGGGTTGAGGCCGAACTGCGGGCACGCAGCGTAGCACAGCAGGCAGTTGATGCATGAACTGAACTGCTCGTATTGAGCGAGTTGCTCGGGCGTCTGCAGATACTCTCCCTGCGCCGGCGTGCGCGGCTCCTTGGGAATGATGTAGGGCTGAATGCTTTCCAGCTTGTCGATGAAGCCCTCCATACCGATGACCAGATCGCGCTCGATCGGGAAGTGCGCCAGCGCTTCAACGCGTACGCGCGCCGGGTAGTAGTCGCGCAGGAAGGTCTGGCACGAAAGGCTGGGGATGCCATTGATCATCATGCCGCAACTCCCGCAGATCGCCATCCGGCAAGACCAGCGAAAGCTCAGCGATCCGTCGAGATAATCCTTGATGTACTGCACGCCCTGGAGGACCGACATGTCGTCCGTGAAAGGGACTTCGAAGACCTGCGTATGCGGTGTCTTGTCCTTTTCCGGGTGATAGCGCAGCACTTCGATTTCTATCGTTTTCGGGTGTTCAGCCATGGGAAGCCTTCCTTTCCTGCTCAGCCTTTTCGCCGGCAGCACCATAAGCGCGCGTGCCCGGCTGCGATTTGGTGATCCTGACCGGCCCATAGTCGATGCGCGGTGCGCCGCCGGCGACGTAGTGGGCCTGCGAATGCTTGAGGAAGTTGACGTCGTCGCGTTGTTCGAAGCCGTCGAGCCGTTGATGTGCGCCGCGCGATTCGCGCCGGTTGATCGCCGAATAGGCCATCGCCTGCGCCACATCGAGTTGATACTCGAGTTCGATGGCGAGCAGCCAGTCGGTATTCCAGACGCTGGATTTGTCTTCGACGCGGACGTTCTTGAAGCGCTCCTTGAGTTCGTCGAGCTTGTCGCAGGTCTTCTGCATCGTCTCCGCCAGGCGGTAGATGCCGCAGCCGTCTTCCATCGTTTGTGCCATTTCCTTGCGCAGCGTCGCGATTCGCTCGTTGCCGCGCGTGTTCTGCCGGATGCCGAGCACTCGTTGCTCGACCGCCTGCGCCTGGGCGAGGACGCTGGCCGGCGCTGCTGGCGCGACCGAACTGGCAAAGCGGGCGGCTTCCTCGCCGGCAACACGACCGAAGACGAGCAACTCCGAGAGCGAATTCGAGCCCAGCCGGTTGGCGCCGTGGATGCCGACGCTGGAGCACTCGCCGGCGGCGTAGAGGCCGGCGAGCGGCGACGCGCAGCGCCCGTCTACGAGGATGCCGCCCATCGTATAGTGCACTGCCGGACGAACGGGAATCGGCGCCAGCGCCGGATCGACGCCGAGAAACTGCTCGGCCAGCTCATAGATCTGCGGCAGCCGCTCGCGCAACTTCTCCTCACCCAGGTGGCGCAGGTCGAGGTGGACGACCGATCCGTGCGGCCCTTCGATAGTGCGCCCCTTCTGCTGTTCATACCAGAACGCCTGGCTCAGACGATCGCGTGGGCCGAGTTCCATCGCCTTGTTGCGCGGTGTCGGTTCGGCCGGACCGAGGCCGTAGTCCTGCAGATAGCGATAGCCGTCCTTGTTGAGCAGAAAGCCGCCTTCGCCGCGGCACGCTTCGGTAAACAGCAGTCCTGTTCCAGGCATGCACGTCGGGTGATACTGCACGAATTCCATGTCGCGCAGGGGCACGCCGTGCCGGTAGGCGAGGGCCATCCCGTCGCCGGTCACGACGCCGCCATTGGTGTTCTCGCGGAAGACGCGACCGGCGCCACCGGTGGCGATGACCACGGCGCGGCCTTCGACCAGGGTGAACTCGCCGGATGCGATCTCGATGGCGACGACGCCGGCGATCCGCTTATCCTCGACGATCAGATCGACACAGAAGTGTTCGTCGAAACGCTTGATCGACGGATACTTGATCGAGGTCTGGAAGAGCGTGTGCAGCATGTGAAAGCCGGTCTTGTCGGCGGCAAACCAGGTCCGTTCGATCTTCATTCCGCCGAAGGCGCGGACATTGACGTGCCCGTCTTCCGTCCGGCTCCACGGACAGCCCCAATGCTCGAGCTGGGTAAGCTCTTCGGTACAGCGGGAGACGAAGTATTCGACCACGTCCTGTTCGCACAGCCAGTCGCCACCATGCACGGTGTCGTTGAAGTGGTAGTCGAGGCTGTCGCTGGCCTTCTTGACCCCGGCTGAACCGCCTTCGGCGGCCACCGTGTGGCTGCGCATCGGATAGACTTTGGAGACGAGGGCGATTTTCAGGGCCGGGTCTGCTTCGGCGACGGCAATCGCTGCGCGCAGGCCGGCGCCTCCTCCCCCGACAATGATTACGTCTGCTTTGTATATCTCCACGTATGCTCCTTTCTCGCACCCACTGGTACGGGGCGCGATGACATCAGACAAAGCCCGCCGGGGTTCCGGAATCGGCTCCGGGTGCCTGGGCGGAACGTGTGGTCACATCTAAGGCAGCTTCCCGCTACGATTCTACCGAGTGTTGTCGGCAACTCAAGTGCGGGTCAGTGTCAACATCTGGTAGAGGCCGCCAAAGAAGCGCTGCCTGCTCGCGACAACGAAGCCGCCGGCCTTCGGCAGCCAGGCATCGATCTCCTCGCGAAACAGGTCGCAGGCAAAGGGTTCGAGTCGGTCGAGTACCGGCATCCAGAAATAGCGCAGCGGGTTGTAGCGGCTCGGCGCCGCATAGTCCACGATGACCAGTCGCCCGCCGGGTCGCAGAACGCGCAGGGCCTCGGCCAGCGTCTTCTCGCGGACCGCCTGCGGCTGTTCGTGCAGGAGAAAGAAGAGCAACGCCTGATCGAAACTCGCCTCGTCGAAACCCAAGGCTGCCGAATCCATGCAATGGAGTTTGATCGGCAGGTCGCGCGCCAGCTTGCCGGCCAGGTTTTCCAACTGGATGGGCAGGATGTCGGCGACTTCCAGAAAACCGCCAGGGGTCACGCAGTTCGCCAGCCGCGGCGTCAGATCGCCATAGGCACAGGCGATCTGCAGCGTTCGGCCGGGCAGGTGGTGGCCATAGGCGTCCAGCACGGCCTCACACAGGCGGCCGTAGTTTCCCCAGAGGATGAGGTTGACCAGCCACTGGCGCTCGAAGAAGTGCACCGCGCGCGGATGAATGTAAGCCCACCAGTAGTGCGCCTGCAGATACTGGGGAACCGCCGGCGGGCCTTTGCTGACCGCGACGCATGTCGCGCCCGGTCGATCGGTGAGGTTTTTCATGTTGAAAAGTTGACGTTCTTACGTTCAGCGGAGCGCCGCACGAGCGTCCGGTCCCGACCGCAGTTTCCCCAAGGATCTCGCACGCACGCCGGTCGAGAGGCGCCTAATCCTGCCTTTTCTTTCTCTTTTCACGTCGTTCACCTGCTACGCAGCGCGCGACGACGACCTAGTGAGGTCGTACCCTAACCGATCAACCGGCCAAACGCAACCGAGGGAGCACCTGCCGGGCGTTGGCCGAGGTGGTGGCGGCCAGATCGATTGGCGCTGTCGCGCGCAGTTCGGCGAGGATGGCGAGGATCCGCGGGAGTTCGGCCGGCGTGTTGCGACCACCCGCCAGCCAGGCCGGGGGCATGTCCGGCGCATCGCTTTCGAGGACGATCGCCTCCGCCGGCAAGGTCGCTGCGAGCTGCCGGATGCGGCTGGCGCGCGCCTGACTCAGCGTGCCGCCGTAGCCGAGCTTGCAGCCTATTCGGAGGAACTCGTCGGCTTGCTGGCGACTGCCGTTGAAGGCGTGCGCAATGCCTCCATTGACGCCGATTCGACGCAAGCCAGCGAGCACCTGGTCGATCGCCCGGCGGGTGTGCAGCAGGACGGGCAGGCCGGCGTCGCGGGCGATTCTCAGTTGCTCAAGGAAGAAGTGCTGCTGCCGTTCGACATCGGTCGGCCCGACCAGGAAATCGAGGCCGATCTCGCCCACCGCAACTGGCGCTTGCGCACTGTCGGCTTCCCGCTCCAGCCAGCGCCTTAGCTCCGCCAGGTCTTCTTCGCGCGCATCGCCGACGCACAGCGGATGAATGCCGTAAGCCGGAATGCAGCCAGGGTATCGCCGGCAACAGTCTCGCACGGCAGCAAAGCCGTCGGCGCTCAGCGCGGGGACGACCAGCGTTGCCACGCCGACTGCCTGAGCAGCGGCGAAGACCGCCGCGCGATCCGCCGCGAAGTCGTTGGCCGCCAGATGGCAATGCGTGTCGATCAACACGGCGTCGGCCAGCGCTGGGCTGGCCGGCCCATCGCACAAGACCGCGCCAAGCGCTACCCGGTGTGCCAAGGGGAAAAGTCGGGCTCGGGCGTTCGCCCGCTGATCAGGTCGGCGAGGACGGCAGCCGAGCCACAGGCCATCGTCCAGCCAAGCGTCCCGTGCCCGGTGTTGAGGTAGAGGTTGGGGATAGCCGAGCGCTCAATGAGGGGCACGTTTGACGGCGTAGCCGGTCGCAGACCACACCAGAAAGCGATTTCACCGGCTGGACGCAAGTCGGGGAAGAGCGTTGTTGCGCGCTCGATCAGGGCGCGGCAGCGGACCGCGTTGAGGTCGAGGTTGTAGCCGTTGAACTCGGCGGTTCCGGCGACGCGCAGACGCTGACCAAGGCGCGAAAAGACGAGCTTGTGGCCGTCGTCGGTCAGACTGACGCTGGGCGCGACGCTGTCTTCGCCGAGTGGCACGGTCGCTGAATAGCCTTTGGCCGGATAGACCGGCAGGCGCAGGCCGAGCGGTCGCAGGAGCAGCGGGGTGTAGCTGCCAAGTGCAGCGACATAGGCGTCGGCTTGCAGCGACTCGCCGCCGGCAAGCACGCCGCTCAGGCGGCCACCGCTGAGCATGAGACGCTCGATGGAGCGCCCGAAACGGAATTCAACGCCGTTGGCCGCACAGTGCCGGGCGAGTTCCTGCGTAAAGCGGTGCGCGTCGCCCGATTCGTCTTCGTCCAGATAGTCGCCGCCAACCAGCAGCGGGCGGGCGCTGGCGAGCGCCGGCTCGATGGCGACGCATTCGTCGGCGCTCAGGCTGCGCCGGTTGCAACCGAACTCGCGCATCACCGCCGCCGCCCTGAGCGCGGCGGAAAATTCTTGGCGATCGGTGTAGACGTGCAGGATGCCGCGTGCCAGATGATCATAGGCGAGCGCTATTTCTCCGCGCAGGCGCTGCAACTGGCGGCGGCTGTAAAGGGCGAGGGCGACGATGCGCCGGATGTTGTCGCGCGTGCGCGCCGGTGTGCATTCGCGCAGGAAGCGCAGACTCCAGTCGAGCAGCGCAGCATCGCGCCGGAAACGGAAGAGTAGCGGCGCATCCTCGCGCGTCATCCAGGCCAGTGCGCGCAGCGGGGCGTGCGGGTTGGCCCAGGGCTCGGCGTGCGAGACCGAGATCTGACCGCCGTTGGCAAAGCTGGTTTCCATCCCGGCCGCCGCCTGTCGCTCGACGACCACCACCTGATGCCCCGCGCGGGCGAGATACCACGCACTGCTGACGCCGATGACGCCGGCACCGAGAACCATCACCTTCAAGCGGTCAGCCCCTGATCGCGTGTAATGCGGACGACCTCCGGGATCCGTCGCAGGCGGCGCATGAGGCGAGCGAGCGAGCTGCGGCCAGCGATCTGAACGGTGAAATGGATCGTCGTGTACAGACCGGGATGCTTTTCGTCCATCTTTACGTGCTCGATGTTCGTTCCCGAACTCGATATCTCGGTCGCGATCTTGCCCAGCGCACCGATCGTGTTCTGCACCATGACGCGCAGGCGCACGCTGAACAGTTTGCCAGGTTCCGGTTCCCACTCGACTTCGATCCAGTTCGCCGGGCGGCCGCTGCGCATGCGGCTGATCGCCGGACAGTCATGCGTGTGGATGACCACTCCCTTGCCTTTCCAGATCGAGCCGATGATCGGATCGCCTGGGATCGGTTGACAACAGGGTGCGAACTGTACCGCCATTCCCTCGCTGCCACGGATGATCAGCGAGGCCGGCGCTTTCTCGTTTGCCGGCCGGTTGTCGTCGCGCGCCAGCAGGCGGCGGGCGACGACGCCGGCCATACGGAAGCCCAGGCCGATGTCAGTGTAGACTTCCTTGATCAGCTTGTTGCCCGAATCGCGCAAGACATTCTTCCAACTCGACACGGGCACTTCCGAGGCAACGACGCCGAGCGCACGCAGTTCCTGGTCGAGCATCTTCTCGCCGAGCGCGGTCGATTCGTCGTGCTGCGCCGTCTTCAGGTAGTGGCGGATCTTGTTGCGTGCCCGCCCGGTCTTGACATGACTGAGCCAGGACAGACTGGGATGCGCTTCGGCTGCGGTGACGATCTCGACCCGGTCGCCGTTGGTCAGTTCGGTCGTCAGCGGCAGCGGAGTGAAATTGATCTGGGCAGCGACCGAGTGGTTGCCGATATCCGTGTGCACCGCGTACGCCAGGTCGATCGCCGTCGCGCCGCGCGGCAGCGGGATGATCTTGCCCTTCGGGGTAAAGACGTAGATCTCGTGCGGGAAAAGATCGACCTTGACATGTTCGAGGAACTCCGAAGAGTTGCCCGCGCTGCTCTGGAGATCAAGCAGCGAATGGAACCACTTGCTGGTTTTCTGCTGCAGGTCGGCACCGAGCGTCACGCTGTCCTTGTACAGCCAGTGCGAGGCAATTCCCTCCTGGGCGACGTTGTCCATTGCTTCGGTGCGAATCTGCAACTCGAATGGCGTGCCGTGTGGGCCAATCAGCGTCGTGTGCAGCGATTGGTAGCCATTTGGCTTGGGAATGGCGATGTAGTCCTTGAACTTGCCGGGTACCGGCTTGTACAGCGCGTGCAGCGCGCCAAGCGCCAGATAGGTCGTCGCGATATCCTGCACGACGACGCGAAAGCCATAGACATCAAGCACCTGTGAGAATGACAGGTGCTTGTCGAGCATCTTGCGGTAGATCGAATAGAGACTCTTCTCACGCCCGAAGACCTGGGCGTCGATCCCGTGTGCGGTGAGTTTCTTCTTGATTCCGGCAAGGATGCGCGAGAGCAGCTCGCGCCGGTTGCCGCGCGCGGCCTTCAGTGCGCGCGCCAGGACGCGTGCGCGCATCGGGTAGATCAGGTGGAAGGAAAGATCCTGCAGCTCGCCGAACAGCTTGTTGAGACCCAGGCGGTTGGCGATCGGGGCGTAGATTTCGAGCGTTTCGCGGGCAATCCGGCGGCGTTTTTCAGCCCGCAGGGCAGCCATCGTCTGCAGGTTGTGGCGGCGATCAGAGAGCTTGATCAGCACGACGCGCAGGTCGCGCGCCATGGCCATCAGCATCTTGCGGAAGTTCTCGGCCTGTGCCTCTTCCTGCGACTGGAACTCGATCTTGTCGAGTTTCGACAGTCCGTCGACGAGATCGGCGACCGGTCGCCCGAACTCCTGCGCGATCTCGGCCTTGGTCACCGCCGTGTCTTCCATCACATCGTGCAGCAGGGCGGCGACCAGTCCTTCGACGTCCATCTGCCATTCGGCGAGGGCACCGGCAACCGCCAGCGGATGCGTGATGTAGGGGTCGCCAGAAAGCCGCATCTGTCCGCGGTGCGCCTGCTCGCTGAAGCGATAGGCGCGCCGTACGGTCTCAATCTCCTCCGGTGGGAGGTAGGTCAGGCTGTCGATGAACAGCCGGAAGGCGGGCTCGTCCTCCGGATCGCGACCTTGCTCGGGTTCATCGGCCAGCGGCTGGGCGACTGCGCCGGCTGGCGTGACCGGGTCCATGCTGAAGCAAGCGGAAATTGCCGGCGGTCAGGCCTGACCGCGATTCAGAATTTCGACCCCGACCTTGCCCTGGGCAATCTCGCGCAGGGCGATTACCGTCGGTTTGTCGCGCCCGGACTCGATCAGCGGCGAGGCGCCGGCCGTGATCTGCCGGGCGCGGTAGGTCGCTGCCAGAGTCATTTGAAAGCGGTTCTGAATGCGCTGCAGACAGTCATCTACAGTTACTCGTGCCATGCGGATCTCCAATACAAATCAGAGCATTGTTGCGAAAAGGACGGAATGGCGCCGACTTTGCACGGAATAGCGCAGGCGCGCTGCGCGGACGATCGCCAGAAGGTCCTGCAGCGCACGCGGCAAGTCGTCGTTGATGATAACATAGTCGAATTCATCGGCATGCCGCATCTCGTCGCGTGCCGCCGCCAGGCGCCGGGCGATCGTCTGCGCATTGTCGGTTGCCCGTTCGCGCAGGCGTTGCGCGAGCACCTCCAGCGAGGGCGGCAGGATGAAGACGCCGATCGCTGCCGGAAAGACCTTGCGCACCTGCTGCGCACCTTGCCAGTCGATTTCGAGCAGTACGTCCTGGCCGGCGCGCAGGGCAGCTTCGATGCCGCTACGCGAAGTGCCGTAGTAGTTGCCATGAACTTCCGCCCATTCTAGGAAGTCATTCCGCCGGATCTTTTCCTGGAACTCGTCGAGCTCAATGAAGCAGTACTCGATGCCTTCACGTTCCCCGCTACGCGGCGGTCGCGTCGTGTGCGATACCGACACCTGGATTGCCGGATCATTCTCCAGCAGATGGCGCACGAGGGTTGTCTTTCCCGCCCCGGAGGGCGCCGTCAGGATGTAGAGATGGCCGAACATGGGGCTTGCAAGGGCGATGGCAGAGCGCCATTGTACCCGTCGCTGGGCGGATTTCGACGCTCTCCGCGCGTCCGGGGGCCGGGGGTGGACGGCACGCGCGGCGGCAACGACAATAGCAGCATTACGCTTTTGCGCTGTCGCCCAGCTTTTTTCCAGGAGCCCGCAGATGTCCGGCCGGAATTTGACGCACTGCTTTGTCTTGCTATCCACCACTGTCCTGGTGGCGAACCCGGTCAGTGCCGCCGTGCCGACGAAGATTCTCGGTTTCGACGACATGTCGTGCCGGGCCTGGGCCGCGAGTCGAAGCGATGCCGAGCAACGTGCGCTCCATGTCGCGTGGTTGCGCGGTGTATTGACCGGTCACAACTACGCCAACCCTGGCCAGCAAGTGGCGACGATCTCGCCGGCGACCGTCGAGCAATTCGTGAACCGCTATTGCAGCGAAAAGCCTGCGGCTCAGTTCAGTGATGCCGCGTTTCGTTTGAGCGACCAGTTTTCCGGACGTAACGCGCCGATCACCAAGTGAAACGGGGTGCGGCCGGCGCGGCGTCCATTCGCTCTCAGCGCGGCTTCTCGAGCAGGTCGACGCGCTGCGGACTGAGCAGGGTCACCCCGTCTGGCGTCAGGTGGGCCGAGAATCCCTTCTTCACTTCCTGGTACAACTCGGGCGACAGCGTGTGATTGCTGTGGGTGACGCGAATCATGCGCGCGTCGAATTGCGCGAAATCGGCAAAATGGCTGCGCGTACTGAAAAAAAGTTCCTCTCTGAGGAGCAGGTGGCCACGTTCGACGGCACGACATACGGCGGCAAATGCCGCTTCTCGCACAAGCTTCTCGTCGTGGAAGAGGCGCATGATCTCGTTCAGCTCGCCGCCATATACCGGTTCGGAGATCCATGCCAGTCCGCCCGGCCTGAGCACACGTGCGATCTCGCCAAGTGCGGCGTCCATCGCACCCGGGCGAACGTGGTGCAGCGATTTGAACATGATGACGATGTCGAAGGAGTCGCCGTCGGCCGGAATCTCCTCTGCTCCTCCGTGCGCGAAGCGGACGTTCGGCAGGTCGTCGATCTGCAGGTTCTTCGCGTGTTGGACCTGGTCGACTTCGAGCGCCAGAATGTGCTCTGCGCGTCCGTTTTCGGCGAGCGTCCGTGTCTTCTCGGCGCGTCCGCAGCCAAGTTCCAGAACACGGGCGCCGGCAAAGGGCAGCATGGCCAACATCAGCTTCACTTCATTGACCGGTGGCTGCTGCGCCGCTATCGGGTCGGCGATCTTCATGCAGGGCGTCATCTGAGCGCGCATGTCTGGCTTTCAGCGGGGTTTGCGCAGCCAGTCATGCCGCGCGCTGTTCGCCACGCAGGGTCACGTGGCGAGTGGCGGCCAGCCGGACCAGGTGCGGTGCCAAGGCAGAGTGTGCGCCGCGCGCCAGGGCCAGCGCTCGGGCTGTTGCCAGGCGCCTCTCACCTGACCGGAAACGCGCGCGCCAGCCAGTAATCGTAGACAATTTGCGCGGCCTCGATGCAGCGCGCGTTGCCGGTCGCCAGCAGGTCGGCATAGACCAGGGCAGGCGGCACGCAGTCCAGGCGTCCCCAGAGGTTGAGGCTTTCACCCCAGAACGGCTTGCGCAACTCGACCAGCTTCTCGTAGGCGAGCGGGCCGGCTGGGGCAAGGTGCTCGTGCGCAATGAGGCGGGCCGGGAGTTTGTCGCTGTACAGGGTCAGCACTCCGGGATCGAGGTCACAGCCGAGCAGGGCGGCGGCTGGTTCGCCACTCCAGCGCAGGTGCGCCGGATTCAGTGCCCACTCCCGCCAGTGGAGGAAATTCGCTGCACTGTAGCGCCCGATCAGCGTCTTGCCGCGCAGCTCGCGGGCGTACGCGTCCGCCCAGTCGTCGAGTAGCCGGCGGTTTCGGTTGAGCCGGCGCTGCTTGCCGTTTACCTGCATCCACCCATGTTCCTGCAGGTCGGCAACGACCGCGCGCATCGTACCAAGGGCGACATCGGCTGCCGCGGCGATCGCCGGATACGGCGCTCCCGCCAGTTCGGCATCGCAGATGAGGCTGAAGAGTACTTTCAGTCGGCTGCTGGCAAAGCTCTGGCTGGCGCGCAGGGCAATCTGCTTCTCGCGCAGCTTGCGTCCGGTCACGTAGATGAAAACCCCGCGGCCTTCGAGATAGGCGTTGCCCGCGGCATCGACGAACTGCTGGTCATTGGCGCGCAACCGGTCGGCCAAGGGCGAAGTCACATGGTCGGTGATCAGCAGGGGGAGAGGGCAGCCCGCGTCGAGCGGATGGTCGTGGCGCGCAAGGACATGACCAACGGTACCGGGCGTAAGGCGACGGGTTACTCTCGCCGAGTAGTCGATGCGGCTATTGTCCTTGCTCACCGACAGCCAGGTGCCTGCCGTGTTGCGTCCGCCACCGAGTGTCGTTTCGCTCTCCATCGTGACGCTCAGGCCGTGCCCGCGTAGAGCCTGCGCAGCCCTTTCCAGCAGGGCTATTTCCCTTTCAGCGCTCATTCCGCTACCGCCGTTGGTATTGTCGACACGAATTGATTATGAACGCTCACCGGGCAATGTACAAGCCCGATTGCTGTCCACTTTCCGTTTGCCGGCACGGTCGACAGATCGCCTTGCCGCGCGCAGCGAAGCGGCAAGGCGAGTCTGGCGGTCAACCAGTGGCGGTGCGGCGAAGAAGAGCGAACGGGGTCTGGGCCGCGTTGCGCGTGGTGCCGCAAACGAGCGCCAGACGCCGCCAGCCAGCAGTCAGCCAGGCTTGCAGGCGAGCGGCAGGCGTCATCAACAAGCCGACGCGCTCGATGCGCGCCCGTCCGTAGCCGACCGCCTCGACCAGGGCCAGCCCGCTGGCGCGAATCAGATGGCTGCCGTCTGCCCGAAGCAGAACATCGCCGCTTTCGCCCTCGACGGTCAACCAGAGAATGCCGGCAGTGCAGGTCACCCGCACGCCGCATGGCGAAACGATGCGCAACGGCGTATTGTGGGCCAGGCTGATATCGTGGTGATGATTTTGCGGGTTCATTGCCGCCTCCTGTTCTTTCTTGTTTGACGAGATGGCAGTGTATGGTCGTGCGAGCTTGTGGTACAGTCACAGACAGTGTGAATTGTTATCGGCACAGTTTTGTCTTTTGCAATCTGTGCTTGCTGTCCCGCGGGTGAACTGTGCTGGTCGGAGTCAAATGGAAACTGAATTGTTGCGCTATGAGCGGCTGGCCGAGGATCTCAGCGGAATCATCAGCAGCGGAAGCCTGCGCCCGGGCGAGCGACTGCCGTCGATCCGCCGGTTGTCGCGCGATCGCCGGCTTTCCGTGTCGACCGTGGTTCAGGCGCTGCGTCAACTCGAACAACGCGGCTTGATTGAAGCGCGCCCGCAAGCGGGCTACTTCGTGCGCCATGCCGCGCCGCGGCGAGCTTTGCCAGCGGTTCGTCCGACACCCGAGGAACCGGTGCCGGTCGATGTCAGTCAGCGCCTGATACGCATTCTGCTCGGTGGCGTACAACCGGGTGTGGCGCCGCTCTCGGCTGCCATGCCGGCCTCCAGCCTGCTGCCGGTTGCTGCTCTGCAGCGCCTTTACAGCAGTGTCGTGCGGCGGCATGCGCGCTTGCTCGAAGGACACAGTCACATCCACATGGACGAGCCGCTGCTTGTTCGGCAGCTGGTTCTACGCTCGATGGGCTGGGCTGGCCCGCTGGCTGCCAACGAGTTCGTCGTCACCAATTCATGTACGGAAGCGCTCGCCTTGTGCCTGCGTTCGGTGACCAGACCCGGCGATACGGTCGCGGTCGAGTCGCCCGGCTACTATCTGATGCTCCAGTTGCTCGAGGTGCTTGGCCTGCGCGCACTCGAAATTCCGACCGATCCGCACACCGGCATGTCGGTCGAGGCGCTTGATCTGGCGACGCGGCAGGGCAGGGTCGCCGCTTGTCTGCTCGTCCCCAATGCGAGCAATCCGCTCGGCGGCATCATGCCGGACGAGAACAAACGGCGTCTGGCCAGGCTGACAGCCGAGCGCGGCGTCGCAGTGATCGAGGACGACGTCTACGGCGATCTGCACTTCGGCAACGAGCGGCCCTGGCCGATCAAGGCCTTCGACCAGACGGGGAATGTCATGCTCTGTTCGTCGTTCTCCAAGTGTCTTTCGCCGGCGCTGCGCGTTGGTTTCGTCGCAGGCGGCCGCTACCGTGCGCAGCTCGCCTTGCACAAGACGATCACCAGTGGAGCGACTAATCCGATCAGCCAATTGGTGCTCGCCGAGTATCTGGAGTCGAGCGCCTGTGAGCGGCACTTGCGCGCACTGCGGCGGACCTACGAACGCCAGGTCGAGGCCATGCGCGCGGCGGTCACGCGCCACTTTCCGGCGGCCACGCGTCTGACCGAACCCCAGGGCGGCTTTGTGTTGTGGGTCGAACTGCCCGAGGAGATCGACGCCACGGCGCTTTATGAAAGAGCACTGGCGGCGGGCGTCGCCTACGTTCCGGGGGAACTTTTCTCCGCCAGCGGCATGTACCGCAACTGCCTGCGCCTGAATTGCGGCAATCCGCACACACCGGAGATCGAAGATGCGGTTCGTCGGCTCGGTCGACTGATCGGCGGCTGACCGCTCGCGCTGTTCGGCGCGATCAGCGATCGCGGTGCGAGATTTCGAGTACGCGGGCCCTTTGCGCCAGTTGGTCGACGAGCTCGTTCGCCGCGCGGCGATTGGCCGCGTCGAGGTTGGCGTCCCACTCGTCGAGCAGGTAGACCCGGTAGTTGGTCTTGGCGACGATTTCGCGCAAGACGCGAAGCTGCCGCTCACCGGACGAGTAGCCCCGCCTTTCCTCGCTTTCCTCCTGCGCGCTGAGCTCGGCTGCATCTTCTGCTTCTTCGCCATGCTCGTCTTCCGGGGCCGACGATGAGCGCGCGTCCCCTCGCTCGTCGCAGGAGTTGAAGGCGAACGACAGACGGTCATGGGTGGGCCAGTAGAAGGCCGCGCCGCGCAGATGGCACTTGAGTGCCGAGAGCAGCGTCGACTTGCCCGTGCCGTTGCCGCCGCGCACGGCGACCAGGCCGACGGGCCGCGCCAGCACGTGTTCAATCGCTTGCGCCAGCGAGGAACACGCGCGTTCCTGCGCGCCTTCCTTGAGAATCAGGCGTCCAAAGCCAATCCGTTCGATGAATCCTTCGTCCGCCACCGGGGAAATGTGCTCGCAGACGCCCTGTATGCGTGACCATACGGCGACCAGGTCGGTCAGGCCGGAAGTCAGTTGGTGCATGTCGAGCGTCATCTCGACCTGGCGCGGCAGCGTCGCGGCCAAGGCGATCAGCAAGGGCAGGTTGCCAGCGTCCTGGATGGCGACCCAGGCAGTCGTTGACAGTACAGCAATGAGGGCGATCATCCCGCTGATCGCACTCCACCCCTCGCGCGCCAGGATGGCCCTGATCTGTGCCGCCAGCGCGTCGCTCAGGCGTTGCCGGAAGTCGCGGTGCCAGAGGGCGAAGTTGTAGCGATTGCCACTGAAGATGTTGTCCCAGGCGTTGTAGGTGCGTGCCCGCATGCGATTGGTCATCCGTTGATTCTTCAGGTAGGCGGCGGCAAGCGGCTGGCGCAGCAGCCACTGCAGCGTGATCAGAACGACGAAGACGACGGCAAACGAAAGCGGCAGGCCGGCGTCGATCTCGAAACCGAGCACCAGCGAATTGAACAGGAGCTGGAAGAAGAGGCGCAGGTAGTACTGCAGGTTGTAGACCAGGTCAAAACAGACGTCGAAGGTCTCGCTGGTGAGAAACGGCTCGACCTGTTCGCGTTGCTGGCTGTCGGCCAGGAGCGCCGTCTGGAAGCGGTTGCGCCGCGCGAAGTGCAGCATGTAGCGCCCGAAACTGCCGAATCCAGCGCGTTCGGCAAAGATCCAGCTCACTGCACCGGCGAGGTAGGAGACCGTCTGGACGACGATGATAGCGATGAAGCCCGCAGCCGAAACGTGTTCTTCCGTGATGTCGCGGGCGATCTGGATGACCAGCCAGAGCGTCGTCGCGCCGCACGCTTCCTGCGCGATGATCAAGGCAAGCATGCCGAACGCGGCTGGCCCAAGAAAGAAACGCAGGAAGTCGGTGTGGGTGAAGGACGCGGCAGGCAAAGCGGCAGGCATCGACCAGTGAGGGGGAAGGTGAAGCAATCCAGGCGGCACGCGGGTAGTGGCCGGCGGCGTGGCGGTCAGACTCGACGTTCGACCCGGCGTGTGCAGCCCGGGCCCAAAGCACGGAAAGCAGACTTGCGCCTGCTTTCCGTGACTCCTCGCAACAGGTCCAGCCTGTTGGGCGTGTTTACTTCTTCTTGCGGTGCTTTCTGGCGGCCATGGTGAAATCCTCTGGTTATAGGTTGATCGGACTAGTGAGGCTCCAGAAACCTGCGTGCGCGCAGCGAAGACCGTGCCTGGCGCCTGACAAGCTTGCGTGAAATGCAGACAGCATATGACGGCCAGTTGCTACGTGCACCGCTGGAGCCACAGGAAGTATGCTGAACGCAACTTAAGACTTGCTTAACCAGGATTTGTCATAGTGACGCGGTTTTTCCATCCGGCCAGCCGTCAGCGAGCATCGGGTCGTGCCCTCGACTCACCCGACAGTCCGCCCGTCCCGTACGTCGACCCATCGTATCGCCACCACCATTACTGTCCGTGCCACTCGCGATGTTGCCCTTAGTTGATCTTGCTGCCGTGTTGGCCGGTCGGCCGCGGCGGTTGCGCTCGCGTAATCGACGACTTGCCACGTGTTCGCCAGCCCCCGTGCGGAGGCCGCGATGAGCTTGTCCGGCAGGCAGCCGAAGCCGGCACCGCTGGCGCAGCGACGAGGCGCCAACGCCGCCCGGCCGCGCATCAGTTGCGTCGTGCCGGCGCTCAACGAGCAGGAGAATCTATGCGTGCTGCTGCCCTGCCTGGAAACCGTTCTTGCGTCCGCGGCTTCGGCCTGGGAGGTCGTCGTCGTCGATGACGGGAGTAGCGATCTGACCAGCGAACTGATGGAAGCGTGGGTTTCCCGGCAAGGTTTTCGCTACCTTCAACTGTCGCGCAACTTTGGCAAGGAGGCTGCGCTGAGCGCCGGTCTGGCGGCGGCGGCCGGCGATGTCGTTGTCTGTCTCGACGCCGACTTGCAGCATCCGCCAGCGCTGATCCCGCAGATGCTCGATCTCTGGCGGGAGGGAGCGGACATGGTTTGTGCGGTGCGCAGCAACCGTGACGACGAATCTCCGATCAAGCGCTTCGGCGCCTGGCTGTTGTACCACATTCTGGGCTCGGGACACCGCGTCCGCATCCCGGCCGACGCGGGCGACTTTCGTCTGCTCGATCGTGCCGTGGTCAGCGCGCTGCTTCGCCTGCCCGAGCGAACGCGCTTCATGAAAGGCTTGTTTGCCTGGGTCGGATTCGTCGTCAGGTCGATCGAGTACGAACCCGCCGAACGCCTGCAGGGTAAGACCCACTTCAGCTTCTTCGGTCTGGTCGAGTTTGCGCTCGACGGGATTACGGCGTTCTCGACCTGGCCGCTGCGCGTCCTGACCCTGTCCGGTTTCAGCATCGCTGCGCTGGCCTTCGCCTACGGTCTTTACCTGGTTGTCGAGTATCTGTTGGTCGGCAATCAGGTGTCCGGGTGGACGACGATCGTCACCGCAATGCTTTTCCTGTCCGGCGTGCATCTGCTTGGCCTGGGTGTGATCGGCGCCTATCTCGCGCAGGTCTTCAACGAGGTGAAGCAGCGGCCGGTCTACCTGTTGCGTCGCGACATCGGCAACGGTCTGCCGCGCGACGAGACCGACGGTTTTCCGCCATGAGGCGCGGGCTGGTGCTCGACGCCGGTCTGCGTCCCGCGGCGCGCGTGCCGCGTGTGCTCTGGGTGTTCGTTGCCTGCTTCGCCTGGCTCACCTTGTCGGTCGCCTGGCGCCCGCTCATGCTGCCCGACGAAGGTCGCTACGTCGGCGTCGCCTGGGAAATGCTGAGCACGGGCAACTGGCTGGTGCCAACGCTTGACGGCTTGCCGTTCTTTCACAAGCCGCCCCTGTTCTACTGGCTGACCAGGGCATCGCTCGGCTTGTTCGGGGCAAACGAATGGAGCGCGCGCGTCGCGCCGCTGTTGGCAGCGACCGCTGCCACCGTCGGGCTTTACCAGTTTCTGCGCCGCCATTCGCCGGACCAGCGTCTGCCCGGGCTGGCCGCCGCCATTCTATTGACGCAGCCGCTTTTCTTCGGCGGTGCTCAGTTCGCCAACCTCGACATGCTGGTCGCCGCAATGATTTCGCTCAGCATCCTGTCTGCCGCGCACGCCGTGCTCAGCCTGGAACGCGCCATGCCGCATCGAGCGCCGCTCACCTGTGCCTATGTCTTTGCTGCCCTGGGTGTGCTGGCCAAAGGCTTGATCGGCGTCGTCCTGCCGGTCGCTGTCGTCCTCGTCTGGCTCGTGGTCGGCAGGCGGTGGCGCCACCTGCCGGCGCTGCTGCCGCTGCACCTGGTTTTCCTGCTGCTGCTCATCGTCGTGCCCTGGTTCTGGGCCATGCAGCGCTCGTACGGCGATTTTCTCGATTACTTCTTCGTCCACCACCATTTTCAGCGCTTTGCCCAGGCGGGTTTCAACAATCCCAAGCCCTTCTGGTTCTACCTGCCGGTGCTGCTCGTCGGCGCGCTTCCGTGGTCGCCCTGGATCGTGCGTGCGCTGACGCCGCGCTACCTGCAGGACCCTGGCCGGTTCGACCTGCGTTCCTTGATGGTCGTCTGGGTACTGGTCGTTCTGCTCTTCTTTTCCTTGCCCAGTTCCAAGCTGGTGGGCTACATTCTGCCCGCCCTGCCGCCGCTCGCCTGTCTGCTCGCCGATGCCTTCCTCGGCTGGCTGAGCCAGCATGGCGCAGTCCGCCAGCGCGCCTATGCCGGGGGTGGCCTGCTTGTGGCGGGCGGCTTGTGCCTGTCGCTCGTTCTGACCGCTGTGCAGCGCTCCGACCCGGTCGCACGCGAGCAGATCGTCGGCGCCGCGCCGCTTTTCGGCGCCGACGATCAGATCGTGATGCTGGACGACTATCGCTACGACCTGCCGGTCTACCTGAAAGCGAGAAAGAATCCCTGGGTGGTCAGCGACTGGGCGCGTCCCGATCTGCTGAGCAAGGACAACTGGCGTCGCGAGATCTACGAGGCTGGTCGTTTCGATCCGGCTGCGAGACGCGAGCGCCTGCTGTTTCCGGCTGAGCTGCGGCTGCGCGCCTGCGGCGAGCCGCGCTATGCGCTATGGATCTGGGGCAAGCAGGCGCTGGCGTCCGATTATCCTTTTCTGCGCGATGAGTGGCGCGTTCTCGCCACGGCTGACGGCGACGCGCTCTGGCGGATCGCTCCGGAAGTCCCGAGAACGCTCAGGGGGTGTGACGAAACGCCCAGGAACGGCTGAGCAGGAAGGTCAGAATGGCCACCGCGACGAGGATCGCTGCCAGCAGGTGCTGGTAAGGCAGGCGGGTGGAATGGAGCAGGACGACGAAGGCCAGTTCATTGACCGCGAAGCCGCTCGCCGAGAGGAGGAAGAAGCGGCCAAGCGCCGGCAAGAGCGACTTCGCATGGTGGCGGAAAGTGAGCAGATAGTGCCCGGAAAACGAAACGACCAGCGCAACCAACCAGCCGACCAGATTGGCGACCGCCGGTGCCAGGTGCAGTCTGCCGATTCCGGTGACGGCGACCACCCAGTGCGTCGCGGCTGCCGCGCAGCCGACGCCAACAAACCAGCCGATTTCGCGCAGGACGCTTTTCATGCGGCACGCTCAGCCGGGTGCTAGTCCGTCCCAGGCCGCCGTGCGCCAGGAGATCATCCTCTGCGCCGACGACTTCGGCCTGTCGCGCGAAATAAACGAGGGAATCATCGGTCTGGCTGAAGCCGGGCGGCTTTCTGCGGTCAGTTGCCTGAGCAGGGCAGAGTTCTTCGGGCAGCAGGTGGGCAAGCTGGCAGGCCTCTCGCTTGATCGGGGGCTGCATCTTAACCTGACCGAGCCTCTGCCGGACAAGGCATTTTGTCAGCCATTGCCTCATCTGATCTGCAACGCGTGGACGCGCCGGCTGCCGATCGGGCTCGTCGCCGACGAGATCGATCGCCAGCTTGATGCTTTCGAGGCGGCCTGCGGCGCGCCGCCCGACTACATCGACGGCCACCAGCACGTGCACCAGTTTCCAATGATTCGTGAGAGTCTGATCGCGTTGCTGCAGCGACGCTATCCGGCCTGCCGCCCGTGGATCAGGTGCACGCTGCCGGCCCGGTTTCGCCCGGGCTTGACTTGGCGGAGCCAGTTCAAGGCGCAGGCGATCGGCGGCCTTGGCGCGCGGCGGCTGAAAGCGCTGGCCGAGGCGGCAGGATACGCCACGAACGCGCGCCTGCTCGGCGTCTATGGCTTGGCTGGCGGCGAGCAAGCGTATGCCCGATTGCTCGCCGGCTGGCTGGCGTGCGCCGCTGGCGGCGACCTGCTGATGTGTCATCCGGCGGCGGCAGTCACCCCCGGTGATCCGCTCGGCGAGCAGCGCTGGGCGGAGTACCGCGCTCTGGCCGACGACCGCCTGCCGAGCCTGCTCGCCCGCCATCGCCTGCTCATCGGGCGGCCATTGAACTCGCGTCAGCTCGCCTGAGCGCTTGTCCGGAGTGTGGCTGTGCGGCCGCCAGGAAGCGTCCGCTCAGCGCGCGGCCTTCGCCTGGCGTGTGATCTCCAGGAGGCGACCGCGTCCCTGCTCGGCGAGCAGAAAGCGGTCGGGTGCGAGCGGCAGCAGCGTTTGCGCCGAACGCAGATGGCTGAGCACCGTGTGCAGTACGCCGTCCTTGTCGAGCAAGAGCAGGCGCGCCCGGTGCGTCGCGTCCTCGGCGATCCACAGTCCGTCCTCGTTGCAGGCAATGAAACCCGGTGCGTTGAGACCGCCGAGGACGATCTGGTCATCGCCCTGCGGACGCCAGCGCTTGATCCAGCGGTGCCCTTTTTCGGCGTAGTAGAGCTCGCCGTTCGGGCATAGCGCGACGCCTTCGCCCTCCCGCAAGCCCGTGCGCAACACCGTTACTTGCTTGGACAGCGCGTCATAGCGCAGCAAGCGACCGTCGCCTGGACGATCTTCGATGGCGTAGAGCGCCTGCCCGTCACTCGCCAGGCCTTCAATGCTGCGACCGGTAAACAGCGTTTCCACATGGCCGTCGTGTAGCCAGAGAACCGGCTGCTCGCCTTCTTCCTGACTGATGGCGATTCCGTTGCGCCAGGCGACCAGGCCATCCGGTTTGGACAGCTTGCCGACGACCTCTTGCCGCGTTCCGTCGCTTGCCAGCCGGAAGAGCAGTCCGTTGCCGGACTTCATTTCCTGCGTCACGTACAGGTCGCCGCGCGCGTCCTTGGCCAGCGCGCTGACCAGCCTGAGATCGTCGTGAAAAACACGGTACGACCATCCGTCACCCGCGCTGACCGGATAGAGATGTTGCCAGGCGAGGAAGGCCAGGCCGCCGACGAGCAGCCCGACCAGAGTCGCCAGGAAGAGCGCTTTCGGTCGCAGCGTGCGGGACGACATGCCGTCAAGCGGCCGGTCGGCGCGTCATCGGGCGCGCTCGAACAGGGCGACGTGCAGCGTGTGAAGCAGCCGGTTGCGCGCAAAATCGCCGACCAGTCTGAAACCCTGGGCCGTGAAGTAAGCGCAGACTTCGCTGCGCGGCGTGGCGAATTTTTGCGATGGCCGGCCGCCCAGCGCGGCGCGCAAGCGTCTTTTGAGCGAGGTGGCCGACCACGGACTGAAGTAGGAAACGGCGACGTAGCGCCGGGCTACACGCGTCAGCTCGGCAACCGCGCGCTGGCGAATCTCAGGAGTCGGGAAGTGGTGGAACAAGCGGAAACAGAGGATCGCATCGAAGTGCCGGTCATTATAGGACAAGGCCTCGACATCCTGCTGGTCGACAGCGCAATCCAGGCCTTCGTGCGCGAGCAGGTGGCGGGTGAGCTGCAGCATGGCAGCCGAGTTGTCGGCACAAGTCAAGGCATAGCCGCGCCGGGCCAGATGCAGGCTTGCCCGGCCGGCGCCGCAAGGCAGATCGAGAATCGTCCGGCACGCCGGCATGGCCTGCAATACGCGATCGATCAGCGCCATCTCGGCGGCGTGCTGGCGGCGTGGCCGCTCCTGATAGGCTCTGGCCGTGGCTTCGTCGTACTTGGTCTTGCCGCGATAAGCGATCTGCATGTGCATGGCGTGCGCTCGTGAGGGACGTTCAACGGAAGGCGGCGACCGTCGATCGCCAACATCGTCGTAGTCTGCGGCGACTTCCTGAAAAGCGCCTTAACTTGAGGTGACGTCGTGCCATTCCGGAAGCAAGGCGGCGCTGTGCAGTTTCCGTGCCGTGGCCTGCGGCCAGGCTGATGCGTCAGCCAGCGAACTGCAGCGCAGCCAGGCGCGCGTACAGACCACCGTGCGCGATCAGCTCGCTGTGCGTGCCGACTTCGGCCAGACGGCCGTGGTCGAGGACAAGGATCCGGTCGGCGCGCTGTACCGTCGCCAGCCGATGCGCGATGACGATCGTCGTTCGCCCGCTCATCGCGGCGGACAGCGCCGCTTGCACGATGCGCTCACCGGCAGCATCGAGGTTGCTCGTCGCTTCGTCGAGCAAGAGCAGGGGTGCGTCCTTGAGGATCGCCCGGGCGATGGCGATGCGTTGGCGCTGGCCGCCGGACAGGCGCAAACCGCGCTCGCCGACGAAAGTCGCGTAGCCGTCTGGCAGCCGCTCGACGAACTCATCGACGAAAGCCGCCGCGGCCGCTGCGCGCAGCTCGCCCTCGGTCGCGGCGGGCTTGCCGTAGCGGATGTTGTCGGCGATGCTGCCGGAAAAGATCACCGCATCCTGCGGCACCACAGCAATGCGCGCGCGCAACTCGGCCAGACGAACGTGGCGCAGGTCGATGCCGTCGATCAGAATGGCTCCCTGGTCGACGTCGTAGAAGCGCTGCAGCAACTGAAAGACGGTCGTCTTGCCGGCCCCCGAGGGACCGACCAGGGCGATGTTGCGGCCGCGCTCGAGGGTGCAAGCGAAGTCGCGCAATACCGCTTGCTGCGGGCGTGACGGGTAGGCGAAATCAACCCCAGCGAAGACGATCCTCAAGCCTCCCGAGCGCTGCGGCAGGGCGAGCGGTTGCGCCGGATCGGTGATCGGCGAGCGCGTCGCGAGCAGCTCCATCAGGCGCTCGGTGGCTCCGGCCGCGCGCAGCAGGTCGCCCCAGACCTCGGCCAGCACGGCTACGCTGCCGGCAACAACGAGCACATAGAGTACCGTCTGACTGAGTTGGCCGGGGCTCATCTGGCCGGCGAACACCGCCTGCACGCCGCCGTAGAGACCGTAGAGGAGAGCGCCGAAAACGCCGATGATGAGAAAGGCGGTCAGCGCCGAGCGCATCTGTGTGCGCCGTAACGAGGTCGCGAAGGCGCGCTCGTTGGCCGCCGAGAAGCGCGCCGCCTCGGCGGATTCCTGCAGGTAGCTCTGGATGACCGGAATCGCGTTGAGCATTTCGCCGGCGATCCCGCTCGTATCGGCGACGCGGTCCTGGCTCGCGCGCGACAGGCGGCGCACTCGCCGGCCGATGGTGACTGCCGGCAGAACGACAAGGAGGATCATTCCGGCAACCGTCAGCATCAGTCCGGGAGCAGTTGCCATCAGCATGCCCATGCCGCCGATCAGGAGGACGGCGTTGCGCGCGCCCATGCTGATGCTCGAGCCGACCGCGCTGTGGATCACCGCCGTGTCGGCGGCCAGACGGGAGAGCACCTCGCCGGTCTTCAGCGTTTCGAAGAAATGCGGGCTCTGCTTGAGAACGTGGGCATAGACCGCCTGGCGCAGGTCGGTCGTTACCCGCTCGCCGATCCAGCTCACCGTGTAGAAACGAGCGGCTGTGCTCACGCCAAGCACGACGGCGACGGCGAACAACTGCATGAAGTGGTGGCGCACATCGTCCAGCCTTTGCTCAGCGTCGGCGCTGGGCGGCAGGGACAGGCCGCCGTCGACGAGCAGGTGGACGGCATAGGGCAGGGCGAGCAGCGATCCGGCAGCGACTGCCAGAAAGAGCAGGGCGAGGGCGATCTGCCTGCGGTACGGCGCGAGATAGGGCAGCAGTGCGCGCAGCGGTCGCAGCTTGCCGCGCGCCGCGTTCAGCCGGCCGGTTTCAAGCTTCGCCGTGGCCGACTGCAAGCCGCCACCAGGAGTCGGCGGACTGCTTTCCTGCGGGTGGTCGTTCAGACGAACAACCCGCGCCCTAGGCCCCAGGCGCTGCCCAGGGCGAGTGCCGCGAAGCTCAGCATGGCGAGCAGGAAGCCGGGCCCGCGCGTGCGTGGGTCGCGCGCGTAGGCGAGTGCGTACCAGATGCGTCCCACCAGCCACGCGCAGCCGAAGGTCGTCGCCCACCAGGAGGAGAACGACAAGGTGAAAATCCACAGCACGGGCAGAAAGAGGACGACATTCTCGAGCGTGTTCATCTGGATGCGGTAGGCAATCTCGAACTGCTCGTGACCCGTCGTCGCCGGCGCCCTGATGCCGAATCTGACGCGGCAGCGGCCAACGTAAGCGGCGCAGAGAAAAAGCAGCAGCGAGGTGGCCAGGGTCACCAGCGCAGGACCGTGGTAAGTCGTCATGGCGTCACTCCAGAGCGGGGATGAGGCACATCACTGTTTGCCGGCGCAGCGCGTCGGCGCCGCGCCAGGCGCAATGCGAAGACACCGCGCGCCTTGGCGCTGCAGAGGAAGAACAAGCTGCTTGCGCGCGGCTGATCGAGCAAGGACGAGCCGCCCGCGCGCAGGCTTGCCGATCAGCGTCCGCCAAGCAGTCCGCCGAGCATGCCGAGCAAGTCGCCAGCGTTGCCCAGCCCGCCCTGCGGCGCCTGTCCGCCTGGCGTGAGGTGGTCGATCAGCCCGGGCAGGATGCTGGCAAGCTGGCCAGCCGCGTCGCTTTCATTGACGCCGAGCTGTTGGGCCAGACCGGAAAGTGTATCCTGCCCGAGAACCTCGCCAATCTGTGCACCCGAAACCGGCTGATTCTCCCCGGTGCCGATCCACGACGCCATGACGTCACCCAGGCCCGCCTGCTGGAAGCGGCCGGCCAGGCCGCCCAGCCCGCCGTGCTGGCCATCGTTGCCCAGCAGGCTGGCGGCAACCTGCAGCAACTGCGGGTTGTTCAGCAGCATCGCGAGCAGGCCGCCCAAACCGCCCCCCTGGCCGGGCTGTGCAGTCTGCCCGCCGCCGAGGACGGAACCCAATACCGAGTCGAGTAATCCCATTGCGAAGTCTCCAGTTGATTTACGTTGAGGGGTGTTGCGGTGAAACGAGTCTGATGGCTCAAGCGTAGCGTAGCATAGGCGACCTGCAAGCGCTGGCGAGCTGGCAAGTCTTTCGTTTTGTTCACAAACTGAAATTGAGGAGCAGGAAAATGGATGCAGGAATCAATCCGGTCGGCTGGTTCGAAATCTACGTTGCCGACATGCCGCGTGCGCGGGCCTTCTATACCGCGGTATTCGGCCGTCCGCTGGTGCAACTGCCGGAAATCGGCGAAGGCGGCGAAATGTTTGCCTTTCAGTGGGTCGAGGGCGCACCAGGCGCGGCCGGCGCGCTTGTTCGCCACCCGATGGGCGGTCCGGCGAAGGGCGGGACGATGGTCTATTTCTCGTGCCAGGATGTCACCAACGAAGCCAACCGCGCCGCCCAGGCGGGTGGCCGGATCATTCAGCCGAAAATGGCTATTGGCCAGTACGGGCATATCGCGCTGATCGAGGACACTGAAGGCAACCTGATCGGCCTGCATTCGATGCAATAGCCGCTCGGGCTTCACTCGCCGCGGATCAAGGCGACGAGGTCCTCGGTCGAGGGCAGGGCAGCGGCCTCGCCTTCAGCCAGGATGCTGTCGGCGAGCGCCCGCTTCTCGTGGTGCAGGTCGACGATGCGTTCTTCCACTGTGCCTTTGCTGACCAGACGGTAGACGATTACCGGGCGCAGTTGGCCGATGCGGTGCGCGCGGCCCATTGCCTGGTCTTCTGCCGCCGGGTTCCACCACGGGTCGGTGATCACGACGTAATCGGCGG
>ERZ761603.380-NODE-380-length-38433-cov-82.665407_pt1 | contig 38433 bp, 35 predicted proteins | sample MGYA00511879_ERZ761603 | MGnify/ENA primary metagenome ERZ761603 (study PRJEB28899, sample SAMN02850040) | bioreactor sludge metagenome | biome: EBPR Sludge; feature: EBPR Bioreactor; material: flocular biomat | place: Australia: Thorneside Wastwater Treatment...
AAACCATCGAAATCATCCCCATCACCGACAAGGCGCGTAAATCGATCGCGAGCGTGAAGGCGTGGAAGAAGTAACGGGCTCCGGCTCCGGCTCCGGCTCCGGCTCCGGCTCCGGCTCCGGCTCCGGCTCCGGAAGCGAAGAAGTAACCTGTCGCAAGAGGCTGGGCAAGCCTCGCAGCGCGCGGCACGGCAGCCTGGCTGCCGTGCCGGCACTTGCCAGCTGGCGGCAACTGTCCAGCCATGTCGTGCGCAGCCGGGGGCGATTCTCCGGCAGCGCTCCGCAGCACGCTGGCGGTCCGCGCACGATGCCTGTCACGCGATAATCTGGTGCGAAAAATCTGACCATGGATACTCTCATCCAGCAACTGATCAACGGCGTCACGTTGGGCGCTGTCTATGCCCTCGTTGCCCTGGGTTACACAATGGTCTACGGCATCATCGGGCTGATCAACTTCGCGCACGGCGAAGTGGTGATGATCGGCACGATGGTCGCCTTCACAGTCATCGTCTCGCTTGCCGGTTCGGGAATGCCGCCCTTGCTGATCCTCACCCTCGGACTGGTCGTGTCGACGCTGGTCTGCATGGTGCTGGGCTGGGCACTCGAACGCGTCGCCTATCGCCCGCTGCGCCACGCCCCAAGATTGACCCCGCTGATTACCGCGATCGGCATGTCGATCGTCCTGCAGAACGTGGCGATGATCATCTGGGGGCGCAATTACATCACCTTTCCCCCGATGATCAACAAGCAGATTTACGACCTGGCTGGAGCGAGCTTCACCAACGTCCAGGTGTCGATCGTCCTTCTTGCAGCGCTCATGATGATCGGCCTGATCTACCTGGTGCACCGCACGCGCATCGGCATGGCCATGCGCGCTACCGCACAGAATCCGCAGGTTGCGTCGTTGATGGGAGTGGATATCAATCGCGTGATTGCCATGGCCTTCGTCATCGGCTCGGCCTTGGGCGCCATTGCCGGCTGCATGGTCGGCTCCTACTACGAAATCGCCCACTACCAGATGGGTTTCATGCTTGGCCTGAAAGCGTTCACCGCGGCCGTTCTCGGCGGCATCGGCAACCTCGCCGGAGCGATGGCCGGTGGCCTGCTGCTCGGCATCATCGAGGCGCTTGGTGCCGGTTACATCGGCGATCTGACCGGCGATTTCCTCGGCAGCCATTATCAGGACATCTTTGCTTTCATCGTCCTCATCATCGTCCTGATGTTTCGTCCATCGGGTCTTTTTGGCGAGCGCACTGGAGATCGGGCATGAGCAACGCGGTCAAACCCCTGGGGCGGCACCAGCATTGGCTGGCTCTGCTGCTGATCGGTGTCGTACTCCTCCTCGTGCCTTTCGTTGCCGCTCTCGGCGGACAGGCCTGGGTGCGCATCGCCAACTTCGCCATTCTTTATGTTTTTCTGGCGCTCGGTCTGAATATCGTCGTCGGTTACGCAGGCTTGCTCGATCTCGGCTACGTTGCCTTCTATGCCGTGGGCGCCTACACCTATGCCCTGCTCGCCTCGCCGCACTTTGCCATTCACCTGCCCTTCTGGGTGATCCTGCCGTTTGGCGCCGGGTTGGCGTGCATCTTCGGCGTTCTGCTCGGAGCGCCCACGCTCAAGTTGCGCGGTGACTATCTGGCAATCGTCACATTGGGCTTCGGGGAAATCATCCGCATCTTCATGAACAACCTGAATGCACCGATAAACATCACCAACGGCGCGCAGGGAATTACTCTGATCGATCCGATCCGCATCGGCGACTTCTCGTTGTCGCAAACGAGCACCGTCCTGGGTGTGACGCTGAGCGGACCACAGAAGTACTACTTCCTGCTTGTCGCCCTGGCCATTCTGGTCATCGTGATCAATATTCGTCTGCAGGACTCCCGCATCGGCCGCGCCTGGCAGGCAATTCGCGAAGACGAAGTGGCTGCCAAGGCGTGTGGTATCAACACACGCAACATCAAGCTGCTCGCTTTTGCCATGGGCGCTTCGTTTGGTGGCATCGCTGGCGGCGTCTTCTCCGCCATGCAGGGCTTTGTCAGCCCGGAGAGCTTCTCGCTGATGGAGTCGATCACCATCCTGGCCATGGTTGTCCTGGGGGGAATGGGACATATTCCCGGCGTAATTCTTGGTGCGGTGCTCCTGACCGGCCTGCCGGAGGCACTACGCTACGGGATAGAACCTCTTCAGAAGATGGTTTTCGGGCGTATGCTGATCGACCCGGAGAGTCTGCGCATGCTTGTCTTCGGCCTGGCTCTGGTGTTGGTCATGCGTTTTCGCCCAGCCGGACTGTGGCCCTCACCGCAGCGCCGGCGAGAGCTGTCCGAAAGCACGGACTGACCATGAGCACGCAACAGATTCTTCTCGAAGCGCATGCCGTTGCCAAGCACTTCGGCGGGGTCAAGGCGCTGCACGATGTCTCACTGACGATTCGGCGGGGCGAAATCTATGGCCTGATCGGGCCAAACGGCGCCGGCAAGACAACCTTTTTCAACTGCCTGACGGGTCTTTACAGGAACGAAAGCGGGCATTTCGTCTTTGACGGCACGCGGCTCGCAGCCGATGCCCCGCACAAGGCAGCGGAGGTTGGGATCGCGCGCACGTTCCAGAACATTCGTCTGTTTGGCAACATGACGGCGCTCGAAAACGTCATGGTTGGGCGCCACTTGCGGACGCGCGCCGGAGTCCTCGGGGCGATTACGCGCAACTCGACGACGCGCGCCGAAGAAGCAGCGATCACCCGTCGTGCGGAAGAACTCCTGCACTACGTCGGCATCTACGAACGCGCGCACGACTACGCCAAGAACCTGTCCTACGGCGATCAGCGGCGCCTGGAGATTGCCCGTGCGCTTGCCACCGAACCCAAGCTGCTCGCCCTCGACGAGCCTGCCGCCGGCATGAACGGGACAGAAACCGACGCCCTGCGCGTCCTGGTTGAGGGAATCTGCCGGGACGGAGTGACCGTCCTGCTGATCGAACACGACGTGAAACTGGTGATGGGGCTGTGCGGGCGAGTCGCCGTGCTCGACTACGGCGAGAAGATCTGCGAAGACGTGCCAGCGGTCGTACAACGGGATCCGCGCGTCATCGAGGCTTATCTTGGCGGCTCACTGGCCTGAAGAAACGGATCAGATATGCTCGAAGTCAATGGCTTGCGCGTTTCCTACGGGGGAATTCAGGCAGTTCGCGGAATCAGTTTTCATGTCGCCGAAGGTGAGATGGTGGCACTGATCGGTGCCAACGGCGCCGGCAAGAGCAGCACGCTGCGCGCGCTGGCCAGACTGGTCAATCCAGTCGGTGGAAACATTCGATACCGCGGCAAGGAGCTTCTCTCACTGCCGGCGCATCAGTTGGTCGCTGAGGGCATCGCGCTGGTCCCCGAGGGGCGAGGCATTTTCCCGCGCATGACGACCAGCGAGAACCTGCGCATGGGCGCTTTCAGCCGCAACGACAAGCAGGCGGTCGAAGGCGATCTGGAACACGTCTTCAGCCTGTTTCCACGCCTCGCCGAACGCGCGCAGCAGGTGGCCGGAACCCTGTCCGGAGGCGAGCAGCAGATGTTGGCGATCGGTCGTGCGCTGATGAGCCAGCCGAAGTTGATGCTGCTCGACGAACCGTCGATGGGCTTGGCGCCGATCATGGTCCAGAAGATCTTCGAGGTGATCCGCACGGTCGCCAGCCAGGGGATGACCATCCTGCTCATCGAGCAGAACGCCAAGCTGGCGCTGGAAGTCAGTCAGCGAGGCTACGTCATGGAGAGCGGCACGATCAGCCTGACCGACGAATCGGCCAGACTGCTCGCCGACCCCAAGGTGCGAGCTGCCTATCTCGGCGAGTGAATCGCCGCGCGCCTAGAACTCCATCGATTCGGCAAACGCCAAAGCCTGCAGTTGCGCGCGGTTGACTGCGTCCGCGCGCAGCCCGAGCATCGCCGCCTGCGCGGCCATTCCCGCGCCATCGGCACGCTCGCTGGCCAACGCCAGGTCGAGAAAAGGCCCGTAGCGGCCGCCGTTGCCAAGCAGGGCGTCGGAAATGGCATCCGGCAGGCGCATCGTTTCGAGCACCCGCTCCATGCTGATGCCGAGCAGGATATCGAGCAAGGAGAAAGCGCCGGTGATGAACAGGTTGTCGTACTCGGAGCGGTCAACCAGGCCATGCGCCAGCAGTTCGAGCAGACGCGCACGCCATAAGGCGGTGTGCATCAGCGCGGTGGCCATCGGATCCTTGCTGGCCGTGGCCAGCAGCAGTGAGAGCCAGCGGTTCAGCTTGTCATAGCCGAGGATGCTCACCGCATGGCGGAACGACTGAATCTCGCACGACAGACCAAAGCCCGCCGAGTTGATATAGCGCAACAGCTTGTAGGAGATCGCCACGTCCTGGCGCAGGATCGCTTCAATTTCGCGGATTTCCGCGTTCTTGCGGACAAGATTGAGCACGCGCACGATGTTCGCCTGTCCGGGCGTCAGCGTCTTGGCCGACTGATTGATCCCCTTTGTGAAAAACCAGCCACACGCGGCGCTCAAGCCTGCGTCCAGGCAGGCGTGAAAATCCTTGCTGCTCTCGACATTGAATGCAATGCCGATGCCGAGCGCTCGCGTGCGTGCACCCAGCATCTTCAGTTGTGGCAGGCTGAACTGCTGCGCGTCTAAACCGATAAAGCGAAACTGGACGGCTGCCGACAGCGCCTGAACGGCAGCGGAATCAAACTGGAGACAGACGCTGGGCTGCCACACCTGCAATGCGCTGAGCAAGGCTGGAGCGTGGTCGCCAACCAGGCTGGCAGCGGGAATCTCGATCACCGCGTTCCTCGGCGGCGACCAGTCAAGTAACTCGGCCGTGCAGTTCGCCTTGCCACAACTGATGAAAAGTGGCTTGTCGCCGGGCGGCCAGACACTGGCAAGCGCGTTGAGCGTGCCCACTGCGTCAGCCATGGCCGCCCCGCCATCGAGGTTCAACACGAGGCGCGTGGCAATGATCCTGCTCTGACGATTGACCATCGACTGGTGCGACAGGAAAACTTCACGCATGGTCTTCTACCCTTTCCGCGGCATCATCGGAGGCGCCGATTGCCCCAATTGTATCGGCCGCGAAGTCGAAGGAATCGGCAAAGAAGTCTTCTCCCGGCAATCCGCAGCGGGCCAGAAAATCCCTGCGGCTGGCGGCAACCATCGCCGGCGAACCACAAACATAGGCCTGACAGCCGGCAAGCTGCGGCCAATCGGCCATCACCGCTGCATGCACCAGACCCGTGCGGCCGCTCCAGCGATCGTCTTCCAGCGAGTCCGAAAGGACCGGAACGAACCGGATGTTGGCATGCTGACGGGCCCATCCCTCGGCAAGCTCAAGCAGGTAGAGGTCGGCGCGCCGGCGCCCACCCCAATAGACATGCAGCGCGCGCGAACTACCCTCGGCAATCGCCTGCTCGACGATTGCCTTGACCGGCGCGAAGCCGGTACCTCCGGCGACCAGCACAGCCGGTTTGTCGGGCGCGTCGCGCAGAAAGAAGCTGCCAAAGGGGCCGCGGAGACGCAGAATGTCACGCTCCTTCATCTGGCCGAAAAGGCGATCGGTAAAGCGTCCGCCGACGATGTGGCGCACGTGCAATTGCAGACAGCCGTCCGCCTGCGGCGAATTGGCCAGCGAGAAAGCGCGCCGCCTACCTTCGCCGAGCAGGATGTCGATGTACTGACCGGCACAGAACTCCAGCCGGTCGCCGGTGGGAAGCTTGAGGTCAACGAGCATGACGTCGGGAGCAGCACGGGTAAGTCTGACGATGCGCGCCGGCAGGGTGCGAATCGGAGTATCATTGCCGGCTGCAGCTTCGCGGCATTCTATGCTCAGATTGCTGCGCGCTCTGGCGCAGCAGAAAAGCGCCAGACCCGCTTGCCGATCCACTGCACTGAGCACCGCGAACTGTGCCTCGCCGTGTTCGACCTGACCAAGCAGCACGCGCCCCCGGCACGCGCCGCACACGCCTTCGCGACATCCGTACGGCAATCTGACCCCTTGCCGCAACGCCCCGGCGAGAATGGTCTCGTCCGGTTCGACCAGAAAAGCACGCTGACTTTCCTGAATGGTGACCTGATAAACCATTGCCTATACGCTGATGTCTGAACCCGGAAGAATCGCACCGTGCAAAAGCTGCTGATTGTCGGTTGCGGCGACATCGCGCGCCGCATGCTGCCGCATCTGCGCGGCCACTACCATGTCTTGGCGCTGATTCGCGATGCGACACAGCGCTCGTTCTGGCGTTCGCAAGGCGCGCACCCGGTAGTCGCCGATCTCGATCAGCCGGACAGCTTGCGGCGAATCGCCGGCCTGGCCAATGTTGTCGTTCACCTTGCTCCCCCATCGACCCTCGGCGAGGACGTCGCCAGCCCCTGGCAAGGCGATCGGCGTACTCGCCAACTGCTCGCCGCCCTCGCCCGTGGGCGCAGTCTACCACAGCGAATCGTGTATATAAGCACGACCGGCGTCTATGGCGACTGTGCCGGCCGTCGGATAGACGAAACCAGCGCCGTGCAGCCAACGACCGCACGTGCCCGACGACGGGTCGACGCCGAGCGCCAGTTGCGCGCGTTCGGCCGCCGCGGAGTCGTCGTCAGCATCCTGCGCGCCCCGGGAATCTATGCCGCAGAACGCCTTCCGCTTGCCCGTCTGGCTGAAGGCAAGCCCGTCCTGTGCGCCGACGACGATGTGTTCACCAATCACATTCATGCCGATGATCTGGCCAGGCTGGCGTGTGCCGCGCTGCGCCGAGGACGATGCAACCGGGCGTACAATGCGACCGACGATTCGGAAATCAGAATGGGCGATTATTTCGATCTGGTTGCCGACCGTTTCGGTTTGCCGCGCCCGCCGCGCCTCACGCCAGGCGCAGCCGAGCAGCAATTGTCGGCCGTCCAGCTCTCGTTCATGCGTGAATCGCGGCGCTTGAGCAATGAGCGGATCAAGCGTGAGCTACGCGTCACCTTGCGTTATCCACAGGTGCGCGATGGCCTCGACGCCGCCTGGAGAGAAAGGAAGCAGCAGTGCTCATCGTAAAGGTGCTCCATCTGTGGATGGTGGTCAGCTGGTTCGCCGGCCTGTTCTACCTGCCGCGCATTTTCGTCAATCTGGCAATGGTAGAACCGCACAGCGTCGCCGAGCGCGAGCGACTGCTCCTGATGGCCGGCAAGCTCTACCGCTTCATGACGCCGATTGGCGTGCTGGCGATTGCGCTGGGACTCTGGCTGTGGTTGGGTTTCGGCTTCGCGGGCGGATGGCTGCACGCCAAGACAGCGCTCGTCCTGCTCCTGGTCGCCTATCATGCTTATTGTGGCCGCATCCTGCAGAGCTTCCGGCAGGGACAGAACCGGCGCGGACACGTCTGGTTTCGTTGGTTCAATGAGATGCCGGTGCTCGCGCTGCTGGCAGCGACTTACCTTGCGGTTCTCAAACCCTTCTGAAGCCGCCAACCGGAGCGATGATCGTGGAAACCTTTTTTGCCAGTTGCCCACGCGGCCTCGAGCCCTTGCTGAGCGAGGATCTGACAACCGCCGGAGCACGCATTGGCGAGCCGATTCCGGGGGGTGTGCACTTCGCCGGCGACTGGACGGTCTGTTATCGTGCCAACCTGCACTCGCGCATTGCCACACGCATTTTGTGGCGGGTCGCGCACGCGCCGTACCGCAGCGAGGAAGACATTTTCCGGCTGGCCTTGGCTACCCCCTGGCCGCAGTGGTTCACCGCCGAGCAGACGATTCGAGTAGACGTCAATGCGATCAAGTGCCCGCTGAAAAGCGTCGACTTCGTCGCACTGCGCATCAAGGACGCGATTTGCGACCGCTTTCGCCGCGACACGGACCGGCGCCCGAACGTCGACACACGCCAGCCCGACATTCGCCTGCACGCCTTTCTCGGCGAAGACGAATGCACGCTCTATGTCGACACCTCAGGCGCGCCGCTCTATCAGCGCGGCTACCGCCAGAAATCGGTCGACGCGCCCCTGAAGGAGAACCTGGCGGCCGGCATCCTGCGCCTTACCGGTTGGCAGCCCGGGGTCGCGCTGCTCGACCCGATGTGCGGCAGCGGTACCTTTGTCCTCGAAGCCGCGCAGATTGCCCTTGGTATCGCGCCCGGCAGCGGACGCTCGTTCGCCTTTCAGCGACTTCGCCCGTTCGCCCCGCAAGTCTGGCAAGAATTGCTTGATGCGGCGCGGCTGGAACAGCGCGCGGCCGACGAGGCGGCGATCTTTGCTGGCGATATCTCGCCAGTGGCCGTGCGCGCCACCCTGGCCAACCTCGACCGCGCCGGTCTCCTGCCCGCCGTGACGCTGACGGTGAGCAACTTGCTCGAGCGCGCCGCACCGGCCGCGCAGGGCATCATGATCGCCAACCCGCCGTACGGCGAACGCGTTCACACCAGCGAGGAGCCCGCCGAGTTCTACGCTCGCCTGGGCAGCGCGCTGAAGCAGCGCTTTGCGGGTTGGACGTGCTTCTTCATCAGCGCCGACACTCGCCTGCCGCGCCTCGTTCGCCTCAACCCGAGCCGCAAGACGCCGCTCTTCAACGGGCCGCTCGAATGCCGCCTGTACGAATTCAGGATGGTCGCCGGAAGCAACCGCCGCCCGCCGACCGGCACTGCCCAGCCGGAGACCGGCTAGGCGGCGCCGAACCTGCCGACGCGCCTACCGGCAACGGCAGGCGCGCGCCTGCGCGCTGAGAGCGAGCGGCGCTTGCCGGCGATAGCCGGACCAGCCCCAGTGCTCGTCACCCGCGCCGCCCTGACGACCTGGGGCCAAAGGTTTCTCAGACGATATCCAGGTGGCCGATGCCGGCAGTCAGATCCCGGTCCTTCGATTCCTTGCCGTGCAGCTTGATCTGCAGCCGCAGGTCGTTCAGCGAATCGGCGTTGCGCAAGGCGTCGGCATAGGTGATCTGACCTGCCTCGTGCAGATCGAACAGTGCCTGATCGAAGGTCTGCATGCCGAGTTCGCGCGAGCGCTTCATCACTTCCTTGATTTCGTGCACCTGCCCCTTGAAGATCAGGTCGGAAATCAGCGGCGAATTGAGCATGACTTCGACCGCCGGAACGCGTCCCTTGCCGTCCTTCTTGGGCAGGAGCCGTTGCGAAATGATCGCCCTCAGATTGAGCGACAGGTCCATCAGCAGTTGCGCGCGGCGATCCTCCGGGAAAAAGTTGATCACGCGGTCGATCGCCTGGTTGGTGCTGTTGGCGTGCAGCGTCGCCAGGCAGAGGTGGCCGGTTTCCGCAAAAGCGATAGCATAATCCATCGTCGTGCGATCGCGAATCTCGCCCATCATGATGACGTTCGGCGCCTGGCGGAGAGTGTTCTTCAGCGCCACTTCCCAGGAATCGGTGTCGACCCCGACCTCGCGCTGGGTGACGATGCACTTCTTGTGTTCATGCACGAACTCGATCGGGTCTTCGATCGTGATGATGTGTTCCTGGGTGCTTCGATTGCGGTGGTCGACGAGCGCCGCCAGCGAAGTCGTCTTGCCCGTACCCGTACCTCCGACAAAGATCACCAGGCCGCGCGCGGTAAGCGCGATATCCTTCAGGACCAGCGGCAGGTCAAGCTCGTCCAGGGTTGGAATCGACAGGTTGATCGTCCGGCAGACGATGGCCACCCGCCCCTGCTGGAGTAGCGCATTGACCCGAAAGCGCCCGATGCCGGTCGGCGAGATGGCGAAATTGCATTCTTTCTTTTCTTCGAACTCGGCCGCCTGGCGATCGTTCATGATCGACCGCGCAAGCTCGGCCGAGTGCTGCGGTTGGAGTGGCTGGTTGGAAACCGGCAGCACTTTGCCGTCGATCTTGATGGCTGGCGGAAAGTGCGCCGTGATGAAAAGGTCAGAGCCGTTCTTCTGCATCATCAAGCGCAGAAGCTCGTGCATGAATTTCAGTGCCTGATCGTGCTCCATTCCCTCTTCCCCAATCTGTGCCGGCCTCAGGCGCCGTAGAAAGCGTCCTTGTTAGCTGCCTTGCTGCGTGCTTCAGGCGTAGACACCAGGTTTCGCTTGACCAGTTCGGTCAGGCTCTGATCAAGTGTCTGCATGCCGAACTGCTGTCCCGTCTGCAAAGCCGAGTACATCTGCGCGATCTTGTTCTCGCGAATCAGATTGCGGATCGCCGGCGTGCCGATCAGGATCTCGTGCGCCGCAACGCGCCCCTGGCCGTCCTTCGTCTTGAGCAGCGTCTGCGCGATGACCGCGCGCAATGACTCGGAGAGCATGGCACGGACCATCTCCTTCTCCGCTGCCGGAAACACGTCGATGATCCGGTCGATCGTCTTCGCGGCGCTCGAGGTGTGCAGCGTACCGAAGACAAGGTGGCCAGTTTCCGCACCGGTCAGCGCCAGGCGTATCGTTTCCAGATCGCGCATTTCACCGACCAGGATCACGTCAGGGTCTTCGCGCAAAGCAGACCGGAGCGCGTTCTGGAAGGACATCGTGTGCGGACCCACTTCGCGCTGGTTGATCAGGCATTTCTTTGGCTGGTGGACGAATTCGATCGGATCCTCTACGGTCAGGATGTGGCCGTAAGCCGTCTCGTTCACGTGGTTGACCATCGCTGCCAGTGTGGTCGACTTGCCCGAACCGGTTGGCCCGGTGACCAGCACGATGCCCCGCGGATACTCCGCGATGTCCTTGAAGATGCGCGGACAATTCAGCTCCTCGAGGGTCAGCACCTTCGACGGAATGGTTCGAAAGACCGCCCCTGCGCCGCGATTCTGGACGAAGGCATTGACGCGGAAACGAGCCAGATTCGGGATCTCGAAGGAAAAGTCGCATTCCAGGCAATCTTCATAGTGTTTGCGCTGGGCGTCGCTCATGATGTCGTAAACCATCGAATGCACATCCTTGTGCTCCATCGCCGGCAGGTTGATCCGACGCACGTCGCCATTGACCCGGATCATTGGCGGCAAACCCGAAGACAGGTGCAGGTCGGACGCCTTGTTCTTCACACTGAAGGCGAGCAGTTCGGTGATATCCATCCGTTTCGGTCCTCGGGCGGTTGCAGGGGGGCAGTGCTATACTTCGACTAATCTGCGCAACGCTCGATTATGACCACACTTCCCGCCAAGCTGCAAGCCGTTCTCGCGCGAATTGCCGCTGCTGCGCGGCAGTTCGGGCGCAAGCCGGAGGAAGTTCGCCTGCTTGCCGTCAGCAAGACACGCTCGACCGATTGCATCCGCGCAGTGGCGGCCGCGGGGCAACTGGCCTTTGGCGAGAATCATGTCCAGGAAGGCGTTGCGAAAGCCCGCGAGCTGTCGGCGCTGACCCTGGACTGGCATTTCATCGGGTCGCTGCAAGCCAACAAGACGAGGCTGGTGGCCGAAAATTTTGCCTGGGTCCATTCGCTCGATCGACTGTCAATTGCCGAGCGTCTCTCGGCCCAGCGGCCGGCCAGCCTGCCGCCGCTGTCCGTCTGTCTGCAGGTCAATGTCAGTGGCGAGGCGAGCAAGGGCGGCGTTGCACCGGGTGCAGCGACGCCTTTGGCGCAGGCAATTGCCGCGCTGCCCAGGCTGCGCCTCCGCGGCCTGATGACCATTCCACGCCCGAGCAAGGATTTTCTCGAACAGCGGCACGCCTTTCGCCGGCTGCGCGAGCTGGCCGAGCAGATGCAAGCCACCGGCCTGCAGTTTGATACGCTTTCGATGGGCATGTCCGATGACCTTGAAGCAGCAGTTGCCGAAGGAGCAACCCTGGTCCGTGTCGGCACGGCAATTTTTGGCGAGAGAACCACAGCATGAAGATCACTTTCCTGGGCGGCGGCAACATGGCCAATGCTTTGATCGGTGGACTGGTGAAGACCGGCTTTGCCGCCACCGACATCGCCGTCATCGAACTTGGCGCCCAAGGACGGGCAAAGCTTCGCCTGGTTTATGGGGTGCGCTGCTATGAAACGCCGACGGCCGCGGCCCTCGACTGCGACGCGGTGTTGCTCTCGGTCAAGCCGCAACAGATGCGCGAGGCGTGTACGCCCCTGATCGCTCACCTCAGACAGCAACTGGTGATCAGCGTCGCTGCCGGCCTGCGGCTCGGCGACCTGTCGCGTTGGCTCGGCGACTACGGAAAGATCGTCCGCGCAATGCCCAATACGCCGGCACTGATCGGCTCCGGAATCACCGGCCTGTGCGCCATGCCGGCCGTCTCGATGGCCGAGCGCCTGGGTGCCGAACGGATTCTGCAGGCAGTGGGCAGCACCCTGTGGATTGCCGATGAATCGCAAATGGATGCGGTGACGGCGGTCTCGGGCAGTGGCCCGGCTTACGTGTTCCTCTTCATTGAAGCCTTGCAACAGGCCGCCAGCGAACTCGGCTTGAGCCCCGCCCAAGCCCGCCAATTGTCGATCGAAACCGTGCTCGGAGCGGCCAAGCTGGCGGCCCAGTCGGACGAAGCGGCCAGCGTCCTGCGCGAACGCGTCACTTCCAAGGGCGGAACGACCGAGGCAGCGCTGCGCCGAATGGACGAACGCGGCGTCAAGGAAGGCTTCATCGCCGGAGTACTCGCGGCCAACGCCAGGGGCTGCGAACTGGGCAGACTGCTGGGACAGGACGCCCAATGATCGTTCAGGCGCTGTTGTTCCTGCTCGACGCACTGGTCAGCTTCTTCAGCTTTGCCTTGCTGCTCCGCTTCTTCATGCAGGCCTTCCGCGTGTCGTTCAGCAATCGCCTGGGAACCTTCGTCGTCGAACTGACCAACTGGCTGGTCAGGCCATTGCGCAAGCTCTTGCCAGGCTTCTGGGGGCTTGATCTGGCCAGTCTGCTGCCAGCGCTTCTCTTGCAGATTGCCTTTGCTTTCGTCCTGCTGTCGTTGCGCAGCCCATGGCCGCTGTCTACCGGCGCTGATCTGTTGCTCTTCGCGCTTTGGCGCGGCGTTCTGGCCACAGTAAGACTGAGCCTCTACCTGTTTATCGGCGCGCTACTGGTGCAGGCGGTTCTCTCCTGGGTCAGCCCCTACTCACCGCTGAGCCAGCCGCTGACGCAGTTTACCCGACCTATCGTGCGCCCGATCCAGCGCCTGGTGCCGCCGATTGGTGCAGTCGACCTGTCACCGTTGATCGCCATCGTGCTGGCGCAACTCATTCTGATTTTCATCTAGCCGGTGGTCGACTGGGCCCGGCGAAGCGGCGACCGGCTCGTCCTCAGCGTACACGTACAACCCGGAGCGAAACGAAACGAGGTAGCGGGACCGCATGGCGATGCGCTCAAGATCCGTCTGACGGCACCGCCGGTCGACGGGCGGGCGAACGCTGCCCTGTGCAATTTCATCGCGCAGCGCCTGGGCATCGCCGGATCGGCTGTCGCAGTGACGAGCGGTCGCACCTCGCGGCGCAAGCTGCTGAGCGTCGTCGGCGCGCCGGCCGACAGCGAGGCACGCCTGCGCGCTGACTGATCAGCTGCCGCTCGGGCGAGGAGCCAGCGGCAGGCATCGGGAAGAGTGGAGCGAGCGAGCCGCCGCCCTTTTCCGCGTTACCCACGGTCCACTTGTGCAAAGCGCACGCAATCCGCCCCGCCGACAAGATTCAGGCAGCGAAGACGACGCGCCCATCAACCAGCGTCATGCGCACCCGCCCCTTGACCTCGCGCCCGAGGAAAGGCGTGTTCTTGCCCTGGCTGCGCAAGCTGGCAGCGGTCACCCGCCACGTTTGCGCAGGATCGAACAGGCAAACGTCGGCCCGCCTGCCAGCGCGCAGCGATCCCGCTTCGAGGCCGAGAATCGCCGCCGGATCACAGGTCACCCGGGCGAGCGCAAGCGTCAGAGGGAGATCATCCTGCGCCGCCCAGAGGAGCGTCAGGGGCAACAGCAGTTCGAGGGCGGTCGCACCTGGCAAGGCTTCAGCAAACGGCAACTGCTTCCCGTCGGCGTCGATCGGCGTGTGATCCGAACAAACGACAGCCAGTCCTTCCCGCGCAGCGGCGCGCAGCGCCTGCCGATCACTCGCTGAGCGCAGGGGTGGATCCAGACGCGCGTTCGTATCGAAGTAGCCGATATCGGCTTCCGACAGGTGTAGATGGTGCGCCGATACGTCACAGGTCACCGCCATTCCGCCGTGCCTCGCCTGGCGAACGAGAGCCATTCCGGCGGCTGACGAAAGGCGGGAAAGGTGCAGACGAACCCCGGTCTGCGCCGCCAACTGCAGCGCCGTGGCCACCGCGACGCTCTCGGCGCAGACGGGAATTCCAGTCAGGCCAAGACGTGAAGCGACCTCACCGTCGTGCGCCACGCCTTCACAGGCGAGAAAGTCGTCCTGCGGACGCAGGCGAACCGCATAACCGAAGGTTGCCGCGTACTGCATGGCGCGCAACAACAACATGGTGTTGACGATCGGCCGCCTGGCCTGGGAAAAAGCGATGCACCCGGCATGTGACAGACCGTGCATCTCGGCCAGCTTCTGCCCGGCAAGTTCCTGCGTCAAGGCGCCGACCGGAAAAACGCGCGCCAGGGCAAGGGTTTCACTGCGGCGGACGAGGCGTTCGACCAGGCCCGGCTCGTCGAGCGGAGGTTTGGTGTCGGGCGGACACGCCAGCGAGGTGACGCCACCGGCGACGGCCGCCGCGAGTTCGGGCTCGATTCCGCCCAGCCTGGCCGAGAGATCGACCAAACCCGGACAGACGACCAGCCCGGCAGCGTCGATGCAGCGGTCGGCCGAGAAATCCGCCGGCGCCTGACCGACGCCGACGATGCGGCGATCGGCAATGAACAGGTCGGCGACCCGGTCGAGGCCATCGGCCGGATCGATCAGCCGGCCGTTGCGTATGTGCAGTTTCTCTCCGCTCACCGTTCAGTTTCCCGCGATTATGCTCATCACCGCCATGCGCACGGCAATACCAAAAGTCACCTGTGGCAGGATGACCGCCTGCGCTCCGTCGGCAACGTCGGAGTCGATCTCCACGCCACGGTTCATCGGCCCCGGGTGCATCACGATGGCATCCGGCTTGGCCAGTGCGAGCATCGCCGGAGTCAATCCGTAGCAGCGGAAGTATTCCCGCGCCGACGGCAACAGGGTTCCGCTCATGCGTTCGTTCTGCAGGCGCAGCATGATCACGACATCGCAGTCACGCAAGCCGAGGCGCAGATCGTTGAAGACACGCACCCCCATGCTTTCGACGCAAGCAGGCAACAGGGTCTGCGGACCAACCGCCCGTACCTCGGCAACGCCGAGCGTGGTCAGCGCATGGATGTCCGAGCGAGCAACCCGCGAATGCAGGATGTCGCCCACGATGGCAACCACCAAGGAGCTGAAATCGCGCTTGTAATGCCGGATCGTATACACGTCGAGCAAGCCCTGTGTGGGATGCGCGTGGCGTCCGTCGCCCGCATTGACGACATGCACATCGCTACGCTGCAGACGGCGCAGGTGGTCGGCGATCAGATGCGGCGCACCACTGGCGGCGTGGCGGACGACGAACATGTCGGCGTGCATGGCAACCAGGTTATCGACGGTGTCCAGCAGGGTCTCACCCTTGGCGGTTGACGAGCGCGTCACGTCGAGATTGATGACATCGGCCGACAGCCGCTTGGCGGCGATCTCGAAGGTCGTCCGGGTGCGCGTCGAGTTCTCGAAGAAGAGGTTGAAGACGCTCTTTCCGCGCAGCAACGGCACCTTCTTGACTTCCCGATCGGAGACCTTGAGAAAACTCGACGCGGTGTCGAGAATGTGGACAATCACTTCGCGCGGCAGACCTTCGATCGACAGCAGGTGCGTCAGCTCGCCATTGGCGTTGAGTTGCGGGTTATGCATCTTGGGCAACCGTCCATTGCAGGCGACCGCCTTCATCGGTCGACAGGATCAGTTCCAGCGACGGCTCCAAGTTGACCCGCCAGGGGCAGAAATCGGCACACACCGGCAACTCGCGCTGGCCGCGATCCGCCAGCACGGCAAGCTGAATGCGCGCCGGACGCCCGTAATCGAACAGCGCGTTGATCGCCGCGCGTGTGGTCCGCCCGGTGTATAGCACGTCGTCGACCAGAATCAGTGGGCGGCCTTCGACATCGAAAGGAATCGAGCTCGGTCTGACGCGCGCGTGCAGGCCTCTCTCGCCGTAGTCGTCGCGATAGAAGGAAACGTCGATCAGACCGAGATCGCTGCTCAGGCCAAGCAATTCATGCAGGCGCCGGGCAACCCAGACGCCCCCACTGTGAATGCCAACCAGTACGCTATCCGGGTGCAACCGGGGACGGATCTGATCAGCGAGTTCGGCACACTGTGTTTCGGCGTCCGGGAGTTCAAGACGGGGCATGGGTCTGGCATCCCTGTGGTTGGGAGAGATCGCCGGCAGCGGCGTCGAAGTGATTCTGCAGAATGATCTGGGCGGCAACGCTATCGATATGCTTCCTGGCTTGACGCGCATTGTGCCCTGCCGCGCGCAGCCTTTCCTGAGCTTCGCACGAGGTAAGGCGCTCGTCGGCAAAAGCGACGGCAAGCCGAAAGCGCTCGCGCAATCGCCGGGCGAAACGTTCGCAGCGTGCAGTCAGCGCATGCGCCGAACCATCCAGCGCAACCGGTCGACCGACGACCAGGCTGACCGGCTGCCACTCATCGATCAGTGCGGCAATGCGTGCCAACCCTTGCGCATCGTTCTGCCGTTCGATGACGGTGAGCGGGTGCGCCCGACGCAGCAGCCACTCGCCAACGGCGACACCAATACGCTTCTCGCCGAAATCGAAGGCGAGCACGGTTCCGCTGACTGTTTGCGCACTTGCTTCAGGCATGGCCGGCTTCGTCGGCAAGGTTCGTCAGGTTGACGCCCAGCAGTTCCATCGCCGAAGCGAGGCGCTCTTCGTAGGGCAATTCGAACAGGATGCGCAAATCGGCGGGAACGGTCAACCAGGCATTCTGCGCAACCTCGTGCTCGAGCTGGCCAGCCGACCAGCCGGCGTAGCCGAGCGTCACCAGCAGGTCGCGTGGCTGACCGTCGCGCGCCACCGCAAGTAGAACGTCGCGCGAACTGGTCAAGCCGACCTCGGCATTGACGGCCAGCGTCGACTGCCATTGGCCGACTGGCCGGTGCAGCACGAAGCCGCGGTCGGTCTGCACCGGTCCGCCGAAGAGGACATGCAGCTTGGCCACCTCAGGGGCGTCGAGACGAACGTCGATTCGTTCGAGCAGCGTCCCGAGACTCATATCGAGCGGGCGGTTGACAATGACGCCCAAAGCACCACGTGCATTATGCTCGGCGATGTAGACCAGCGTCCTGGCGAAGTACGGATCTGCCATCGCTGGCATGGCGATGAGAAAATGATCGGTAAAATTGATGCTCTCCATGGCCCTATTCTAATTCCAATCGCCGCCTTCGGCGGTGACAAAGCCAACCCATGTCTGATTCGATTCTCGTCTGGTTCCGCCGCGACCTGCGCGACACGGACCATAGCGCCCTCGGTGAAGCGCTTCGCCAGGCACGGCGCGTCTATTGTGCCTTCATTTTCGACCGCGAAATCCTCGCTGCACTGCCCGAACGTACTGACCGGCGGGTCGAGTTCATCCGCGATTCGCTGGTCGAACTCGATGCAGCGCTGCGCTTGCGTGGCGGCGGGCTGATCGTCCGCCACGGCTGGCCACGCGAAGAGATCCCGCGCCTGGTGCAGGAGCTGGGCGTTGCCGCCGTCTTCGTCAACCGCGACTACGAGCCGCTGGCCAAAGAGCGCGATGCGGCGGTGGCAGCAGCACTGCGCCGGGCGGGCATCGGTTTTCGGTCGTTCAAGGATCAGGTGATGTTCGATGGCGACGAGATCCTGAATCGCGCTGGCCGCCCGTACACCGTGTTCACGCCGTACCGGAGAGCCTGGCTCGCCCGTCTGACTGAAGCTCATCGACCAGCGCCCGGTCAGCCTAGCGCTACCCTTGCCGCGCCAGCGGGTGCCAGCCAGGTGCCCACCTTGTCGGCGCTCGGCTTTCACGCCATCGATCACGATCAGGCGCGCCTGGCGGCCGGGATGAACGGCGCGCAGCGCTTGCTCGACGACTTTCTCGGGCGAATCGCGCGCTACGCCGAGCAACGGGATTTTCCCGCCGTCAAGGGCGTTTCCTATCTTTCCGTGCACCTGCGCTTTGGTACCGTTTCGATCCGCCGTCTTGTCCTCCAGGCGATCGCCCACGGCGCCCTGCTCGACCCTGCCGGAGGCGCCGCGACATGGCTCGGCGAGCTCATCTGGCGCGATTTCTACTTCATGATTCTCGACCACTTTCCGCACGTCACCAAAAACGCGTTCAAGCCCGCATACGATGCCATCGCCTGGGAACAGGGAACATGGGCAGACGACGCCTTCGCCGCCTGGTGCGCCGGGCGCACAGGCTATCCGCTGGTCGACGCGGCCATGCGCCAAATCAATCAGACGGGTTACATGCATAACCGCCTGCGCATGGTCGTCGCTTCGTTCCTGAGCAAGGATCTGGGTATTGACTGGCGCCGCGGCGAAGCCTACTTCGCACAGAAGCTGAATGACTTCGATCTGGCGGCCAACAACGGCGGCTGGCAATGGGCGGCCTCGACCGGCTGCGATGCCCAGCCGTATTTTCGCATCTTCAACCCGCTCACTCAGTCGGAGCGCTTCGACCCAGCCGGAAAGTTCATTCGCCGCTACCTTCCGGAGTTGAGCAAGGTTCCCGATCGGCATCTGCACGCGCCCTGGCGAATGTCCCAGTCGGAACAGGCGGCGTGCGCAACTTTCACCGGGGGTGCCATTCACGAGCCGCTGGTTGACCACGAAACAGCACGCCGGCGGACGCTGGCGCGCTATTCACTGGTCAGGAATCGCGCCGCTCCTTGACGTGCCGGCCGACCAGTCGGAGAAGTTCGTCTTCCTGATAGGGCTTGCCAAGATAATGATCGACGCCCAGATCAAGCGCGTACTGGCGATGCTTCTCGGCCGTACGCGAAGTGATCATGATGATCGGAATCTTGCGCAAGCGCTTGTCGGCACGAATGTTGCGGGTCAGCTCGAAACCGTCCATGCGGGGCATCTCGATATCGACCAGCATGACGTCCGGCAACGCTTGCGTCAGCTGTTCGAGCGCTTCGACACCGTTCTTGGCGGTGGTCACCTGGTAGCCTTCGCGCGCCAGCAAACGACTGGTAATCTTGCGCACGGTGAGCGAGTCGTCGACGATCATCACCGTTGGCAAGTCACCGGCAAGGGCCGCAGTCTCCTCGCCCTTGTGCTGCACCGGCACCGGCGAGACCGCAGCCTGCGTGCGAACCCGGCTGGCAAGAGCCACCGGATTGAGAATCAGAACTACCTGCCCATTGCCAAGAACAGTGGCCCCGTCGACGCCAATGACCCGGGCAAGCTGCGGCCCGATGTTCTTGACGACGATCTCCTGGTTCCCCAGCACAGCGTCGACCTGCGCCGCGATCCTGTTTGTACCGCTGCGCAGCAGCAGGACCCAGTAGCGCGAGTGTCTTTCGGGGAGTGCCCGCAGGTCGCCGAGCAGATGTGGCAGGTAGTGAAATGGGTAGCGATTCTCCCCCCAAACGGCAAAGTTGCCGTCGCGAATGCGCGCCAGACCCTTCTCGCGAAGGTCGAGAACCTGCTCGATCATGGCCGAAGGAATCGCATACTGCGTGCTGCCGGAACGCACCAGCAAAGCCTTGGTGACCGCCAGCGTGAGCGGTAGATAGAGGCGGAAGGTCGTCCCCTGCCCGGCGTTGGAAAACACTTCAATACGACCACCGAGGCTGGTGACTTCGCTGCGCAGAACATCCATGCCTATCCCGCGGCCCGACAACTGCGACAACTCGCTGGCCGTCGATATGCCAGGAACAAAGATCAGATCGACGACCCGATCGTCGTCGGCCGCCTGCTCCCGGGTCAGCAAGCCTGCCGCCAGGCCGCGCGCGCGCAGGCCATCGAGGGCGAGACCCGCACCGTCGTCGGAGAAATTGAGAATGATCTCGTTGCCTTCCTGGGTCAGGGTCAACGCAATTTCGCCGATCTCCGGTTTGCCCCGCGCCAGGCGCACCTGGGTGCTCTCCAGACCGTGGGCAACCGCGTTGCGCAGCATATGCTCGAGCGGCGCCAGCATCTTGTCGAGCACCGTCCGGTCGAGTTCCAATTGCGTCCCACGAATCTCGAGGTTGGCGCGCTTGCCCAGTTCCTTCGCCGCCTGCCGTACGATCCGGTAGAGGCGATCGGCAATGCTGCCGAAGGGCACCATCCGAATCGACATCAGCTCCTGTTGCACTTCGCGGTTGAGCCGCGCCTGTGCCAGGATCGCTGCGTTGGCATCGTCAAGATTCTTCAGCAGCGTCTGCTGTACTGTGGCGACATCGTTCACCGATTCCGCCATCATCCGCGTCAGTTCCTGGAAACGTGTGAAGCGGTCGAACTCGAGCGGATCGAAATCGGCCCGCCCTTCGCCTGCCTGCGCCGTACGTGACTGCATCTGCGTCTCGGCCTGAATTTCAATATCGCGCAACTGGCGACGGAGGCGGATGACGTTTTCGGTAAGGTCAAGCAGCGAAACCTTGATCGCCCGCATCTCTCCTTCGATGCGCGAGCGAGCAATCGACAGCTCGCCTGCTTCGTTGACCAACCGGTCGATCAGGTCGGCACGCACGCGCAAGCTGGCGCGTTGCACGGCACCGTCGCCCTCTGCCTCGGCAAACTCTGGCAGACTCACGACAGGTTCCGGCTCGCTCGCCACAGCCGACTCAGCCAACGCAGCGGGCGCCGCCATCGGCGCTGCCGACTCACGCTCGCCGGCGAGTTCGAGATGAGCGTGTCCGGCGTGACCGCGCTGCAAGCCGTCAACGATCTGAACGATCGCGTCAAAAGCGCCGTCGACATCGTCGATCAGTTCGACCGAGGCCTGGCCTGCAGCCTGCGCCTCGATCAGGCGCGTTTCGATCGCGTGCGTCATTTGCCCGAGGTTCATCGCCCCGGCCATGCGTGCACTTCCCTTCAGCGTATGGAACAGGCGGGCAAGCCCACGCGCGGCTTCCGAGTTGGCCGGGTCTTCCCGCCAAGCGAGGAGCTGCTGGGTGATCCGCTGCGCCAGATCCAGCGCTTCGTCGATGAACAGCGGCAGCAGTTGCTCGTCCAGTTCGTCGCGCAGTAGCGGCCCATCGGGCGCGGCGACCAGACCGGTCGCAGCCGGACTGGCCGTTGGCGCCGGCACCTCGGCAAGCGCTTGCGGCACGCTGACCTCGGGACTGGCCGGCCCCGGTTTCGGCCTTGCGCGCTCCTCGGGATAAAGCGCCGTCAAGCGCTCGACCAGGCTGTTCGCTGGCTGGGGCTGCCGTCTGCCGGCAATCGCTGCCAGCATCAAGGCCAGTTCATCGATGGTCTGGCGGACCACCTCAAGCGCTTCGAAGTTGCCTGGATGGGCGGTCGAATTGCGCCGTTGCAGCGCCATTTCGAGAGCGCGCCCCAGATGATTCACCACCGGGAGCCCGACGGTTCCGGCAATGCTGGCCAGCGTGTGCGCCGCGCGATACATCTCGTTCGTCGTCGCCGCCAGCGGATCGGCAGCCAGTACGGAGAACTCGGCTTGCAGCGTGGCCAGATGCGTCTTCGCTTCGTCGTTGAAAATCTCGGCCAAAGACGGCGGCAGCGTAAACTCCGGCTCGCTTTCGGCCGCCGGCGGCTGTGCCTCGCTCGCCGATACCGGACTGACGCCTGCCGGCATGATGTCAAGCGTGACGGGCAACGCGTCGTCGGGTACGACGGGCGCTTCTGCGGCAACCGCCGACGGCAAGGCTGGAGTGGTATCGGCTCCACCAATCAGGCTTGTCGCGAGGCTGGTCACGCCATCTGCGTCAGGCGGTTGACCATGGCCGGTCTTCAGATGGTCGACCCACGCCAGGAAGACCGCGTATGACTGTCCCAACAGGTCAAAGATCGATGCATTGACCTCGCTCTCCTGGCGCAGCCAAAGATTGAGTACCTGTTCGACCGACCAGGCAACTTCACCCAGGTCACGCAGGCCGACCATCCGGCCACTGCCCTTCAACGTATGGACAGAACGGCGAATTGAGGTCAACACCTCGACATCATGCGGGTGTTTGCGCAGTGCCTGCAGATCACGCTTGATGCTGACCAGAACTTCCTCACCCTCATCGAGAAATATCTCGAGCAGCTCGGCATCGACCTCCTCAGTACTCGCCTGGGCCAGCATCACCGTCTTGGCCGAAGGCTCAGGAGCGAGCTGAGCCGCCGGCTTGAGCGTCGCCATCGCTTCGTCGATCTGCTCGGCAGCATCGCCACCCGCCGCCAGAGCGGAAAGAACCTGCTTCGTTTGCTGACCGAGTTCGCTGTCCGCCACCAGGTCGGCATCCTTTTGCAGAGCGGCCAGGTTCTGCCGGATTTCCTGGCGCAGTTCGACATCGCTTGGCTGCTCGCGCAGCGCAACGAGCAGTGCGTGCGCCTCGATCTTCTGTTGTTCGACCTCCTGCTCGACGGTGGCTTCCGCCTGATCGCCGGCCGCCTTGCCGGGCTCGGCCCGCAGACGGTCGACAAACTTGGTGAAGCTCGTCGCGCCATGCTGCAGAGCATCGACGAAGAAGCCGATCAGCGACAGTTGTTCGGCCACGCGCTCGAAATCGTCCTCCGGCGGCAGCGCATCTGCCTCAGCAAAGGCCTTGATCTGAGCCGCGCACTGCTGCAAAACGACTACCGCATCGTCATGGCGCATCATGGTCAGCGCGCCGGCGACCTGATGCAGCGGGCCTTCCAGGCCATGCAGCTCGACGCGCTTCTCCGGGTCGCGGAAGAACGTGTCCAGCACCTGCTCGACCAGCGCGAGGTTGCTCTGGATCTCCTTGGCAACCTGAACGATCAACAGCTTTTCCTGAGCCCGGCGCGACATTTCGTCGAGCGACGGATGCTCGGATTCGGGCGGCGGCGCAGCGCCCGTCAGGCAGCCATGAATCCGTTCGATCATGACGTTTACCTGATGACCGAAACTCTGCTCCAGGTGCTGCATATTTTCCAACGCGTGCTGAGCAAGAAGTATGGCTGTCGCCATCTCCATCGCCAGCGCGTCGGTATGGCGCGTCGGATCGTGATTCAGGATACCGGCGACGCGCGACATGATCTCGACCAGGCGACGAAAGTCCGCCTGCCCGAGATCCTCCACCAGGGTCGCCAGCGTTCCGATGTTGCTCTTGAAGGTCGGCAGCGCCTGTACGATTCCGGCACAGAACCGGTTCCAGCTTTCTTCACTGGCGGCGATCGCGTCGCGCAGCGAGCGGCGCAGCGCTTCCGCGGCCACCGGCGGCGCCGCTGGCGTCGGCAACAGCGGTGTCAACTGGTAAGCGTCCTTGACCCGCAGCACAGCGCGATCCTTGCTCTCGGCAATCGCCACAAGGTAAAGGGCGTCGCGCATCAAGCGTTCTGCAACGTTCTTTGAGCCCTCGAGCAAGCGGCGCATCTGCAAGTCAATGCGCGCGCACAGCTGCCGCGTCTCGGCGTCCCGAACGAGCGAACGCTCGGCAAGCGCACTCAGGAAGGCACCGGCAACCCACCAGAACGAGCGCGCAGAAGGAGTCTCCTGTACCGCTTCGACATGTTTGACGGCAGCCCGCATTTCTTGTACGCCGGCTGCCTCCAGCGGCGCCCGCAGCCAGCTCAGCAAGCCACGCTGGAAGTGCGCCCGCTGTTGCCGCAAGTGGTTCTGCAGTTCGCTGCGACCGAGGCGCATCGGCGGTCCGCTGCGCCTCGGTGGGCGAACGCGCAAATTGGGAAAGAAGAGGTCGGTCGGGGCAACGCGCGCCGCGCCGCGCGCCGACTGGATCTCCCGGTAGAGCGGCAGGAGCCGCAGCGGCTGATTGGGTTGTCCGTCGACCAGATCGTCGAGAAAATGCCCGATCGCCGCCAGCGCGCGCTGCACGAGGGCGATGGCCTCCGTCTCCGGCGCCGCTGGCTGCAATTCCAGTGTCTCGAGCAGCGACTCCAGCGCGTCGGCAAAGTGCGTCACGCCGTCCAGACCAACGATGGTCAGAGCACCGTGTACCTGGTGCAGGTGCGTGCGACTGAACCTCAGTTGAGTGCGCTCGCACCGCCCTTGCGCGGCTCCAGCGAGGAACTCTTTCAGCGCATCGTCAGCACGCTGCAATGCGAGGTCAATCTCGCTCTTGACCCAGGCGAGCGGGCCGATATCGAAGTCCGTCGGGGAATTCATTGCGCGCAGTCCCTCCGTTCCGGCTTCCTGGGAGCTAGGTCAGGACACCTTGAAACCAGCCACCGATCCCTTGAGTTCGGTCGCGAGACCGGCCAGCTCGCCAATCGCCGCCGCTGTCTTCTGAGTGCCGGCCGTCGTCTGTCCAGTCACCAGCAGAATCTCCTGCATCTTGCGGGCAACCTTCGTAGCCGATTCGGCCTGCTGTCGCGTCGCTGCAGAAATCGTGTCGATCAGTTCGGTGAGCTCGCGCGAAACTTTCTCGATCTCGGCCAGCGCCTGACCAGCGGCATCCGACAAGCGTGCGCCGACAACGACTTCGCGCGTCGACTCCTCCATGGCCGAGACCGTGTCCTGGGTATCGTTCTGAATCGTCCTGACGATGGCGCCGATCTGCTTCGTCGCTTCCCCCGAGCGTTCGGCAAGCCGCTGCACCTCCTCGGCGACCACGGTAAATCCACGTCCGGCCTCGCCGGCCGATGCCGCCTGTATCGCCGCGTTCAGCGCGAGAACGTTGGTTTGCTCGGTGATATCCGAGATCAATTCGACGATCTCGCCGATCTCCTGCGACGATTCGCCAAGTCGCTTGATCCGTTTCGAGGTCTCCTGAATCTGATCGCGAATCTTGTTCATTCCCTTGATCGAGTCGGTGACCGCTTTGGTGCCCTTTTCAGCCGCCGAGAGCGATTGACGAGCAACCGTCGCCGACTGCTTCGCGTCGTCCGAGACGTTGGTCATCGAAGTGGCCATGGCCAGCGCCGACTGGCCAGCACCCTTGATCTCGGCTGCCTGGCGCTCGGCCGCAGCGAGCAGTTCGGCGGATGTCTGCTGGGCGATGCCGGTGGCTACGGTCACCCGGCCAGCCGCATCGTTGATTCGCCCGACAAGGACGCGCAGCTCCTCGATGGTGTAATTGATCGAGTCGGCAATGGCGCCGGTGATGTCTTCGGAAACCGTTGCGGTAACGGTGAGATCGCCGTCGGCGAGATCACCAAGTTCGTTCATCAGGCGCAGGATGGCGCCCTGGTTCTGTCGATTGAGGAGTTCACTGGCTTGCCGGCTTTGCTCGGCCTTTTCCGCTTGCCGCAGGTTCTCGGCAAGATAGGTGCGCGCAATCAGGTAGAGCAACAGCAAGGCCACGAGAACAAGGACGAGCAGGCTGATGGCGTAGCCAGCGCGTTGCCCGAGACTACCCTGGTATCCCTGGGCAAGCTGGTCGGTCAGTTGCAGCAGTTCTTCGCTGTCGCGGAAGATTTGCGAGCCTGCCTGTTTGGCGATCACCAGCTTCTGCATGTTGGCGAGAATGCCGCTGACCGCCGTGCGGTACTCGGTAAAGCGAGCGTCGAGCTCGTTGAGTTTTTGCTTGGTCTCAGAATCGGTCGCCGCAGCGATGCGCAGTTGATCGCTTCCCTTGCTCAGCGCTCGCAAGGTGTCGCGAAAGGTATTCGTATCCTTGCCGAGCAGGAAGGCGATCTCCGGATCGATCGCATCGCCGACCAGCAGCGCGCTGGCGTTCTTGGCGATCCTTTGCGTCAGCATCACCAGTTGGCTGGCAGCAGCAATCTCGCGCAGCCCGGAGCTGTTCTGCATCTTGAGCGCCGCCACCTGTTCTGCTACCTCGAGCAACTGCGGGTTCTTCTCGTTGATCGAAGCGACATCCTTGCCAAGAGAAATCAGGTTCTTCTCCATTTCAAGCAGACGTGCAGCATTCTTGTCCGTCTTGTCCCAGGTTTGCGTCAAGGCCTGCAGTTGCGGCTGAACGCTGTCCGGTGACGCCGGCACCGTCGTCCCGGCAAGCTGACCACCGTTGGTCAGCCGATCGAGATTGGTGGCGAAGCCCTCGCGCGAATCCTTGAGTTGCTGGAATGCATTTGCATCACCCAGTAGCGCCAGGCTCGAGGCCTTGGCCAGCCTCTGCGACAGCATGCGCATCTCGCCGGCAGCAGCGACATAGGCAGTGCCGTTGCTTGCCTGGCGACTGTCCCGGAAGACGATGACGGCAATGATCAGTACGACGAGCAGCAGGCACGCCCCGAGGATCTGCATCTGCTGACCGATCGGATACTGCCGGAGGAAGGCGGGCAAATGCGCTGCCTCGGCCTTTCGTTCCGGCTGACCGGATTCCATGACTGTACGAGCTGAAGAGGTCTCGCTGCCCGCCCCTGTCACCCGCGACAAGAACGCGGACAGCTTAGTCTTGATCGTCATTTTGCATCTCCGTTTACACTGCCTCGACGGCGTGAATAGCTGTCGGCAAGTCTTGCTTGATACGAAAGCGCCTCAACACGAATGCGCTTCAAACGCCAATGTCCATGAACGCGCCATCGCTCAGCAACTCGCGCACTTTGATCTTCTTCCAGTGACGACCTTCGTTGTCGGTGTAAGCTTCGCGCGCCCATGCCGGCGCACGCCCGTCAGGCGCCTGCGGAGTCAACGCGTCAACATAACGCAGGCCGACCATGCGCGTAACCAGCAGCGCCGCGTTGGTCCCGTAACGAGTGCCGATCAGCAACAGGCGGGAAGCCGCGTTCTGTGGCGTCGGCTCGTTGCCGAGAAAGGCAGACAGATCGATCACCGAATAGAGGCTGCCGCGAATGTTGGCAATTCCCGCAAACCAGGGCTTGGTCAGTGGGACAGTGGTCAGCGGGGTAAGCGGTACGATCTCGCCCGAATCCGCCAGATCGAGCAACCAGTAGTCCGAACCCGCCTGAATTCCAAGCAATCCGGCCGATTTCTCGGCCGTGCTTCCGGTCAGTCGCGCCGCGAGGTACGACTGGAACTCGTGCAGGCTGATCTTCTTGGCCATCCCTTTTCGCTTTGCTACAACGCAGCAATCTTGGCCAGCAACTCCTGACCGTTGACCGGTTTGACCAGGTAGTCGTGGGCCCCCTGACGCAATCCCCAGATCCGGTCGGTTTCCTGACCTTTCGTCGTACACACGATGATCGGGATGTTTCTGGTCACCTGGTCGCGGCTGAGCGTGCGTGTCGCCTGGTAACCGTTGAGGCCCGGCATGACGATGTCCATCAAGACCAGATCGGGCAGTTCGCTTTTTGCCTTGGCAATCGCTTCCTCACCGCTTTCCGCGGTGATCACCTCGTAACCGCTACCGGTCAGCAGGGTCTTCATGACATGACGCTCGGTCGGCGAATCATCGACAACGAGGATTTTCTTGATGGTCATGAGTTGTTCGTGCCTTTTCGGGTGCCTGTCAGGATTCTCACGCCGGCTCAGCTTGCCGGCGGGGCATACGCGGCAACTGCCTTCAACAGGCTTTCCTTGGTGAACGGTTTGGTGAGGTAATGGTCCGAGCCCACCATCCGACCGCGAGCGCGATCGAACAAGCCGTCTTTCGACGACAACATGATCACCGGCGTGGCCCGGAAACGCTGGTTCTTCTTGATCAGAGCGCACGTCTGGTAACCGTCCAGGCGCGGCATCAGGATGTCGCAGAAGATGACTGCCGGCTGATGATCGGCGATCTTCGCCAATGCGTCGAAGCCATCTTCGGCGAGCAACACCTGGCAACCCGCCTGCACGAGGAAGATCTCGGCGCTGCGCCGGATCGTGTTGCTGTCGTCGACAACCATGACCTTGATTCCGCGCAGGTCAGCAGCTTCAGTCAAGTCCATCCTCCAGTGATAGTCCCGGTCGCCAAACGGCCAGGCTTGCCAGTGATGCCGGAAGTCAACACGAGCGGCCGCAGATTCCGACGACCCGTTACTATACCGCATTGTCTTGCCAATACGTCCATTATGCCTTCCGCAAGGAGAAGCCTGGCTCGCCGCAAACGGCCACAATACTCATCGCCGAGCGACTGCCGGCGGCTACTTCCGACCGACGGCACAACGCACTCGACGGCGAGCGCACCGCCGCTTGCTGCTCGCCGGGCGAGCGCTGGCGGGCCGTTGGCTGCGTGCGAGACCGACCCGGGTTTTCGGTTAGAATCGCGCAGGACTTGGACAGATTCTAGCCAATGCACTGACCCGCTGCCAAGTCTTTCTTTCTTCGACACTAGCATTTTCTTCGCAGGTAGCCCGCAGCACATGGATGAGCGCTTTGACCCACACACCCCGCCGCTCGTTCTCAGCTTTGCCGCCAGCGATCCTTCCGGCGGAGCGGGTGTGCAGGCCGACCTGATGACCATCGGCACGCTCGGCTGTCATCCGCTCTCGGTAATAACTGCACTGACAATACAGGATACCGTCGGCGTCAGCCGCCTGCTGCCGGTCGATCCAGCGCATGTCGAGCAGCAGGCACGCGTGCTCCTGGCGGACATGCCGGTCGCCGCGTGCAAGATCGGCCTGACCGGCAGCGTCGAGTGCATCGCCGCGATTGCCGCCGTGCTTGCCGAACATCGGCACCTGCCCCTGGTCGTCGACCCGGTTCTCGCCTCGGGGCGCGGCGACCCACTGGCCGACGAAAGGACGATTGACGCGCTGGTCAATCAGCTTTTTCCTCTCGCCACGCTGCTCACCCCGAACACGCTCGAAGCCAGCCGCTTGAGCGGAATGAGCCCGAATGACGAGCAGCCGGCTGGACCGAAGCAAGTGGAGCACCTGCTGAAAGGCGGCTGCGAATATGTCCTGTTGACCGGAACGCACGCCGCCACCGAACAGGTTGAAAACACGCTTTATCGCCGTGGCCACGGTCTGCTGCGGCGCGACTGCTGGCCCCGCCTGGCCGCCAGTTACCATGGCTCGGGCTGCACGCTGGCTGCAGCCATTGCCGCTTTCCTTGCCCGCGGCTCGTCGGTCGTCGACGCGGTGTACCTGGCGCAGGCTTATACCTGGCAGACGCTGGCAGCCGGGTTTCGTCCCGGACGCGGCCAGCATGTCCCGAATCGTTTCTTTGCCATGCATGCGCCGCTACGGGGTGAGCGATGACGGCAGCCCGCCGGCGCCCCCTGCGTGGCCTGTATGCGATCACCCCGGAAGGGCTGACCCGGGCCGATCTCCTCCTGCGAGTGCGCGCGGCGCTGGCCGGCGGCGCAGTTGTCGTGCAGTACCGCGACAAGCTTGCCAGCGATGACGAACGCCGGGCAACGGCGTCCGCCTTGCGCGCACTCTGCCGCGAGTTTGCCGCGCCACTGCTGATCAACGACGATCTCGACCTGGCTCTGGCGATAGACGCCGACGGCGTACACCTTGGCCGCGACGACGGCGACTGGTGCGCGGCCCGCCGGCGCCTCGGACCTGATCGGCTGCTCGGCTGTTCGTGCTACGCCGATGCCGCGCTGGCGCGCCAGGCAGTCCTGGCGGGCGCCGATTATCTTGCCTTGGGCGCGGTTTTCCCGTCGGCAACGAAACCGCTGGCCGTGCGCGCCGACCTGTCGCTGTTTGCCCACTGCCGGCAGGAGTTCGCCCTCCCGATCTGTGCGATCGGTGGCATCACACTGGAGAACGCCCCCCGCCTGCTGGCTGCCGGCGCCGACCTGCTGGCGGTGATCAGCGACCTCTTCGCGGCACCCGAGGTAATGGCACGGGCGGCCGCCTACCAAAACCTGTTCAAGGATATCAGTCGTGACTTCCCATAATCAGAAACTGTTCGAACGCGCGCAACAGTACATTCCAGGCGGCGTAAACTCTCCGGTGCGCGCCTTCCGTTCGGTCGGCGGCACGCCGCGCTTTCTCGCCGAGGGTCGTGGCCCGCGCGTCATCGACGCCGACGGCTGCAGCTATGTCGACTACGTTGGCTCGTGGGGTCCGTTAATCCTCGGCCACGCTCATCCGGCCGTCGTCGAAGCGGTTCGTCTGGCCGCCGCGCGGGGTTTGTCGTTTGGCGCGCCAACCGAGAGCGAAGTGGAAATGGCTGAACTGCTGTGTACCGCGCTGCCATCGCTCGAAATGGTCCGTCTGGTCAGTTCGGGAACCGAAGCAACAATGAGCGCCATCCGTCTGGCGCGCGGCTTTACCGGCCGGGATCTGTTGATCAAGTTCGAAGGCTGCTATCACGGGCATTCGGACAGCCTGCTGGTAAAAGCCGGTTCCGGTCTGCTGACCTTCGGTACGCCCAGTTCGAGCGGTGTTCCAGACGATCTCGTCAAGCACACGCTGGTGCTCGACTACAACGACCTTGCCGGAATCGCGGCAAGCTTTGCCCAGCGCGGCAGCCAGATCGCCGCCGTCATCGTCGAACCGGTCGCCGGCAACATGAACCTGATCGCGCCGCGTCCCGAGTTCCTGCGCGCATTGCGCGAGTTGTGCAGCGAGCACGGCGCGCTCCTCATTTTCGATGAAGTGATGACTGGTTTTCGCGTCGGAGCGCAGGGTGCACAGGGCCTCTACGGGATTACGCCGGACTTGACCACGCTCGGCAAGGTGATCGGTGGCGGCATGCCGGTTGGCGCGTTTGGCGGCCGGCGTGAGGTGATGGCCAAGGTCGCGCCGCTCGGTTCGGTCTATCAGGCTGGCACCTTGTCGGGGAACCCGGTGGCGGTCGCGGCCGGCTTGGCGACGCTCAAGCTGGTGCGCAGCGAGGAAGGCTTTTACGCAACGCTGACGCAGCGTACCGAGCAACTTGTGAACGGTTTGATGGATGCCGCCAGGCGCTCGGGCATTCCCTTTTCGGCGCAGGCCATCGGCGGCATGTTCGGGCTGTACTTCCGCACCGAATGTCCGCAAAGCTACACGCAGGCACTGGACAGCGATCAGGCGGCATTCAGGCGCTTCTTCCACGCCATGCTGGCGGCGGGACACTACTTCGCGCCGTCGGCCTTCGAGGCCGGCTTCGTTTCGGCGGCTCATGGGGAAGCGGAGATTGCCGCAACAGTGGCGGCTGCCGACGAGATCTTCCGCAACTGGTAAGGAAAGGCAGCGGCTACCCGCGCAGACTGAGCAGCAGAGCGAGAAACTCGTCGGCACGCTGCAGGCCGACGACGCGCACGCCCTCGATCTCCTTGCCGGTACGGTCGAAGAAGACGATCGCCGGCGGGCCATAGACCTTGAAACGCTGCAACAACGCCTTGTCCTGCTCCGTGTTGCCGGTCACGTCGGCCTGCAGCAGCGTCCATCCGGCGAGTTCGGCCTGCACGCGCGGATCGGCAAACGTCGTCCGTTCCATTTCCTTGCAAGTGACACACCAGTCGGCGTAGAAATCGAGCAATACCGGCTGCTGCGCCGACTTGACGCGCGCCGCCAGTTCATCGACCGAGCCGATGCGTACGAAGGGCAGGGGACGCGTGTCGCCGCCGGCAGCCGCACTGCGCAAGACCGAGAGCGGCTGCAAGGGATCGCGCGAGCCGGCCAGAGCGCCAAGCAGCAAGGCTGCGCCAGCGAGCAGCAGGACGATGCCGATTCCCTTCCAGAAACGCTGCCACCCCCTGGCGTGGCTTGGAAGCGGGTCGAGTGCATGCAGATAACTGGCCGATACGATCAGCAGCAAGGCCCAGGCCAGCATGCCGACCACCGCCGGCAGTAGCGGCGCAAGCAGCCACAGCGCTGTGGCCAGGAGAACCACGCCAAAGGTCTTCTTGATCGCTTCCATCCACGGCCCCGACTTCGGCAGCAGCGTACCAGCGGATACGCCGACCGCCAGCAGCGGTACGCCCATTCCCAGGCCCATCGCAAAAAGCGCGCTGCCACCGAGCAGGGCATCGCCGGTCTGACCGATGTAGAGCAGCGCACCAGCCAGCGGCGCAGCAACGCAAGGCCCGACGATCACCGCCGAGAGCGCACCCATCAAGGCCACGCCAGGGAGCGAACCACCGCGCAACTGACGCGCCTCGTCGGCCACCTTGCTCTGCACGAAGGTCGGCAGTTGCAATTCGAAGAAGCCGAACATCGATAAGGCGAGAACGACGAAGATTCCGGCGAAGCTGCCGACGACCCATGGGTTCTGCAGCGCCGACGAGAGCAGGGTCCCGCTCAGCCCGGCAAGGACACCGGCGACGGCGTAGGTCAGCGCCATGCCCACGACGTAGGCGAGCGACAGGGAAAAGCCGCGCAGATGCGATACGCCGTGCCCATCGCGCCCGGCGCCAACGATGATGCTCGAAACGATCGGAATCATCGGGAAAACACAGGGGGTCAGCGACAGCAACAGGCCAAAGCCGAAGAAGCTGGCGGCGAGCAGCCAGAAACCGGCGTGCTGAAACAGGCGCGCAATGCGGCCTGACTCGTCGTTCAGCGGGGCTCGATCGGCGGCGCCAGCCGAGGGTGAACCGCCAAGGGATCCGTCCGGCAGTTGCACGGCCAGTCTGTGCTGCTGCGGTGGATAGCAGACGCCAGCGTCGGCACAGCCTTGCGAGCTGAGCTTCAGGGTCAGCGGCAACGGCCCCGAGCTGGTCCGCGTGACCGACAACCGAACAAGTACTTCGTCGTAGTACACCTCGACTCTGCCGAAGGTTTCGTCATCCTTGGTCTTGCCCGGCGGCAATGCCGGCGGATCGAACGACACGCTGGCCGGCTCGAGGGCAAAGCGAAACTTGTCGCGGTACAGGTAATAGCCCTTGGCAATGGCAAAGCGGACTTCTATCGTGCGCTCGTCGAGGGCGCGTGCCGTTGGCTGAAAGGCGACAGCCGGATCGAGAAACTCATCCGCGTGCCCACTCAGGGCGACCAACAGCAGCAAGGAAAACAGCCAGCGGATCACGGCAGTCTTGACCAATCAGTCGCCCTGCGCCACTTCGTCGGCGACCCAGGCGAGATAGCCCGGCAAACCATGCGCAATCGGCCAGGCGATCACTTCCGGGAGTTCGTACGGGTGACGGGCAAGGATCGCAGCTTGCAGCGCCGGGTAACGCTCGCTCGTCGTCTTGATCAGCAAGGGCACTTCATCGCTGGTCTCGATCGTTCCCTGCCAACGGTAGACCGACCGGCACGCGGAGAGGATGTTTACACAGGCGGCCAGGCGTTGTGCGACAAGATCCTGCGCCAGCGCCTCGGCGACCGATCGGTCAGGCAAGTTGGTCAGAACGAGCAAGGTAGTCACAGGAGCGATTCTACTCCCCGGCGTTTGCGCACCGGCTATCCGAAGCGGCGCGGACAAACTGCCCCGAGCGCCTGCTGACGCGCTGCCCTTGCTGCGCCATCGAGGTCAGTGCCGCCAGGCGCGGCTGACGATCTCGCGAATCACATGCAGCCGGCGATGGAAGAAGTGATCGGCGCCGGGCACGACGACCACCGGCAGATCAAGCGGCCGCGCCCAGGCGATGACATTCGCCAACGGCACCGTAGTGTCCTCCGAGCCGTGGATGACGATCGTGTCGGAGGGAACGGTACGCGTCTGGTAGAGACGTGCACCTTCGACAAAACCCGAGGCGGTACCGACGAGAACCAGGCGCTGCGCGGGGTGGCCCAGCGCGCAGAGCGCTTCAGCCACGCGCGTCTGCACGTAGGCGCCAAAGGAAAAGCCGGCGAGTGCAACCGGCAGGTTGCCGTAGCGACATTTCGCTTCGGCAATCACCGCCAGCAGATCCTCGCTCTCGCCATGACCATCGTCGTGCTCGCCGGCGGTCTGTCCGACGCCACGAAAATTCGGCCGCAAAGCGACATAGTCGAGGTGGTTGAACGTACGGGCCAGAGTCTGCACGACCTTGTTGGTATTGCCGCCGCCGAACAGCGGATGCGGATGCGCCACCAGCGCAATGCCGCGCGGGGCTCCGGGATTCTCCACGGTGATCTCGATCTTGCCGACCGGCCCGTCGATCAGCACATGCTCTGCCGCCAGCCTCATGGCAAGGCCCTCGACGCCGGCCGCTTGCCCGACGCCGCCGACTCCAGCGTCCGGCAGCCAATGCCGCCAGCGCGGTCAGATGCGCAAGCGATCGACGACGCGCCCATGCAGCAGATGCTCCTGGATGATTTCTTCAATATCTTCGTGATCAACGTAGCTGTACCAGACGCCTTCCGGATAGATGACGACGACCGGGCCATTGTCGCAGCGGTCCATGCAGCCCGCCTTGTTGATGCGAACCTTGCCCGCCCCCTTCAGTTGCAACTCAGCCACCCGGTCCTTGGCATAGGTCTGCGCCGCGGTCGCTCCCGCGTCGTTGCAGCAAGTTTCGCCTTCACCCCGCTGATTGCAGCAGAAAAAGACGTGATACTTGAAATGGCTCATGAACCGATGCTCCTTGCGCGCTATGGCGACCAGCGACGACCGGAGATTGTAACGTATTCCCGTTACAAGCGCCGGCCGAGCACGGTCAGATAGGGCAGTGCGAGGAAGGGCCACAGACTCGCCGCCCAGCGGGTCAATCCGTTGAAGTTGAGGAAATGCCCCTGCCGCCAGGCGGCCAGGGCGGCCTCCGAATACGGGTTGGGTGGCGCCAGGTTGACCAGCGCGGTGCCCACCATCAACGCGACGCCAGCCAGCGCGACGCGCACTCCCGCCGGCAGAAAAAGGACGATGGCGAGGAGGACGCTCCCCACCAGCAAACCGATCTGGGCACCCGGGGTAAGCCAGGCGAAGGCGTCTTCCGGTGCCACCAGGACGGCCGCAGCGAGGGTCCTGATCGCCAGAGCGAGCAGAAAGAAGGCAAGCAGGACCATCGACGACTGCGCGCGGTCAAGCAACATGGTGCGGACGAAGAGACCGATACTCATGGTGTTGCAGGCAATGACGCCGGTTTCGAGAACGAAGAAGGATGACGCCGCGTAAGGCAGGGCAGGTGTCAGACCAAGTACATGGCGCAGGTCGCCGGTACCGAAGAGCAGCGTTTCCGGCGACAGTTGCGACACCAGCCAGAAGCCGATCAGAACGAGGCCTGCTTCAGCGTAGGGAACCTGCGCCAGCAAGTCCTGCTGGATCTGCGCGATCCGCCGGAAAATCCGCTTGCCGTTCCAGACGGCAATTATCGCTCCGACAGCCGCGCCGGCACTGTTGCAGGCGAGATCGAGATTGGACGGAACGCGCGCCGGCAACCAGTTCTGCAGACACTCCAGACTGAAGCTGAGCGCGCCGCCGAGGAGCGCGGCGAGCAACGCCGCGCTCCACCGGCCGGGCACGCGGCGCAAGGCAAGCGCGAGAAGAAAACCGAGCGGAAGGTAAGCGACAACGTTGATCGACAGATCGAAGACGGTCCAGTAGCGCGGCCAGGTGGCGCTAAGAAAGGCCAGCGGGGGAACCCCGACGTGGCGCCAGCCGCTCAGTGGATAGAGGCTGGCGTAGCTGATCACGACGATGTACGCGAGCGCCAGCGCCAGCGGCAGCCGCATCGCCGGCGGCAAGCTGCGGCGAGCAGGCTTGCCGTCGGCCGGAGTCTCGGGTGATCTGCGGGAGAACGCCATCAGACAGACAGGCAGCGAGAAAAGTCGTCATTGTAGTGCTTCGTGCTCGCCGCGAAGTCGGCGCAGCCACCCACTCGCCGTGTCCGGCCTCAGTGACCCCTGACGCAGCGCGCTGCGGCGGGTTGCCTACTTCTTCCGATGCGCGTGCAGCGCTTCGGCATGGTGCGTTTGCGCGGCGGCGTGGTGGTGCAGACGGTGATGCAGATCGCCTGGCGGGCCTCCCCGGCCAATGCGCTGCGGCAGCAGCGATCCGCTCAGCATGCCGACGATACTGACCAGCAGGCCGATGAGCTGCGCCGGAACCAGCGGCTGCTCGAGCAGCGTCTCGGCGAGCAGCCAGGCGGCCAGGCCACCGATGATCGCGGCCAAGGCGCCTTGCGTCGTCGCACGTCGCCAGTAGGCACCGAACACCAGAGGAACGAAAGCGCCGGCCAGGGTGACCTTGTAGGCGTTCTCCACCATCTTGAAAATGGACGCTTCCGAATTGAGCGCAAAGACGAGGACAATACCGGTAAAGCAGACCAGCGTGATGCGCATCATGCGCAGGAAAGCATGATCGCCGGCTGCCGGAAAGAAACCGCGCACGACGTTTTCTGAAAACGCGACCGACGGTGCGAGCAGAGTCGCCGAAGAACAGCTCATGATCGCCGAGAGAACGGCACCGAAAAAAACCGCCTGAGCAAGCAGCGGCGTATGCTCAAGGACGAGCGTCGGCAGCACGAGTTGCGAGTCGCTCTCGATCAGGCGATTGAACTGTTCGGGATTGATCAGCGTCGCCGAGTAGGCGATGAACATCGGGATGAAGGTGAAACAGAAGTAGAGCGCCCCGCCGAGCAGCGAGGCCTGGATCGCGATACGCGCGCTGCGCGCCGAGGTAATGCGCTGAAAGACATCCTGTTGCGGAATCGAGCCAAGCATCATCGTCATCCACGCAGCGAGGAAAGCCAGCCATTCGGCGATCCCGCCACTCGGGAAAAAGTCGAGCTTGCCGGCCTGCGCTGCCTGCCGGACGACCGTCTCGACGCCACCGGTCATACCGGTAACCAGGTAGCCGATGTAGGCCATGCCGCCCATGACGACCGTCATCTGGACGAAGTCGAGAATGGCCACCGAGAACATCCCGCCGAAGGTCGTGTACGTAAGTACGATCGCTGCGCCGAGAATCATTCCGGCGTGCGCGCTGACCGCACCGTCGGTGACAACATTGAAGACCAGGCCAAGCGCCTTGATCTGCGCCGATACCCAACCGAGATACGACGCGACGATGCACAGCGTGGTCAGCAGTTCAACGCTGCGGTCGTAGCGCAGGCGAAAGAAATCGCCCAGCGTGAGTACGTTCAGACGATAGAGCGTCGTGCCATAGAAGACGCCGGCGATCACCAGACACAGACTGGCGCCAAAGGGATCGGCGACGACGCCGCGCAAGCCTTCCTTGACAAACGTCGCCGACACACCGAAGACCGCTTCAGCGCCGAACCAGGTTGCGAAAACCGTGGCCGTCACCACGGGCAGCGGCAGGCTGCGGCCGGCAACGGCGAAATCCTTGGCGCTATGCACCCGGGTTGCCGCATACAGGCCGATGCCGATCGAAAGCAGCAGGTAGATGACGATGAACCAGATCAGCATTCGGAAACCTCACACATGCAAGGTGGTGCTTCCCTTCGACGACCGTCGACTTTCCTCAGCCGCGCGCCATGCTTCAACAGCGCGTATCGAGACCGTGCTCGGCGAGTTCTGCCGCATGCAGAACGGCGCGCGCCTTGTTCTGCGTCTCCTGCCACTCGGCCGCTGGATCGGAATCGGCCACGATGCCTGCCCCGGCCTGCACGTGCAACTGTCCATCCTTGATGATCGCCGTCCGGATGGCAATCGCCAGATCCATGTCACCGTTGAAGCCGAGATAACCCACGGCGCCGGCGTACAGCCCGCGCTTGAGCGGTTCGAGTTCGTCGATGATCTCCATCGCGCGCACCTTCGGCGCACCGGACACGGTGCCCGCCGGAAAGGTCGCCTTGAGTACGTCGAGGGCGCCCAGTTCCGGGCGCAAGCGCGCTTCCACGTTCGACACGATGTGCATGACGTGCGAATAGCGCTCGACGATCATGTGCTCGGTGACCTTGATCGTTCCGACGCGCGCGACGCGGCCTGCGTCGTTGCGCCCGAGGTCGAGCAACTGGACATGTTCGGCACGCTCCTTCTCGTCGGCCAGCAACTCGGCGGCGAGCGTCTGATCCTCGTCGTAGGAGACGCCACGCCGACGCGTGCCGGCGATCGGGCGGACAGTCACCGTGTCGCCGTCGAGACGAACGAGGATCTCCGGCGAGGCGCCAACAACATGGAAATCCTCGAAATCGAAAAGGAACATGTAGGGTGACGGATTGAGCGAGCGCAGCGAGCGATAGACCGCCAACGGACTGGCGGTGAGCGGCTTGCTCATGCGTTGCGACAGCACCACCTGCATGATGTCGCCTTCCGTAATGTAGCGCTTGGCCCGGCTCACCGCCTGCTTGAACTGCGTTTCACCGAACATCGACACCGCCGGCTGCGACGATTGCGGTGTTTCCAGCGGAATGCGTGCCGGCTCGCGCAACTGACCCAGCAGCTCACGCAATCTGGCCTGCGCCTTCTGCTGTGCGCCGGGTACGCCGGGTTCGGCGTAAACGACGAGCGTCAACTTGCCGGACAGATTGTCGACCACGGCAATCTCTTCCGAGAGCAGTAGAACGATGTCCGGAATCCCGAGATCGTCCTGCTTCAGCGAGCGCGTCAGGCGGGTTTCGATGTAACGCACGGTGTCGTAGCCGAAACAGCCGACCAGACCGCCGCAAAAGCGCGGCAAGCCGGTCGTCGGCGCGGCCCGAAAGCGCTTCATGAACTTGCCGATGAACTCGAGCGGATTGGTATCGTCCTCGCGTTCGGCGATCCGGTTGCCGTTGAGGACGAGCACCTGATGCCCGTTGACGACAAGGCGCGTCTGACTGGCCAGGCCGATGATCGAGTAGCGGCCGAAACGCTCGCCGCCATGCACCGATTCGAGCAGATAGCTGTACGGACGATTGGCCAGCTTGAGGTAGATCGA
>ERZ761603.381-NODE-381-length-38428-cov-19.093529_pt1 | contig 38428 bp, 37 predicted proteins | sample MGYA00511879_ERZ761603 | MGnify/ENA primary metagenome ERZ761603 (study PRJEB28899, sample SAMN02850040) | bioreactor sludge metagenome | biome: EBPR Sludge; feature: EBPR Bioreactor; material: flocular biomat | place: Australia: Thorneside Wastwater Treatment...
CGTGGCTGGACGCGGACTGGTTGCTGGGCCAGTTTGGTTCGCAGCGCGGTAGCGCCCGCGAGCGCTACCGCGCGTTCGTGATGGCCGGCCGGGACTTGCCGAGTCCCATCCTGGAAACCCGCCACCAACTCTTGCTCGGCGATCAGGCTTTCGTGGACCGTTATCGGCAAGCACATGCTCCGGAAAACCTGCGGGAGGTTTCAAAGGCACATCGAAGCTCACTGGCGTGGTCGCTCGACGCGTATCAAGAGCGCTACCCGGAGCGAGATCAGGCAATGGCTCACGCCTATCAGTCCGGTGCGTACACGATGGCCGAGATCGGGCGCCACTTCGCGGTGCACTACATGACGGTCAGTCGCGCGGTCCGCCAGTTCGAGCGGGACCGCGAAGGCATGTCGTAAGGCTGGACGCGACCCCTGCACGCGCGCGGTCAGGTCTCCCCTCGTGCCTTGGGCAATAGTCAAGACCCGGAATTGCACGTCGCGAAATTCACATCACACCGGACTTCGCCCGCGCCGCCAATCTGGGCGTCACCACCGCGGCGATGGCCGGCGACTACGATGCCATGCTGCCCAAGCTCAACCTCGCGCAGCGCCAGATTCCGATCCGCGTCCGCCTCGACGAGGCCCTGCGCCACGACCTCGACGCCGTACGCCAGTTGCGCGTACCGGCCAACAAGGGTGCCGTACCGCTGGAAGTGGTCGCCGACATCCGCCTGGGCAGCGGCCCGGCACAGATCGACCGCCTCGACCGCCAGCGTAACGTGACCATCGACGTCGAACTCGGCAACCGCGACCTCGGCGCGGTCGTCGCCGAAGCCAACGAGTTGCCGGCGCTGAAAGGCCTGCCGCCGGGAATCAGCCGCCCGCCGTCGGGCGACGCCGAGCGCATGGCCGAGTTCTTTGGCAGCTTCGGTTCGGCGATGCTGATTGGCGGGCTGCTGACTTCTACAGTGCTCAGTTTGCTGGTAATTCCGGTGGTGTTTACCTATGTGGAGGATCTGCTGCTGTTGCTGAAGCGGCTTGCCGGGTGCTTGCATCGGGCGAATCATGGGGTGGCCACGGCGGGGTCGTGAAGGGCTGCGAGGCAAAAGGAAAGATCTGACCCCATGCGCGGAATTTTGCGCCACATGGAAAGCATGGCATACTGCGTCGCAAATGTAATGCAAGAGGGCGTCATATGAAAACAGCGACAATTCCATCTCTGCGCGTCGATCCCAAGCTCCGCCAATCGGCCGAGAGCGTGCTGTATGAAGGCGAAAGCCTATCGGGCTTTGTCGAACAGGCCATTCGCACCACCATTGAACATCGGCAAGCCCAGCGCGAATTCATCGCACGCGGCCTGGCTGCGCGCGACACGGCTCAGCGCACGGGCGTCTACATCGAAGCGGTTGCCGTCGTGAATCGGCTCGAAGCCATGCTGGATCAAGCCAAATCCGGTACCAAACCCTCTCGGTGAATTACCGCGTACGCTTTACGGCAGAGGCAGAAGCCGACCTGCTCAGGCTTTACGACTTTATCCTCGATCGCGATGCTGCCGACTGGTCGGTCGCTGACCGGGCTCTCGAAGCCATCAAGGCGGGTATTCGCACCCTTGAGCTGATGCCGTTTAACTGCCGCAAGGCGGAGGGCGGTTCGCCTTTTCTGCGTGAGTTGCTCATTCCGTTTGGCGCAGCCGGATATGTGGCGTTGTTCGAGATCGACAACGCAGAAACCATTACCGTACTTGCACTCCGACACCAGCGCGAGAGCGACTACCACTAGCGAATCGGTGCTGGCGGGACGGCGCTGCCAGTCCGGGCGGGAATTGGCCGACGCCGAGCGTGTCGTCGCCCGCCACCTTGAGGAGCTCGTCGATGCCTGTCACAAACACTTTTGCGGTTGAAATCACGCACGTTTCGAAAAACGGTTTTTGGCTGCTGCTCGGGGATGAGAAGCTTTTGTTGCCGTTCTTCGAGTTCCCCTGGTTCCGGCAGGCCACCATCGAGCAACACGACCACCGTCTTTCGGCGCATTAGCAGAAGCTTGCGACTGTTGCCCTCGCAGGAATGCTGAGGCGCTTCTACCCGAACGCCCCAGGGATTTTGGCGGCATCGGGGTCCAGCGAGGACTTCACAAGTCCAATATGTGCCCCCCTAGCCAAACGCTTCAGTATCTGACCGCCGACCCCTTCCAGGACGCCTCCCGCGGTCGCGCCCGGGCCATGGCCTGTGCCGCTGAACACCAGCCGTCGCAGCCATTGCGCCCCGGGCGCCCGCGCAGCAGATTCAGGAGGCCCTTGCACCTGGCGTAGAAACGGAAGAAGCGCAGCACGAACGCTTTCTCGGCCACAGTCGGCGGATGGGCGCAGCACACCAGTTTGTCGTCGACCATGCCGCGGTCGGTCTGCGTGATCGCACCCCAAGCTTTGACCCGTATGCGCGTACCGACGGGCAGACGCGGCCCGAGTACCAGCGCATCCAGGAGATCGCCTTCCAGCCCCAGGTAGTTCGGCACCGAGCCGTAATTGAAGGGACAGGGAAAAGGCGAAACGAAATCGATGCGACCGATGGAGCCGCGCTTGAGAAAACTGCCGCGCGGCACTTCGATTACCACGTCAAGTTCCAGTTCCGGGGACTCGCTGGCCACGGCGCCGGACGGCGCTGATGGTGTCGTCGCATTGCTCATCGGGCCATCGTAACCCAACCCGCACTGGCGTGCTCCAGGAAAGCGACGAGCTGGCGGCAGAGCAGCACGCGCTGCTAGAATGGGTACCCGAAAGATTTCCAATACGCTCTGCTGCACCTCTTCGTCACTTCTTCGGATTCTGCGCAGTTTTCTCCGGCCTCGCTGATGCATCGCTACGTCTACGCCCTGCTGGCACTGCTCAGCGCCGCCTGGGTCAGCAGCCAACCGCTGGCCGCCCTGTTCAGCCCTTCCCCCGACCGCCCATGGGCCATATACCTGGCGCTGCTTTACGGCAGCGGCTATTTGTCGGCGACGATGATGTCGGCGGCCATGCTGTTGGCACTGCGCGGACCGCGGCTGGAATCGCTGTTCGGAGGTCTCGACCAGTTGTACCGGGTACACCGACAGGTGGCGCTGCTGGCTGTCGGCCTGGGTGCTGCTCACTACGCGATCAAACTCGGCAGCAAGGCCCTGCGCCGTGCCGGCCTGCTCGACAAGCCTGAAGATGCCAGAAGCCTGTCGGTGAAGCTGTTCGATTCCTGGCACTCGATCGCCAAGGACTTCGGCGAATGGGGTCTATATCTGGCGCTCGCACTGGTCGCAGTGGCTCTCCTGCGACGCATTCCCTACCGGCACTTTGCGCGCCTCCACCGGCTGATGCCATTGGTTTTCCTGCTGGTCGCGGTGCACTCGGTGGTGTTCATGCCGGCCCCGTACTGGACCGGCGTCGCCGGCCCTCTGGCCGCGCTGCTGATGACCGGCGGCGCAGTCGCCGCCCTTCTCTCGGTCGCCGGATGGATCGGTACACGCCGCCGCACCCGCGGCGAGATCAGCGAAGTCCACCCGATCGGCCTGGGTGTACTCGAAGTGCGTGCGCGACTATCCGAGGACTGGAAGGGTCACCAGAGCGGCCAGTTCGCGCTGGTGACTTTCGACACCCGCGAAGGCGCGCACCCGTTCACCATCGCCTCGGGATGGCAGGGTGACGGCCACGTACGCTTTGCCATCAAGAGCCTCGGCGACTACACGCGCACACTGCCGAGCCGACTGCGGGTCGGCGACCCGATCATCGTCGAAGGCCCCTACGGCTGCTTCGATTTTGTCCCCGAACAGACGCGGCAGATCTGGATCGCCGGCGGCATCGGCCTGACCCCCTTTGTCGCCCGCCTCGAAACACTCGCCGCAGAGAACACCGGCCATCCGCCAGTGGACCTGTTCTACAGCACCCGCCAGGCCGATCCAGAGATTGTCGCGCGCCTGAACGCCATCGCCGACGCCGCAAAAGTCCGCCTGCATGTCCTCGACAGCAGTCGTGGCGAGAGCTTGAGCGTCGAGCGCCTGATCGCCGAAGTACCGGCCTGGGCCGACGCCAGCATCTGGTTCTGCGGTCCGACGGGCTTCGGCCACGCCATGCGTGACGGATTGACCGCTCGCGGCCTTGCCCCCCGCGCTTTCCACCAGGAAGCCTTCGAATTTCGCTGAATCCCCGGCCTCCGTCCGCACCCTGGCAGCCTTCGTGCCTACAATGTCCGCCGCAGCGACCCGCGGCAGCAAGATCGACGCCATCAGGAGCCTTCGTGTTGCCCGTGGCGCCGACCTCAAGGGCGCCAAGGAAATCGTCGAGGAATACCTGGAAAGAAGCGCGCAGGTAAAGAGCCGTATGGCCACCGCAAGCAAGGGTGGCGCGGGGAGCGGCATTTGACGTTGCGCCGTCGATCTGGAGGCCATTACGGCGTGACGGAGGCTTATCCGTGAAAAGGGCCCTATCGCGGCGTGGCGCAAGCTGCACCCGATCGAGCGCGAGCGCCGACACACGCCGGCGCGCAGGTCTTCGTCTCTTCCCCCCCCTCCGCCGTCTGCTCGGCCGGTCGAAGTGTCGGACGGCCAGAGCCTCAGAACTCGAAAATCTGGTTGTTCTGCAGCCTCGCTGGCCTGAATTCGCCGGCGCAGGCCTCGATTTCAGCCATGGTCAATTCGGCCTGGCCGGGCTTGAGATGGCTGATATGGATCTCGGGCTTGATCGTCAGTTTGCGCAACTCGCTGGCGAGCAGACTCGGACAGAGGTGTTTGGAAACCTCGGCCAGCCGCTGTTCACGATTTGCGAAAGCTGTTTCGATCAACAGATAGCGCAAGTTGGCAATGCGGTTAACCACCGGCCAGAAAGCGTCATTGACCGTCGTATCGCCGGTAAACACCAGGCTGCCCGACCCCGAGTCAAGCTGATAGCCGACCGCGGGAACGGTATGCTCGGCGGGCAGCGCAGTAATCGTTCGCTCGCCGATGCGGACCGAACGCCCGAGATCGAGCGTCTGGTATTGCATGACTGCGTGCTCACGACTCGGGATAACGCTGAAATCAGGCCAGATGGCCCAGTTGAAAATGTGCTTGGCTATGATCGCCAGGGTGGCCGCCGTCGCATAGACCAGCAGCGGTTTCTCGCGCAAATCGCTGACCGAATCGATCAGCAGGGGCAGCGAGGCGATGTGATCGAGATGCGAGTGGGTCAGAAAGACATGATCGATGCGGGCCAGTTGCGCACGCGAGAGGTCCGCGACACCGGTTCCTGCATCGACGAGGATGTCGTCGTCGACCAGTATTGACGTGGTCCGCAAGTGGCCCCCGCCAATTCCGCCGCTACAGCCCAGAATCCTGACTCTCATTTTCGCTCCGCTGCAACCCTCCGTTCTCGGTTTCCGCCGCATGCCGCCGCAGCGGCACCGTCTGGCGCGCCACTCAGGCAGGAAACGGTCGCCCGTCAGGCCTTGATGAAAAACTCCATTTTCACGCCGGCAATGGCGATCACATCATGGTCCTCCAGACGATGCGCCTGTGCGTCGAGCGTCTTGCCGTTCACGGTCGGGAAGCTGGCACCCTCGACATGGGTCAGGAAGTAACCATGCGGCCGCCTGGCAATCACCGCCACCTGCAAGCCAGGCTTGCCAAGCGTGGTCAGGGTCTTGGTCAGCAGCAGTTCTCGGCCAGCGTTGGCGCCGCTGAGCAACTGGATCGCCGCCGCAGGCGAGGCGGCGGTGGCCGTTGCGGCGACAGGCCTCTGCCCTGCTGTAGCAACCATCGGATCGCCGAGCGTGGCCACATCGGGCAGCGGCCCCGACTGAAACAGCATGCTTTTGTCGTAGTCCGGCGTTTCGCCCGGCGCCACCGACACGGCCAGGTATTTCATCTTGTACTTGCCCAGCTCGATGACATCGCCGTCTTTGAGGAAATGCTTCTTGACCGATTGTCCATTGACCAATGTGCCGTTGGTACTGTTCAGGTCCTCAAGGAAAGAGTCATTGAGGATGGTCACCACCGCTGCATGTTCACCGCTGATCGCCATGTTGTCGATCTGGATGTCGTTGTGCGCCTTGCGACCAATACTCATGCGTTCCTTGAGCAACGGGATTTCCTTGAGTACCAGACCATCCATGCTGAGTATGAGCTTTGCCATCGCCTATTTCGTCCTTATTTAAACCACGACCAGAGCTTCGACCAACGCCCCGGGGCTGCCGGAAACTCGCGCAAGACCTTGACCACCACGACCGAGATATTGTCGTCCCCGCCGTTGTCGTTAGCTAGCTGGATCAACTGCTTCGCAGCGCGTTCAAGATTGGCGCCGCACGTCTCCAGCAAGTGCTTCACCTCACCCTCTTCAAGCATGTCGTAGAGGCCGTCCGAACACAGCAGGTAAACATCACCCCGGCGAACGGAATGCGTATGCACCTCGGCCTCGACCTGCGGATCGACCCCGACGGCACGGGTCACCAGATTGCGGTTGACCGAGTAGCGTGCTTCTTCAGCCGAGATTTCCCCACGGTCGAGTTGTTCCTGCAGAAATGAGTGGTCGTGCGTCAGGGCGACGAACTCCTCACCACGCAAACGATACAGGCGCGAATCCCCAATATGCGCGACCACCAGGCGGTCGTCGCAAAAGACAGCGGCAACGAGGGTGGTACCCATGCCGCCAAAGCGCGACTGATCCTCAGCGGCGCGATAGATTGCCGAATTGACCACGGCGACTTGCTCACGCAGCGCTCGCTGCGCAAACAATTGTCCGGTGGCGCTGTCGGCGGTATGCGCTGCGCAGGCCTTGAATGCTCGTTGCAGGCCGCTCGACAGGAGTACCGTCGCCATGCTGCTGGCGACTTCTCCGGCCTGGTAGCCACCCATGCCGTCGGCCAGAATCGCCAGGCCCCGATCAGCGTTGGCAAATACCGAATCCTCGTTCTGGCCCCGCACCAGTCCGGGGTCGGTACGCATCACCATTTCCAGCGCGCCCAAAAGACTGTTCGTCACGTCTTCTCCCCATAACTGCTGCTCGGCAAGCCAAAGCGGCTACACCTCACTCTGGCTCGTGCGGCGCAAAAACCTCCAAACCCTCAGTAGCTTCCGCCCGCAGACATTGTGCCAACACTAGCTGCCATAAGGCAATTCAAGACCCAAGCCACGCTCACGTGCCAGCGCATCGAGGCGGACGGCGAGCGCCAAATCCTGAACAGCCATGCCCTGTGATTCGAAGAGCGTGATCTCGTCAGCCGCCGAACGTCCCGCATGCCGGCCACAGATCACGTCGCCGAGTTCGACCAGGGAGCGTACCTGCAGGCGCCCTTTTTCGAACAATGGCAAGAGGTCACCCGCTTCACAAAGCGCCGTCTGCACGCTGTCAACGAAGATCGCGGAGCAGCGCTTGAGAGCGTCTTCGCCGATTTCGCGGCGGATCAGCGAATTCGAGCCCGCGCCATTGATGTGCGTGCCGGGCGATAGCCACTCGGCGTCGAACAGCGGCGTCGATGCGGTGGTGACCGTACTGACGATATCGCTGCCACGCACCACCTCTTCTGGTGACACAGCAGCGACCACTTCAATACCGAGACGCTTTGTCATGCGCGTGCAAAACGCCGCCAGACGGTCGGCACGACGCGCATGCACCTTCACCAGCCGCAACGGTCGCACCGCCGCAATGGCTTCAATATGTCCCTCGGCCTGCCAGCCGGCACCAAAGACACCCGCCACCTGCGCATCGGCTCTGGCCAGCCAGCGTGTGGCGACGCCGGAAGCGGCACCGGTACGCATCATCCCCAGGCGGTCGGCCTCGATCACCGCCCGCAGGCGGCCCGTCGAAGCCTGGAACAGGTGCACCAGAAAGCGCACGCCCGAGCGATTGCTGGTGTAGGCCTTGTAGCCAATGGCATCGAGCTGCGGCAGGGCACCCTGCAGGATATGCAGCGTCGTCTGCGGCAGGCGTGTCCGCTGCCGCGGCACATCACAGGCTGCAGTGGTCGAAAGCTGGCGATGCGCGGCCTCGACCGCCTCCAGTGCCAGCGGCATGGTCAACAACTGCTCAACGTCTTTTTCAGTCAGGAAAAGAGCCATTTCATTCTCGCATCCGTAAGATTCGCAAGGCACGGAATTTGCCGATGTGCGGCCCTGCCCTGCCAGTACGACAGCCGCAGAAAGCCTGCATCGCCGATTCTACCGGGAAATCGCCTGCACCAATAAGCAGCGGGCAGCCGGCAAGAAAAAAGGCAGACCGCAGTCTGCCTTTTTTGCGTGGACTTCAGTCAGGCGGCTGCGTCTAGATCAGCTTCTTGATCAGCTTGCCCATTTCCGACGGGTCGCGCGTCACCGTGAAGCCGCACTCCTCCATGATCGCGAGCTTGGCGTCAGCGGTATCGGCACCGCCCGAGATCAGGGCACCAGCGTGGCCCATACGCTTGCCAGCCGGAGCAGTCACGCCGGCGATGAAGCCAACGATTGGCTTCTTCATGTTCGCCTTGCACCACATCGCGGCATCGGCTTCGTCGGGACCGCCGATTTCACCGATCATGATCACCGCATCGGTATCCGGATCGTCGTTGAACAGACGCATGATGTCGATGTGCTTGAGACCGTTGATCGGATCGCCACCGGTACCAACAGCAGTCGACTGACCAAGACCGATTTCGGTCAGCTGGCCAACCGCTTCGTAGGTCAAGGTGCCCGAACGCGAAACAACGCCGATGCGGCCATGGCGATGAATGTGACCGGGCATGATACCGATCTTGACTTCGTCCGGAGTGATCAAGCCAGGGCAGTTCGGGCCAAGCAGCAGGGTCTTCTTGCCGCCGGCCGCTTCGCGCTTCTTCATGCGGTTGCGAACGACCAGCATGTCGCGAACCGGGATGCCTTCGGTAATGCAGACCACCAGATCGAGGTCGGCTTCAACGGCTTCCCAGATCGCGGCGGCCGCACCCGGCGGCGGTACGTAGATCACCGAAACCGTAGCGCCGGTCTCGGCAGCCGCATCTTTGACCGAGCCGAAGATGGGGATACCCAGCAGGCTCTCACCGGCTTTCTTCGGATTGACGCCGGCGACGAAGCAATTCTTGCCGTTGGCGTATTCCTGGCACTTCTCGGTGTGGAACTGCCCGGTCTTGCCGGTCATGCCCTGGGTGATGATTTTGGTGTCTTTGTTGATCAGAATCGACATGTTGGCTCCTTACTTGACCGCAGCAACGATCTTGGTGGCGGCGTCAGCCATAGAATCCGCAGTGATGATCGGCAGACCGGAATCGCTCAGGATTTTCTTGCCGATATCTTCGTTGGTACCCTTCATGCGGACCACCAGCGGGACGGAGAGATGCGTTTCACGGGCCGCAGCCACGACGCCGGTGGCAATCGTGTCGCAGCGCATGATGCCACCGAAGATGTTAACCAGAATGCCCTTGACCTTGGGATTCTTGAGCATGATCTGAAAGGCCGAGGTGACCTTGTCGGTGGTTGCGCCACCACCGACATCCAGAAAGTTGGCCGGCTCGGCACCGAAATACTTGATGGTGTCCATGGTCGCCATGGCCAGACCAGCACCGTTCACCAGGCAGCCGATGTTGCCATCGAGCGAAATGTAGGAAAGATCGTGCTTGGAAGCCTCGAGCTCGTCAGGATCCTCCTCGTCGAGGTCGCGGAAAGCCATGATCTCGGGCTGCCGATAGAGGGCATTGGAATCGAAGTTGAACTTGGCATCGATGGCCTTGATGTTGCCATTGCCTTCGAGAATCAGCGGATTGATTTCGGCCAGCGAGGCGTCGGTTTCCATGTAGCACTTGAAGAGACCCTGCAGCGCGGCGACAGCGCTGTCGATCGACGCCGCGGGAACGCCGATGCCGGTGGCCAACTCAGCCGCCTGCTTGGCGCTCAAACCTTCCTCGGGATCAACGAAGACCTTGAGGATTTTCTCGGGGGTATCGTGGGCGACCTTCTCGATATCCATGCCACCTTCGGAAGAGGCCATCATGGCCACCGTCTGCGTGGTGCGATCGGTCAGCGCGGCAACGTAGTATTCCTTGCGGATGTCGGCGCCTTCTTCGATCAGCAGGCGGCGGACTTTCTGGCCGACCGGACCAGTCTGGTGAGTCACCAGCTGCATGCCGAGAATCTGGCCGGCAAACTCGCGGACTTCGTCCAGCGACTTGGCGACCTTCACACCACCGCCTTTGCCACGACCGCCCGCGTGAATCTGGGCTTTGACGACCCACAGATTGCCTCCCAGGGATTCGGCTGCCTTGACCGCTTCATCGACGGATTGGCAGAAGACCCCGCGCGGAACGGCAACGCCGAATTTCTTCAGGAGCTGCTTACCCTGATATTCGTGAATTTTCATGCGCTTTCCTTGCTTGAGTTAAGGTTGCGAAGTGTAACCAGTGTAACGGGTGTAACGAATGCAACGAACCGCAGGCAGAGTCTCCTACCCGGGCTTCTGGCCACGGTAGCAGCGCGGGTAATAGCGCAGAACCGCGTCCGAATGCGACTCCAGCGCGTGACAACGGTCAAGCTGATAGAACTTACGCCCGCTATCGTCGTTGTCGCGCACATCACTGGCGAAGGTCTGCAGCGCGGCGGTCGGCAGGAAGCTCGCCAGCTCGCCGAGATGCGAGCACCCACGCGTGCTGCGGAACAAATTCTTGACTGCCGTCCGAGAGCCGTGAAAGAGATCGAGGCCGATCAGCTGCAAGTAATCCGGAGCAATCCGATCGCCATTTCCGACATCCGACATCGCATCGGCACAAGCCGCCGCCTCCAGGACATTCATCCGAGCATCACCGGTCACCCGCAGCGACAAGTCGTGCGCAGCTTCGCCCCGCTTGCGCAGGCACGACGACAGAGGACAGTCGCGACCCTTGACGTCCACCAGGCGCGCCGCGATATCCCGGCAGCCATCCCTACCCTTTTCGCCGTCGAGCTGAACGCTGCGGACGTGCATACAGGTGCGTTTGGCAGTGGGTGCAGGCAGCGGCATCAAGGATCCTGAGGGGATTTGCGAGCCCATCGAGGCCTCGCAGCTGGCAAGCAATTCTACACCAAAACCCGGCCCGGAGTCTCGACGCAATTCATAATTATGGCCGCCAAAAGGGCGCAGCAACCCGGCTGCCCGGCACTAGACGCACACGTACAGGCGCTCCCACTAGGCGAAAAGGGAGCGCCTGTCGCAGTCACGTCAGGAGGCCAGCAGACGCCTAGCTTCTGCCAGACCAGCCGAGAGCATGGCCAGATCCTGCGGCACGTTGCTCTTCAGTTCATCGATCACCGCAGCGGCCGGGTCGGTAGGCGGTAAGGAGCCGCTCAACACCTGCTGCAAGAGCTGCTGACGAAGGCCAGTCAACTCTGCCGAGAGTTGCGCGCGTGCCCGTGCCTGCCAGCGGTTGCCGGCCGGCAGGCGGTTGATCGCCGCGCCAAGCCAGTCCAGATCAAGCTGCTCGGCCAGTTCGCCGAGGGCGCCGGCAACCTCGCTCAACGGGAAGGCGCAGGCACGCGCAAGGTTCACCAACTCGAACGCCGCAACGATCTGCGCACGCGCTTCGAGCAGCTGTGTAAGCCCCTGCGCCCCGCTCCCGCCGGCCCGCAGACGGTCCATGCAGTCGCCCACCGCCGGCCGGTACTCGGCGACCATTTCGCCGATCGAAGCGCCGCCGACATGCCGTGCCACCAGCAGCCGCGTCGCCGCCCCGATCATCGTCCGCAGCTCGACCATCAGCGCCATCTGCGCCGCCGCGTCGATCGCCAGATCGAGAGACTCGACGTCGCGCCACAGGGCTTCGGCATCGAGCACGCTGCTGGCGGCATACCAGGCGCCGGCAACCTGCGCCGGAGAAGCGCCGGTCTCGTCGCTGACTTCCATGACGAAGATCGTCCCCATTCGGTTTACCAGACGATTGACCAGTTGGGTGGTAATGATGTCGCGCTTCAAGGGGTGCGCCGGCAGCAAATCACGGCACTGCCCGAGCACCGCGGCCGGAAAGTAGTTCACCAGCAACTCGTAGACATCTTCGCTGTCGGGCAACTCGGAAGCCAGAATGGCTTCCTTCAGCGTGATCTTGGCATAGGCCAGGAGAACCGAGAGTTCCGGCGCACTGAGCCCTCGTCCTTGCTGCGCACGTTCGGCCAGACGCTTGTCGTCAGGCAGCGCTTCGATGGCGCGGCGCAAAGCGCCTTTGGCTTCCAGCGTGCGGATGAAACGTCCATGCGCCTCGATCAGTTCGGCCCCCGCCGCCGCTTCAAGGGCAATCGCCTGCGTTTGCTGATAATTGTCGGCCAGCACCAGACGCCCGACCTCGTCGGTCATCGAAGCGAGCAGGGCGTCGCGCTGCTTGCCGGTGACGTCACCACGGCTGATCAGCCCGGCGAGCAGGATTTTGATGTTGACCTCGTGGTCGGAGCAGTCCACTCCCGCCGAGTTGTCGATGGCATCGGTAAATATCCGGCCGCCATGCAGGGCGAACTCGATGCGGCCTGGCTGGGTTAGCCCGAGGTTGCCGCCTTCACCAATGACCCGTGCCTGAAGTTGGCTGGCATCGACTCGCAAGACATCGTTACCGCGATCATTGGCTTCCTGATGACTTTCGCTACTGGCCTTGACGTAGGTCCCGATACCGCCGTTGTAAAGCAGATCGACCGGCGCCTGCAGGATGATCTTGATCAACTCGTGCGGCGGCAACTGAAGCGCTGCAGTACCCAACCACGCACGCACCTCGGGCGACAGCGGAATGGCCTTGGCGCTACGCGACCAGATCCCGCCACCCGTAGAAATCAGCGCCGGGTCGTAGTCCGCCCACGACGAACGCGGTAAGGCGAACAGGCGTTGCCGCTCGGCGTAGCTGCGCGCCGGGTCCGGGTTCGGATCGAGAAACAGGTGGCGATGGTCGAAAGCGGCGATCAGCTTGATTTGTGACGAGAGCAACATGCCATTGCCAAAGACGTCCCCGGACATGTCGCCGATACCCACGACCGTGAATGGCTGCGTTTGCGTATCCAGTCCCAGCTCCCGGAAGTGCCGCTTGACCGCCTCCCAGGCGCCACGTGCGGTAATGCCCATTTTCTTGTGGTCGTAACCCACCGAACCACCGGAGGCGAAGGCATCGCCGAGCCAGAAGCCGTACTCGATGGCGATGCCATTGGCAATGTCCGAGAAGGTCGCCGTCCCCTTGTCGGCGGCGACCACGAGGTAGGCATCGTCACCGTCACGACGGCGCACGCCACGCGGCGGAACGACCTGGCCATCGACCAGGTTGTCGGTCAGATCGAGCAAACCGCGGATGAAGGTCGAATAGCAGGCAATCCCTTCGGCCTGGAAAGCTTCCCGGTCGGACGCTGCTGGCGGCCGCTTGCAAACGAAGCCGCCTTTCGAACCCAAGGGAACGATCACCGCATTCTTCACCATCTGGGCCTTGACCAGACCGAGCACCTCGGTACGGAAATCCTCCATCCGGTCCGACCAGCGCAAGCCGCCACGCGCCACCCGTGCACCGCGCAGGTGCACCCCTTCGACACGATCGCTATAGACGAAGATCTCGTAGAGCGGCGCCGGCTCCGGCAGAAATGGAATATCGCGCGACGAAAGCTTCAATGACAGGTAGTCGCGCGCCTTTCCGTCAATGGCCGATTGGTAGGCGTTGGTCCGCAGGGTAGCTTCGATGACCGTCTGCATGGCCGCCAGAATGCGGTCGTCGTTGGGATTGCTGACCTGCAGCAAGGCCGCGCTCAGTTCCTCGGAAATGGCTTTCGCACGCGCGTCGTCGGCGGCTGGCGAGAACAGCGCTTCGAAGAGGTCGACCAGACCACGGGTAATGCTGAAATGGGTCGCCAGACATTGCTCGATGTACGCCTGACTGAAGGGCAAACCGGCCTGCCGCAGGTAACGGCGGTAAGCACGCAGAATGCCGATCTGCCGACCGTTGAGGCCCGCGAGCAGGACCAGTCGGTTGAAGCCGTCGTTCTCGGCCTCGTCGCGGAGCAGGCTTTCGAGCAGTTCCACGAAGGCTCGCCGTGTGCGATCGTCGTTGAGAGCCGCCGGGTCGGGTAGCTGGACGGCGAAATCGGCGACGTGCAGATCACTCTGTGGCAAGTTGAACGGTTGCTCCGAAAGCACCGTCAGCCCCAGATTTTCGAGAATCGGCAGAATCGCCGACAGCGGTCGCGGGCGGCCGCGGCGGAACAGCTTCACGTGCTGGTGCGAGCCGTCGTCGCCTTGCGCGGCGCTGAGCTTCACTTCGACCCGACCACTGCTCTCAGCCGCCTCCAGACGTTCTAGGTCGGAGACTGCCGAAGCGGGCGTGACGCGCTCCTGATAGAACTGCGGCAACTCGGCCGCATAGCGGCGCAAGAGGGCATTGCCACGCTCCTCGCCATAATGCCCGATGAGATTGTGCTTGAGCTCGTCGGCCCAGCCACGAACGATGCGCGCAACCTGTCTCTCGATCGCCTCGGCATCGTAGTCGTAGGTGGTGCCAACCGGGGTGTGGACGATGAAATGGATGCGCGCCAGCCGCGATTCGCCGAGCATGATAAAGAAATCGACGCTCTCGGCAAGCAAGGTTTCCTTCAGCAGCGCCGAAATCCGCTTGCGCAAGCGGGTGTCGAAATGGTCGCGCGGCATGTACACCATCACCGAAACGTAGCGTCCCCAGGCATCGTTACGCATAAAGACGCGCACCTGCTCACGTTCGTGCAGGGACACGATGCCGTTCGCAGCAGCCATCAGGTCGCCTTGCGCGATCTCGATCAACTCATCGCGTGGATAGGTTTCGAGGACATTGAGCAGGGTCTTTTCGCGATGACTGCGCGGAACAAAGCCGATCGCTTCCCTGACCGCAGCAATCTTGCGCCGCAGAATCGGAATGTCGGTTGCCGCCACGTGATAGACATGCGCGGTGTACAGACCGACCAGGGCGCGCAAGCCGATGAGCTGGCCGGCAGCGTCATAACGCTTGACGCCAATGAAGTCGAGGTATGCCGCACGGTGAACAGTCGAACGGGCGTCGGTCTTGACCAGAATCAGCGGCGAGGGATCGCTGGCAAGGGCAGCGACGGCTCCCTGAAATCCCGCCAGGCAATGGCCAAAACCTGGGTGATCGGTGTGACGGAGGATACCAAGTCCGCTGTCGGCGACACGCTCGAGTGTGCCGCTTTCCGGTCTGACCAGGTAGTCGGCATAACCGAGAAAGACGAAATTGTTGACCCCGATCCAGCGCAGATAGGCCCCCGCTTCATCACACTCGGGACCCGCAACGGTGACCATCTCGTCGTAGGCTTGCTGCATGCAACTTTGTATGGCAGCAACATCTTCGACGGCAGCACGCACATCGAGGAGAACGCTGGCAATCTCCTGACGCAGTTGTTCGAGCAGCACGGCATCGCCGACACGGTCAATCTCCAGGTGAACCCACGACTCGGGCTGGCTGCCGGCCGCTCCGCGCGGCAGCGTGTGTTGCAGCTGACCCTCGGCATTTCTTTCGGTGGCCAGCAGAGGATGCAGCAGGCGATGAATGACCAGACCATGACGGTACACCACCATGGTGATCGAATCGACCAGGAAGGGCATATCGTCGGTCACCACATCGATCACCGTGTGCGGCGAATGCCAGCCGTGCCGGTCAAAATCCGGCGTATACAGAGCGACAGCCGCTTTTCCCGGCGGTCGCGCTTCGCCCAGGCGAAAATGCTGCACGGCCGCACCGAGAAGCTCTTCCGGACTGGCGTCACTGGCGTCGCTCAGCTCGCCATCACCGAAGTAGCATTCGAGGTACTCGTCGATGCGCGCGGGCAGATTCTGTTGCTCGGCGATCTCGCGCAGGTTTCGCCGCAGATTGAGTGTGGATTCATTGGTCAATGCCATTGCCGCTCTCCTATTTTCTTTATTGATCTAACAGTCATGAAACCTGGAAACACCCCAAGTCATGTAAGTCATGGCCGTTTCCCTCTTCACTTGCAGTGCGCGTTCCGGGTTGGACGCCGGAATCGTTCGCCGGGCAGGGAGCCTGCTTCCCAAATTCCCCGCCTCACCTCCGACCCTTCTCCCGCGCAGGGAGATGCGTCCTGAGTCGCTTGCGCGACGTTGTCACCAATGCTACTCGGCTCGCCTTGACCGGTCTTCTGCCAAAACAGGCGACGCCTGCACTGCACGTCAGGCCGCGCTCTCCTCGCTCTCCTGCGACGCGGCTAACACTGCTCCCGTAGGCAACAGCCGACAATCCATTGGGGAGACATCCAGGCACCAGACTAGGGCATTGTGCTGCGATCGGGCAAGCCCCCCTCCTCGGCGCTGAAGCAAACGCCAGGGAAATCTCCGGGCTCTAGAATCGAGGCTCGGAGCCCATTGGCGCTGACTCCTAATCTGACAGCTGGCTCGACAGGTCCTGGCTGCGCGACCGAGGTCGCGAAGGCGGAATGCCGCTTGTCGCGTACCCGCGGACAAGGAGATGGTGTCGCTTGCTGGCATGGGGTGTAGAAAAAAGCGCCGATCGCAGACACGGCGAGTCGACGCTTCGGTCAGGCGCGGCAGAGTGACCAGTCGCTGGCCACCCCGCCCACAGCGATGAGCAGAATCAGCGTATCAGCGATCAGTACTCCCAGAAAATGCGCTGCAGTTCCTTGCTATCCTGCGTCTGGGTCAAGGCCACCGAGGCGAGAATCTTTGCCTTCTGCGGATTGAGGTCGTGCGCAACGACCCAGTCGTACTTGTCGTCGGGTTGTTCGGCGTTGCGCAACACGAAGCCCCCCGCATTGACATGCGACGAACGGATGATCTGCAGGCCCTGCCCACGCAGCTCCTGCAGCGCCGGTACAACGGCCTTGGCGACCGAGCCATTGCCGGTCCCGGCATGGATGATCGCCTTGGCCCCCTTCTCAGCCAAGGCGCGGTAGGCAGTATCCGACACATTACCCGCGCCATAGGCAATACCCACCGACGGCAGCGAGTCGATCTTCTCGATATCGAACTCCGAATTTATGGTGTGCCGCTTGACCGGCAGGCGAAACCAGTAGTTCTTGCCTTCGACGACCATGCCCAGGGGACCCCACGGGCTCTTGAATGCCTCCGTCTTGAGATTGACGACCTTGGCGACATCGCGGCCGCTATTGATCTCGTCGTTCATGGTCACCAGCACGCCCTTGCCGCGCGCATCCTTGCTGGCTGCCACGCTGACCGCGTTGAACAGATTCAAGTTACCATCGGCCGACATGGCGGTACCCGGTCGCATCGAGCCGACCAGAACGATGGGCTTCTCGGTGTGCACCACCAACGTCAGAAAGTAGGCGGTTTCTTCGAGGGTATCGGTACCGTGCGTAATCACCACCCCATCGACGTCCGCCTGCTTGACCAGCGCTGCGACGCGTTTGCCGAGAGTCAACAGATGGTCGTTGGTGAAGCTCTCCGAAGCAATTTGGAACACCTGCTCGCCGCGCACATTGGCAATCGTCTGCAATTGCGGAATGGCGGCGATGAGCTTGTCCACCGGCACCTTTGCGGCCTGATAGGTGGCGCTGTTGGTGACATCGGCACCGGCGCCGGCGATGGTGCCGCCCGTGGCGAGAATGACGATGTTCGGCTTATCGGCCGCCAGCGACGCGGCACTGAGAACGAGCAGCGAAGCGAGAGTTACCACCCAGCGGGTGAGTGCTTTGTTGAACATGAGCTTCTCCTTGCGTTGCGATTGCGATTCCGGAGACCGTGCGGCCCCCGGTTGATGCGCCCTTACTCGACCGCCTTGTCGTTCGGCGACTTGTACATCGCCTTGACCGCGGCCGAGAGCGGGAAATTGAGATTCAAGCCCTTTGGCGGAATTGGCTGCTGGAACCACTTGTCGTAGATCTTCGTGGCCTCACCCGACTTCATCAGTTTGGCCAGCGCCGCATCGACGACTTTCTTGAACGCCGGGTCACCCTTGCGCATCATGCAGGCATAGGCCTCGCGCGACTGCGGCGTGCCTACCACGACCCAGTCATCGGGGCGCTTGGCTTTGGCCATTTCACCATAAAGCAGCGCGTCGTCCATCATGAAGGCGATCGCACGCCCGGTTTGCAGGGTCAGAAAGGCCTCGTTATGGTCCTTGGCGCTGGTGATGCTCATATTCATCTTCTTTTCTTTGTTCATCTCCTTCAGCAGGCGCTCGGAAGTGGTTCCGGCGGTGGTCACCACATTCCTGCCGGCCAGATCGGCGAAATCCTTGATCGGCGAGTCGGCCTTGGTCAACAAGCGGGTCTCGACGATGAAGATGCTGTTGGAGAAACTGACTTGCTTCTGGCGCTCGGTGTTGTTGGTCGTCGACCCGCATTCCAGGTCAACCGACCCGTTCTCGATCAACTCAAGGCGATTTGACGACGCGATCGGCACCAGCTTCACCGCCAGCGTCTCCATTTTTAGATCCGTCTTGATCGCCTCAACCACCGCGAGCATCAAATCCTGTGAATAGCCGATGACCTGCCGCTTTTCGTCGTAGTAGGAGAAAGGAATCGACGACTCGCGATGTCCCACCGTGATCATGCCGGTATCTTTGACCTTCTTCAGCGTGCCGGTCAGTTCCTTTGCCACAACTGGCGTCGCTAGAAGTGCGCCGGCCAGGGTTGCAGCGAAAAAAAAGCGCCTTGTATGGCTAATCACTTCCTTGCCTCCTTCGTCTTTTATGGGAATTACAATCGTTCGGGCCCACGCCCGACGAAGCATTGTGGCACGCCTGCGATCCGGATCCAAGAAATGATCAAGTCATTAAAACAGCGCAGAGCGCTGCTCGGCAAAGCAAGAAAAGGTCACCAGCAGCGGATCCCCGGAAGCCATCAGAACTAACAAGCGTTATTCGACAAGCAAGACACCGTACAATTCCACCGACCCCTTGCGAGGAGCAAAGAAAACCACCGATGAAGCCCGCCACGATCCGCTATAGCATCCGCCCCAGCCATCCGGAGGCGCACCTCTTCGAAGTCCAGTGCACCGTTCCCGCCGCCGATGTGGCCGGGCAGCGCTTTGCCCTACCCGCCTGGATTCCCGGCAGCTACCTGATTCGTGACTTCGCGCGCCACATTGTCTCGATCCGCGCCGAGGCCGCCGGCAAACCGGTACGCCTCGACAAGATCGACAAGCACACCTGGCAGGCCACGCCGACGGGCAAAACACCGGCCGCGCTGACGATCACCTGCGAGGTCTACGCCTGGGACCTTTCGGTGCGCGGCGCGCACCTCGACCAGACACACGCTTTCTTCAACGGCAGCAGCGTTTTTCTGCGCGCCCTTGGTCAGGAGCACCTGCCCTGTCTGGTCGATATCCGGCGACCGCTCGGCAAGCCCTATCGCGACTGGCAAGTGGCCACCGCTCTGGCGCCTGCCGAGGGCGAGAAAGGCGCTGCCGACCGGCACGGCTTCGGCGTCTACCGGGCGGCCAGCTACGCCGAGTTGATCGATCATCCGGTGGAGATGGGCAGCTTCGCGCTGGCCGCTTTCAGCGCTTGCGGAGTACCCCACGAGGTGGTCATCAGCGGCCGCCACGACTGCGACCTGGCACGGCTCAGCGCGGATCTAAAACGGCTCTGTGAATGGCAGATCCGCTTCTTCGGCGAGCCCGCACCGATGCCCTACTACCTGTTTCTGGTGACCGCCGTCGGTGACGGCTACGGGGGTCTCGAACACCGCGCCTCGACAGCGCTGCTCTGCGCCCGTGACGATCTACCTTACCGGGACATGAAAGGCATGCACGAGCGCTACCGCACTTTCCTGGGGCTGTGCAGCCACGAGTACTTTCACAGCTGGAACATCAAGCGCATCCGTCCGACTGCCTTCACCGCCTGCACACTCGACGCCGAGAACTACACCACCCTGCTCTGGGCCTTCGAAGGCTTCACCTCCTATTATGACGATCTGGCGCTGCTGCGCTGCGGTTTGATCGAGCTGGAGGACTGGCTGGAATTGGTCGCGCGAACGATGGACAAGGTGCAGCGCGACCCGGGCCGCAAGCGACAGACCCTGGCCGAATCGAGTTTCGACGCCTGGACCAAGTACTACCGACCCGACGAGAACACGCCGAACACGGTGGTCAGCTACTACGCCAAGGGCGCTTTGGTCGCCCTGGCTCTGGATCTCACGCTACGTGCCGGCACCGAGAACCGGGTTTCCCTCGACGACGTCATGCGCACACTCTGGCTACGCTATGGCGAACGTGCTGGGCATGACGGCGTCGGCGTCGGCGACGACGACATCCGCTTGCTCGCCGAAGAGTTGTCCGGCCTCGAGCTGACACATTTCTTTGCCACCGCAATACACGGCACGAGCGAGCTCGCGCTGGCGCCGCTACTGAAGCCGTTCGGCATCCGCTTGCAACGCGACAAGGCGCCGACGGCGCCAACGCTCGGCGTAAAGACCCGCACTGACGGCTCCGAAGTCCGCCTGGCGACGGTGTACGAAGGGGGGCCCGCGCAAACGGCCGGCCTTGCGGCTGGTGACCTGTTGGTCGCCATCGACGGCCTACGGATTACGCCCGATTCCCTCGAACGCCTGTTGCGGCGGCGGCAAGCCGGCGAAAGCATCCACGTACACGCTTTCCGACGCGACGAACTGATGGACTTCTCTCTACGCCTTGGATCGCCGGCCAGCGACAAGCACAAGCTGCTTGTGAAAGAAAAGCGCAATGCGCTGCGTGAGGGCTGGCTAACGGTCATGACACAGTCGAGACGCCCCAGCTCATGAAAGCCACGCCCGTCCCCCGTCACTCGCCGCGCGCATTCCGGCTTGCACGCCGGAACCGTGCGCATTGCTTTTGCCCCCGACAGCCCCGATGAGCCAACTCAGCGACCTCCGAAAAAGCTACGAACGTGCCCAACTCAGCGAGGAGGCGTCGCACGCAGATCCCGGCGAGCAGTTTTCGCAGTGGCTCGCCGAAGCCATTGCTGCGCAAGTACCTGAGCCGAACGCCATGACGCTGGCCACGGTCGATAGCGACATGCGCCCGTCCACCCGGGTCGTGCTGATCAAGGGTTTCGATGCCTTGGGCATCACCTGGTTCACCAATTACGAAAGCCGCAAAGGCCGCGAGCTGTCCACCAATCCCTGGGCCGCACTGCAGTTCCACTGGGTAGAACTGGAACGGGTCGTACGCATCGAAGGTCGGGTCGACAAAGTGGCCGAAGCCGAAAGCGACGCCTACTTCGCCAGCCGCCCGCTGGATTCCAGAATCGGCGCTTGGGCCAGCCCGCAAAGCCAGGTCATTTCCAGCCGTGCCCTACTGGTCGCCAACGCCGCCCGCTATGGCAGCCGCTTCCTGCTCCACCCGCCACGCCCGCCGCACTGGGGCGGCTATCGCCTGCAGCCGGACCGCTGGGAGTTCTGGCAAGGGCGCAAGAGCCGTTTGCACGACCGCTTGCGCTACCGACTCAACGGCGATGGGCAATGGATTCGCGAGCGACTCGCACCGTGAACCGCTGCCGCACAGAAACCCCCAGCCCGGCGCGCTAATCCGCGCGCGGCGCGACCTGCACCCAGGGGCCGGGGCACTGCATCACGGCCGGGAAATAGCCCGCGTTTTCTCGGCAGTAGTACCAGTAACCAGGTTCCAACACTTCGCCGTCGCCGTACTCGCGCGCTGCGCTGGCCTCGCCTCGCTCCACGTACACCACCGGCGGCGGCACGGCAACCACCGGCGGGTAGATCGGTTGTGGATAGTAGACCGGAGGACCCCACGCCCCCCCCCAGCCAAAGGGGCCGCCAAAATAAACGCCTACGCTCGGCCCCCCGTAGCCCCATCGCGGCCCGTAATAGCCTCCGCGTGGCCCGCCGTAGCCTCGCCGGGGTCCGTACCCCCCACCGACGACCACGGCACCAGAGACCGGATAGAAACCAGTGCCACGCGCACCGCGATCGGCGAAGACGGAATTCGGTTGAACAAAGAGCAGCAGAAGCAGCACTGCGCTAAAGCGTTTCATGGAAACCTCTCCACGGTGATGTTTTTCCAGGGTGCTGGCCAGCGCTCGCAGAATTGCGCGGCAAGCAAATGGCAGCACCCCGGGAAAAAGCGCCGCCTGACGCCTGGCGATGATTGCATACTAACGCAGCTGCCGCGACTACGCTGACACGCCCGAGCGACTGATCACGCCTTGCCAGACCACCGGCCGCAAGGCGAACGCATGGGCCATGGCTCCGGGGCCGCTTGGCAGCGAGGCCCGCTCGACTCGCTCAGGCTCAGCTCGCGGGTCCATCGTCCGACGCAGCCAGCACGGCTTCGACGATGGCCTGCGACGCTGTACACCGCCACTTGATTTCCAGGTCATAGAGACGAAAGCCGTACTGGCGCAGAGGATCCTCGGCATACGCCGGACGCGGATCCTGCGCCAGCACCTCGTACAACAGGGGCACCAGATCGGGCCAGCGGCGCTCGTGGGCAGCCACCTGGGCCGCCGCCTGGGCGCTGAATTCGACGGCCAGTTGCGGCGGCGGACCGGCGACGAAGCCGGCACGTGCGGCCGCTTGGCTCTCGGCAAAGGGAATGTATGGCTTGATATCCAGAACCGGAGTGCCGTCGAGCAGATCGACGCCGCCGAAAGTAAGCAACACGCCGTCGCGGGTATCGACCGCCAGCAACTCGACCAGCGACAGCCCCAGGGGGTTGGGGCGAAAAGGACTGCGACTGGCGAAAACGCCGACCCGCGCATTGCCGCCAAGGCGTGGCGGACGAACCGTAGGGCTCCACTGACCGGTGCTACGGTGGAACACGAAACTCAGCCAGACGTGCGAGAACGCCTCCAGCCCGCGCACCGCTTCCGCTCGATCATACGGGCGCAGCAAGCGCAACTGGCCGCGCGCATGGGGCGCCAGCTGTGCCTGCCGTGGAATGCCGAAGCGATCGCGAAACGGCGTCGCCAGAAATCCGATGGGAGAAAAGCGAAACTCAGGCAACGCACGGCTCCGCACCGGTCCTGCTAGCGCACAGCAAACGCGCGACGCGCGCCTGGCACGCGCTGGCGCTGGTCACCAGCGACTAGCCGTCGACCAGTGCCAGGGCGTGCCGGGCCATGGCCTGCACGACGCTCTCGGCTTCGCCAATGGCCGCGCCCAATTCGAAAAGCGCCTGTGGATGGCAACGCCGCAACTCGTCGAGCAGCAAGGGCAGGTCGCGTTTCAGATGTCCGCCGCGGGCGATGAACATCGGCAGCACGACGATCCGTTCGAAGCCCTCAGCGAGGAGCGACTCGGCACAGGCGCGCAACTCGGGCTTCATGAACTCGAGGAAGGCCAGTTCCACACGCCGGTCGGGTGCCTGTTCGTGCAGGCACGCACAGACGCGGCGCATTGGCTCGGCCCACTCGGGATCACGTGCGCCATGGGCAAAAAGGATCAGAGCGGTCTTGGGCATAGATTGTCTCGAAGGCGTCGCGAACTTTGCTCGCGATCAGTGGATACCAGCCAGGGCGGCAATTTCGCGAGCGTGATCGACGACATGATCGGCACCCCAGTCCTCAATCGGCTTGCCGTCACCTAGATAGCCGTAGCGCACGGCCACGGTGAGCATGCCCGCGGCACGGCCGGCCTGAATGTCGCGCAGATCGTCGCCAACGTAGAGGCAGGTCTCGGGACGTCTGGCAAGCAGGGCGGACGCCAGCCGCATCGGCTGCGCTGCCGGCTTCGCACGGCGCGCCGAATCACCGCTGACGACGCAGGCCGCGCGCTTGGCGCAGCCAAGCCTGGCCAGGAGCGGCAGGGTAAAGCGCTGCGCCTTGTTGGTGACGATTCCCCACGGCCAACAGCGCCCCTCAAGCGCCTCGAGGAGTGGCTCAATACCTGGAAAGAGCGTCGTTTCGACACAGATGTCCTGACTGTAGTAGTGCAGGAAACGATCGTAGAATTCTGCGTAGCGGAGATCACTCGGCAACATTTCGAGCCCGCCCTTGAGCATCCCGCGTACGCCCTGCGAGGTCAAAGGGCGGAGCTGCTCTGCTGGCACCGACGGCAGGCCCAGGTCGGCGCGCAAACGGTTGAGGGCAGCGGCCAGGTCGGGGGCGGTATCGGCAAAGGTGCCGTCAAGATCGAAGAGTAGCGCTTCAAGCATTCTTCACGCCGTGCAGGAGGTAGTTCACGTCCGTATCGCGGCCCAGCGCGTAGTGCTTGGTGAACGGATTGTAGGTCATCCCGCGCAGCTCATCCGGATCAATACCAACGTTTCTCAGCCAGCGCGAGAGTTCTGAAGGTTTGATGAATCTCGCATAGTCGTGGGTACCCTTGGGCAACATCCGCAGAACATACTCGGCGCCAACAACCGCAAGCAGGTACGCTTTCGGATTGCGGTTGATGGTCGAGAAAAAAACGTGCCCGCCGGGTTTCACCAGAGCCGCGCAAGCGGCGACGGTACTGGCCGGATCAGGAACATGCTCGAGCATTTCCATACAGGTGACGACGTCGAAACTGCCGCCCTGCTCGACAGCCAGATCTTCGGCCGAAATCTGCCGATAGTCGACCTGCCGACCGCTTTCCAGCAAATGCAGTCGGGCCACGCTCAGCGCCTTGTCGGAAAGGTCGATGCCAGTCACCGTCGCACCCTTCTCGCACATCCCTTCGGAAAGCAGGCCACCGCCGCAACCGACGTCGAGCACGCTCTTGCCGGCGAGTTGGCAATGAGCGTCGATCCACTCCAGGCGCAAGGGGTTGATGTCGTGCAAAGGCTTGAAATCGCTGTTCGGGTCCCACCAGCGATGGGCCAGCTGGCTGAATTTTTCGAGTTCGTTCTGGTCGGCGTTGATCATCATCAAGCGGTTTCCGTGACAATTGTGAGCCACCTTTGTGGCACCTAATAGCGAGTGCGCCCTGCCGGGCGCACCAAAGAAAAAGCCCTGCCAAAGCAGGGCTTTTCCGATAACACAGGCGGATTACTTGGTGCCGATGAGTTCGATATCGACACGACGGTCAGGCTGCAGACAGGCGATGACCTTGGCGCTCTTGGCACCCGGGCACTGACCAGGCTGGGTAACCGGCTGCTTCTCGCCCTTGCCTTCGGTGTAGACGCGGTTGGCTTCGACACCCTTGCTGACCAAATAGCTCTTGACCGACGCGGCACGCCGCTCGGACAGCTTCTGGTTGTAGGCGTCTGAGCCGATACGGTCGGTGTGACCGACGGCGATGATCACTTCCAGCTTGATCTGCTTGGACATGGCGACGACTTCGTCGAGCTTCGCCTTGCCAGCCGGACGCAGCGTGGCCTTGTTGAAGTCGAACAGGGCGTCGGCGGCGACGGTGACCTTGTCACCGGACGGCTTGGCCATCGGGGCTTTGGCCATTGGCGGCTCGCAGACTTCCTTCGGCAGCAGGTCCTTGTCGCAGGTGCAACCAGCCGGGTCCTTGGCAGCGCCCGCGGGAGTCCAGAATCCGGTCCGCCAGCATAGGCCGGCGCCGCTCATCGCGACTTCACCGCGGGAGTCGATCACATACACACGATCCAGGGGAATCGAAGTCTGTGCTTGAGCCAGCGAGGCGCCGAAGCCGAGAGTGGCGGCAGCGAACGCGGCCACGATGGTGCTTGTTGTTGCAATTCTTTTCATCTAGGTTTCCCTCGTTAATTGAAGGCTGCGGAGCCGGTCCGCATGGCCTGTTATGCCTCGTTGTTCACCGAACTCGTCACGGACGGATTTTATTTTGCCACAAGAGCGCCAGCTTTATCAATCCAGTTTCGTTGCTTTCAACCAGTTGCCCGTGCTCGACGCGAATCCGACCAGCAACCCACACCGCAGAAACATGCTCTCGGCCTACGGCATAGGTGAGGTGTGAAACGGGCTCATAGCAAGGCGCAAGTACGACGTCGTCGACAGCGACGGCGCACAGATCGGCCGCCTTGCCAGGCATGATCGAGCCGATCTCTGCGTCGAGAGCCAAGGCTCTGGCGCCAGCGAGCGTCGCCATGTGCAGCACCTGATGGGCATTCAAGGCGTCGGCGCGACTGCTCTGCCCCTTGGCGAGCAATGCGGCCAGCCGCATCTCTTGTAAGAGGTCGAGGCGGTTGTTGCTGGCCGCACCGTCGGTTCCCAGACCCACGTTAACCCCCCTGGCCACCAGTGCGCTGACCGGAGCAATGCCGCTGGCAAGTTTGAGGTTGGAGCTGGGGCAGTGTGCAAGCGAGCACCCGTGCTGGGCGAGCAGTTCGATTTCGTGCGCATCAAGGTGCACCCCGTGCACCGCGATCAATGCCGGACTCAGCAATCCCAGGCGATGGAGGCGCTCGATCGGGCGCATTCCGAAGCGCTGCAGGCTTTCGTCGATTTCCTGGACAGTTTCATGCAGATGCAAGTGTATCGGCAGCTCGATCTGTTCAGCAAGGGTCAGGACCTTGGCAAACCCGGCGTCGCTGACGGTGTATGGCGCATGTGGCGCCAGACAGAAGGACAGCAGCGGCTCTTCCAGGCGTTGGTCGCGGGCGGCAAGGCCCTTGGCCAGATAGTCGTCAGTGTCGGTCGCATAGCGACTCGGAAAGTCGACCGTGATCAGCCCGATTGCGGCGCGAATCCCCAGAGCCATCGCCGCGTCCGCCGCAGCGCCAGGGAAAAAGTACATATCGTTGAAACAGGTAATCCCGCCGCGCAGCATTTCGGCACAAGCCAGGCGCGTCCCGTCATAGACGAACTGCTCCGAGACATGCTGCGCCTCGGCCGGCCAGATGTGGTGCTGCAGCCACTCCATGAGCGGCAGATCGTCGGCCAGACCGCGCAGCAGGCTCATCGCCGCGTGCGTATGTAGATTGACCAGTCCCGGAATCAGCACGTGCTGTTCCAGCCGCTTGTGGCTCCTGGCCGAAAAGCGAGCCGCAGCCTCGTTCTGAGGAAGGACGGCGACGATGCGGCCATCGTCGACCGCCACGGCGTGGTTTTCGAGAACCACGTCAGCGGGCTCAACCGGAACTATCCAGCGCGCCTCGATGAGCAGATCGACAACTTCCATGGGCAGGATCCCTGCGCAAACGGCATCGTAGAAGCTGAAAAAAAACCCCGCCGGAGCGGGGTTTTCTTATGCCTTGCCTGAATTACTTGGTGCCGATGAGTTCGATATCGACACGACGGTCAGGCTGCAGACAGGCGATGACCTTGGCGCTCTTGGCACCCGGGCACTGACCAGGCTGGGTAACCGGCTGCTTCTCGCCCTTGCCTTCGGTGTAGACGCGGTTGGCTTCGACACCCTTGCTGACCAAATAGCTCTTGACCGACGCGGCACGCCGCTCGGACAGCTTCTGGTTGTAGGCGTCTGAGCCGATACGGTCGGTGTGACCGACGGCGATGATCACTTCCAGCTTGATCTGCTTGGACATGGCGACGACTTCGTCGAGCTTCGCCTTGCCAGCCGGACGCAGCGTGGCCTTGTTGAAGTCGAACAGGGCGTCGGCGGCGACGGTGACCTTGTCACCGGACGGCTTGGCCATCGGGGCTTTGGCCATTGGCGGCTCGCAGACTTCCTTCGGCAGTAGGTCCTTGTCGCAGGTGCAGCCAGCCGGATCCTTGGCAGCCGCTGCAGGCGTCCAGAATCCCGTCCGCCAGCAGAGGCCGGCACCGCTCATCGCGACTTCACCGCGCGAGTCGATCACATAAACGCGATCGGCCGCCGTTTGTGCTTGTGCGACGCCAACTGCAGCAAAAAGGCCGATTGAGGCCAACAGGGTAGTAATGATTTTCGATTTCAAGATATTCCTCCTCGATTAATCTTTGTTAGGTCCGAATGCGTGTCACGCGATGCGATTTTTGCGCAGTCGGCGGATTTAAGCATACAAACTTCGGCGGCTTCAAGCATTGGTTTGGCATTGTGTTGCTTTTATACAACGATTGGCCCCTGGCGACGCGCCTTTGCGCGCGTTGCCAGGCCGTCCAACGCGCCAACTCAAGCCCTGCGGACGAGGCGTCCGCTGCCTCGCAGCGGCCTCCCAGCGGCCTCCACGCCGTCTGCCGAGGGCCTTCGCCAGGTGCTTGCTGGAGCCGCTGTGAACGCGCTAGGCAGCACCTCGCAAGCTCGGGACATGCGACAATTACCCAACGCGCAACGGTCGCGGAAGTCAGCACCTCCGAGGCGGGCTCTGGCGGTCCAGAGCGGACACGGCAAGGGAGAGCAAGATGCAATCAGGCAGCCTGGACTCGATCGCTTCCATGGTCCGCGCGGCGAAGGAAATCGTCGTCTTCTCGGGCGCCGGTCTTTCCGCCGATAGTGGCATTCCAACTTTCCGCGATGGCGCGACCGGACTCTGGAACAAGGTCGATCCTGACGAGGTTGCCAGTATCGAGGGCTTCCTGCGCAATCCTGCACGCGTATGGAGCTGGCTGCTGCAGTTGAAGAAACTGGTCGACGAACGGCAGCCGAATGCCGGCCACCAAGCCCTCGCCCGACTGCAGGCAAGCTGTCGGGGCAAGCAGCTGACGGTCATCACCCAGAACATCGATGGCTACCATAGCCGTGCTGGAAACGCGCCGGTCCTCGAGGTACACGGCACCATCCACCGCCTCCGCTGCCAGCAGCGATGCGGTTTCTCGGCCAACTGGGAGGAAAGCGCGGTCGAGCCTTATCCCTGCCCGCGCTGCGGCGCGCCGGTGCGGCCGGATCTGGTCCTGTTTGGAGAAATGCTCGATGAGGAGGTCTTTGCTGCCGCCGAAATGCGCAGCCTGACGGCCGATCTCTTCTTTTGCGTCGGCACCTCGTTCACCGTCCAACCGGCAGCGCTGCTGCCGGTGTGGGCCAAACGTGCCGGGGTGCCGGTGGTGGAAATCAATCCACACCCGACGTCGCTCTCGGCGGTCGCCGATTACTCGATTCGCAGCGGTGCGTCGGAGTTCTTCACGGCCTTGGGCGCGCAGATCGAGGCGCAGCAAGGCTGAAGCCTGCGACCGATCGCAAGCCGCTGGGTGAGTCGCGGCCCAACGGCGGCCAAGAGCGGCCTTTCCTCGCCCGCTGTTGTGGGCAACGGCCTCACTTTCAGCATCGTGTCGACAGGCAGTGCTGCGCCGCCCAGGGCAGCGCTGCAGCGCTGGCAATACGCGCGCAGCGGCTGAGGCTCTCGATTTCCTTCGCCGAGATCTCGGGATCTCCTTCTGTTGATAGTGCGCTCATCTTAAGGGCGATCTATCTACCGGCGGGGAACACCATGCCGCCATCGCAAACAAGAAAATCGATACGATCATCTGCCAACGCCCGCAGAGCCTCCTCCGGGGTGTTGATGATCGGTTCTTCGTGCGCATTGAAGCTCGTGTTGACCAGCGTCGGCAAGCCGGTAATTCGTTTGAAGGCATCAAGAATGTCGTAGTACAAGGGATTGCTCGCGCGCTCGATGATTTGCGGGCGTGCAGTGCCGTCGACATGCACGACGGCCGGGATCCTCGCCAACCACTCCGGCTTGACGCGGGTGGTAATGGTCATGAAACGACAGGCATAGCGGTTGCGCGCATCGACCTCGTACAGGCGCTCGGCATCGACATCGAGCACATAGGGCGCAAACGGCATGAACTCGGTGCGTTGCAGGCGCTTGTTGACGCTGTCGTTGACTTCACGCCGTGCCGGGCTGGCGAGAATCGAGCGTGCGCCGAGAGCGCGCGGCCCCATTTCCATGGCCCCCCAGAAGATCGCCCCGATGTGGTTGTCGGCCAGCAGCTGGGCGGTCTTTTCGACATGCTCGCCACTCCGCTCGACACGAAAACGCAGACGCTCCGCGGTACTCAGCAGGTCTTCGCCGCTGTAGGGACGACCGTAGTAGAGGTGACGCAGGCGATCGCGGGTCAAGCGCGCCATGCCCTGGCTGGCGATCCAGTAGTCGACACAGGCGCCGACCGGCAGACCTTCGTCGCCCATCGCCGGGAAGATGAACACTTCCTCAATTCCCGGCAGTGCAGCGACCAGCTGATTCAGGCGCACGTTGGCGAACACTCCGCCACTCATGGCGATGAATTTGGCCGGGTGTTTCTTGAGCAGGGCTTGCAGCCAGGCGACGACCACCTGCTCGGTGGCGATCTGGATCGAGGCCGCAATATCCTCTTTCGCAAGGCCCTGGAAAAACTCCAGCAATATCCGGTGCAGCGCCTTGCTGTCGGGCAGTTCGCCATGAATATGGCCGTTCTCGTCGACCGGGAACAGAGCGGCAATCCGCGCGGCAACTGCCGGCTGCCCGAAGGCGGCGAGACCGGTCAGCTTGCCTTCATGGCGATTGGGGGTGAACCCGCAAGCAGAGGTGGCGAAGGCATAGGCCAGACCGATCGACGCGCCGCCGTTCTGTGGATGGCCAAGCAGGGTTTCCTCACCACCCCAGATCTCGTGCAGCTGCTGCCCGGCATACAGGTAGGCCGAATAATAGGCGCCATCGCCGCCGCCATCACAACTGACGAGAAGGACATCGTCCCGCCAGTCGCAGTAGCGCAGTGAGGACAGCACGTGCGCACGATGGTGGTTGCAGAACTGCAGCGCGACGTCGGAGCGCAAGCCCATGTGGCGGCGTAGCTTCGGCAAATCGAGGAAAGCGCCGGCATCGAGATTCCGGCGACGGTTCATCAGACTGCCCAGGGAGCGATCACGACGCTGACCCAACAATTTGCGGCGTACATCCCTGATCGGCACGGCGCCGATCCGAAAGCACGACACCGGAAACTTCATGCGCGTAAACGCCACCGCATCGACCTGCAAACGATCGATGCCGGCAATGCGCAGGACTTCGTCGATCGACTGCAGATCAAAAAAACCACCATCGTTCTTGACCCGATTCAGCCGCTCTTCCTTGCAGAAAGCCAGGAGCTGATCATCGGCAAACAGGCAGGCACCTGCGTCGTGTCCGGTGTGAATCCCCAAGATGTACATATCAGGCGCCGATCCCTTGTCCCTCTGTCCAGACTTGCCGACGAGATCCGCGAGCAAGCGAGGCGTGTGCCGCAGTGCAGCAGGAAAGCTGCGGATGATAGCTTGGCACCACCGCTGCTCGCAAGCAGAATGCGGTCAGCCTGCGCACCGGCAACTCGTCGCCGGTTGCGGCGCCCCGCGCCCGGATCGTCAACAGCGGCGACAAGGCCACGCCCGCAGCGTTACAGCGTGTTTTGGCGCAAGGTCACTTCTCCAGCGCCACATCAATGAAGGTCGCATTTTCCCTGACGTAAAACGGCCGATAATGATTGTCATCGCTGTAAATCGGCTTGCCGTCGGCGGTGACCACCGGGCATTGCTTATTGACGCAAAGATATTCCACAGGATCAATGAGCTGCGCTCCGGTGGCGAGCACCGCTCCTGCCAGGCGAAGACGAAGTGCATCCTGATCCTTGTCAAGCGTCACCTGTTTCTGAAATGGCTTGACCGCCACGCCCGTCAGTCGGCTACCGGCAAAGAAATGGCGCGGCTCGAATTGCCAGCCGCGGGGATTGTCGAGAAGCACATACACCGGCTTGTGCGGCACGATCGAGGCGATGAAGCGCTGCAGATTCTTCAGCTCGAAATCGAGATCGAGCTTTTCCGAAGCTTGCGGGCTGGATTGCAGGAAATAGAGATTCCAGGCGGCGGCGATAAATACGGCATCGATTTCCGGGCGGAGAACGAGTTCTGCAAGCTGGCCCCTGAAAACCTTGCAGCGCTGACGATGATGAGGGTTGGTCTGCGCGCTCCCGGGAACAGGGGCACAGCCAGGATCGGTCAGGAACAAGGCAGAACTGTACTTTTCCGGATTGCTCTTCAGCAGTTGCACTACTCTGGGCGCGTATTGTTCAAGATGCGAATCACCAATGAACAGCACGGTCCTTTCAGCCGCCGTTATCGAGCTGACTTCAGCTCCCGCAAAATTCGTCTTCGCGAGGCCTTCGGAATAGTTCCTGTCGTGCAGCGCTTCGAGGATGGCGCCAATGTCCTGGCTATTGTTCCTTGGCGAAATCAACCCGGAGTAGGCCAGCAAACCCAGCCCAGCGAGCGCCAGCATGGCCCCGACCAAGGCCATGGCCATGCGCCTGCCGGCGGCTCTGATCCGCTTCTCGACAAAACGATAGCTCAGGTAGGCGAGCAGGAAACTGGCAATCACCAGCGCCCACCGCACCCCAGCGGGAGGCGTCTTGCCGTGTGCGATCCAGGCAAACGACAGCAGCAGCCAATGCCACAGGTACAGCGGATAGCTGATCAGCCCGATCCCGACCATCAAGCGACTGCTCAGGAACTTCCGGTTCACCGAGGCGCTGCTGCCGGCGGCAATGATCAGGCAAGTGCCAATGGTCGGCAGCAGCGCCCACCAGCCTGGAAACGCGGCTTTCTTGTTCAGCAGCCCCAAGGCAAGGGCGATCATCACCAAGCCGACAGCCGCTTGCCAGTTGGCATTGATGCGCAAGCGGTTCGGCGAATGCAAGGCCAGATAGGCCAGTATGCCGCCGGCCATCAACTGCCAAAAACGCGACCACGGCGAATAGAAGGCGGCGACAGGATCGGACTGGATGGTCAGAACATTGGCGGCGAAGGAAGCAATGGCGATGACCAGGGTGATGGCCAGAAAATTGTATTTTCTCTTCCATACCAACACCATCAGCAGGGGCCAGAAAATGTAGAACTGCTCTTCAATTCCCAGCGACCACAAATGCAGGAAGGGTTTGGCGGTGGCGTCACTGTCGAAATAACCGGCCTCGCTCCAGAGAAGCAGATTCGAAACAAAACCGGCGCCGGCAGCGACATGCAGGCCCAATTGCTGCAACTCATCGACAAACAGCAAGAACCAGCCGAGCAGCAGGCCGGTCGCCAGAACGATTGCCAATGCCGGGAAAATCCTGCGCACCCTGCGCGCATAGAATTCGCCAAGACTGAAGCTGTCGTTCTCGAGATTGCCGAATACGATGGTGCTGATCAGGTAGCCGGAAACAACGAAGAAGATATCGACGCCGATAAAGCCACCCGGGAGAGTGCGCGGAAAGGCGTGGAAAACAAGCACCAGCAGGACGCCCAGCGCACGCAAACCATCGATATCGGAACGATAGGCGGGATGCGCAAGCGACCGCGCTGGCGTGGCCGCCAGAGTTCTCACCGCTTCCGGTGCATGCGCTGGCGAGCTTGCTGCAGGATCTCTCATCGGCAATCGATCAGGGCAGCGGTGGTGATCGGCGCTGGTCGCGCTTGCCGCAGCGGCGAATCCTCGCCGAGGAGATTCGGCGACCCCGGCTCAGCCGCGGCTTGTGCAAGACAGCGGACAAAGCGCCTGCGCCAGCGGCACCCCTGGTCGGTCAGCGCACGCCAGGACCGATCGCGGCACTGCGAGCTGCCGCCAGCGCGTCGTCCAGCGGCTTGGCGCCCACCCACAAGCACGGCCAGGCGCCAGAAAGCCTAGCCGAAGTGGCAGACGTAGTGAAAGACGTCTTCGCAGACGATGTCGAACGACGAATCGCCGGGCACGGCGAAGGACTGGCCGGCGGCGTAGGTTTTCCACTGGTGCTTGCCGTTGAGGCGAACGCGACACGAACCGCCAACGCATTCCATGACTTCCGGAGCGCTGGTGGTAAAGGTCAGTGACGAGGGCAGGATAACGCCAAGCGTCTTGCGGCTGCCATCGGCCAGGAGCACGGTATGGCTGATGCACTTGCCGTCGAAATAGATGTTGGCCTGCTTGACCACGCTGACCTTGTCGAACTGCGAGCTGTTCATAATCCCCAGACTTTCTCCATGACCGTCTTGGCAATGAAGCCAAGCATCCCGAAGGACAGGACGAAGAACAGGATGATCGTTCCTGTTCTTCCGGCTTTCGCTTTCCACGCAATCTCGCCGATGATGAACAACATGAAGAGCATGAAGGCACCGATCCCGAAGGTCATGCCAAAATCCGCTATCTGCTCTTCCGTCAGCCCAAACATGGCGGGCTCATCTCCAGATTAATGTGGGCGTTGCGCCAGTTTTGCCGCGATACGCATGCGCAGGGCATTGAGTTTGATGAAACCACCGGCGTCCTTCTGGTCGTAGGCGCCGGCATCGTCCTCGAAGGTGGCGATGGTCGAATCGAACAGCGAGTTGCTTTTCGAATCGCGACCGACGACGATCACATTGCCCTTGTAGAGCTTGACCCGGACCCAGCCATTGACCGGCTGCTGGGTGTGGTCGATCAGCGTCTGCAAGGCGAGCCGCTCCGGGCTCCACCAGTAGCCGTTGTAAATCAGGCTGGCGTAGCGCGCCATCAGGTCGTCCTTGAGATGGGCGACTTCGCGATCCATGGTGATCGACTCGATGGCTCGGTGCGCCGGCAGCAGGATGGTGCCGCCGGGCGTCTCGTAGCAACCCCGCGACTTCATGCCGACGTAGCGGTTCTCGACCAGGTCGATGCGACCGATACCGTGTTTGCCGGCCAATTGATTGAGCAGCGCCAGCAATTCGTGGGCCGGCATGCGCGTGCCGTTGATGGCCACCAGGTCGCCCTTCTCGAATTCGAGATCGAGGTACTCGGCCGCGTCGGGCGCCGCCTCCGGCGACACCGTCCAGCGCCACATCGACTCCTCGGCTTCGGCAGCCGGGTCTTCCAGATGGCGGCCTTCGTAGCTGATGTGCAACAGGTTGGCGTCCATCGAATACGGCGAGCCACCCTGGCGGTGCTTCATCTCCACTGGAATGCCATGTTTTTCGGCGTAGGCGAGCAGCTTCTCGCGCGACAGCAGGTCCCACTCGCGCCATGGCGCGATGATCCGGATATCCGGCTTCAGTGCATAGGCGCCAAGTTCAAAGCGCACCTGGTCGTTGCCCTTGCCGGTGGCCCCGTGCACCACGGCGTCTGAGCCGGTCAGCTCGACGATCTCGATCATCCGCTTGGCGATCAGGGGCCGCGCAATCGAGGTGCCGAGCAGGTATTCGCCTTCGTAGACGGTATTTGCGCGAAACATCGGGAAGACGAAGTCGCGCACGAACTCTTCGCGCAGGTCGTCGATGTAGATGTTCTCCGGCTTGATGCCGAACTGCAGTGCTTTCGGCCGCGCCGCCTCGAGCTCGTCGCCCTGGCCGACATCGGCGGTAAAGGTCACCACCTCGCATTGGTAGGTATCCTGCAACCACTTCAGGATCACCGAAGTATCGAGACCGCCGGAATAGGCCAGTACCGCTTTCTTGACGTCACTCATGAGATTTCCCTGCTGATCTTGCTGATTGTTCTGGTTCTGCTGAGGATGCTGATCGTGTTGATTCAGCTATTTGGATGCTGCCGCCTCGACCCGGCCCAGGAGCAGGTACTCGAGGAGCGCTTTCTGGGTATGCATGCGGTTCTCGGCCTCGTCCCAGACGACGCTCTGCGCGCCGTCGATGACCGCCGCTTCGACTTCCTCGCCGCGATGCACCGGCAGGCAGTGCATGAACAGCGATTCGGGACCGGCCGCACGCATCATGTCAAGGTCGACCTGCCAGTCGGCAAAGTCCCGCCGACGCTCGTCGTTCTCGGCTTCGAAGCCCATCGAGGTCCACACGTCGGTGGTCACCAGGTCGGCACCGCGCGCGGCCTCCATCGGATCGGCGTAGCTCTCGAAGTGATCGGTGCCATACAGCCCGGCGCGTGCCGGCTCGACCTCGTAGCCCGGCGGGGTCGACACATGGACGTTGAAATCGAGCACTTCGGCGGCCTGCAGCCAGGTATTGCAGACGTTGTTCGAATCGCCGATCCAGGCCACCGTCTTGCCCTGAATCGGACCACGATGCTCGATGAAAGTGAAGATGTCGGCGACGATCTGGCAGGGGTGATACTCGTTGGTCAGGCCATTGATCACCGGCACCCGCGAATTGGCGGCAAAGCGCTCGATCATCGCCTGCTCGAAAGTGCGGATCATGACCACGTCGCTCATCCGCGAAATCACCTGCGCCGCGTCCTCGACCGATTCGCCGCGCTGCAGTTGCGAATCGCGGCTGTTCAGGTAGATCGCCGAACCGCCGAGTTGCTGCATGCCGGCTTCGAACGACAGACGGGTACGTGTGCTGGCCTTCTCGAAAATCATCACCAGGGTACGGTCGCTGAGCGGCCAGTATTTCCGGTAGGCCTTGAACTGCCCCTTGATCCAGCGCGAGCGCTCGAAGAGATGGTCGTACTCCGCACGCGTGAAGTCCTTGAACTGCAGAAAATGTTTGACGCTGTCCATCACAGATCTCTATCAGGTGGCGAGAAACTCGCCAATCAGCCCACCCAGGCGGCTTATTAGTTCGCGCGCCTCGTCGGCACTGAAGTTCAGTGGCGGCAGCAGGCGCACAACCTTGTCGGCGGTGACGTTGATCAGCAGCCCGACCTCGAGGGCGCGGGTCACCAGCTCGCCGCAGGGACGATCGAGTTCGATGCCGATCATCAGGCCCTGGCCACGGATCTCGACCACGCCGTGGCAATCCGCCAGCGCCTGCGCCAGGCCCTCACGGATCAGCCGACCGATGGCCACCGCGTTGTCGATCAGGCCGTTCTCTTCGATCACCGCGATGGTCGTCCATGCAGCGGTCGACGCCAACTGGTTGCCGCCGAAGGTCGAGCCATGCTTGCCCGGCTTGAACAGGCCCGTTGCCTTGCCAAGCGTCAGGCAGGCGCCGATCGGCACGCCGCCGCCGAGGCCCTTGGCCAGGGTCACCACATCCGGACGGATACCCGCGTGCTGAAAGCCGAACCAGGTGCCGGTGCGACCGGTGCCGCACTGTACCTCGTCGCAGATCAGCAGCCAGTCGTACTCGTCACAGAGCGACCGCAAACCACGCTGGAAATCGACATCGGCAATGTTGATGCCACCCTCGCCCTGGACGATTTCGAGCATCACCGCGACGACGTTGTGATTGGCTTTGGCCACCGCCCGAATCGCTTCGAGGTCGTTATAGGGAACACGCACGAAGCCCGAAACCAGCGGTTCGAAGCCGGCCTGTGCCTTGCGGTTTCCAGTCGCCGAAAGCGTCGCCATGGTGCGACCGTGGAAGGCATTCTCCATGACCACGATCGCCGGCCGCTCGACATCTCGCTTGTGGCCGTAATAGCGCGCCAGCTTGATCGCCGCTTCGTTGGCTTCGCAACCCGAGTTGCAGAAGAAGACCTCGTCCATCTCCGCCAGCGCCGCCAGCTTGTCGGCCAGCTGTTCCTGCTGCGGAATGTGGTAGAGGTTCGACGAGTGCAGCATGCGCCCGGCCTGGGCAGCAATCGCCGCGACCAGCGCCGGGTGGTTATGCCCCAGCGTCGACACGGCAATTCCCGACAGTGCGTCGAGATAGCACTTGCCGTCGGTATCGGTCACCCAGCTGCCATCGCCATGGCTGAAGGCGATGGGCAAGCGAGCGTAAGTATTCATCAGGTGCGACATGGATCACCCATTGCAAAGCACTTGAAACTGAAACGGCGGCTCGCGCCGCCGAATAACGAGATACGGTTCAGGACCGAAATCGGTCCGTTCCGGCGTGCCTTGACAGGGGTTTGCACGCCGTACCACAAGGGGAGGATTTTACGGGAAAAAGACGCTTCTGTGTAGAAAAGGCGAGCGTTTTGAGGAGTGTGCACCGGGATGCTACGACGGAGAGGTGGGAAACAGAGGCGGCTGACGCGGCAGTGGCGACTTCGAGCGTGCCGGCTAGCTTTCCCTTGCGTATTTATATCCAAACCAGTATTTTTAGTCGATGAAGCCACTCCGATTTCTTGGCGATTCGCTCAAGTGCTTGCGGGACTTCCCCGAGGACGCCAGGCACGATGCGGGTTACCAACTCGACAAAGTCCAGCGCGGCGAGCAAGCCGACGATTTCAAGCCCATGCCGTCGATCGGTAGGGGTGTCGAGGAAATCCGCGTCTGGGACGACAGCGGCAGCTACCGCGTGATCTACACGGCCAGGCTGGCAGACGCGGTGGTCGTGCTGCACGCATTCCAGAAGAAAACGCAGGCAACGGCCAAGCGCGATGTCGAGCTTGCCAGGCGACGATTCGGCGAATTGACACGAGGAGCCCCATGAACAAAACCGATAGTTTCAGCAGCGTGTGGGATGCCATTGCAGACACACCGGAACAGGCGGCCAACCTGCGGGCGCGCGCCGAACTGATGCGGCAGATTGCGGCAATCATCAAGGACAACGACTGGAAACAGGCCGATGCCGCCAGCCATTGCGGAGTCACCCAGCCACGCATCAATGACCTCTTGCGCGGCCGCGTCTCACGCTTCTCACTCGATGCGCTGGTGAACATCGCCACTGCGCTTGGCCGGCGCGTGCACATGGAGCTGGAAGTGGAAGTGGTGTAGTCAGAGAGCTGTGCAACCGGCCAGCGCCCTTTGCACGATCCCAAGATCAAAGCGCGCTTGATTCCGCAGGCGACAGCAACATCCGTACGGCGCTCTCTCTTCCGGCGATCACCACCAAAAACGTCCGGCCAAGCTCTGTAGGAGCCCGATTCATCGGGCGATGTTTCGCGCAGCGAAACCCTTGTCATGGCCGGATGCGCGTGTTCCCCACCGCCTGCAACACCACATTAGGACCGCAGGAGGAAGCGAAACCCCGTGAACTGATTCGAATCGCCGGGAGATCGGAAGAGCGTCGTGTAGGGAAAGAGTGTAGATCTCGGTGGT